>Ga0105048_10004322_pt1 | contig 23167 bp, 19 predicted proteins | sample MAT05_FD_78382 | JGI IMG/M metagenome (GOLD analysis project Ga0105048, IMG submission 78382) | Freshwater microbial communities from Lake Fryxell liftoff mats and glacier meltwater in Antarctica - MAT-05 | ecosystem: Environmental > Aquatic > Freshwater > Ice > Liftoff microbial mat | place...
CATTGTTCGTAACCGACACCTAGTCCCACCCGCGTTCGAGTTTGGCCTGCGCCAGCACCAGGGTCTTGCGGCCGATTTCTTCGTCCTCGAAATCGATGCGCACCTTCAAGTCGCGCCCACTGCCAGTGAGTTCGGCGATGGTACCCGAACCGAACTTTCCGTGACGCACCTTCTCACCGATGACGAACATCGGCGCATCCTGCGACTCATCTTCCGGCTCGGTGGGGCGGTCACGTCGCGCGGGGGTGGAGAACGACCCGGCACTCTTGCCGAACGCGGTATTACCCGCACCGTACGACGCACTCCCGTACTGCCCGCCGGCGCGCTTCGCCCCGCCACCACCACCGGCGCTGTAGCTGCTGCGCCCCCACGAATCGTCGCTGTCGCGTCCGGACGGCGAACCGCCAAGGGAGGCGAAGCCACCCCGTCCTTCGGACTTCGCGCGCGCCGTCTTCTGCCGTTCCGCCAACGAGATCGTGACCTGCTTGAGAAAGCGCGAGGGCATGGAGAACATCATCTCCCCATTTCGCCGACGCTGCTCGGCGCAGGTGAGATACAGCTTCGTTTCGGCGCGCGTGATGCCCACGTAGAACAGACGGCGCTCCTCTTCGAGCTGACCAGGATCCTCGGCCGCGCGGGCGAGCGGGAAGAGACCGTCTTCGAGGCCGGACACGAACACGAGCGGAAACTCGAGTCCCTTCGCGTTGTGCATCGTCATGCAGGTCACCGCGTCGGCATTCGGATCGAGTTTATCGATGCCGGCGACGAGTGTGGACGACTGCAGGAAGTGATCGAGCGGCGTGAGTCCGACTTCACCGCCTTCGTCGGCCACGACTTCCGCCGCACCGGCGATGAGTTCGCGCACGTTTTCAATGCGCTCCAGTCCGTCCGGCCCTTCGGCGCGCAGATGATCGGCATACTTGATCGACGCGGCGAGATCGCGCAGCAGTTCATCGACGGCCGAGTCGATGGCCGCCGCGCGCAACCGCTGCACGAGCGACACGAAATCGGTGAGGGCGGTTCGCGCCGCGGGGCGCAGGTCGGCCATCACGTCGATGCGCGACGCAATCGTGAGCAGCGGCACGCCTTCGCGCTGCGCGCGCTCGACCAGCAGCGTGATGGTCGCGTCACCGAGTCCGCGCTTGGGCACGTTCACGGCACGGCGAAAGGCCTCGTCGTCGGCGGGATTGGCGACCAGCTTCAGGTACGCCATGATATCGCGGATCTCCCGACGATCGTAGAAGCGGACGGCGCCGACCAGCCGATACGGAATATTGCGCCGACGGAACGCGTCTTCGATGGCGCGGCTCTGCGCATTCGTGCGGTACAGCACCGCGCAGTCGCGCCGCGCGAGATCGGAGCGCGACATGCGCGCGGTGATCGTGTCGGCGATGAAGTCGGCTTCGTCGCGCTCATCCAGTGCTTCGACGAGCGTGACCGTTTCCCCCTCCGGTCGCGTGGCGCGTAACGTCTTGCCGCGCCGCTCCGTGTTCTCGGCGATCACGGCGTTGGCGAGCGCGAGAATGTTCGGCGTGGAGCGGTAATTCTCTTCGAGGCGAACGATCCGCGCACCCGGGAAGGCCCGCTCGAAGTCGAGGATGTTGCGGATATCGGCGCCGCGCCAGCCGTAGATGGACTGGTCGTCGTCACCGACGACCATCACGTTGCGATAGCCGCCACCCATGAGTTGCACGAAGCGGAACTGCGCGGCGTTGGTATCCTGATACTCGTCCACGAGCACGTACTTGAAGCGGCGCTGATAGTGCGCGCGCAGCGCTTCGTCCTGCTCCATGGCGCGGACGGGCAACACCAGCAAGTCATCGAACGTGACCGCGTTGGCCTGTTGCAACGCATGCTCGAGATCGGTGTAGACGCCGGCGACGGCCGTGGTGAAGGTGTCGCGCGCGGTGCGCGCGTAGTCACTGGGCGAGACGAGGGCGTTCTTGGCGCTCGAGATCGCGCTGAGAAGCGCCTTGGGCGCGAACTGCGTCGGGCTGAGCTTTCGACGTTCCATGACGCGCTTCACGGCGCCGATGGTATCGTCTTCGTCGTAGATCGTGAAGTTCTGCTGGCGGCCTACGATCGGGGCGACACCGCGCAGCATGCGGGCACCGAGCGCGTGGAAGGTGCCGCACCACATTCCCTTCGGCTCGTGCCCGAGAAACCTGGCGATGCGGGCCCGCATCTCGCCGGCCGCCTTGTTCGTGAAGGTGACCGAAAGAATTTCGTGCGGAGCGACCCCGCGATCGCCGATGAGCCGGGCAATGCGGGTGGTAAGGACGCGGGTTTTCCCCGAGCCGGCACCGGCGAGGACGAGCGCCGGGCCATCGTCGTGAAACACGGCTTCGCGCTGGCCGGGATTGAGGCCACGCGTGAGCGCGTCGAGATCGAGCAGCGGTGCCGCAGGCACCGCGTCAAAGAGAGAACCGGACCACCCCGTCGTCGTCATCCGTTCAAGATAACGTCGAAGGCCGCTCCGCGGTCGGTGTCGGCGAGCACCAGCTTGCCCTCGTGATTCTCCTGCACGATCCGACGCGCGAGCGAGAGTCCGATGCCCCATCCACGATCTTTGGTGGTGAAACCGGCGTCGAAAATACGCTGTCGAAGCTTGCGGGGAATACCGGGGCCGTCGTCCTGCACGCGAATGCGCACACCGCCTTCCGGAAGCGGAACTGCCGACACGATGACCTCCCCGTCGCGACCCGCGAGCGCATCCATGGCGTTCTTGATCAGCACTTCCAAGACCCACTCCAGCAGCACCTTGTCGCCGCGGGTCATGAGGGGACCCTCGGGGTGCTCGCTGCGAACGCGGACCGTGCGCGCGAGCGTCGGCGCGCGCGCGGCGAAGTAGGACGCGAGCCGCTCGACAAGCGCCGCGCAGTCGACCTGCTCGTCGCGCGGCGGACGGCCGATACGTTCGAACCGATGGGACACCCGTTCCAATCGCTGCAGATCCTGCTCCATGGCGTCGACGGCGCGCACCGCGGTGGTCGTCGTGACCATATCGCGCAGGAGCTCGAGCCACCCGGCCATGGCCGACAACGGCGTGCCGAGTTGGTGTGCGGCCTCGCGCGCCATGCCGGCCCACACTTTTTCGCGATCGGCCCGTCCGCGCTCGATCAGCGCATAGATGCCGAAGGCGACGAGGAGCCCGATACCGATGGCCTGCAGGATGGGAATGATCTGCAAGCCGCGCACGATCGGGCTGTCGCCGTAGTGGATGCCACCAACACCGGGCTGCAGGATGGGCGCGTTCTGCCGATCGAGCTCCTGCACGAAGGCCTTCGTGCGCTCACCGTCGAGGGGTTCGTCGAACGGCAAATTGGCGACGGCTGAGACCCGGCCGTCGGGATCGGTGAGCACGAGGGGCAACCCCGACTCACGGATCTGCTGGGAAAGCTCCAGCAAGGTCACGGTCGGATCCTGCGTGGCACTGGTGTCCTGCAGCGCGCGAAAGATCCGCGAGTACATCTGCCCCTGCCCCGCCGCCGCCACGCGCAGCTCTCGCACCACACCCTGCGTGTACACGACGTACCATGAGAGCAGCCCCAGCACGCCGAGCACCATGACGACGACGGGCCAACGGCGACGGCGCATGGTCAGCGACGCCTAGCGCAGTTCAGCGCGACCGAGGTACGGCTGGAGCGCCTCGGGAATCCGGACCGAGCCATCGGGCTGCTGGTGGTGCTCGAGAAGGCTGGCAATGATACGCGAAAACGCGAGCGCGGATCCGTTGAGCGTGTGCACGAGCTTCGGCTTTTCGCCCGGCGCGGGACGATAGCGAATATTCGCGCGACGCGCCTGGAAGTCGGTGAAGAGGCTGCAGCTCGAGACTTCGAGCCACTTGCCGACGCCCGGCGCGAACACTTCCAGGTCATACGTCTTGGCACTGGAGAAGCCCGTGTCGCCAGCGGCCAAGAGCAACACGCGATACGGCAGTTCGAGCCGCTGGAGGATCGTTTCGGCCTGACTGGTCAGGAGCTCCAGTTCGTCAAGCGACGTTTCGGGATTCGCGTAGCGCACCAGCTCGACCTTGTCGAACTCGTGTACACGCAGGAGACCACGCGTGTCCTTCCCGGCGGCGCCCGCCTCACGCCGGAAGCAGGCGCTGAAAGCGCAGAACCGTTTCGGCAATTCACTCGCGTCGAGAATCTCGTCACGATAGAGATTGGTAATGGGGACTTCGGCCGTGGGAATGAGAAACAGGTCGTCGGTGGTGACGGCGTACGCGTCTTCCTCGAACTTCGGAAAGTTGCCGGTACCGGTCATCGACGCCCGATTCACGACGAGCGGCACCCACGTCTCTTCGTAGCCGTGCTCCTCGGTGTGAATATCGAGCATCATGTTCATGAGGGCGCGCACGAGGCGTGCGCCGCGACCGCGGTACACGATGAAGCCCGAGCCGCTGATCTTCGCGCCACGCGCGAGGTCGATCATGCCGAACGCTTCGCCCTTGTCCCAGTGCGGCACGATGGACGCGTCGGGTGTGCGCGGCGTGCCCCAGCTGCGCACGACGGTGTTGGCGGTCTCGTCGCCCTCCGGCACGTCGGGCAAGGTGATGTTGGGCAGCTCGTACAGCATGACCTGCACCGCCGCCTCGGTTTCCGCGCGACGCTGCTCGAGGGTGGCGATCTGCTCGCCGATGGCGCGTCCCTCGGCCATGAGTTCGGTCGCGTCTTCCCCCGCCTTGCGACGCTGGCCGACCTCCGCCGTGACCTTGTTTCGACGTGCCTGCTGGGCCTCGAGCTCGGTAATCGCCGCACGCCGCTCGCGCTCGAGCGACTCGGCGCGGTCGAGCATGGGGCCAAGTTCGGCGAGCTTGCCGCGCCGGCGCATACCGTCGCGCAGGTGCTCGAGCTGGTCGCGCAACAACCGAATATCATGCATACGAAAATCAGTTCTTCGGGATACCAACCGTCAGCGCGCGGAATCCGCAATTGCGGTTCACGAGCGAGCCGACCACGATGCGCCGCTGGGCGACGATGATGCTGTCGACGACGAGCTTGGCGTAATACGGCTCGCCGGAAAAGCAGCCGGAACCGGGCAGCTGCAGCACGGCGGTTTCACCGATCCCGATGACGAGCGTGGAATCGATCGTGTAGCCGCGATCGGGCGCGCGCTCGAGCGCACTGTAGCTGCTGGTGGACCTGAGCATGCCGATGCTGGGGACACCGGCCGGCGGGAGCGGTACCACGGAGCGGACGGAAAGGAGCTTGACCTTATTGTCGCTGGTGAGGTCGAACGCCACGTCGAAATTGACGCCGCCGTTGGCCAGCAGCTGCGGACGGGCGAGGAGCTCCGACGTGAACGAATACGCCGCAGGAAGCGCCGATGACGTGCCCGAGAGCGCATACACGCTGTAATTGCGCGCAACGTTTTCGGACGACGCGGCCTGAAGCAGGTTGTTCGCGTCGTCGCACGCGACGAGGGCGACGGCCGTGATAATCAGGGCCCCGAGTGACATGGCGCGCCGAGCGACTCGAGGCGCGCCGAGGGAACGAGCGAGCAGGGTGACTCCCATGGTCGGAAACGATAGCAGTTCGAATGTGGAGGTTACCGCTCAACTCGTGTCCGGGCAAGCGCTTGGTGCCGTCGAGACCAGCATAATCAGGTGAACATTCTCGCTTGACTTCATCCCGCTTCGCGACCAGCGTTCCGCCATGCCCACCATTCGCGATCTCGTCAGTGCATTGCGCCGCCGCGACGGAGTGGATGCCGCCATCGTCCTCGGGCGCGACGGTCTCCTGATCGACGGCGCCACCGATGCCGCGCTCGACCCCGACGGTTTAGCTGCCTACGTGCCTCCCATGGCTCTCGCCGCGGCCGAGATGGGCGTCGCGGCCGGCCGAGGTGACTTCGGGTTGATGGTGCTCGAGTACGGCCTCGGCACCGTGGTCGTGACGTCCGTGTCGCCCGACGCCTTCCTGCTCGTGCTGTTGCGCCCCGATGCCAACCTTTCGGCGCTCCTGTACGATCTCCGTCGGTTTCGGGCGCAGATCGCCTCGCTGGTCTGAGCGCGCGACCCGCGGACCCGACGTCGGCCAACGCCGTCGCCGGGGCACCCGCGCTCGGCGCGGTCGTGCTGGTCGTCGACGACGAGCCGCACATCGGACGCATCATCAGGACTCGGCTCGAGCAGGCCGGATTCACCGTCCTCTTGGCTGAGCATGGCGCGGAAGCGCTCTCACACCTCGACTCCACGCCGTCGGTCGCGCTGATGGTGCTCGATCTGATGCTGCCGGGGATGACGGGCACCGAGATCCTACGGATCCTGCGCGGCGACGAGCGGTGGCGTCACCTGCCCTGCATCGTCCTCACGGCAGCAGGACAAGACGCGCAATTGCGCGAAGTCGAATCCCTTGGCGTTTCCGAAATCATGACGAAGCCTTTCAGTCCGCGGCGCCTGCTGGAGCGGGTGCGCACCTATACCGGAACGACGCCGGTGGTGCCATGAACCTGTGGAACGTCGTCCTCGCCGGTGGCGTGGGCTCCCGCTTCTGGCCGCTGTCCACAGCTGAACGTCCGAAGCAGCTGCTGCCGCTGATCAGCGACGCCCCCATGCTTCGGGACACGCTCGACCGGATGCGGCCGCTCGCCCCGTTGACGCAGACGCTGGTGCTCACCAATGCTGCGCTACGCGACGCGGTACTGGCGATGGAGCCCGATTTGCCCCCGGCCAATGTGATCGCCGAGCCGCGGCCCGCCGGCACGTGCGCGGCCCTGGCCTGGGCGGCGCACGTGATCGCGCAGCGCGCCGGCGGGGACGCGGTGATGATCTGCGTGCACGCCGATTGGGCCATCGGTGATGTCGAGGCCTATCGGTCGACGCTGACTGAGGCGGCCCGGATTGCCCTCGAGGAACGCGCCTTGGTGACGGTCGGGATCGTCCCGTCGCGTCCGGATCCGGGCTTCGGCTACATCCAGCCTGGCGCACCGATGCGCGAGGGCGTGCGGCACGTGGCGCGCTTCGTGGAGAAGCCCGACCGCGAGCGAGCCGCGCAAATGGTGGCCGACGGCTTCCTCTGGAACTCGGGGATCTTCGCGTGGTGCGTGGGCGATCTGCTCGACGAGATCCGTGCCCACACTCCTGAAGTGCAGCCGGCGCTGACGGCCGCCGGCGACGATCTCGAGGCGTTCTTCGCGCAGGTGACGTCGGTCGCGATCGATGTGGGCGTGCTGGAGCGCAGCGCGCGCGTGCTGGTGCTTCCCGGACAGTTCGGATGGGATGACGTGGGGACGTGGGCCGCATTGCATCGCGTGCGTGCGCACGATGCCCAGGACAACGCGATGCTGGGCCCGTCGTTCGCGCTCCAGGCATCGGGGAACGTGGTGCATGCCGATGGCACCCGCGTGGTGCTGTATGGCGTAGACGACCTCGTGGTGGTCGCCCGCGAGGGGCTGGTGATGGTGACGACGCGCGAAAAGGCGGCCGATCTCAAGACATTGCTCGATGCGCTTCCGCCCGAGGTGCGCGGGTCGTGATCACCGTGTACGACGACGCGATCGCACGGGGCTTCGAACCGTTCGCCACGAGCCGCCCGCTGAGTGAGATGCGGGCGGGTGCGCTCCTGGTGCGCGAGCGCTGGGAGACGGCGCTCGGTGTCGGAAGCGGCGGGTTTATTTCGAGGCCGCATCTGCAGGGGTTTGCCGAGTTCGAGGCACCACCGTTCGTGAACGGGCAGTCGCTGGCCGCGGGCACGTGGCTTGTGAATGCGCGGGCGTTGCCGTATCTCGATGGCCCAGCTCCGGCGGTGTTGCAGTCCGCGCTGGTGATCACGATCGCCGGCCGCGTGGCGGCGCGTCGTTTGGACATCGCGATGCGCGACGAGCGAACGCTCGCGGCGCTGGCCGATGGGTCGTACGCGCTGATGCACGATCGCGCACTGACGGACGGGACCGGTGACGAAGCGGAAGCGCTCGACCTCGACGGCGTGTGGCTGGACGAGATCTGGGATCTGATCGGGACCCTGCAGCCGCTGCTACAACGTGACATCCCGGCGCTGGCCGCGACGCTGTCGACCACTTCGCTACCCGCTGGCGGCGTCACGCCGGCTGCAGTTCCGGTGATGGTGCTCGGTGGCCATCCCGTGTACGTGGAGGCCGGCGCGACGATCGAACCGATGTCCATGTTCGACACGAGCGCAGGGCCGGTACTGCTGCGACGCGGATGCCAAGTGCAGGCGTTCACGCGGGTTGTCGGTCCGTGCTACATCGGCCGCGACAGCGTGGTCACGGCCGACCGGATCGCGGGGTCGTCGATCGGCGATACGTGTCGTGTGCACGGGGAACTGTCTTCTTCGATTTTCTTAGGCCACGCCAACAAGGGCCACGACGGGTTCGTGGGACACTCGGTACTCGGCCGATGGGTGAACCTCGGTGCCGGTACCATCACGAGCAATCTCAAGAACAGCTACGGCACCGTCGCGCTGTGGACCCCCGACGGTGTTCGGGACAGCGGCCTGCAGTTCCTCGGCACGCTGTTCGGTGATCACGTGAAGACGGGTATCGGGCTACGACTGACGACGGGCTGCGTACTGGGCGCCGGCGCCAACGTGTTCGACACGATGCCACCCAAGGCCGTGGCGCCTTTCTCGTGGGGGGCACGCGCCCCGTACGAACGGTTCGATGCCGTGAAGTTTGCGCAGACCGCCGAGCGCATGATGGCGCGTCGCGGTGTGGCGCTGAGCGATTCGGCCGCTACGTGGTGGCGCGAGGTGCACGCGATGAGCAGCGCCGACCAGCGGTGGCCACGACCCTGATGGCGCCCGAGTTCGCCTGCCGCGGAGCGTCATGTTGCGCGTAACGGTGCTCGGCAGCGGGAGCCGTGGCAACGCCATCTTGATCGACGGCACGGATGGCGCAGTGCTGGTGGACGCGGGCTTCGGTCCGCGGTCGCTTGTGCGGCGACTGCATGCGGTGGGACGCCGCCCGGAAGAGATCGGCGCGTTGCTGCTGACGCACGAGCATACGGATCATGCGAGTGGCGCGGCGGCAGCGAGTGCGCGTTGGGGATGGCCGGTGTACGGATCGGCGGGCACGCTCGACGCGCTCGGCAGCTTCACCGCAAGCGGAACTGAACCGGGATCTGAGGCACGGCCGAGTACTGCGCGAGCATTCGTGGACGACGGCGTCACGACCGTGGGTGGCTTTCTGGTGGAGACCACGAAGGTGCCGCATGATGCGCGCGACTGCCGCGCGCTGGTGGTCACCGACGTGAGCAGCGGCGCGCGCGTGGGGATTGCGATGGACGTGGGTCGCGTACCCGACGCGCTGCCGGTGGCATTCGAGCGGCTCGATCTCATCGTGATCGAGTCGAATCACGACGAACAGATGCTGGCCCGTGGTCCGTATCCGTGGTCACTGAAACAGCGGATCAGCGGCGGCCTCGGGCACCTGTCGAACGGGGCGGCGGCCACATTCGTGAGTGGCTGTGTGCACCGCGGGCTACGCGGAGTGCTGCTTACGCATCTCAGCGAAACGAACAACCAGCCCACATTGGCCGTGGAGCGAACCCGTGAGGCCTTGCGCCGCGCCGGATGGTCGCGCGATGCACTCTCAGCGGCATCGCAACAGGTCCCGTTGCCGCCGATGGCCTCGACCGGCGAAGCGGCGTGGCTGGTGCACGCGTCGCAGTTGTCGCTCGGCTTGTAGCCGTGACGCGACAAGTGAATATGCAGAACGGGCGCCCGATTGGGCGCCCGTTCTGTTTCCTTCGACTGGCTGAACGGCTTAGTACATGCCGCCCATACCGCCGCCGCCGCCGCCATGGCCGCCGCCAGCGGGAGCCGACGCTTCCTTCTTCTCGACGATAAGCGCTTCCGTCGTGAGGAGGAGACCGGCGATCGACGCCGCGTTCTGCAACGCGGTACGAGTCACCTTGGTCGGGTCGATAACGCCAGCCTGCACGAGGTCTTCGTACACATCGGTCAGCGCATTGTAGCCGAAGCTGGTTTCCTTCGCCGTACGGATCTTCTCGACGACGATCGAGCCTTCACCACCCGCGTTCTGCACAATGATGCGGAGCGGCTCTTCGATCGCGCGACGCACGATGTCAACGCCGATCTGCTCATCGCGCTCGGCGACCTTCACGTCCTTGAGCACATGCTGCGCGCGGATCAGCGCAACGCCGCCGCCCGGGACGATACCCTCTTCGACGGCGGCACGCGTAGCGTGCAGCGCGTCTTCGACGCGGGCCTTCTTCTCCTTCATTTCCGCTTCGGTGGCAGCGCCGACATTGATGATGGCCACGCCACCGGCGAGCTTCGCGAGACGCTCCTGGAGCTTCTCACGATCGTAATCCGACGTGCTCTTCTCGATGGCACCACGGATTTCCTTGACGCGACCTTCGATGTCCTTCGCCTCGCCGGCGCCGTCGATGATCGTCGTGTTGTCCTTGTCGATCACGATGCGCTTGGCCGAGCCGAGGTCGGTGATGACCGCGTTTTCGAGCTTGAAGCCGACTTCGTCGGACACGACCTGACCCTTGGTCAGCGTCGCGATGTCCTGCAGCATCGCCTTACGACGATCGCCGAAGCCCGGCGCCTTGACGGCGACGACGCGCAGCGTGCCGCGGAGCTTGTTCACGACGAGCGTGGCGAGGGCTTCGCCTTCGATGTCTTCCGCGATGATGAGGAGAGGCTTGCCGAGCTGGGCAACCTTCTCGAGCACCGGGAGGAGATCCTTCATGGCCGAGATCTTCTTGTCATGAATCAGAATCATGGCGTTCTCGAGGACCGCCTCCATCTTCTCCGGATCCGTGACGAAGTACGGCGAGAGATAGCCACGGTCGAACTGCATACCGTCAACCGTCTCCAGCGTCGTCTCGAGGCCCTTGGCCTCTTCGACGGTGATCACGCCGTCCTTGCCGACCTTTTCCATCGCTTCCGCGATGAGGTTACCGATCTCGGGATCGTTGTTCGCCGAGATGGTACCGACCTGCGCGATTTCCTTTCGGCCCGAGGTGGGCACGGAGATGCGCTTGAGCTCTTCGACGATGCTCGCCACGGCCTTCTCGATGCCGCGCTTGAGCGCCATCGGGTTGGATCCGGCGGTCACATTCTTGAGGCCTTCACGGAAGATCGCCTGGGCGAGCACCGTGGCGGTCGTCGTGCCGTCTCCGGCGAGATCCGAGGTCTTGGTCGCGACTTCCTTCACCATCTGCGCGCCCATGTTCTCGATCGGATCAGAGAGTTCGATTTCCTTCGCGACCGTGACGCCGTCCTTGGTCACGGTGGGGGCGCCGAACTTCTTTTCGATGACGACGTTGCGACCCTTCGGTCCGAGCGTGACCTTCACGGCCTCGGCGAGCTGATCGACGCCACGCTTGAGAGCAGCGCGCGCGTCTACGTTGAAATGCAGTTCCTTGGCAGCCATAGTTGCTATTTACCGTTGAGTGGTTCGAAGCCGATTAGCTGATCACCGCGAGCACATCCGACTCGCGCAGGATGAGCAGCTGCTCACCATCGATCGTCACTTCCGTACCGCTGTACTTGCCGTACAGAATCTTGTCACCGACCTTCACATCCATGGGAACGCGGGTCTCCTTCTCGTAACGGCCCGGGCCAACAGCCACGACAGAACCCTGCTGCGGCTTTTCCTTGGCGGTATCCGGGATGTACAGTCCACCGCGCATCTGTTCCGCTTCTTCGCTCGGCTTCACGACGACGCGATCCGCGAGCGGCGCGACCTTGGCGGCACTAATAGTGGCCATAACTGTGTCTCCTGCGTATGTGTCAGGGATCGAACTCTGATTATGCTCGATGTTAGCACTCAACGGTGTTGAGTGCTAACAAGGGAAACCTAAGGGGTATGCGCCCGTCAGTCAAGCGGGCGTCGGCCGCAGGTAAATCCTGTAAACTCAAGCCATAAAAGCATTTACGGCGCTCATGGCGCTGCCGTAACGACATTGAATCGACCAAAATGGCAGTAGCAGTATTGTAGAGCCTGCCTCGAAGGCAGCACAGCTGAGGTCAGTGCGCGTCGTCGGCCAGCACGAGCGAGCCGCTGCGCGCGGCGTACATCGCACCGCGGGGTTCGGCGATCAGCAACGCGCCGGTGGCATCGATTCCCATTGCCCGCCCGGCGCGCGGCTCGGTGATGTCACGACCGTATGCCAGATCGCGCTCGGCCCACCCAGCGCACTCACTGGGCGTCAGACTCCCCACGTTTGACGCCGCCCCACGCATGGCCGGCAGCATGGCGCGCAGGAGATCGTCGCGCGAGACGTCCGCGCGAACGGCGGCCGCGTTGGGAAATGACGCTGGCACTCGACGATTCACGCCGACGCCGATCGCGACCCATTCCGATCGTGACTCGCGCCAGCGGGCTTCGATCAGGATGCCTGCCAACTTCCCTGCCCCGACGAACAGATCGTTCGGCCATTTGAGGGTGATCGCACCATCGCAGAACGGCTCGAGCGCGTTGGACAGCGCGAGGCCGATACGCAGCGCGAGCACGTCGAGTGCGCGCTGATCACGCGGGCGTTCGATGAGCGTCATCCAGACGCCCGCATCGGGCTCAGAAGCCCAACTCCGACCGCCTCGCCCACGCCCCCCATCCTGCGCGTCCGCCAGCACGAGCGTACCCGCTTCGGCACCCGCCTGCGCGAGACGATGCGCCTCGTCCATGGTGGATCCAACGAGCGCATGATATTCGAGCCGTACCAGCCCGCACTCAGCGGCGAGCGTCGGCGACGGGACGGCCATTAGCTGCGGGTCGCGATGGTGGCGAAGACGACCGCGGCCAGAATGACGCGATACACGGCAAACACTCCGAAGCTGTGCTTGCTGACATAGCGCAGAAGTACCGTGATGGTCAACCAGCTGCTGATGGCGGCGGCGATCACGCCCGCGACGAGCGGCGCCGAGACGCCGTGGGAACGCACCGCTTCCGGCACCTTCAAGATGACGGCCGCGAGCGTGATCGGCATGCTCATGAGAAAGCTGAATCGCGCGGCGCTGGGGCGATCGAGCTTGAGCAAACGCCCGGCCGTGATCGTCGAGCCCGATCGCGATACGCCGGGAATGAGAGCCAGTACCTGCGCACAGCCCACGATGATGGCGTCGCGCATGGTGACCTCGTCGAGTACGCGTGCGCGCACACTCCAGCGGTCGACGGCCCAGAGCAGCACGCCCATGACGACGAGCGCCACCCCGATGATCTTCGGCGAACGAAACGTGCTTTCGGCGAGATCATTGAGCAGCAGTCCACCAACGCCGGCGGGGATGGTGGCCACGATGAGATACACGAGTCGCTTGTCGTGCACCGTCTCGATGCGCCGAGTGGACGCGATGCGCCATGCGCTCTTCGTCATGTCGATCCACTCGGCGCGGAAGTACCAGACCAGCGCGATGAGCGTGCCGAGGTGCAGCGCCACATCGAAGGCAAGACCGGGGTCGGTCCAACCGAAGAAGTACGGCGTGAGCGCCAAATGCGCCGAACTCGAAATCGGCAGCAACTCAGCGAGACCCTGCACAATGCCAAGCACTATCGCCTGAAAAATCGTCACGCTGTCATCCACCGCCAGAAAAATGAACTCATCGTCCGGCGACCGCCGAAGCGAGGGTGCGCTCATAGAGCGCTTCGTACTGCGCGACCACGGCTTCGTCAGAGAAGCGCTTTCGCGCATCAGCCGCTGCGGCCGTGCTCATCTGCTGCCACTTCACCGGATCCGCGAGGAGCTGCACACCGGCCGCGGCCATGGCGCTCACATCGCCGACCTCACAGAGAAAGCCGGTTTCTCCGTCGATCACGACTTCCGGGAGTCCGCCGGCGCGCGCGCCGATGACCGGTACGCCGGAGGCCAACGCCTCGAGGGCGCTGAGGCCGAAAGACTCTTGGTCGCTGGGAAGCAGAAACAGATCGGCGCCCGCCAGGAGGGGAGCGATCGCGTCGATCTTGCCGAGGAACATGACGTGTTCGGCGACACCGAGATCACGCGCTTCGGCTTCCGCCTCGACGCGCTCCGGACCGTCGCCGACCATCACCAGCAGCGCGGGCATTTCCTTGTTGACGCCCGCGAACACTCGCACGACATCGCGCACGCGCTTGACCGGCCGGAAGTTGGAAATGTGCATGATCACCTTTCGCCCGGTCGTTACCTCAGCGGGGATCGGGAACTGGTGACGATTGCGGTCGTACAGCTCGGGGTTGATGAAATTGGGAATGACCTGGACATCGCAGCCGACGCATCCGAAGGCGCGATAGGTCTCGTCTCGCAGGTAGTCGGAGACGGCGGTCACGCTGTCGGATTTCTCGATGGAGAATCGCGTGATGGTATAGAACGAGCGTTCCTGGCCGACGATGGTGATGTCGGTGCCATGGAGTGTGGTGACGACCCGCACATCGGCGTTGCCCTCGCGCAGCATCTCACGCGCGATCCACGCACTGGTCGCATGCGGGATCGCGTAATGGCAGTGCAGGATGTCGAGCTGGTGATCACGCACGACTTCGTGCATTCGAACGGCAAGCGCCAGATCGTACGGCGGATACTCGAAGAGCGGATAGCGTCCGACGTCCACCTCATGGAACCAGACGCGCGGCAGAAAGCTTGGCAGGCGAAACGGTTGCGCGTAGGTGATGAAGTGCACTTCGTGGCCGCGCCCGGCGAGCGCGATACCAAGTTCCGTCGCAACGGCGCCGGAGCCGCCGTACGTCGGGTAGCAGGTGATGCCGATCTTCATGCGGTCCTCGTGTGCATCGCGTGATGAGCGACGGACTCCTCGTGATCCCACCAGTCGAGCGTCTGGTCGAGCGCGTGGGGCGCATCGGGGTTGATCCGCGTGACCTGCTCGGCCGGCAGCTGATGCCGGAACCAGGTCCGCTGTCGCTTGGCGTACTGTCGCGTTTCGATGATGACCCGCTCGATCGCGGCCTCGAGTGCACGGGCATCGCCACCGGCATCGAGCGCATCGCGCACCACGCGATAGCCGCTGGCGGACCACGCCGGTGCATCGGGAGCGATCGTCTGCCTGAGTCGTTCGACTTCCTGGACGAATCCGTGAGCGATCATCTGGTGTACGCGGTGGGCGATCCGCGTGGCCAGGACCGGCCCGGGATCTACCACAAGATACCGCGCTGATGGTGAGGGCAAGGCATCGGGCGTCGTATCGGATACCGCGTTGGCCCCCTGAGCGAACCGGAGCCAGTCGCTGAGACGGGTGCCGGCGAGCAGCGCGGTTTCAACCGCCCGCAGGAGTTGCGTGGGGCCGAGATGCGCACGGGCCGGATCGAGCCGACGGCACCAGCGCGTGATCTCATCGAGCGAACACGTTGCCAGCCACGCACCCAGTCGGTCGCGACGGTCAGGATCGAGTGTGGGTACCGGATCCAGCGGTGACACCAGCGCCTTCACGTACAGGCCGGTCCCGCCGACGATGACGGGCGGGATTCCCGCGCTCGCGGCGTCGAATGACCATCGCGCCGCGTCGGCGGCCCAAGCATGCGCCGAGTAGCGCGTCGTGGGCGGCACGACGTCGATACCGTAGTGCGGCACGGCCTGGCGATCGGCGAGCGAGGGCTTGGCGGTGCCGATGTCGAAGCCCTGATAGACTTGCCGCGAATCGGCGCTCACGATGGCGAGGCCGCGCGCGCGCGCGAGGTGCATCGCCAGGGCCGACTTTCCGGCGGCCGTCGGGCCCACGATGACGCGATACGACGTTGACGACCGCGACGTGGCGTCATCTGTTCGCACGGCCGTCACTTTCGCCCGAAGCGCCGGTCGAGCTCGTCCCATGACAGGCGCACGATCGTGGAGCGACCGTGCACGTCGTGCGCCGGCAACCTGGTATTGGCCAGCGCAATGTAGAGCGCGCGCATTTCACCGGGCGACATCGCGTCACCGGCCTTGATGGCGGCTTTGCAAGCGAAGGTGGCGGCGAGCCGCTCATGGCGCTTGGCGTCACCGGCGGCGCGATCACCGGTGAGCGCGGCGAGCGTTTCGCGCAGACAGCGCTCGGCGTCGAATCGCGGGTGTGGCATCGGCACCGCGTTCACGAGCAACGAGTGCCCGCCGAATCCCTCCATCTCGAATCCGAGCTTCTCGAACGACGTGCGATTGGCCTCGAATGCTTCGGCTTCGTCGGGCCCGAGGTGCAGGGTCATCGGGAAGAGCAATCGCTGCGACGGGGCCTCGCCGCGCTCGAGCACGCCCAGAAAGTCTTCGTACAGCACGCGTTCATGCGCGGAGTGCTGATCGATCAGGATCACGCCGTCGTCGTGCTCGAACATGAGATACATGCGCCGCAGCTGCAGCAACGGCGGCACGGCAATCGGCGCGTCGTCCACCTGACGGGCGTGGTCGGTACGATCACTCTGCGCCGTGGTGGCCATCACGTCGTGTCCCGTCGTGTGCACGGTCGTGTGCACGGTCGTGTCCGTCGTCGATGGCGCGAAGAGTCCTTCGGCAGCGGGCGTGGCGCGCAGCGCGGACGGGTCCATGGCGTGGACGTCGTCGCGCCATGAGGACGTGGCCGAAGGGGTGGCGGCGGGTGTCCAGGTACGCCATCCGATGCCGGCACTGGCGTCGAACACACCGAGTGCACGGCGCACCGCGTTCTCGACGGCCCGCTCTGTCGGCCAACGATCGCGCAGCCGCACTTCGGACTTTGCGGGATGCACGTTCACGTCGACATCACCGCCGGGTACGTGCAGCGACAACACGAGCGACGGGCGCACGCCGGAGGGCAACGTGGAGCGATAGGCGGCTTCGGCGGCGCGCACGATCCCGTGGTCGCGCACGACGCGTCCGTTGATGATCAGCAGCACGCGGCGCGTAGCCGTTCCCACATCGGCCGGACGTTCGACCATGCCCGTGATGTGGATCGGCCCCTGCACGTCGTCGATATCGATGAAGCGCTGCACGTCGGCATGCCCCCACAAGACGGCGAGGCGTGCACGGAGGGTGGGCACGGCCGGCAGATCGAGGGCGAGCTTACCATCGTGTCGCACGGTGAAATGCACATCTCGACGCAAGGCGCCGATGGCGTGCATGGTGTCGATGATGCCGCGCCACTCGGACCGCGCGCTGCGCAGAAATTTCTGACGCGCCGGTGTGTTGTAAAACAGTCGCTGCACCGACACGGTCGTGCCGCGACGACGGGTCGCGTCGCGCGTGTCGAGCAGGGCGCCGGCGGCCACGCGGACCTGCGTGCCGGCGCCGTCTTCGGTGGCGGTTTCGATCATCACCTCGGAGACCGACGCGATGGCGGGGAGCGCTTCGCCGCGAAAGCCGTAGCTGCGCACCCCGACCAGCTGTTCGGCGGCGGTGATTTTCGACGTGGCATGCCGCGAGAGGCAGAGCACCGCGTCGTCGCGATCCATGCCGCTGCCATCATCGGCGATGCGGATCAGCGTTCGACCACCCTCTTCGATCGTGACGTCGACCGTCGTCGCACCGGCATCGAGTGCATTCTCGACGAGTTCCTTGACGACCGACGCAGGTCGTTCCACGACTTCACCGGCCGCGATCTGGTCGGCGACAGCACTGGAGAGAATGGCGATACGCGACATACCACAAGCTACCGAACGACCGCAGGCGATACGAGCGGAAGGGTACGGCCGGCTGGCAGCCATCCGCGACGCCCGTCGGCATGCAACACGCGGAGCCATCCCTCGCGCGCCTCTTCGACGCGCACGACATCGCCGGTGGCCACGCCACCCATGGCGTTCGCCTCATTGCCGGGTGCGGTGCGCATCGTTTCCGGTCGCCGCACGACGAGCACGCCGTTGGCATCGAGTTCCCGGACACCCCACGCCGCCGCCGCCCCGGTACCCGCCGCAAGCAACAGCGCGAACAGCGCGGTGCTCGAGGCAAGGCCCATATACCTCGTGGCGCGCCCGCGCCGACGTTGCACGCGAATGACGGCGAGCAACAGCCAGCCGAGCAGCCACGCCGAAACGGCCGCGACAATGAGGGCCGGCACAGGTATCATCGGTACTTCGGCGACGCCACCACGCGCACCGGCGGGAAGCGACGTGAGACGTTCTTGCAGATCGACGGCGATGGGCTCGAGGCGAGCCGCACGCTGCCACGCCATGACCGCGGACACCGTGTCGCTCGCCGCCCAGGCGGCGGCCCCCCAGTTGGCGAGCAGATCGGCGTCGGTCGGGCGCGCATCGACCGCTTGGGCAAACAGTTCGGCGGCTCGCGAATACTGACGCTGCTCGTAAAGCGCGGTGGCGCGCGCGACGCTGGCCTCGAGCGCGGTGCGGTCGGGGGTGGTTCGCGCCGTTGGCACGGGCACGGCTTGGACGGGGGTGGCTTGCAGGGCAGCCGCGCGGCGCGCTGGTGAGGCGAAGGCGGCGCCCCCCAAGGCGATGAACAGGGCGAAGCGCGCCTGTGCATGCCGCGCCGATCGGATCGCACGCGCGTGGGTCACGGCTTCGGCGTCGATGCGTGCGAGCACGTGCTCGGCGCGTGTCGAGAGCTCGTCACGCGGGGTATCCGTCGACGGCCCGTCGCTGAACCCCTGCACCGCGAGGTCGTCGAGTAACGCGAGCAGGACCGTGGTCGTATCGCGTGTGACGCCGCGGCGGCGGGCGGTCCGCGCGACGTCGCGTCGCGAGACGAGCTCCTGCGGCGAGACCTTCAATCGCTGCGCGAGCGCATTGAGCAGCGTGCGTCGGGTGTAGCGTGCATGATCACCGGCGTCGTCGGTCGCCGCTCGCAGGGCGGCTGCGCGAGGCGCCTTCTCGCTGGCCACGACGCGGGAGCCACCTGACTTGCCGCGCCGTGATCCGAGGGCGAGCACCAGCCACGGCAGCGGCGCCAAGAGGAGCACCACGATCAGTGGCAAGCGCCACGCCGACAGGCGTTCAGCCAAGGAGGAGGTCGATACGCCACGCCACACGCGGAGCGGAACCACCGACACGTTATCGCTCTCAGCGGCGGTGGCGAGGGTCCCGTCGTTGACCGAGAGTGCGCTGGGCGCCGTTTCCGCATACGCATACTCGCCGCGATACGGATCGAAGTAGCTGTAGCGTAACATGGGCAATTCGACTTGCCCCGCCTGCGTGGGCGTGAGGATCCAATCGAATTCCTTGTAGCCGCGCACGAAGGCACCGCTCGTATCCACGCTGACGCGCTCGGTGCCCGGCACCGTGGAGGCCCACGAGACCTCCAAGACGGGACGTGGCAACAGCTTCACATTGCCGGTGCCACCCACGCGCATCGTGAGCACCAGCGGATCGCCAACGCGGGCCGTCGAGGCATCGAGTCGCACCGAGGCCCGCAATACGCCGACGGCACCAGTGTAGTCTTGCGGCCGTCCGTCGTCGGGCAGGGCCTTCACCACCAGTTGCGCACTTTCCGCCCGTACCACGAAGCGTTCTTCGCGGCTGAAATAGCTGGACGACTGCGGGAGGGTGTAGCTGAGTTGCGGCGCCGGCACCATTTGCGTGCCCGGTGCCACGGCGAAGAGCGCACGCTGGAACACGTGCGCCTCGAAAAAGCCGCCACCGTAACTCTGCGCCGCCACGCGCCGCGGCGTCCCCAACTCGTAGGCCAGTAAGCCACGCAACTCCGGGGGCAAAAATTCCGGGTTGCGACGGAGCCGCGCGCGGGCGGACTCGCTGAGCAGCACCGCCACCTGATAGGTGACCTGCTGTCCGACATACACCGTGTCGGGAAAGGTGGCGGCGTGAAAATCGATCGGCCGATCGCGGTTGGCCTGCAGACGATCGAGAATGGCCGTGGGCGAGGGAGACGGCTGCGACTGCAGCGCGGCGGCGCTGGTGAGCGCGCCAACAACGCCCAGTATCACGAGCGTAGCAAGGCCGCGCACGAATGGACGCACACTCACCAGTCCTTTCCTCCCGGCGGCGTACGACCCTGACGCTGCTTCCGACCCTGCACATCGCGCTCTTCCCGCGCGGCGCTGTTCAGCAGTGCTTCGGCCTGCTTCTGATCGAGACCGCCCTGATTCTGCGGCTGTTCATCCTGCTTGTCGTTCTGCGACTCACCACCGCCGCCCCCGCCGCCGCCGCCCTGCGGAGGCGGCTGCTTGCGGAGCGCGAGCTCGTAGTTCCACTTCGCGTCGGCGTCGATGGGGCGATCGCTGAGAAACGCCCGATACGCCGCGCGGGCGGCGGCGAACGCGGCCTCGGCTTCAGGATTCTCCGGCGTCCGACCAATCACCAGCGACGCGTAACCGGCGTTGAACCGGGCGCGCATGCGTGTTTCGCCATCGCTTTCACGGCGCACCATTTCCAGCAACTCGGCGGCCGCGCCGAGTGAATCCGCGCCGATCAACGCCGTGCCGAGATTGTATCGCGTTCGCACCGTGGTATCGCCGCCCGCGATCTGTGCGCGATATCCGGCGATGGCCGCGCCCACGTTGCCCGCTTTGAAAAGTGCCGCTGGATCGGGCGCCTGCTTGCAGGACACCAGCGCGACGGGAAGGGCGAGGAGCAGGAGCACGAGAATCGCCGGCGGCATAGCCGTGTTGGCCGTCGCATCGGACGTACGCCGGCGCGTGAGCAACCACGTGTCGTAGGCGAGCAGGGCCAGCGCGGGAAGCAAGAGCCACAAAAAGCGCGGCACGTGGTCTTCGCGTGAATCCACCTTTCGCTTGGCTGTGCGCAAGGAGCGCAAGGCCCCTCGCACACGCGTGGCTTTGTCGGAGGCTTCAGCGGGAATGAAGGTGCCACCGGCGGCTTTGGCCGCGCCCTCCAACAGATCAGGCGAGTAGCGCGTGATCACCACCTTGCCTTCGTCATCGCGCTTCTCGCGCGTGACGGAGCCATCCTGCACCGGGATGGTGCTGCCCTGCGTGGTACCGAAACCAACGGTCACGAGACTGACGCCTTTCACGCCCGCCTCGGTGGCCGCGGCGTCTACATCTTCGGCCGGCTCGAACGCTTCACCATCGCTCATGAGCACGAGCGCGCGGTCGGCACTGCCGTCGCTGGCCAAGAGCAGTTCGGTGCCCTGACGAATCGCGCGGGCAATCGAGCTGCCGCCCTGCCCAACCACCGACGGATCGAGATTGTCGAGGAAGAGCTCAATGGCGCCGTCGTCGCTGGTGAGCGGCGTCAGGATGTAGCTGCGTCCCGCAAAGGCAATCAGCGCCACACGATCGGCCTGCGACATGGCACGCAACCGTCGGACTTCCTGCTTCACCCGTTCCAATCGCGACGGACGCTCATCGGGTGCCATCATGGACAGTGACGCATCGATGGCGATGGCCATGTCGATGCCACGTGCGGTGACCGCTCCATGCGCGAGCCCCCAGCGCGGACCGGAAAGTGCAAGCCCAGCAAGCACGGCGACCAGCATGAGCCGGACGGTGCGTCCATGTTCGTCGGGGTCGGTGATCATGACCAAACGACGCAGCGCCGACGACTCGGCGTAACGCGCGAGCCGGAGGCGACGCTGACGGGACCGTACCGATCGCATCCACCACACGGCCAGCGGCAAGAGCACGGCGGCGAGCAGCAGCCAGGGCGCGTCGAAGATGAGGGGCGGGAGTGTGCCGAGGTTCATGGCAGCACGCCGCGCCGCGCGCGTAACGCGAGTTCGCCGAGCAGGGCCGCCATGCCGAACAGCAGCGGCCAGCGGAAGCGCTCGGTGTACCGGATATAGGCGCGGGCCTCGACGATCGAACGCTCGAGCGTGTCGATCTGTTCGTAGATGCTTTGCAGGGCCTGCGCATCCTTGGCGCGGAAATAGCGACCACCAGTGTTGGTCGCGATCTCGGTGAGGAGCGCTTCGTCGATTTTGACGGGGCGATTCTCGTAGCGCAGGCCGAAGAGGCCGCGTCCAACGGGCACGGCGGCCATCCCTTCGCTGCCGACGCCGATGGCGTAGATGCGAATGCCGAAGGCGCCGGCGGCCTGCGCGGCAGTGCGCGGATCGATCGCGCCACGGTTGTTCTCGCCGTCGGTGAGCAACACCATCACGCGCGAGCGACCGGGCGCGGTGCGCAGGCGATTGGCCGCGGTGGCGATGGCGGTACCGATGGCGGTTCCGTCTTCGAGCTGCCCGACTTGCAGATTATCGATGGCGGTGAGCACCACCGGGTAGTCCGTGGTGAGCGGCACCTGTGTGAGCGCTTCACCGGAGAACGAGACCAGTCCGACACGGTCCGATTTCCGACCGACGACGAACCGTTTCACTTTCTCCTTCGCGACTTCGATGCGGTTCTGCGGCTGAAAATCTTCGGCGAGCATGGAGCTCGAGATATCGACCACGAGCGCGATATCAATGCCCTCACTGGCAACGCGCTCGGCGCGCGCGCCGGAGCGCGGCTGGGCGGCGGCCACGATGAAGCCCGCGAGGGCCAGGGTTCGCAGCCACGGCAACCAGCGCACCCAGGAGAGGGACGGTTGCGGACCGAGGGCGAGTACGGCGGTGAGAGAAAACGGGATCGCCCGCTGTGGCGCGGCGCGGCGACGCCACCACGACCAGAGCGGGAGCAGCAGCAGCAGTGCCAAGAACGCCGGATGGGCGAAGTTGATGCCGAAGAATGACCATGCGTCGGGGCTCAGCGAGCCGCTGAACTCGCTGATGAACTCGCGGAACCGATCGAGGACGCGGTTCATGTCGCGCCTGCCTTGGGGCGCCGCGAGTCGCGACGCGCGTCGTCTTCGACTCGCTGCTTGGCGTCGCGCTCCGCCTTCGCGGCGGCGGCGCGCAGCGCGTCCTCAGCGGCACGACGGGCGCGTTCAGCGGCTTCGATGTGATCGACCACGGCGCGCGCGTCGGCGGCCAACTCGCGGGCGCGCGTGCCGGACACGATACGACGGGCGAACTTGATGCCGTCGCCGTCGGCCATCAGCGAGATGAGTCGATCGCGCGGCACCCGTTCGTCGGTGGCGACGGCGACGATCAACTCGGAGCTGGTGAGCGACAGCACGGCCAACGGATTACGCAGGACGAGATACGTGCGCACCACGTCGATGGCCAGCGCGACGTAGCGTCCGCGCTCACCCGCGTCGGCCAACGCGAGTCGGTCCAACCGCTCGAAGTCGTGCACGGCGCGCGCGTAGGGATCGAGTGCAGCGTACGTCGTCGCGGCCCCGCGCTTGCGGCGGCGCTTGAGGAGCCACCAGAGCAGCGCGAGGGCGGCCAGGAGCAGCAGTGCGGGCCACCAGCGCTGCCACCAGGGCACGACGCGCGGAAAGAGATCGCGCGGCGGCTTGGGCTTGTGCATGGAGGAGTCGCCGGGCA
>Ga0105048_10004324_pt1 | contig 23158 bp, 24 predicted proteins | sample MAT05_FD_78382 | JGI IMG/M metagenome (GOLD analysis project Ga0105048, IMG submission 78382) | Freshwater microbial communities from Lake Fryxell liftoff mats and glacier meltwater in Antarctica - MAT-05 | ecosystem: Environmental > Aquatic > Freshwater > Ice > Liftoff microbial mat | place...
GAACGACAGATAATTCGGCCGGAACGCACGCGTTCGGTGTTTCACCGACCGGGCATCGCCCCGGTGCAGATTCGGAGTCACTTCGAGCATTGGAGTATTGTAAGGAGAATCGGTTTGGGTGAAAGTCGGTTAGTTTTCCACTCTCTCTCCGTTGGGGAGAGGGGTTTCGATTGGTTCCAAATCCCCTCTCCCCGCTTCGCTCGATGCGACCCCCTCCCCAACGGGAGAGAAGGCAAGACAAAAACTTCCACTCGATTAAGGCTTGATCGAACAGGAGTTTCATGCGGCGGGAATCACTCGTATGCGGCGTTCCCGATCGGCCGCGTACGCCAAGCAATCACGGATATCTTCGTCGATGAGGTCGGGGAAATCGTCCAAGATTTCTTCGTGCGTCATACCGCCGGCCAAGTATTCGAGCACGTCTTGCCCGGTCATACGCAGGCCTCGGATGCAGGGTTGTCCGCTGCGTTTGTCGGGTTCAATCGTGATGATGCGTTTGTAATCCATATCTCGAATCTATCCTAAAACAAATGGGTTCTCAATCGGTTCTCAATCCTTTGCTGAGTTACCTCATAGTGGATCGAAATCGTTATCTTCGGGTTCGAGTCCCGTCACCTTCAACCGGCCGAAATCGACCGAGCGTATGAGTTCACGGTCGATGAAGGGCATGTTCAGATGAACGAGCCGGAGACGCGATCGCTCGTGATTGGCGGACGCAATCACCATTCGGATCAACTGCTCTCCCCATAACTGTCGCGTGGCACGTTCTTGCTGTTGCCAGACACTTGAATCACGAAGTAATTGCCGACGACGCAACCGGGGTATAAGGTTTTTGAGGTTTACAGAGGCGGGCGGGGGAGAGAGAGGGGTCGTGTTGGGATGGACAATGAGATGTTGAATATGCGGAAACCACGAACCTGTAGTCAGCGTTTGCCAAATCGCCGGGTTGAGGGAAACGTCGTCCAACCGCAGGCCGTAGAGTTTGCCGAGTTGCGGCAGAGCACATATTGCCTCGACGGTGTCCGGCACTAACTCGCTGAGTTGTACTACCCGGATCGGCGTGGCCGCGAAAGCCACGGCGGCATGTTCAATCAAGCTTAAGGGGGACGCGAATTTGGCTTCGCTCACGAACCCGTCCCACATACGACCCCAAGTTACGCCCGGCAGGCTCGGCAACTCCGCCCGCCACTGGCCTTCGTGCGACTTCCTCAATTCGGTGGCCCGTGCCGTCATCGGCCGCGGGTAGAAGCGTTTCTCATTCGTCCTAACTTTCTCGATGTGCAATCGAATGAACTCGGCGCGATCCGCGTCGCCCTGTTCCTCAAGCCAATCGGCATAGATCAGCTTCTGAAGGTCGTCGTCTGGGTACGCCACAATAGCGGCGAGGAATGGGGCGTAGCCAGGCAACATTGGATTGGTCCCCTGGTAAGACACGTCGAAACGGTTGATTGAAACTTAAAGCTTCGGCCGCTTCGTGTGCCAGTCCGTTGCCGATTCGTACATCCGGGCGATGCGGAACATTCGTTCCTCATCGAAGGCGGGCGAGAGCAATTGCAACCCGACCGGTAGGTTCCCCGTGGCGAAACCGCAGGGGATGCTCATCCCGGCGATGCCGGCGAGGTTGCACGAGATCGTGTAGATGTCCGAGAGGTACATCGCCAGCGGGTTGTCCGTCTTCTCGCCGAACTTGAAGGCGGGCGTGGGCGAGGTCGGCCCCATGATGACGTCGCACTTTTCGAAGGCCGTGTCGAACTCGTTCTTGATGAGCCGGCGAACCTTCAACGCCTTGTTGTAGTATTGATCCGCGTATCCGCTGCTTAGGGCGTAGGTGCCGAGCAGGATGCGGCGTTGGACTTCCTTGCCGAAGGCTTCGGCGCGGCTCTTGGAATACGTGGCGATCAGATCGGCCTTGGCCTTGGTACGGTGGCCGTAGTGCATGCCGTCGAAGCGGGCGAGATTGCTGGAACATTCCGCCGTGGCCACGATGTAATAGACCGCCACGGCCAGTTGCGAACCGTTCGGCAGTTCCACCGGCACGAGGGTCGCCCCTTGCTTCACGTACTCGGCCAGCGCAGCACGCACCAACTTCTCCACTTCGGGATCCAAACCTTCGTCGAAGAATTCCTTCGGCACGCCGATCTTCAAACCCTTCACCCGATCGTTGAGCGTCTTGCGGTATTGCGGAACCGGGCGATCGACGCTGGTGCTGTCCCGTTTGTCGTGGCCGCCGATCACTTCCATCATCAACGCGGCGTCGGTCACGTCATGGGTGAACGGGCCGACTTGATCCAGCGAACTGGCGAAAGCGATCAGCCCGTACCGGCTCACGGCCCCGTACGTCGGCTTCACGCCGACGATGCCGCAGAGAGCCGCCGGTTGGCGGATCGAACCGCCGGTATCGGTACCCAAGCTCACCGGGGCTTCGCAAGCTGCAACACTGGCTGCGCTGCCACCGCTGCTGCCTCCGGGGATGCGACTGGTATCCCACGGGTTCGTCGTTTTTTTGTAGGCGCTGTTCTCGGTGCTCGAGCCCATCGCGAACTCGTCCATGTTCGTCTTGCCGAGGATCACGGCATCCTCGGCCTTCAACCGTTCGACCACGTGGGCATCGTACGGCGGCACAAAGTGTTCGAGCATCTTGCTGGAGCAGGTAGTCGTGATCCCCTTGGTGCAAAGCACATCCTTCACGGCCACGGGAATCCCCGCGAGCAAGCCGAGCTTTTCGCCCTTCTTGCGGCGGGCATCGATGGCCTCTGCCTGCTGCCGCACGTGCGCTTCATCGACGCGCATGAACGCCTGCACCTTCGGCTCGCGCTCGCGGATGCTGGCGAGGAACGCCTCGGCGATTTCTAATGCGGTCGCTTGGCCCGATGTTTGAAGGGCGAGCAATTCGGTGGCGGTTTTTTCAATCATGGGGTGCGGGGTATCGGGTATGGGGTATTCGCGGAAAAGCCGAAGGAGTGCGTGGGTCGGGTAGCCTATTACTTCGGTGTTTGTGCGGCTTTCCATCCATCGACGGTGAACTCGCCCTTCGCGCCGCACTCGAACTTCAGCGGCGCTTCCAAACCTTGCGGGCGGTCGGCCTTCGCGTTCGTCAACTTGTCCGCATCCGACACATTGGTGATCGAGTTGTTCTCCACCTTCGCGCCGTAGCTTTCCTTTGCACGCAGCAACGGCCGCGCTTCACCGATGCACTCGATGATGTTGTCGCGGATCGAAATCGTTTTGAAGTCGCACTTCGAGTTGAAGCCGAACAGCCCGTCTTTACGCGGTGTGGCGGTCGTGCGGGCGACGATGTGGTTGTTCCGCACTTCCAGGTTGTCGAAGGGTTCGTTCATCCAGATGACGCCGCGGCCGGGGTTGTTCACGAGGTTGTTATGGAAGCTGGCCGGGCCTTTGGCGGGGGCGTTGCCGAACGCGGAGATGAGATTGCCGCCGTCCTTGGCCACGTCGAAATCGAACAGGTTGTGGTCGATCTCGACGCCGTTGCGGACGAACTCGATGGCGTAGCTGGTCGTGAACCAGTTGTGGTGGATGTGGAAGGTGCGGCCGCTCTTGGGCACCGGCCCGCCAGCGTGCTTCGGGATCGAAACGGCCCCGTGCAACACGTTGTGGTCAATCTCGACGTTCTCGTCGTTCTCGAAGGGGAATTCGATAGAGAAGTTCACGCCGATGGTGTTGTGGTGGATGCGGCAGTTCTTCCCCTGCCTGCCCTTGATGCCGTAGAACTCGTGTTCCCTGCCCATGCGGGTGCGGGCGAAGCGGTTATCGGAGATTTCGCTGTCGGACATCCAGATGGCGAAGATGGCCCCGCCGGTGATCCCGCCTTTCACGCCCGGTTGCCCCTTCTCCCACCGCCCGCCGGCGTCGAGGAATTCGCAATCGTGGATCTTAGCTTTCTTCATGGAGAAACTGCGGATGCCTGAACAGAGTGTTTCTTTGATGCGGAGATGGTGGAGCAGCAAATCGCTGTTTTCCCAGCCGAAGATCGCGCCGTGAAGCTGCGGGCCGTGCAGGGTGAGATCGGAAATGGTAATCCCGGCGGCTTTGTCTTTCAGGCGGATGAGGAAAGCTTGCGTGTCCATTCCCTTGGTGGTCATCTCCGGGTCGGGCAACGTCTTGGTCGAAGGTTTCCACGCGGCGACGTGAGTAATGATGGTTTTGTCCATGCCCGCGCCCTTCAGCGTCATCCGGGCTTTCGGTTCCAACGGCGCTTCGAGTTCGTAGGTTCCCGCCGCGATCTCGATGGTCGCCCCTTCGGCCCCTTCGCGTACCGCGGCGACGAGCGCGGCAACATTATCCACCGGCGCGGCCACCGCGAACGGGTGAATCAGGATTGGGATGCAGAACGCAAGAAGTGCCAAGCGGATCGGGTCCATGAGCGATGGTTCCAATCAATGAGAGATGGGTTCATCCGTATCGAACACGGCGGGGACGCCGAAGAAATCGGCCAGGCGATTCGGCGCGTTCTGCAATGCGGCATCCACGGGAAGCGACGGAACGGGCACATCGTCGCGGAACACGTTCGAAAGCGGGAGAGGATGCGCGAGGGGTTCGATCCCGTCGGTGTTCACCGACGCGAGCTGATCGACGTAGCCGAGGATGCGGTTGAGTTGCTCGGCCATCGTGGCGAGTTCGGCCTCCGGCAGATCGAGCCGGGCGAGCTTGGCCACTTTCTTCACGTCGGCGAGACTGAGGGGCATGTATGGGCACTCTTATAAGCCCGACGCGCCAGCGAGGGCTTCCAACCCACGAATGCTCTGGAAGCCCTCGCTGGCGCGTCGGGCTAACAAGAAAAGATTACACCGAGACGCTGCTGAACGGCAGTTTCTTCACCGGCTTCACCACCAAACCGCTGCGGATTGCGGATGCGGAAACCCATGTGCGGACGGTCACGCCATCGATCACACAGCGTACGCGCTGGAGGTTCGGGCGAACCTTGCGCTTGCTGATGCCGGTGATCTTCTTACCGACACCGCCGAGATACTTGGCTTTACCGCGGTAGGTTTTTTGGTTGCCGAATCCGACCGTCTTGCCGGTGAACGCGCATGCTTTCGACATATCACACCTTCTATAGGGAATCGAACGGAAAATATACTGCGCCGTGGATACGGGGCAAGGGCGCGAATCGTCTTCATTCCAATCGATTCTCGAAACCGATTTTTCGAGCCTTCAGAAAATGCTCTGGATTCTTTTGGAAACTCCGTTATACTCCACTATGGAATTGGAATAGGTTCGTGAGCGATTCCCTTTTTTCGTGTGATGAAACTGCCTTCGACCGTGGAAACGACGCAGCTCTGCAGCAATCCAGCCCATCGATTCGAGTCTTCCGTCTCGCACCGAAGCAGGTCAGAGAGCCGTTGCCAACGTTCGTTTGTTGTTTCGCACACTCCGCCGGGGATGCTTCCCGTTTTCCCCGGCGTCAAACTGGTATGGGCTTTTCCGACGTGAATCGAACTTGAGTTTTTCCCAACGAATTCGCAGCTGCAATCACCGACCTCGGGGTCGGAACGGTCGCAATTGCACATCCCCGAACACCCTCGTCGTGTTTACATCTCATTGAGGTATTTTTATGGCCGACGCCAAGAGCGTCGAAGGAGCTACGACTCCTCGGCCCCTGATTCGCAAGCGTGCTACCCGCAAACCGGTTGAACCCATCGCCCCGCCGGAACCGTCACCGGTGGCTGTAGTTGAAGCTCCGCCCCCGGCAATCATTGAACCGGAACCCCCCGCAGCCGTGGTGGAACGCCCGGCCCCCATCGAGCGGGAGCGCCCCGCACCTGCGGAACGGACGGAACGCGCCGAGCGCCCCGCCCCGCGCCCCGAACGCCAAGATCGCGGCTTCGACCGCCCGCAGACGCAAGATCGGCCGTATGAACGCCAAGATCGCCCCATGCAGGCCCAAGGCCCGCCGCGCGGGCAGCAAGATCGCTTCCAACCCCGGCACAACAACAACGACCGCATGGATCGCGGCGACCGCTACGATCGCGGCCCCAACCGCCCCATGATGGATCGCAGCCCCGCCCCGCAAATGCCGCCGAACTTCGATCCGAACGCCCCGCGTATTACCTCGCGGCTCGACGACCTCTACCGGATGCCGATGCCTAAGTTGTTCGAACTCGCCGAGAAGGAAGGCATCCGCGAACACACCGGCCTGAGCCGGGCGCAACTGATCGTCGGCTGCGTCCGCCGTCAGATCGAACGCGGTGAAATCGTGAAGGGCACTGGCACGCTCGAAGTGCTGCCCGACGGCTACGGCTTCCTCCGCAGCGCCGCCCACAACTACCTCGCCAGCCCGGAAGACATCTACGTGTCGCCGAGCCAGATCCGCCGCATGAGCCTGCGAACCGGTTACCTCGTGGAAGGCCCGATCCGCCTGCCCATCGAGAATCAGGACAACTTCGCCCTGATGCAAATCGAGATCGTCAACGGCAAGCCGGCCGAAGAAACCGCCAGCATCACCGGTTTCAACGACCTCACCCCGCTGCACCCTTGCAACCGCATCCGCCTCGAAGGCGCGTCGGACGACATGAGTATGCGGATCGTCGATCTCGTCACGCCCATCGGTAAGGGTCAGCGCGGCCTCATCGTCGCACCGCCCCGCACGGGCAAAACCATCCTGCTCGCCAAGATGGCCAATGCGATTCTCAAGAATCACCCGGAATGCTACGTCTTCGTGTTGCTCATCGATGAGCGCCCCGAAGAAGTGACCGAAATGCAGAAGCTGGTAATCGGCACGAACGTCGAAGTCGTGGCCAGCACCTTCGATGAACCGAGCGAGGAGCACATCCACGTTGCGGACATCGTCCTCGAAAAAGCTAAACGCATGGTCGAACTCAAGAAGGATGTCGTCATCCTCCTCGATTCCATCACTCGCTTGGCGCGTGCGCACAACACCGAGGCCCCCGGCGGCGGCAAGCTGCTCTCCGGCGGTTTGGATAGCAACGCGATGCAGAAGCCGAAGCAGTTCTTCGGTGCGGCCCGCAACGTCGAAGAAGGCGGCTCCCTCACCATCATCGCCACGGCGCTGATCGAAACCGGTAGCCGGATGGACGACGTGATCTTCGAAGAGTTCAAAGGTACCGGGAACATGGAACTGCACCTCGACCGCCGCATGGTCGAGAAGCGGATTTATCCCGCCATCGATGTCAACAGCTCGGGTACGCGGAAGGAAGACCTCCTGACGACCCCGGAAGAGTTGGCGAAGATCGCGATCCTCCGCCGCGTGCTGGCCGATATGCACCCGGTGGAAGCGATGGAACTCTTGCTGAACCGTGGCAAGAAGACCAAGACCAACGCCGAGTTCCTGATGACCATGAACTTGGGGTAAGGCTCGATCCGAGGCGGAAGCGTCAGCGAAGCAGTGCATTGCTTCGCTGACGCTTCAGCCTCGGACAATTCCCTGCGAATCAGGCTCCGCGTTTCCGTCCACCTGAAATAGGGTGTACCGGGGATCGCGGAGTTTTTTCGTAGCCCATAGACTGGCACAGAGACTTGAAGAACTGAGCATGGCCACGATTTCGTTCGATACGACCGTTTCCCCGGACGGGATGCTGCATCTCTCGGTTCTTGGCGCAACGCCCGGTTGCGAGGTGGAAGTCTCCGTGTGGCCGAAACTCAATGTAAAAGCGGACAACGGCGTGCCGTTCCGAGCTCACTTAAACCGCCGCTGCCGCAGGATCAAATAATCCAGCAAAGCTTTATCGAAGCCGATGCTCGTATCGATGGGCACATAATCCACGTTCGCCAGGCCGCATTCGCGTTCGTACATCGCGCGGAAATCGTTCAGGCCCTTCATGTAGTCGTCGCGCATGCCGCGGGCGTCCACCTGCAAGGTCTGCGTGCTTTCCGGGTCTTCGAATTCCACGAGGCCGGTGAACGGGAAGTGCACCTCGGCTTCGTCGAGGATGTGGAAGAGGATCACTTCGTGCCCCGCGTGCCGCAGGCGGTACAGACTCTCGATCACGGGCTTGGGATCGCCGAGGAGGTCGCTGAAGACCATCACTAGCGATTTGCCCTTCAACAATGCCGCGACGTTCATCAGCGCTCCGGCGATGTCCGTTTCGCCGGCCGGGTGCAGATTCGCCAGCACGGAAAGCATCGTACCGAGTTGCGTGCGTTTGCTCTTCGGCGGCAGTACCGTGCGGAGCTTGGTATCGAACGTCACCAGCCCCACGGGATCCTGCTGGTGGATCATCAGGTAGGCGAGCGCGGCCGCCAGGCAGATGGCGTACTCGAACTTGGTGAGATCCTGCCGGTAGGTGTAGGCCATGCTCTTGGAGAGATCCATGACGAGCCAGCCGGTCATGTTCGTTTCGGCGTGGAACTTCTTGACGTAGTACTTGCCCGTTTTGGCGAAGACGTTCCAATCGATGTCCTTGATATCGTCGCCGGGGTTGTACTTGCGGTGCTCGGAGAACTCGACGCTGAAACCCTGGAAAGGGCTGCCGTGCAGCCCGGAGAGGAAGCCTTCGACGATGAACTTGGCGCGCAGGTCGAGCCGGGCCACCGTGTTGATGACTTCCGGCCGCAGGTATTTTTCGGTGCTGTTGCTCATGGGGAATCATCCGTCGGACAGCGGCACGATGTGCCGCCGCTTTTCGATCCATACCGTTACTTCTTCCCAAACAAACCGCCGAGGGTTTCCGCGATGTTGCCCAGGCCACCGCCGCCGCCGGCGAGCAAGCCGTCGAGTTGACCGCCCAACCCGGCCGGGAGTTTGTCCTTCAAGAATGCGATCACGGCCTCGGCGGCGCTTTTCGCCTGATCGGCGGGCAAGCCGGTCTTCGCGGCCACCATCTGAATGAGTTCGTCCATCGTATGCTCCACACGTTTGAGTAATATTCGAACCACTGAGGCACGGAGGCACGGAGGAAGCAAACAAGAATCATTGGAAGATCTTCCCAATTTTCTACTTCTTCTCCCCGTCTCCGTGCCTCCGCAGTTAATCTTCTAACAAGCAACATTGTACGGATGCCGAGTTCTGCTACCCGCTCCGATTTCACCGAAATTCCCCATCCCCGCATTGACTCGGGCGCCGCACCCCGCTATTCCCCGCCTTCCGCGTGGCCGAGCGCAGATTGGAAACTCTCGCGGCCCGCACCGCGGCACTACCGCCGATCGCCATTGGAGGGCTTTTCGTGAAGCGAACGTACTTACTGTTGGCCGGGATTCTCGGATTCGTGGGCGCTGCCAACAGCGTTTCCGCACAAGCGCCACCCGTGGCGGCCGCACCGGCCCGCACCGACAAACCCCGCGTGGCCATGTTCAACGTGGCCAAGGTGATGAAAGATTTCGGCAAGTGGCAGTACTGGTCCGCCACCATGCAGAACAAGCGCTTCGACGCCCAAATGGAACTGATGAAGCTCCGTGCCGAAGTGATGGAACTCACCAAGAAGGTCGAAACCGAACCGCTTCAACAAAAGAAAGAGGAACTCGGTCGCCTTCTCGTGGTTCGCCAACGTGAATTCGAAGATAAGGAAGGCACCGCCCGCAAGCAACTGGACACCGAATCGGCGACCCTTCTGAAGACGATGTACACCGAGATTCAAACCGCCGTGAAAGCGATCGTCGAACAAAACGGCTACGACATCGTGTTCACCCACATCGACGCCACCACCACCGAAGAAGCCCAATCGCCGATGCTGATCGACATGAAGATGCGCCCGAACGGGGCAGTTCCGTTTTACGTCTCGAATTCGGTGGATATCAGCAAGGTTTTGGTCGATACCTTGAATGCGAACTTCAAGGCTCCCGGCCCGATCCCGCAAGTGAAGCAAATGACGATGCCCGTCGCGGCGGGCCCCGGGAACAATGGTGGGGTTATGCCGGCTGGTGGCACTGGCCCGGTTGGTATGCCAGCTCCCCGATAATGGGAATCTGCGGAGTTTAAGTAAAGCTGGAAATTCCTCCCGCCGATTGATACATTCATCGGCGGGAGGAGATTCTCTTCCGGGCAGGAAGGAACCTTTGAATGGGCGAGCCGGGGCGACCGGGCAGTTCCGGTTGCGTAGGTTTCGCCAAAGGGTTAGCATTCCGCTCGGCTACGGCCGGAAAGGGTGGTTCCAAAGTGCAACGAATCGGTTACCGCCATCAGCGGACGCTCGCCACCTCGACCGAAATCGTCGGGCCTGGAATGGTCACCGGCGCGAAAATTCGAGTGAAAATGCACCCCGCCCCGGAAAATACCGGGGTGGTTTTCGTTCGCACCGATCTTCCCGGTACTCCTGTGGTTCCGGCTCGTGCGGATGTCGTCACGAGTACGCAACGCCGTACCACCCTCGGCGGCGGCGATTCCGCCGTCACCCTCGTCGAACATTTATTGGCCACCCTCGCCGGCCTGCGCGTCGATAACTGCATCCTCGAACTCGATGGCCCCGAGCCTCCGGGTTTGGATGGTTCCGCTGCCGGGTTCGTCGAAGTCATCAACAAAGCCGGCTTCGAGTTGCAATCGGGCCGCCGAGCCATCTGGACGGTGAAAGAGCCGGTGACGTTGAGTCAAGCCGGGGCGACGGTGACGTTCCACCCGCTGCCGGAAGGTGCTCCCGCCGATCTCACCGCGAGCTACCTCCTCGACTACGGCCACGATTCGGATATTCCGAAACAATCCCATACGATGATCGTCACTCCGGAATCGTTCGCCGGGGAAGTGGCGAATTGCCGGACGTTCGTTCTGGAACGCGAAGCCTTGATGCTCAGAGCCGTGGGTGTCGGCAAACACCTCACGGCCCGCGATCTGCTGGTGTTCGGCCCGAAAGGGTTGATCGATAACACCCTTCGGCATGGGAACGAACCGGCCCGCCATAAAACGCTCGATCTCATCGGCGATTTGTCGCTCTGTCGGGTCGATCTGGCCGGGCATGTAGTGGCGTACCGATCCGGTCACTCGTTGAACGTGGCGATGGCGAAGAATTTGATCGCCCAAGCCCGTGATGCCGGGGCGGAACTCCCGCCGCTGAGCCCGCAGATCTTGGATCGACCGAGCTTCCCCGGCCGCCGTAGGACTGGATGAAATATCCCTCTCCCCTTGGGGAGAGGGTGCCGCGTAGTGGCGGGTGAGGGGGCAATCATTATTCCCCCTTACCCCCCAACCCCTCTCCCCAAAGGGCGAGGGGAATTAAATATTACCCGCACCGTCACGGATCGACACGCGGCTTCACCCTGAGTTCCCCATTGAGGCTAGGACGGCATGACCCGGTTCCGCATGGCAGTCATCGGCGTCGGCCACCTCGGCCAACACCACGCCCGCATCCTCTCCACCTTCCCGGATGTCGATCTCGTCGGCGTCATCGATGCGCAACCCGAACAGGCGGCCAACGTCGCCAAGAAGTTGCGTACCAAGGCCTTCACTTCTCACAAAGAACTGTTGAACGAAGTGGAAGCCGTCTCGATCGCCACACCCACCGTGTATCACCACGAAGTGGCTGCCGATTTCTTGAAGGCCGGTGTGCCGGTGTTGGTCGAAAAGCCGGTGTGCAAGACGGTGGCAGAAGCAGACGACTTGATCCGTTTGGCCGCCGAGGCCGGTATCCCGCTCCAAGTCGGGCACATCGAACGATTCAATCCGGCGTTTGAAGAACTCTCCAAGCGGCCGATCACGCCGAAGTTCGTCGAAGCCGAGCGCCACGGCCAGTTCACCGGCCGATCCGTGGACATCGGCGCCGTGCTCGACTTGATGATTCACGATCTCGATCTGCTCGTCGCCCTCGTGGGTGGCCCGGTGAAAGAAGTGAGTGCCGTGGGTGCTGCCGTGTTCGGCGGCCACGAAGACATGGTCAACGCGCGCCTCGTGTTCGAATCTGGCTGCGTGGCCCACCTCACTGCCAGCCGGATCGCGGCTCGACCGAAACGCCGAATGCGGATCTGGGCTTCGGAAGGCTACGCCGGGATCGACTTCGTCACGCGCAAACTGTCGCTCGTGCAACAATCGGACGATCTGCGTCGGAATGGCCTACGTATCGACCGGATGGACAACGGAGCCAAGGCCCGTTTGAAAGATGAAGTGTTGGGCAAACACCTCGAAGTGTTGGCCGTGGGTACCGACCGCAAGTGGGACCAACTCACGAGCGAACTCCGCCATTTCGTCGATTGCGTGAAGTTCGGCCGCACCCCGCGCGTGACCGGCGAAGACGGCCGCGATGCCTTGGCTTTGGCCGAACGCATCCAAGCCAGCTTGCACGCCCACCGCTGGAACGGCGACGGCACCGAATTCCAAGGGCCGAACGGAATGCCGATTCCCCGCGGGAAGCTCTTTGAATACCGCAACCGCGCCTTCGAGGCGGCGTAACGTGTAGCCCACGATGGCTGACGGTCAGGTTTGCAATCCAAGCGGCAGTTTCAACTAAAAAAACTATCGGCTCAACGCTGGTAACCGTTCAATCTCAACAACAGTTCCTCGGAATAGCTATTAGCAATGAGTCTTGCCCGTTGCATGCGGCATTGCGCATGGGGGCTAACTCACACAGTCGGCACATCCAGCGGCTTGCGGTATTCGGTAAAGAACATACCGCGAATGCTCGGCCCTTCGTGCGAATGCACGATCCGCGAACCCGCATCCGGGTTCGCCAAGTCCAGCGTCAGCGCGGCCTCCTCGCCGGGATAATTCGGATCGTAAATGCGAATCGTCACCCGATCGTCGTGCCAATCGTAGCCGTAGGCCATCACTTGATGGTTCTCGGCGATCCGGCGGATATTCCAACCTTCCACTTTCACCAATCCGAGCGCGGCAGGGCGGCCCGCATCCAACTCCGTGCGAATCCGTGGCCATTCGTCTTCCACGGTGCGAACCGTTAAACCGCGTGAGACTCGAACCCCGGTGAGAAACTGCGAAGCGAGTCGCCGTCGTTGCCAATCGTAATACTTCAACGCGCCGAACGGGAGGTTCCAACTATCCATCAAACGACGGGCAAAGTACGCTCGGAGCGGTTTGGTCGCTTCGCCCGGCGGTACGGGCAAATCGAAATGGTAGAGATCCATCGCGGTGAAGATCATTCCCCCGCAAAGGCCGTAGTGGGCATCGCCGAGGGGAATGGTGCCGAAGGGAGTGGGCAGTTCGAACACCGGCGTGTGCGGCGGATACCAGTTGGGAAACGGGAACCCGTGGGTGGCAGGAAGGAATCGGGGAATGCGGAGGGAGGTCATGGAATGAATTGTATTTCTGAGCCGGATGCGTGAGCGACGGACTTGCGTAACCCCGTCGCTCACGCTTACGGCTCAGAAATACAATTCGCATTACTTGAACGCTTCGTATTCCTTGCCCAGCAGGTTCGCGGCGATCTTCAATTTCAATATTTCATCGGTGCCTTCATAAATCCGGCACACCCGCGTGTCCATCAAATGCCGGCCGGGGCGGTACAGGGTGCTCCAACCGCGGCCGCCGAATACCTGCACGGCACGATCCGCTACATCCCACGCGGCATTCGTAATGAAGAACTTCGCCTTGGCCGCGAGTTGATCGGCTTCGGTAGCGAGTGCGCGATCCTTCGGATTCTGCACGCTCGCTTCCTTTGCGGTGGCAGCCTTGAAAAGCAAGGCTTCCGAAGCGACCCGTTGAATCTCCATGTGCGCCAAATGATCCTGCACCAGTTGGTGTTTGGCGATCGGCTTGCCGTGCTGCGAGCGGGCCTTGGCGTATTCCAAACTTTCTGCCAAACAATCTTCGATCACGCCGAGGCAACCCGCCGCAACGCTCAAACGTCCGCTCACGAGTGTTCCCATGGCGATGCGGAATCCCTCGCCGAGTTCGCCCAACAGGTTCTCGGCGGGCACCTTCACGTCGGTCATCTCGAACATCGCGGTGTTCGAGGTGGGCATGCCCATCTTGGCGGTAAGGTTCTCGGCTTGGAAGCCGGGAGTGTTCGTATCGACGACGAAGGCGGAGATTCGCCTCTTGCTCCCCTCGCCCCTCTGGGGAGAGGGGTTGGGGGTGAGGGGGCCTTCCAAAGGGTCGGAGTTCGTCCCTTTCGATTCCCCCCTCACCCGGTCTTGGGCGGTGCCCAAGACCACCCTCTCCCCAAGGGGAGAGGGTAATTCCACCGGATACCCGAACACGATCACCGCATCGGCGATGCCGCCGTTGGAAATCAGGTATTTCACGCCGTTCAACACATATCCTTCGGAAGTCTTCTCGAAGGTCGTGGTCATTTCGAGGGGGTTGCTCCCGGCGTCCGGTTCCGTGAGGCCGAAGGCGAGGATGCATGCGCCGACCGCGGCCTTGGGAAGGTACTTCCGTTTCAATGCCTCGCTGCCGAAGGTTTGAATCGGGTAGGCACCGATGCTGAGGTGGCCGGAGAAGAACGTTCGCACACCCGTGCCTTCGCGGCCGATGCGCACGAGGGCGTCGAAATAACTCACGGCATCCGCACCGCGGCCGCCGTATTCCGGGGCGATGTTCATGCCGAGGAGATTGTGCTTCTTCGCCAAATGCACGAGCTGATCGTTGAACGTATGTTCGACGTAGCAAAGTTCTTCGTGCGGGCGGATTTCTTTGCAAAACGCCTCGGCATCTGCGGCGAGTTTCGCGGGTATGAATGCGGCCATGGGCAGTCCCGAAGGGGTGGATAATGTATTCTACCGTGCGTATTCGCGGGCGGGGCTTCCACCCGGCATTCGGCGCCTTACAATATCGATTCTCGTTATCCCCGAACTCCGGAACGGTTCCCATGCGCAAAACGCTCCTCGGCCTCACCTTCGCTCTCGGCGCCGGTTTCGTGCTCGCCCAACCGCCTGCACCCCCCGCGACAAACCCGACGCCCGCTCCGGCACCCGTCGCCGCGACCGCGGCCGTCAGCGAATTTTACCCCACCAAAAAGGGGAGCAAATGGGTGTACAAGGCCGGCGAAGTGGAAGTGACCTTGCAAGCCGGGGAAACCGATCCCAAGACCGGCGAAACCAAACTCGATACCATCGTGCAAGGTAAATCGGTCGCTTCGGAAACGGTGAAAGTGACCACCGACGGCGTGTATCGCACTAAGATTAACAACTCCACGATCGATCCGCCGGTGAAGTTTCTCGAACTCGAAGCGAAGGCCGAGGGCAAACTCGTGCCGAAGCCGGTGGGCACCAAGTGGACAGTGAAATCGAAGGTACTGCAATCCGATCTCACAGGCGAGTTCACCATTGCGAAGGTGGAAACCGTGGACATCGGCGGCGTGAAGTACGCCAACGCGGTGATTGTGGAAGGGCCGAACTTCAACATCGCCAGCACCGAAACCAAAGTGACCTACATCTTCGCCCCTGGCAAAGGCGTGGTGAAACTGACGTACGCCATCGCCGGCAACAGCACGAGCTTGGAATTGAAGAGCTTCGAAGAAGGGAAGTAAGAATCGCGAAAAGGGGCAGGTGGATGACAGGCCCCTTTTTTCGCACAACCGCATCGGTTTCCCGATGCTTTTTTCGCAGCGATCGGGCATAATGGAATATTAGTACCCGCCTAACTGCTACCCTCCCCGGCACCACCATGCTACGATCCGGATTGACCACGCTCGGTGTCTTGTTGCTCCCCATGTTCGCGTGCGCCGAGACTGAACCCACCCCGAAGCAACTCGAATTCTTCGAGAAGAAAATTCGCCCGTTGCTCACGGAACATTGTTACAAGTGCCATTCCGAAACGGCAGCCAAGGCCAACAAGCTGAAGGGTGGCCTGCAAGTCGATACCAAAGCGGGCTTACTCGCCGGGGGCGATACCGGCCCCGCCATCGTTCCCGGCAAAGCCGCCGAAAGCCTGCTGTTGAAATCGCTCAAGTATGCGGGCGATTCCAACATGCCCCCGGCCGGGAAGCTGCCCGAGGCCGCCATCGCCGATGTTGAATCGTGGATCGCTATGGGTGCCCCCGACCCGCGCGGCGGAACCGTGGCGAAAAAACAAGTCGGCCTCAGTTTGGAAGAGGGGCGGAAGTTTTGGTCGTACGTTCCACTGGCGAACGCCGCGCCCCCACAGAGTGCCGGGGCGACCGACGTCGACAAGTTTATCCGGGCCAGACTCGAAGCGAAGGGGTTGACGCCCTCGGCTCCCGCAGAGAAAGCAACGCTGATCCGCCGGGCGTACTTCGACCTCATCGGCATTCCTCCGACCCCGGAACAGGTCGATGCATTCGTCAACGATAAGAATCCGCAAGCCTACGAGAAGCTCGTCGATCAATTGCTCGCATCTCCTCAATTCGGCGAACGCTGGGGTCGGCATTGGCTCGATATCGCCAGATACGCGGAATCGCTGACTCTCCGTGGCTTCATTCTCAAGAACGCCTGGCGGTACCGCGATTACACCATCGAGAGTTTCAATGCGGATGTACCGTTCGATCGGTTCATCCGCGAGCAGATCGCCGGGGATCTCCTGCCGTACAAAAACTCGGACGAACGGGCGAAGAACATCATCGCTACAGCGTTCCTCGTGATGGGGAACACCAACCTCGAAGAGCAGGATAAGAAAGCACTGCGGATGGATTTCGTGGATGAAACGCTGGACGTAGTATCGAAGGGGTTCCTCGGGCAAACCGTTACGTGCGCCCGCTGCCACGATCACAAGTTCGATCCGATCCCGACTAAAGATTATTACGCGATGGCGGGGATCTTCCGCAACACGAAGTCGCTCGTCGATTCGAACGTATCGAATTGGATCGACGTGCCTTTGCCCGCCCCCCCCGGTGTGGAAGCCGAACTGAAAAAACACGATGCGCAGATTGCCGCGCTGCTAGCGAAGATCAAAACCGCGAAGGCGGCGGTCGTAGCCAAGCCACAGGTGGCGAAGGGGGCTTTGGCGATCAAAGACATCCCCGGCATCGTTGTCGATGACGCGGCCGCGAAAAAGGTGGGGGAATGGATGCATTCCACGACCAGCCCAACGTACATCGGCGACGGTTACGTTCACGATAAGAACGAGGGCAAAGGGGAGAAATCGATCACCTTCACCCCAGAACTCGAAGCAAGCGGAAAGTACGAAGTTCGCTTGGCGTACTCTCCGGGCAAGAGCCGGGCGACCAACGTGACCGTGACCGTGTTCAGCGCCGACGGCGAGAAAGAACTCACCGTCGATATGTCTAAGAACCCTCCGCTAGAAGGGCACTTCTTCAGCTTGGGCGAGTACAAGTTCGAGCGTAAAGGCCAAAGCTTCGTGATAGTCTCGAACGAGGGCACCAAGGGGCACGTGACCGCCGACGCCGTGGTGTTCGTTCCCATCGAGTTGAAAATCGAACCCGGCGAAGCGGCCAAGCCCAATGCCAAGGCCGTGGAAAAGGACGAAGTCAAATCGCTCGAAGACGAACTCAAGAAACTGCAAGCCGCCGGGCCGAAACGGCCCATGGCCCTCTCGCTCCTCGAAGAATCCAAAATCGAAGATGCCCGCATCCACATCCGCGGCTTGGTGAGCAACCAAGGGGATGTCGCCCCGCGCGGCTTCCTCCAGGTTGCCACCACCGGCAAGGTTCCCGAATTCCCCAAGAACCAATCGGGGCGGCTCGAATTGGCGAATTGGATCGCCTCCGCGGAGAATCCGCTCACGGCCCGCGTGTTCACCAACCGCGTTTGGCACTGGCTCATGGGCAGCGGCTTGGTGCGAACCACCGATAACTTCGGCACCACCGGCGAACGGCCGAGCCACCCGGAACTGCTCGATTACTTGGCCAAGCGTTTCATCGAAAACGGTTGGAGCGTGAAGAAACTGATCCGCACCATCGTACTTTCCGAAACCTATCGGCAAAGCTCGCAGGCCAACCCCGAATTGGCGAAGGCTGATCCGGAGAACCAACTCTTCGGACGGGCCAACCGCCGCCGCCTCGAAGCCGAAGTGATCCGTGATACTCTTTTGAGCGTCAGCGGCAAACTCGGCGACGAACACGGCGGCGGGCCAACCTACGCCGGGAACGTCGGCTCCGATTACAATTACAAGGCGAATTCGAACGCCCGCAGTGTGTACCTGCCAGTGTTCCGGAATTCGCTTCCGGATATTTTCGACGTCTTCGATTTCGCCGATCCGAGTACGGTCTACGGCAACCGGAACGCGAGTACCGTCGCCCCTCAGGCACTCTACTTACTCAACAACCCATTCCCGATCGAACAGGCGAAACTCACCGCGGCGAGGCTCCTCGCCGAGAAGCACGCGAGCAACGAAGATCGTTTGAACCGGGCCTACCGCCTCGCGTTGGGCCGTCTGCCGACCGATGGCGAACGTAGCATCGGCCTGCGCTTCGTGAGCGCCGCGAAGGAACCCCACGAGGCGTGGGCCGCTTTGTTCCAAGCACTGTTTGCCAGCGCGGATTTCCGGTATGCGGATTGAATTTTGATTAAGACCAACCGTTTGAAATGATGGATATAGTTAATGCCCTCGAATTCTCTGCTACGATGGATAGGAGTACGAGCAGAGGCACTGGATGAGATCGAAGCCGCACATACTCAAGTGGGAGGCACCGAAAGAGGGCGGAGATATTCCACCCAACAAATCAACAGAGCCTATGCCGTGTTGCTTTCGTCCGAGTTTCAAGGTTTTGGCCGCGACCTATACTCGGAATGCGTTGATCTTGTGGTGGCGGCCGCGCCGTTGCCGGCACGCTTGCAGACCCTGCTGCAATCGCAGTTTCTCTGGGGGCAGCCATTTCGACGTGGCAATCCTCAGGCGGGAACGATCGGCTCAGACTTCGGGCGGCTGGGCCTCCCATTTTGGGATGAAGTCTACACCGTACATTCACACAACCGCAGACGGAGGGCGATGCTCGACGAGTTGATGGACTGGAGGAATGCGATCGCTCACAACGACTTCGATCCTGCGAAATTCGGGCCGGATCCTGTGCTTCACATTCAGCAGGTGCGGAGATGGAGAAGTGCCCTGAACGGATTGTGCACCGGTTTCGACTGTGTGTTGCGGAATCACTTGGCCGGGGTTCTCGGGAATGCTCCATGGCAACCGTAAATGGGAGGCAGCATGAAAACGATTGATGTTCCTATCGGCGCGAAAGTACGATTTCACTTCGCCGGGAGGCAAATAGAAGGGCGCATCCTGCAAGATCGCGGTCCTATCGGTCGAGGAGGCAGGCACCTTTACATGGTGCAATACGAGTTGGGCAAGGGGAATTTGTATACAACGGAGCTTCCCCGAGAAGAGCTTGAGAACATCGGACATAAGCCTGCGAACACGCGTAAAAGGCGCGAGGTTGACTACATCATTCCGGTCGAAGCTGTGGAAGCCCATTCCTTGTTCGCCAAACCGAAACACGCACAATTACTTGCTGCGTTCCTGCATAAGCAGGGAGTCCGTTACTCGGTCGATTCCGAAGCCATCCAAGGTGAGATTAATTTCCAGATCGACAAATTCACGCCTTGGGACGAGTTCGTTGTTTTGCTGAACGACTGGAAACAGATGTATGCCGAAGGATCGGACTGATCACAGACTGATTTTTCCGACCGACACAAGGATTTCCCATGCTCTCTCCCATTTCCCGCCGGCAGTGGCTCGCTTCGACCGGGTGCGGCTTCGGTGCCATGGCACTCAGCGGCCTCGCGGCGCAAGCCAATGCCCCAGCCAATCCGCTGGCCACGAAGCTTGGCCACTTCCCCGCCAAGGCCAAGCGCGTCATCTTCCTCTTCATGCAAGGGGGCGTCAGCCACGTCGATTCCTACGATTACAAGCCGCAGCTCATCAAGGACGACGGCAAGCAAAACGCCTTCGACGATGCCCGCATCATCGCCAACACCGGCAAGCGCGGCTCCAACCAACGCATCATGAAGCCGCTGTGGAAATATTCCCAACACGGGCAAACGGGCCGTTGGGCTTCGGATCTGTTTCCCGAAATGCACAAGCACATGGACGATCTCACATTCGTTCACTCGATGCATACCGAAGGCGTGGCCCACGGGCCTTCCACGCTGTTCCTGCACTGCGGTTCCACCAGCTTCATCCGCCCGAGTATGGGATCGTGGATCCTCTACGGCCTCGGTAGCGAGAACGCCAACCTCCCCGGCTTCCTGAGCATCGCCCCGAGTACCGGCAACGGCGGGCCGCGGAACTACGGCAACGCCTTTCTCCCGGCGCTCTTCCAAGGCACCGCGGTTGCCCGCCCCGGCAACGGAGGCTCCGCGATCCGCGACCTCACCGGTTCGCTCCCCGCGGAGGGCAAGCAAGCCCGCTTCGATTTGCTGCGCGAATTGCACGCCGAGAAACTGAAACAGAACCCCGGCGATGGCGAACTCGAAGCCGTGGCCAGTTCCTACGAACTCGCGTGGCGGATGCAGAACAACGCCCCGGACGTTCTCGATCTCTCCAAAGAGTCGAAAGAAACCCTCGCGGCCTACGGCATCGGCGAGAAAACCACCGATACCTACGGGCGGCAGTGCCTCATGGCCCGGCGGCTCAGCGAAGCCGGGGTGCGTTACATTCAGGTGAACTACGGCGATAACTCCGCGAACCCCGCGTGGGATCAGCACTCGAATATGCCAAAGCACCTCGATCACGCCAAAGCGGTCGATAAGCCGATCTCGGCGCTGCTTTCGGATTTGAAGAAACGCGGGCTACTCGACGATACGATCGTTTGGTGGGGTGGCGAATTCGGCCGCACGCCGTACGCCCAAGGCAACGGTACCGGCCGCGATCACAACCCGGGCGGCTTCACCGTTTGGCTCGCCGGGGGCGGATTCAAACCCGGCTACAGCCACGGTGCGACCGACGAGTTCGGCGCCACCGCCGTGCAAGATAAGGTTCACATGCACGATCTGCACGCGACCATCTTGAACCAACTCGGCCTCGATCACGAGAAGCTCACGTTCAAATACGCGGGCCGCAACTTCCGCCTGACGGACGTCCACGGCAACGTGATCAAGCCACTCGTGGGGTAATCGTTTCACACATGGAACGTGATCGCCGGGAGTGGCTTATTGCCCCGGCGGTGCAACCACCAGCGCCCCGCCATCGCGGCGAACGCCAACCCTTGGGCGAAGAGCGCCACTTCCAGCGGGGTTGTCCCTTCGAGTGCATACTTTGCCATATCGCGGCCCTTCTTCACCGTTACCATCTGCCGCTTGGGCGTGGTATCGGCTTGCGATTCCTCCTCGGCATACAACTTGTTCACCCGCATTTGGATTGCGTGTTCCACCCCGTAGCCGCGCCACGTTTGAATCGAGAGCAACAGGAACAGTAAAAGTGCCAAGCCGGTCAACACCGCGTACCGTTGCGGCCAAATGCCCGGCAGCCAAGCCAACGGGCCGGGAACTGTCGTGGGAGTCGGGTTTTTCAAGAAGCGTTCCACCCAGAAAAGCCCGAGTGCGGCGAACATCAGCGGGATGTAGGCGATGAGCCAGCGGTTGCCGCGGAGGTTCGCTTCGATCTCCTTTTCATCGTCGATCAATTTCTCGGGCAATGGGCTGACCGACATGTCGCCGATGAGCGAGAGCCACGGGTTCTGGGCGTACACGCGGGTACCGCCGGGGTAGCTGCCGAACCAGAAGAAGAACGTGCAAAGGAACGCCAGAGTGATGGCGGCCGCGGGAACCCAATCGAGCCAAAGCGGGTTCAATCGCAGGGTGAAAGTGCCGCTCTCGGTGGAAACCGGAGCGGCGGGGATCGGCTGCGGATTGAGCGCGGCCAAATTCAAACCGGGCGGCGGCACGGGAGCGGGGGCTGGTTCCGGGGGCTTGGGTGCCGTGGGCAGCCCGCCATCGTTGGCCACGGTGGGGGTGTACGCGGCGGGGATGTCGAGGATCGCCCCGCAGGTGGTACAGGGCAGCTTGGTTCCGGCCGCCGATTCGGGAACTTGGTTCAACGCCCCGCATTGCCCGCACATTTGCCGAATCACGGTGATACTCCGAAGAATCCGTTCGTGGAGTTAGCGTATGGATTTTGCTGTGCGGGCATCACGAGAGTTTCATGCCGCAATCCCGGCAAGTTCGGGTTTCCTCGGTAATGAACAAGCCAATAAAACAGAGGCAGACGGTGAAGATGAGCAACAGTGCGAAGACGATCCAACCGGTCGACGAGATTTGGGTTTTCACGATCGGCGCCCGGTGCGAACCGCAGTAGGGGCACTCGAAACCACGGCTTCGAGAGCGCGGACGGCGATCGTCATCTTCGTCTTCTTCAACCGACTTTCGGCGCGAGCGGCGTTTGGAAACCGGAGCTTCGTCGGAGTCGTCTTCGCGGAAATCCTGTCGCGGTTCGGCGTATGCGGAGGCGACCGGAGGCGGTGCGATTGAACCGGGGATCATCATCTTGGTATCGCAACGCGGGCAGGTGAAGGTGCTGCCGGCGCGGTCGTCAGTGAGGTTCAACCGGGTGTTGCAACTCGGGCAAAGGATGTTGATGGCCAAAGGTGTCGTCCTTCCCATGTGAATTCGGCGTCAGTGCGATCTTAACCATTCGGCGTTCGTTTCGCAATCTCTTGAAGGAAGCCGGGCCACGTGTGACACAATTCGGCACGCGGGCCGCGTTCGTAATCGGCGAACTCGAAACCGGGGGCCATCGTCGCACCGATGAGCGAATATCCGTGCGGACCGGGGATGCGGGTACTCCCCTGCCAGACGCCGCCGGGGATCACCAACTGCGGCCGTTGCCCCGCCGCAACACCGGGGCCGACGATGGCGATTTCCCCGGTTCCATCGGGCTTTAGCAGCAACGTTTCCAGCGGGTCGCCGAGGTAGTGGTGGTACACTTCGGCGCCCGGAAGCTTGTGCATCTCGGATACGCCCGCCCCCGTGAGCAGGTAGTAGATCGCGGTGCCGTGGGCATCGCGGAAGGTTTCGCGGAAGTAGCCCCCCTCGAGCGGGTGCGGTTGCAGCACCAGCGAATGGATGATGTCTTTGGCGTCGGGCATGATTTTTCTTCCGGTGGTTACGGCAACGACGATACTATGGAAGTGTCCTATCCGGAGTATGAGCCATGACGACTTTCAGCCCGACCGACTTCCAAGCGAACTTTCCCGATTTACTGAAGCGCGTCAATGCAGGAGAACGGATCGAAATCTCCGAATCGGGTACTCCGATCGCCGTGTTGCTTCCGGCCGAGTTGACGACGCTGAAAAGTCCTGCGGAAATTGCTCGGATAGTCGAGGAGATGATCGCTTGGCGTGACCGTTACGGCCCCAGACTCGGAGAGGGCTGTACGATCCGAGATTTGATAGAAGAAGGCAGACGTTAATGCCTTCCATCGAATAATGTTTCCGAATCGAGACCCCCATGTTTGTCC
>Ga0105048_10004328_pt1 | contig 23142 bp, 19 predicted proteins | sample MAT05_FD_78382 | JGI IMG/M metagenome (GOLD analysis project Ga0105048, IMG submission 78382) | Freshwater microbial communities from Lake Fryxell liftoff mats and glacier meltwater in Antarctica - MAT-05 | ecosystem: Environmental > Aquatic > Freshwater > Ice > Liftoff microbial mat | place...
TCGAAGGGGTTCATCCCCGCCGCGGGCAGCCCCAACTCCGACATCAACATCACGCCGCTCGTCGACGTGGTGCTCGTGCTGCTGATCATCTTCATGGTGGTGACGCCGCTCCTCGAAAAAGACATCTCGGTGCGTGTCCCCAAGACCGAGCAGGTCGAGGAGAAGACCGAGGTCCCGCCCGATCAGCTCGTGGTGCGGATCGAGCCCAATGGGGACTTGATGATCAACAACGAGAAGTGCCCCCAGCCCGAGCTCGTCGACCGGCTCACGGCGATCCTCAAGAAGAAGCCGGCCAACGACAAGCTGGTGTTCATCGCCGCGGACGACGCGATCAACTACGGGGCGCTCGTGAGCGTGCTGGATCGCGCCAAGCAGGCCGGCGCCGAGACGATCGGCATGGCGACCGAGGTGTCCAGCGCGGCGCCGGACGCGCCTCCTGCCCCGCCTGCGCCCACGCCGCCCGCGCCCTAGTCGCCTCGCCGGGGCTTCGGCCTCGGCCTCGCTACTCCTCCCGGTCCGGGCGGTTCTCGCCCATCCCTACCGCCCATCCCATCGAGTAGCGCGCGTTGATCTCGCTCCGCGAGTTCCAGCGCCGCGCGCCGTCGACGTCTCGCCAGCGGAACGCGTCGATCCCGAATGGGCCGAAGTAGCCAGCGTCGTGGAGCGCTCTGGCGGTGGTCTCGGCCGCCTCGAAGAGGGCGCGCTCTTCGTCTTTGGCGAGCTCGCCCGGTGCGGCGCGGAGGCTCGCGATCCATGCGCCCGTGGCGTCGGTGCGCTGCACGGTGGGCGCGCCGAGCGCGAGGGCGCCGGACGGCGCGAGGAAGCCATGGAGGCCGACGTCAGCGTCGAGCTCGACCCACGGCTCGATTTGCAGGCCGTCGCCCGTCGCGAGCGAGGCGTCGATCCAGGCGCGATCGGCGGGCTCGATCGCCCCCGCGCGCAGGCGCTTTCGCCCGCGGCCGGCGAAGCCGAAGGGCCGCTTCAGCAGCCACGTCCCCGAACGTGACGGTGCGTTGACGGTGGCGACGACGTCGTCCAGCGTGTCCACGTAGCGCGCCCCTGGGAGCGCCTGGACGAGCGTCGCGCAAAAGCGGCGGTGGTTGACGCTCCGAAGCACCGCGAGCGCGGGGGCCGCGGGGACGACGGCGCCCGCGCGCTCGAGCGCCTGCCGCGCGCCGGGCGTCGGGCACCACGCGCGGCCGCTGAAGGTGCCGGGCGCGAGGGCGATCGTCGTCAGGGGATCGACGATCACGTCCCCCGGGGCGAGCAGCGCGCCCACGCGATCCGCGAGCGCGGCGAAGCGGGCGAGCACCGCGCGTGATGGGGTGTGGCCGGCGCCGCGGGCGAGCTCGTCCTCCGCGTCGAAGTTCAGGACCCAGGCGCGTGCTCTTGCCATCGCTCGAGCTCGTCCAGGAACGCCTCGGAGAGGCCGGCGCGCCTTCGCGCCTCGCGCCGGATCGGCGATCCGCGCATCAGCAGCGGGGAGAGCGGAGGCGGCAGCGCCGCAGCCCAGCCCGCAAAATCGTCGCGCCCGGTGAAGATCGCGAACCAGTGCACCGCGAAGCGAACGTGGGCGACCTCTTCGGCGTGGACTTGCTCCTGGACGGCGGCGCCGCGCTCGTCCCCGACCGCGCGGAAGCGCTCGGCGAAGCGGATCGCGTGGTCGAGGTTGGCCCCTTCGAAGCCGATGCCGAGCGTGGCCACGAAGCTCGCGGCGGACGCGGCGCGCGGCACGCGCTCCCAGAACCAATCGTTGATCGGGAACGCGCCGACGCGGTGGCCGAGCGCCTCGATCGCCTCGCGGTAGAGCGCCATGTGGCGCACCTCGTCCCGCGCGATCCCCGCCAGGCCGACTTTGAAGGTGCGCGGCGCTTCGGGGAACGCCAGGATCGCCCAGCACATCAGCTCGGCGGCCTGGAGCTCGTGGTGGAGGAACGTATGGAGCAGCTCGGCCCGGCGATCCGGCGATTTGAGCGCACCCTGCCGCGGCGTCTTGAAGCGGCGATCGTTGGCGACGAGCTCGGCCGGGCGACCGGGGCGCTCGAGGCGCCGCACCGGCGCGGCCTCTTCGTGCTCGCGCGGGATGGGCGACGGCGGCGCGAGCTTGTGCGCGAGATCGGTGGAGACGACGTAGTCCCACGCCCAGCGCTCGAGGGTGTCCGGCGGCGGCGCGCTCATTTGTCGACCATCCGCGCCAGGATGTTCTGGAACTCGGGCACGCTGAGGTTGATGTGCTCGACCACGCGGCCGTAGAGCAGCGCCGTCGGCACGTTGCGCCCCGGGAACTCTTTCTGCGCTTCGTGGAGCATCCACAGGACGATCCGCTCCGGCCGCGTCAGGCCGTCGCGCACGTCCGGGATCAGATCATCGAGGCGCAGCCGAGGGTAACGCTCCATCGCGCGCGGGCCGGGCTCGCCCTGCGGCTCCGCGAAATCGGCGAACGGAAGCGATGTCTGCGTTGGACCGGATCGCGCGCGCTCTTCGGCGTCGACGCTCTCGTCGCGCCGCGGACGAAACGCGCGGGCGCCTTTGCGCTGCGGTCCGGGCTCGCTCACGGCATCTGCCGGTAGATGTCGTCGAAGAGGGCCTCGAGCTTGCCGTGCCGCCCGCGCAGGCCGTCGACGACCTGCTTGGCCCAGGAGAAATAGGCCTGCCGACGCTCCAGCGACCAGGCCGCGGGCGGGCTCCGGGCGATGTCGCGGAGGTTGGCGATCTTGTCGGCCAGCTTGAGTTGCTGGGCCTGGAAGCTCGCGTGCGGCGCGTGCTGGACCTGGAGGCGCTTGCGCTCGTCCTTGCCGAGGCGCCGGTCGTCCGTCACCTCGGCGACGATCATCGCGATGACCTCGCCGAACTCGCGCTCGATCTCCTCCGGCGTCGTCTCGGTGTCCTCGACGGTGTCGTGGAGGATCGCCGCGGCGATCACCACCGTGTCGCTGACCTCGGCCTCGTTGGCGAGGATGTTGGCGAGGTCGATCGGGTGGTTGATGTACGGCGACTCTTCGCGGTCTTTGCGGCGCTGGTGCCGGTGCTTCTCCGCCGCGAACGCCATGGCCTTGAGCACCAGGCAGAGCCCACTCGTCGACGCTGCGGCTTCGGACATGCGCGGGTTATCTCACGCCTCGTCGACTTCGGCTACCCCTCGGCCCACCGGGTTGGGCGGCGCTTCATCGTGGTCACCCCGAGCTCGTCGCACCAGCGTTCGTAGGCTTGTCGGGGGACACCGCGGAAGGCGAGATCGTCCGGGCTCGTCTGCGGCAGCGGGACGTCCTCCACGAGCGTCGCGAGGCGACGGTAGAGCAGCGCGGCCTCGCGCTGCTCACGCAAGACCTGGGCGATCGTCTCGGCGCCGCGGACCTTCACGTCCCAGTCCGACACCTGCGCGGGGATCGCCTCGAGGTGCCCGTAACGGCCGAGCAAGAGGCCCGCGGTCTTGTCGCCGATCCCGGGCAGCCCCGGGATCCCGTCCGCAGTATCGCCCACCAGCGCGAGCAGATCGGGGATGCTCCGCGGCGCGATCCCACGCCGCACGCGCAGGGCGGCCTCGTCGATCTCGCTGCTGCGCAGGCGGTCGACCTGGACCACGCGCTGGCCGTCGAGGCACTGCCCGAGATCCTTGTCGGGCGTCAGGATCCGCACCTGATCGAAGTCGCCGCCGAAGCGCGCCGCGGCGGTGGCGAGCGCGTCGTCGGCCTCCCAGCGGTTCATCGACCACACCGTGACGCCGAGCGCGCGCACGGCCTCCTCGGCCGGATCGAACTGCGCGCGGATCTCTTCCAGCAGGCCCTCGTCGCTCTTGTAGCCGTCGAAGAGATCGTTGCGAAACGAGCGGATCGGGTTGTCGAAGGCCACGCCGAGGTGAGTCACCGCCTCGGCCTCTTCGTGGAGGAGCGCGAGGAGCGAGGCGACGAGGCCGACGACGCCCTTCACGTTGAGGCCGCTCGGCGTCGTGTGGCCCGGGCGCTTCGAGAAGTGCGCGCGGAAGAGCTCGTAGGTACCGTCGACGAGGTGGAGGCGCTTGCCGAGCATCGCCGCCATCCTAATGAAAGAGCCCCGAAAGGATCCCTTGGAATCGCGACAACCCCTCCGAGGACGCGCGCGAAAGGTGCCGGCGCTGGGCGAGCGATCGAGCGGCGTGCTCCTGCACCTGACGAGCCTCCCCGGGCGCTTCGGGAGCGGGGATCTCGGGCGCGAGGCCGTGGCCTTCGCTGACTTCCTCGCCGCGTCCGAGCAGCGCTGGTGGCAGATGCTGCCCATCGGCCCGCCCGGCTACGGCGACTCACCCTACAGCGCCGAGTCGACCTTCGCGGGCAGCCCGCTGCTCCTCGATCTCGAGGCGCTCGCCGCCGAAGGGTGGCTCCGGCCGCACGAGCTCGACGTCGCGGAGGCGCTCCCCGACGACCACGTCGACTTCGCCCGCGCGCGCGCCTTCCGCGAGTCTCGCCTCGCCCGCGCCTTCGCGGCGTTCTCGCGGCGGTGCTCACCCGCAGAGGCCCAGGCCTTCGAGGCGTTCGTGAACGAGAGCCAGGGCTGGCTCGAAGACTGGGCGCTCTACCGCGCGCTCAAGCGCGCCCACGGCGAAACTGCGTGGACCGAGTGGCCGGCAAAGCTCCGCGATCGCGATCCCGAGGCCCTCGCCGCCGCCGCCGAGCGCTACGCCGCCGCCATCGATCTCGCGCGCTTCGAGCAGCACCTCTTCGCGCGGCAATGGCGCGCTCTCCGCGCCGCGTGCGCCGAGCGCGGCGTGGCGCTGATCGGCGATCTCCCGATCTTCGTGGCCCACGACAGCGCCGACGTCTGGCAGCGCCGCGACCTCTTTCAGCTCGACGCGGAGGGGATGCCCGAGGTCGTCGCCGGGGTGCCGCCCGACTACTTCAGCGCCGCCGGCCAGCGCTGGGGGAACCCGCTCTACCGCTGGGATCGCCTGCGCGACGACGGCTACGCGTGGTGGATCGCGCGGCTGCGATCGGCGATGGACCGGTTCGATGCGGTGCGCCTCGATCACTTCATCGGCTTCGTCCGGGCCTACGCGATCCCGGCCTCGAGCCCCACCGCGGAGCACGGCGCGTGGCAGCCCGGGCCGGGCGCCGAGCTCTTCGAAGCGGCGCGCGCGGCGCTCGGCCCGCTGCCGCTCGTGGCGGAGGATCTCGGCGTGGTCACGCCCGAGGTCACGGCGCTGCGCGAGCGCTTCGGGTTCCCGGGGCTCCGCGTGCTCCAGTTCGCCTTCGGCAACGACCCGCAGGCGAGCACCTTCCTCCCGAGCAGCTACCCGCGCGAAGCCGTCGCGTACACCGGGACCCACGACAACGACACCACCCAGGGCTGGTTCCGCGATCCGGGCGGGAAGGAGAGCACGCGATCGATCGAGCAGATCACGCGGGAGGGGCGCGCCGCGCTCGACTACCTCGGCGGCGACGGCGAGGAGCTCCACTGGGACATGATCCGCGCCGCGCTCGCCTCGGCGGCGGACACGGCGATCCTCCCCGCGCAGGATCTGCTCGGCCTCGGCTCCGAAGCACGGATGAACCGACCGGGGACCTCGAGCGGGAACTGGCAGTGGCGCCTCCGCGAAGGCGCGCTCGACGCGACCGTGGCCGAGCGCCTCGCGCAGCTCACGCGCCTCCAAGGTCGCGCCGAAGAGGCTGAGGTCGATGGCGCTGAAGCGGAGGAGGGCGGGGGATGAAGCGCACCGGGTGCGGGCGGGCCCCCTGGTCGCGCCCCGACGACTGGTACAAGGACGCGATCGTCTACGAGCTCCGCGTGCGCTCGTTCGCCGACGCCGACGGGGACGGGATCGGCGATCTGCGCGGCCTGACCGCACGGCTCGATTACCTCGCTGATCTCGGCGTCACCGCGCTCTGGATCCTCCCGTTCTACCCGTCGCCGCTCAAGGATGATGGCTATGACATCTCGGACTACAGCAGCGTCCACCCCGACATGGGCACGCTCGCCGACTTCGAGCGCTTCATCGAGGCGGCGCACGCGCGCGGGCTCGCGGTGATCACCGAGCTTGTCCTCAACCACACCTCGGATCAACACCCCTGGTTCCAGCGGGCGCGGCGGGCGCCGCCTGGCAGCCCGGAGCGGGACTTCTACGTCTTCAGCGACAGCCCCGATCGCTACCGGGACGCGCGGATCATCTTCCAGGACTACGAGCCCTCCAACTGGACCTGGGATCCGGTCGCGCGCGCCTACTACTGGCATCGTTTCTACGCGCATCAGCCCGATCTCAACTTCGACAACCCCGAGGTGCAGGCCGCGCTCTTCGAGGTCGTCGATCGCTGGCTCGAGATGGGCGTCGACGGGCTCCGCCTCGACGCGGTCCCGTACCTCTTCGAGCGCGAAGGGACGAGCTGCGAGAACCTGCCGGAGACGCACGCGCTGCTCAAGGCGCTGCGACGCCACATCGACGAGCGCTTCACCGGAAGGATGCTCCTCGCCGAGGCCAACCAGTGGCCGGAGGAGGCCGCCGCGTATTTCGGCGCCGACGACGAGTGCCACATGGCCTTTCACTTCCCGATCATGCCGCGGCTCTTCATGGCCATCCACGCCGAGGACCGCTTCCCGATCCTCGACGTGCTCGCCCAGACGCCGACGATCCCCGAAGGGTGCCAGTGGGCGCTCTTCCTCCGCAACCACGACGAGCTCACCCTCGAGATGGTGACCGACGAGGAGCGCGACTCGATGTTCCGCGCCTACGCGCGCGAGCCGGCGATGCGCCACAACCTCGGGATCCGCCGCCGCCTCGCGCCGCTGCTCGGCAACGATCGCCGCAAGATCGAGCTGATGAACGGCCTGCTCTTCTCGCTCCCGGGGACGCCGGTGCTCTATTACGGCGACGAGATCGGCATGGGCGACAACGTCTTCCTCGGCGACCGCCACGGCGTGCGCACGCCGATGCAGTGGAGCAGCGATCGCAACGCCGGCTTCTCCCGCGCCAACCCTCAGCGCCTCGTCTCGCCGGTGATCATCGATCCCGAGTACCACTTCGAAGCGGTGAACGTGGAGGCGCAGCAGGCGAGCGGGAGCTCGCTGCTCTGGTGGACCAAGCGCCTCGTCGCCCTGCGCAAGCGCTACCGCGCCTTCGGCCGGGGCTCGCTCGAGATCCTCAGCCCCGACAACCCCAAGGTCCTGGCCTTCCTCCGCGCTTACGAGGACGAGACGATCCTCGTCGTGGCCAACCTCGCGCGATCGGTGGAGTACGTGGAGCTCGATCTCGCGCGCTGCCGCGGCAGCGTCCCGGTGGAGCTCTTCGGCGGCAACGCGTTCCCTCCGATCGGGGATCTCCCCTACCTGCTCACGCTCGGCGGGCACGCGTTCTACTGGTTCTCGATCGAGGCGCCGCCGCGGATCGAGGACGTCGGGCACGCGGGACACGCCGGCCACGCGATCGGCCGCGGCGCGATCGAGAAGGCGAGCTACGCGCCGCCGATCGTCGACGTCACCGGACCGGTGGAGAGCGCGCTCGCGGGGGAAGCGCGCCCGGCGCTCGCCAAAGCCATCGCCGCGTACTTCGAGGCGCAGCGCCCGATCGAGGGGCGCGCCGAGCGGGTGATCGCGGCGCGGATCGCCGACGTGATCCGCGTCGGCGAGGACGGGTCCGCGATCCAGATCGTCCTCGCCGTCCTCGAGCCCGAGCACGGCGAGATCGAGCGGGTCGCGCTGCCGACGGCGTTCCTCACCGGCGAGCGCGCGGGCGAGGTGCGCGTCCGCGCGCCCGGCTCGGTGGTGCTGGAGATCCGCGGCCCTTCGCTGGGCCTGCTCATCGACGCGACCGCGGAGCCGGTAGCCTGCGGCGCCCTCGTCGCGGCCCTGCTGCGGCGACAACGCGTCCCCGGCGCCGAGGGCGTGATCACCACCTGGATCGCGGAGTCGCAGAGCGTCGAGACCGCGCCGGCCGACCACCGCGTCCTCCGTCTCGACGCGCGGCGGGCGGTCCTCGGGTTCGGCGATCGCTTCGTTTTGAGGCTATTTCGTCACCTCGACGAGGGCCAGAGCCAGGACCTCGAGCTCGGTCGCTTCCTCCAGCGGCGCCGCGCGAAGGCGCCGGTCGCGCCGCTGCTCGGGGCGATCGAGCTCCATCCGCTCCGCGGCGAAGCAGTGACGCTGGCGGTGCTCAACGGCTTCGTACCCAACGGAGGCGACGCGTTCTCGCGCACGGTCGAGTCGCTCGGCCTCTACTTCGAGCGCGCGCTGACGCGGGCGCCGGGCGAGCCCCCGGTGCATCCCCCCGATCGCCCGCTCGCGGCGCTGGCGCGGGAAGAGACGCCGGAGGACGCCGCCGCGATGATCGGCGCGCAGCTCGATCGGGCCGCGCTCCTCGGCCGGCGCACCGCCGAGCTCCACCGCGCGCTCGCTGACGCCGGGGGCGATCCCGCGTTCACGCCCGAGCCCTACTCGCCCTTCGATCAGCGCTCGCTCTACCAGTCGATGCGCGGCGAGGCCGGGCGCTCGTTCCGCGCGCTCCGCTCGGCGCGGCGTCATCTCCCCGGTGAGGCGGTCGCCCGCGCCGACGTCGTGCTCGCGCGCGAGACCGAGCTCCTGCGTCGCTTCGGCGCCCTGCTCTCACGTCGCCTCACCGCGCTGCGGACGCGCTGCCACGGGGACTATCACCTCCACGAGGTGCTCTTCACCGGCGACGATTTCGTCGTCGTCGATCTCGAAGGGGATCGCCGCCGCCCGCCGCCTTCGCGGCGCCGCAAGATCACCCCGCTGCGCGACGTCGCCACGATGCTCCGCTCGTTCCGCGACGCGATGGCCTCGGCGCTGCTCGACGAGACGCGGGTGCGCAAGGAAGACCGCGAGGCCGCCGGGGTCTGGGCGGAGATCTGGTGCGCCTGGGTCGGGGCCGCCTTCGTTCGCGGCTGGCTCGAAGGCTCGGAGGGCGCCTCGTACCTGCCGACCGCGCCGCACGAGCTCGACATGCTCCTCGACGTGTTCACCCTCGAGCAGGACCTGATCGCGCTCGGCGAGGCGCTAAGGCGCAGCCCGCCGCGGGCGGCCCTTCTCCTTTACGACCTCGTCCGCGGGCTCGACCATCCTCCCTGATCGCCGCGCTTCTCGGCGGCCGCCTTCTCACGGTATGAGGGGACATGGTGAAACCGTCGATCCCCGTCCTGCTCGATCGGCTGAAAGCGAAGTACCCGGACGCGCGCTACGAGCTCGACTGGGCGAGCCCGCTCGACCTCCTCGTGGCGACGATCCTCGCCGCGCAGTGCACCGACGAGCGCGTCAACCGCGTCACCAAGAGCCTCTTTCGCACCTACCGGAGCGCCCGCGACTACGCCTCCGCCGACCTCGCCGCGCTGGAAGAGGCGGTGAAGCCAACGGGCGGCCAAGACAATCCAGGAGGCCTGCAAGGTCCTCGTCGCGCGCTTCGGCGGCCGCGTCCCCGAGACGATGGACGAGATGGTGACCATCCCCGGCGTGGCCCGGAAGACAGCGAACGTCGTCATCAACACCGCCTTTGGCCTGCCCACCGGCATCATCGTCGACACCCACGTCGCCCGGATCGCGCCGCGCATGGGCCTGACGACCGAAGCGAAGCCCGAGCGCATCGAGGCTGACCTGATGCGCCTCGTCCCCAAGGACCGCTGGACGTTCTTTGGCCCAGCGATGGTGCTCCACGGCCGCTACACCTGCACCGCGCGCGCCCCCGCCTGCGGTGGCTGCCTGATCGAGGACCAGTGCCCGAAGATCCTCGGCAGCGTGGCCCCCGCGGAAGACGACGAAGACGAGGACGAGGCGCCCTCTGCGATCGCGCCTGCCGCGAAGAGAGGGCTTGCGGCGAAGAAGTCAACAGCGGCTGTGCGCAAAGCCATCACCCCTGATCGAACCCACTCACCGAAGGACGACGAATCCATGGATACGCTGCCTGCCTCCTGGAGCTCCGCGCTCGCGGACGAGATCGATAAGCCTTACTTCCGGGAGCTGACCCGCTTCGTCGACGAGGAGCGCAAGCAACACCAGGTCTTCCCCCCGGAGGGCGAGGTCTTCACCGCGCTCAAGCTCACTCCCTACGAGGACGTGCGGGTGTTCCTCCTCGGCCAGGATCCCTATCACGACGACGGCCAGGCCCACGGACTCTCGTTCTCGGTGCGCCCCGGCGTCAGGCCCCCTCCGTCGCTGGTCAACATCTTCAAAGAGCTGGAGACCGACGTGGGCTTGAAGAAGCCGAGCACTGGTTACCTCGTCCCCTGGGCCGAGCAGGGCGTGCTCCTGCTCAACGCCGTGCTCACCGTCCGCGCCCACGAGCCCAACTCGCACAAGGACAAGGGCTGGGAGACGTTCACCGACGCGGTGATCAAGCGGGTGAACGCCAAGCGCGAGCGCGTTGTCTTCCTGCTCTGGGGCGGCTACGCGCAGAAGAAAGAGAAGCTTATTGACGGCTCGCGCCACACCATCCTCAAGGGCGCTCATCCCTCGCCGCTCTCGGCCCGCAATGGCTTCTTCGGGAGCAAGCCTTTCTCGACGATCAACCGCGCGCTGACCGAGGCGGGGAGCGCGCCTATCGACTGGTCGCTGCCGGCGAGGTAGCGCGGCGTTCCGGGGGGGCGCCTGCGTTTCGCTCCTTGCGCGCCCGCGCGTTTCGGGTCTCCTTGTCCGGACCGGATGCCTAGAGCACGAACGATCGCCCGCGCCAAAGCGCTCGCCGCGCGCCTGGGCCCGATCTTGCGGCGGGGGATCGACGCCTTTCCGATCACGCCCGCGGGCCTCTTCGTCCTCGGGGCGGCGGGGATTTCGCTGGGCTACTACGGCATCGCGCGCATCGATTTGCTGCTCCTCGTGGTCGGCGCCGTCGGCCTTGGGCTCGGGACGATCGCGCTCGTTTCGGTGCTCTTCGGGACGCTGATCGTCTGGATCCGGCTGCGCAAAGGGGAGGGAGGCGATCCGCTCCAGCTCGAGAGTGGGGTCCCGGCGCGCACCGGGTTCGCGCTCGGGCGCCTGCGCGCGGTCCCGCTCGTCAAGCTCGAGTGGTCGTGGATCGAGCCTGCCGCGCAAGTGCGCGCAACGATCGACGGCGGCCTCCTACGCGAGCAGATCGTGCCGATCCGTCGCGGGCTGGGGGAGCGCGTCGTGCGTCGCATCGTGGTCAGCGACGCCTTCGGCCTCTGCCGCGTGGCCTTTCGCAGCGCGGCGGCGCGCAAGGTGCGCGTCATCCCGGGCACCGGGGCGCTCAAGCACGTGCACGTCGTGCGCAGCATCGCCTCGGGTGACGACGTCTACGATCCGCTCGGCAGCCCCGAGGGGGAGCGCGTCGACACGCGCGCCTACGCGGCCGGGGATCCGATGCGCTTCGTGCTCTGGAAGGTCTACGCGCGGACGCGGCAGCTCGTCGTGCGGACCCCGGAGCGGGCCTACAGCGTCGCGCGCGAGACGCTCGCGTACCTCGTCGCGGGGGACGGGGACGAGCCCGCCGCAGGCGCGGCGCGCGTGGCGGTTGAGGCCGGCGCGCTCGGGCCGACCTGGGTGCTCGGGGCCGACGGCGACGCGCGCGACGCGACCACGATCGCCGAGGCGCTGGATCTGCTGGCGCGATCGGCGTCAGCGCGGCCGGAGGAGCACGGCGCGGGGCTCGGCGCCTTCCTCACGCGCAACGTCCGCGGGGCCGCGGGGCGCGCGGTGATCTTCGTCCCGGCGCGGCCGGGTCCGTGGATCGCGCGCGTGGTCGCCGCGGTGCGCGCGCGCCCGGCCCTCGGCGGCGCCGGATCCGCGCGCCGCGCCCCGGTCGACATCGTGGTGTGCAGCGACGGCGTGGACTGGGACGCGTCGCGCTCGCTCCTCGCGCGCCTCGCCCTCGCCGACAAAAAGGCGGAGCCAGGCTCGGCGCGCGCCACCGCCGCCGGGCTCACCTCGGTGCTCGCGGGCCTGGTTCCGGCGCGCGCCCGCGTGGTGATCCTCGATCGCGTCACCGGCCGATCCCACGCGGAGTCCTCGTTCCGCGTCCCCGCGCCCGCTCCCGTGCCGGTGCCCGTGCCCGCTCTGGTTGCGAGCGTGAACGAAGGGGCCGATCGATGAGCGCGGCCGATCGTCCGGGCTTCTTCCGTCAGCTCCTCCGCGCCGGCGCGATGGCCCTCGCGGCGCTCTCGCTCACTTGGGGCACCGCGCTGCCGAGCGGCCTCACCGCCGCGCTGATCGGCGCCGCGCTCGGCGTCCCCGTCGGGCAAGCGCTGGGGCGATCGCGCGTTCGCCTCCCGGTAGTGATCCTCGGCCTCGCGGCCTTCGCGGCGCTGGGCTTCGGCCTCGCCGCGTTCGCGGTCGGCGCCGCGTTCTTCCCGACCCTCGTCGGCACCGGCACGGCGCTCCGCACCGCCGCGGCGATCCGCTTCGGCGTGGCGGCGCTGACGGCGAGCGCGGTGCTGCGATCGATCGCCGCGCGCAAGCCCGCCGCCGCGGCGATCGAGGTCCTCGCCCTCGCGGCGGCGATCCCCTCGGTCTTCGCCTCGCACCGCGACGGCATCATCGCGCGCCCGCTCTGGATCAGCGATTTTGCCTGGCAGCGCGGCATCGATCCCACCCACATTTTCCTCGGCCTCGGCGGCGCCTCGATCGCCGTGCTCGCGGTCCTGCTCCTGCTCGAGACGCGATCGGGGCGCGCCGCTTCGTCGCTCGCCGCGCTCGCCGCGCTGATCATCCTCGCCCTCGGGGTGATCCCGCTCCTCGGCCTCCCCACGCCGCATCCGCCCAGCGATCTCGGCCTCACCGACAGCGCCGACGGCGGCGGCAAGGATCCGATCGACGCGGGCGGGCAGCCGGTCGACGGCGGCGGCGGTCGCGGCGTGCGTCCCAACGAGGGCGACGGCGGCGACCCGCGGGGCGGCGGCGGCGCGGTCGGCCAGGAGAGCGATCAGCTCGATGGCGGCGGTGGATCGAGCGACGCGGCGCCCAAGGTCGCGCAGAGCGAGCACCTCGAAGAGCAGGGCTCGGGCAAGGGCGGCGAGGCGCCGATGGCGGTGGTCGTCCTCGCCGACGACTACGCGCCGCCCTCGCAGGGCTTCTACTTTCGCCAGGAGATCTGGAGCAGCTTCAAAGGCAACCGCCTCGTGCGCGCCACCCGCGGCGACGTCGACGGCGACGGCGCGATCGATTTCCCCGCGAGCCCGACCGACGTCCCGGATCCGCCCCTCGATCCAGGGCGCGCCCGCGTCCACGCCACGGTGGCGCTCCTGGTCGAGCACACGCACCCCTTCGCGCTCGAGTCGCCGGTGCGCTTCGCGCCCGCGCAGAACCCTAACCCCACGCGCTTCCTCCGCGCTTACAAGTTCGAGTCGCTCGCGCAGACCACGCCGTACAAAGAGCTCGTCGGCCGCAAGGTCGGGGATGCGCGCTGGCCCGAGCCGGTGCAGCGTTACTACCTCGAGGGGCCGACCGATCCGCGCTACGCGGCGCTGGCGAAGCAGATCGCCGCCAAGGTTCCGTCCGGCTACGCGGGCGATCCCTTCGCCACCGCGCTCACCGTCAAGCTCTGGCTCGACGATCAGTTGACCTACTCGACCAAGCATCGCCACGCCGGCGTCGCCGACGCGACGGCGGATTTCCTCTTCGGCGATCGCACCGGCTACTGCGTCCACTTCGCCCACGCCGCGGTGCTGCTCTGGCGCGCGCTCGGCATCCCCGCGCGGATCGGCACCGGCTACCGCACCGAAGAAGACGACCGCCACGGGAGCTCGACGATCCTCGTCCGCGCCTCCGACGCCCACGCTTGGCCCGAGCTCTACCTCGAAGGCGCGGGGTGGATCGTGCTCGACATCGCCGCCAAGAAGATCCTCGACGATCCGCCGCCGCCGGTCGACTCGGATCTCCAGCGCCTGCTCGGCGAAATGGCCCGGCAAATGCCGCCGGATCCGGTCGGCACCGCCCTGACGGCGTCCTCGACGCTGGCCTTCGGGAGAGAGGCCGCCCGCTTCGCCCTCCTTGCATTGGCGCTGACGGTGGCGCTGCTCTACGCGATCAAGATCTGGCGCCGCCTCGCCCCGTTCGTGGTGCGCCGACGTCGGCTCCCGATCGCCGGCTACCGGCTCGCCCTCGATCACCTCGCCGAGATCGGTTTGTCGCGCCGCTTCGGCGAGACGCGCGAGGCCTTCGCCCGCCGCGCCGCGCCCCTCGCGCCCTCGTTCGCGGCCCTCACCGATCTCCACCTCGCCGCCGGGCTCGGGGATCCGGCCCGCGACGAGGCCGCGCGGGAAGAGCTCTCGCGCCCGCGCTGGCGTGAAGGGTTAGCCTTGGTAAAGCGAGAGATCCGCGCCGGATCGAAGCTGTGGCGTCGCCTCCTCGGCGCCCTCGATCCCGCCTCGTTCCTTCGAGCCCGCTGAGACAGATCAAGATGGAAACCGAGATCGAGCAGAGCGTTCACATCACCCGCACCCCGGCGCCGAAGATCAGCGACGCGCCCGGCGCCTTCGGGGTGATGAACCGCCTGCGCCTGCGCCTCCAGGCGGCGGTGCGCGGGCGCGATCAGGCGGTCGAGCTGATCGTCATCGCCCTCCTCGCCGACGGCCACGTCCTGCTCGAGGACTACCCGGGCTCGGGCAAGACGACGCTGGCGAAGGCCCTCGGCGGATCGATCATCGACGACGTGCCCGACGATCCGATCGTCGCCTTTCGTCGCATCCAGTTCACCCCGGATCTGCTCCCGTCCGACGTCACCGGGACGACGATCTTCGACCCCAACACCAGCCGCTTCTTCTTCCGGATCGGCCCGGTCTTCGCGCACATTCTCCTCGCCGACGAGATCAACCGCACCTCGCCCAAGGTCCAGGCCGCGCTCCTCGAGGCGATGGCCGAGAAGCAGGTCACCGTCGACAACAAGACCCGCGCGCTCGACGATCTCTTCTTCGTGATCGCCACGCAGAACCCGCTCGATCTCGCGGGGACCTTCCCGCTCCCGGCCGCCCAGCTCGACCGGTTTCTCTTCAAGATCCGGATGACGCACATCGATCGCCAGAGCGAGCTCGAGGTCCTCTCCGGCTACAAATCTCACCGCGACAAGCAGCTCCCCGGCGACGATCTCCCGCGCGTGACCCGGACCGAGATCCTCGACGCGCGCGCGGTGATAAGCCAGGTCCACGTCGCGCCCGAGGTCCAGGAGTGCCTCGTCGACATCGCGGGCGAGACCCGCAAGAACGCGCAGATCCTCCAGGGCGCCTCGACCCGATCGCTGGTGCTGATGATCCCCGCGCTCCAGGCCCGCGCCCTCTCGCGGTCGCGGGCGTTTGTCTCCGCGGACGACGTCGAGGCGCTGGCGCCCTTCATCTTCGCCCACCGCCTCGAGCTGGCTCCCGGCGTTGACGACGTCGACGCGTTGATCCGTGCCTGCATGACCCGCCCGCTCGAGCGCCTCGCCCGCGCCACGATGGCTCGATGAGGCGCGCCTGGCTGCCCTTGATCGCCGGCGTTTTGCTCGGCCTTCTCGTCTTCGGAGCCCTCGGCGACGCGCCCGCGCGCGGCGAGGGCGAGGGCTTCCCCGGCGGCGCGGTCGAGCGCGAGGCCTACGATCTCTTCGGCCAGGAGAAGTACCTCACCGCCCGCACGCGCGCCGAGGAGGCGCTCCGCGTCGACGCCGATTCCATCGTTGGCCACTTCGTCCTCGGCTCGGTGCTGCGCGAGGCCGAGGGCTCGCTCCCGCGGTCGATGAGCCACCTACGCGAGGCCCGCGCGCTCTACCGGCGGAGGTTCGGCGAGACCGGCGGCGAAGACGCGGCGACGCACCTCTACCGCGACATCCTCCTCAGCTTGCAGGAGACCGCCGGGCTGATGGAGCTCTACGACGAGCAGCTCGCGCTCCTCGACGCCCACGACCGCCTCTACGAGCCCGATCTCACCGGCCAGCACGCCTGGCCGCTGATGAAGCTCCACCGCTACGACGAGGCCCGCGCCGCGGCCACGCGGGCCCTCGCCACCGATTTCGCCTGGCAAAAGAGCGTCGGGTACAACGCCCTCTGCGCGATCGAGGCCGAGGCCCACCAGCGCGCCGCCTCGTACGAGCAGTGCATCGTCGCGCTCCGCCACGCGCAGAAGCGCGCCGTCGCGGCCACCGCGCGCGGCTCCAAGGTCGTCCCCAACCTCGCCACCCACGCCTACAACGCCGGCCTCGCCGCCCTCGCCAACCTCCACCACGACGAGGCCGAGCGCCTCGCGCTCGAGGGCACGCTGCGCACCGAGCGCACGGCGTCGAACCCGTGGCGCTTCCTCGTCGCGCTCTACGTCGACGAGGGGCGAGGGGGCGACGCGGTCTCCGCGATCCGCAAGATGCTCGCGTGGTGCGCCCACCAGCCGCCGGGCTCGCGCGATCAGAAGGCCGCCGAGACTGACGCCATCACCGCGACCTTGCTCCTGGTCACGGGCGACGCCGAGGCCGGCCTCCGCTTCGCCTCGCGCGCGATGGAGCGCCCCGATCGCCGCGGGATCAGCTCCGCCGAGCCCGAGCAGGCCCTCGGCGGCCACGCGGTGCTCCGCCGCGCCCTCTACCGCCTCGAAGCCGAACGCCGCGCCGAGCGCGCCAGCGCCCGATCGCTCGGCGGCCGTCGCGGTCGCGTCGAAGGCACGCTCCTCGCGCTCGGCAGCCGCGCCGCCGCGCTCCCCGACGACGAGCGCGTCGTCAACGTCCTCTCCAACGACGATCGCCTCACCTCGACGCTGCGTCCCTACGTCGACGGCGGCCTCGACGATCTCCCGATCTGGCTCACCGGGGATCTCGTCGACATCCTCGGCGCGGGCGTGGTCTCGGTCGCCCTCGATCGCGCCCGGCGCGAAGAGAAATTCGAGGGCACCGCGCCGTATTTCGATGGAATCGGCGCCGAGGTCGCGCTCGCGCAGGGCCACCCCGGCCTCGCGCGCGAGATGGCGCGATCCGCGCTCGACAAGCTCCCGCCCGCGGAGGCGCTGCTCCGCGCCCGCGTCGCGGCGATCGGCGCCGAGGGGGCCCGCCGCGCCGGCGATCTGCCCACGGCCATCGTCTTCTTCCAGCGCGCGCTCGAGCTCGATCCCGGCACGATCCGCCGCCTCGGCCTGGCCTTGCCCGCGACGGTGATCCAGGAGGCGAGCGGCATTGGCTCCGATCGCACGGCCGTCTTGCTCGGCCGATCCCCGCGCCTCCGCTACACCGCCGGCGCCTTCGAGGTTCGGATTCAGACCAGCGGGGCCGGCCTGCGCATTTGCCTCTTCGCCCCGTTCGGAACGTCGCTTGGCTGCGGCGAGGCGCAGCCGGATCCAGGCGAGCCGGCGGAGGCCTTCGCCACCCGCCTCGTCGACGAGTTCCATCGTCGCGTGTTCGCCCTCAACGTGCCGATCACCGACACCGACGTACGCGGCCTCGACGGGACCACGACGATCGCCCGCGACGCCGGCCGCGAACGCCTCCGCGGGATCCTCGAAGGCACCGAAGAAGACGATCCGGAGTGACATGAAGATTGACGCTGATCTCGACGGGGGCGCGATCCGCGTCCTCGACGCCTCCAATGCTGCTGACGTGACCCTGGCGCTGCGGCCCGACAGCGCCGCGGGGTTCATGCAGTGGTTTCACTTCCGCCTCACCGAAGCGGACGGCGAAGACCTCACGCTCCGGATCGTCAACGCGGTCGACGCGACCTATGCCGGCGCCTTTCAAGGCTACCGCGTCGCGGCCTCGTACGACGGCGATCGCTGGTTCCGCGTCGCCACCGAGTGGGACGGCGAGACGATCACCATCCGCCACACGCCCGAGCAGTCGACGTGCCTTTACGCCTACTTCGCGGCCTACCCCTGGGCTCGCCACCTCGCGCTGGTGGAGCGCGTGAGCGGCAGCCCGCGGGCCCACGTCGACGTCCTCGGCCACAGCGTCGAAGGGCGCCCGATCCACGGTATCCATATCGGTGACGCCGAGGACGCCGAACGCCGCCACGTGTGGATCCTCGCCCGGCAGCACCCGGGCGAGACCATGGGGGGGTGGTTCATGGAAGGCGTCCTCTCCCGCCTCCTCGATCCCGAGGATCCTGTCGCGCAAAAGCTCCTCGAAGGCGCGGTGTTCCACCTGGTGCCGCTGATGAACCCCGACGGCGCCGTCCTGGGGAATCAGCGCACCAACGCTCGGGGGCGCAACCTCAACCGCGAATGGCTGGCCCCGAGCCCCGAAGAGAGCCCCGAGGTCGTCGCCGTCCGGGCCGCGATCATCGCCTCGGGAGTCGACCTCTTCCTCGACGTCCACGGGGACGAGGACACCCCCTATGTCTTCGCCGCCGGCTGCGAGGGGAACCCCGGCTACTCCCCGCGAATCGACGCCCTGGAGGACCTCTTCATGTCCAGCCTGATGGCCTTCGACGAGGACTTCCAGCGCCGCGTTGGCTACGATCTCGACGAGCCGGGCGAGGCCGATCTCAGCATCGCCTCGAGCTACATCGGCGAGCGCTTCGATTGCCTCTCTCTCACCCTGGAGATGCCGTTCAAGGACGCCTCGAATCACCCGGATCCCGAGCGAGGGTGGTCCCCCGAGCGGGCCGCGGGGTTTGGCGTCAACGTGCTTGGCAGCGTGCTTACCTGCCTCGACTCGCTCCGCTGAACCCGCGGCCTAATGCGGCTGCTCCGCGAAGAACGCGCAGAGCTCCTCGTGCCGCGCCCGCGCGTCGGCGCGCCCCACCTCGATCAGCTGCCCGGCAAACGTCCCATCGAAGAGCAAGTACGACAGCAGATCCGCCTCGTTGCGAGACTCCGGCTCGGCGAGGCGGCGCATCAGGCGACCGCTGACGCCGCCGATCTTGGCGAACGCCGGGGATCGCACGAAGTCGGCCGCCATCCGCCCGATGTCCTGCGAGGCGCGCACCATCAGCGCGCGCATCGGGTGCAGCCCGTGCCCGTCGGTGAAGCCCATCTCGCGGTTGAGGTCTTCGACGAAGGTCGGGCCGGCGACCCGCGCTCCGGCGAGCAAGATCCGGTTGATCGTCTCGAGGCGCGCGAGATCGGTGTCGACGCGATCGAGCAAGAGCGCGTTGAGCGTCTTGCCGAGCAGGAACAGCGGGCCGGGGAAGAGATCCTCCGCGCCGCGGTCGTCGAGCGGCTGGGTGCTGATGTGGCGCGGGTTGACCACCAGCACGCGCGAGGCGCCAAGGCGGCGCGCCGGGGAGAGCGGGACGTTCTGCCGCAGGCCGCCGTCGCAGTGGTACTCGCCGTCGAGCTTGACCGCGCGGAAGAGGATCGGGATCGCCGCCGACGCCAGCGCGTGGCGGGCGTTGATCTTCGCGCTCCGCGCGATCGTGGTGGGATCGTGGCTCCACTTCGGGAGACCGAGCGCGTCCCGCTGGACGTAGACCACCGTGCGGCCGCTCGACACGTGCGTGGTGGAGACGGTGAGCGCGTGGAGGAAGCCGGCCTTGAGGTTCTTCTCGATGCGATTGAAGGGCACCGTGCGCGCGATCAACCGCTCCAGGCCTTCGGGCGCGAGCAGGCCGCCTTCGCGCGCCGGGACGGCGTCGTCCGGGGAGCCGCGGCCGAGCAGGCGCGCGCCCATCTGGAGCACGCCGCGGACATCGGGGCGGGTCAGCTCGGTGACGTCGAGGTGGGTCCAGATGTCGACGATGCGGCTGGCGCGGGTGCGCCCGAGATCGGCGAACGCCGCGAGGCCGCAAGCGTTGAGCGCGCCGACCGAGGTGCCCGAGAGGATGTCGAGGTTGACGTCGCGCCCGAGATCCTTGGCGACCTCGGTGAGCACATGCTGGATGACGCCCACCTCGTACGCCCCGCGCGCGGCGCCGCCGGCGAGGACCAGCGCGGTGCGATCCTGATCAAGAGGGCGCGGCATCGTCAGCGCCCCTTGCGCGCAGAGGCGAACGCGCCGAGGTGAGGAAAGATCGGGAGGCTCATCGCCGCAGGGTAGCGAGCACCGGGCCGCGCTGTCAGCCGAGATGTCGCCGCGCGATCGATCTCGGCGTGCGGTCGATCGCGCCCTCCGCGTCGGCGCCTCTTGCCAGACGGCGCGCCGAGGCGTAGCCAGGATCGATGATGCGCAAAAACAACGAAGGCCTGCACACCCTCCTTGGCGCGGTCGGCTGCGGCTCAGCTATCGTCGAGGCGATGTTCGATCTCGCCCAGGTGCCCTATCGCGTCGAGCTCATCGACCAGGAGAACGAGGGCCCGAGCAAGGAGCGCCTGCGCGCCGTCAACCCGCTCCTTTCAGGTCCCGACGCTGATCTTGCCGGATGGATCGGTGATGACCGAGAGCGCGGCGATGGTGCTCTATGCGGCCGACCTCGCGCCGAGCGCGGGCCTGGTCCCGGGGGCAGGGGAGGCGTCGCGGCCGGCGTTCCTGCGCTGGCTGATTTACCTCGTGGCCTCGGTCTACCCGACGTTCACCTAGGGAGACGACACCTCCCGCTACGTGAGCGGCGAGGCCGCGAAGAAGGAGCTGCGCGCGAGCACCGACGCCCAGCGCGAGGGGATGTGGCGTCAAGTGGAGGCCGCGGCGGTGGGGCCCTGGTTCCTCGGCGAGACGAGGACAGCGATTGACCTCCACGTCTGGGCGATGGTGCGCTGGCGGCCGCGGCGCGCGTGGTTCGAGGCCGAGACGCCGAAGCTCGCGGCGATCGCGGCAGAGCTGGACGCGGATCCGCGGATGGCGGGGGGGGAAGGCGCGGAATTTCCCGTAGCAGGGAGCGCTCAGAGATAGGGGTTGGCAGGCAGCACGCCCACGCGCCGGAACTCCGCCATGATCTCGCTCGCCGGCGCGGGCAGGTCGTCGGCCTCGCGTCGGAGCACCTCCTCGACCGTGGCGACGATCACGACGCGGTCGAGATCGGCAATGCGCGCGAGGCGGGCAGCGGTGAGGACTGTCTTGAGAAAGCGGCGCTGGAGCGACGCCTTGATCCCGGTCGCCCGGATCACCAGGTAATTGATCTTGATGACCTTCATCATCTCGGGGAACCGCAGCTTGAGGGCCTGAGTCACCTCCGCGCGCGGCTCGCGATAGGCATCGTCCTGGATCGCGAGGTAGATCACAGGTCGCCCGGTCTTATCGTAGACCGTCCGCAGCTCGCGGAAGAGGGTCACCAGGTCACCGTACTCGATGGTGTCCCAGCGCATGGCGACAATGTGCCCTACAATCGCGCGATCACCCGGCATCGTATGTCCCTTGCTTCGCGTCCACCTCCGGCTCAGTTGAGCACAATTTCCGTTCGCAGTGGCGAATTTTGAAGAGTTCGCGTGTTGGGGCAGCCGCAGACGTCGAGGAAGGCGTTGTTGACGCTCACCGGGTTACCCCTGCTGTCGAACGAGATGTTGCCGTCCGGCTGGCCGGGCGGCGCGGGCGAGAGCAGGGCGATGAAGAAGTCGTTGTAGGTGGAGCAGATGAAGCTTGGCCACTCGTAGGTGAAGAAGTCGAAATAGTCTGCGAGCGTCAGTCGCTGCCGCCCGGGCAGCCGAAGGCGCAGACGTTGAAGACCACCTCCACCACGTTCTGTGCGGGGAAGTTGAACTTCACCAGTTCCGCGTAGGCCTTCCCCCCCTCCGGGTAGCCAAAGCAAATGCCCTTCTCGTCGCACGTGCAGCCGGGGCCGCACGAGCTGAACCCGATCCCCTGGATGGCATAGTTCGCGGCGGGCGCGGCCACGATCTGCGGGCACGTTCCGTTGTTCTGGGGCTGCGCCCAGCAGGTCGAGGGCATGGGCACTTCGTACTTCAACCCGGTTCCATTCCAGGTGACCTCGCGCGTGGCCCCGACGTCGAGGAGATACGAAGTCGGAGCGCAGAGCCCGCAGACGAAGGGCGGGTTTGTCTGGAGATCCGCGCAGGTCTGGAGGCAGCTCGAATCGTAGCTGTAGGTGGCACCGTCGCTCCCGTTCGTGGGATTGAGCAGGTAGTCGACGCCCTGGCAGTTGCCAGGTAGGTAGACGGGCAGCCCGGTTTTGTTGACGAAGCGCACCGTCACCGGGGCCGCACCCGTCGCGTCCTCGAAGCCGCCGCACGCCCCGCCGCTCCCGGTGGTACCGCCGGTCATCGTGCCGGTCGTCGCGCCGGTCGTTGCCGTGCTGCTCCCGCCCGCGCCCGAGGGGGCGGTCTCCACCGATCCGTTGCAGCCAACGGCCATCAAGAGCCCGAGTCCCGAGGCCAGCTTCATCATCGTTTTCATCATCATGGGGGCTCGCTCTACGCAGCCATCGTGCCAGGCGTCAATCGGATCGGGCTTCAAGATCGTGAGGGAAATCGTGTGTCACTGCGGGCCGTGGGATCACCCGAGGTGCCTCCCATGCCAGGGCGACGGCTTCGAGGCGCCGCGCGTTTTATCGGGGCTCCTGATTGACACCGCGGCCATCTTTGGCGAGCCGGTCCGGGCGATGATCGAGAAGATGATCAAGACTGGCCGCGTCGACGTGGGCGTCGCCTACCTCCGCAAGAGCGGGCACGCGGTGATCGCCCTGGCCGTCTCGCCGCGCGCCTTGCGCATCGAGCGTACGTCGATGATCCCCACGAGCGGAGGTGACGTCGTCATCCGCGGGGAGATCCTCGATCCGGTGGGCGAGGCGCGGGCGATGATCAACCGCGGTCGCTATGGATTCAACCCTTGCACGCCGGATCCATCGGTGGCGCTGCCCCGCTTCGCGTTCACCTGCTCTGCCCTGCCCGCGGACGAGGCCGCGTGGCTGTCGATGTCGGTGATCGCTCCGGGGCGCATGGTCGGCTCGGAGGCGCTCGCCATGCTGGTGTGGCCGGCAGGCGCTCTGAAGAAGACCTACGCCAAGCTCAAGTACGATGAGGCCGCGGCCCCGCCTTCGGGGGGCCTCAAGGTCGCGGATCTGGTGCAGGAGATCAACCGCGTGCGCAAGGAAGCCGGCCTCGCCCCGCTGCGCTTTGCCGAGCAAGAGAGTCGGACGGTGACCCGTCTGGCGCCGCATTACTTCGCCGCTTTATGCTCACGGCGCCGTCGCTCCAGTGCGGCGTCGGCGTGGGGCATTATCGGCGCGAAGGGCACCCCTGGGGCCGCTTTCTCATCTTCTAAACCGCCGCCAGCTTGAAGCTCGTAGTTTTCTTGGCCCTGCGTGTGCGGGTCTGATCTAACGCGTACATGCTGCGTGTTGAGCACGAAAAATGGGAGCAAAGCCTTTCGGATCTCTATGATCGCGCCTTGAAAGCGCCGCACGCGCGCACCCGCGAGCGGTTCATGGCGCTCTACGAGATCGCGGGGCA
>Ga0105048_10004330_pt1 | contig 23137 bp, 17 predicted proteins | sample MAT05_FD_78382 | JGI IMG/M metagenome (GOLD analysis project Ga0105048, IMG submission 78382) | Freshwater microbial communities from Lake Fryxell liftoff mats and glacier meltwater in Antarctica - MAT-05 | ecosystem: Environmental > Aquatic > Freshwater > Ice > Liftoff microbial mat | place...
AGAATATTTAGAAGCTGCACAAAAAGGAGACCTTGTAGAAATTGCCGATGCACTAGGCGATCAACTTTATATTTTATGTGGAACAATTTTACGCCATGGCTTACAAGATAAAATCGCAGAAGTTTTTGAAGAAATTCAACGAAGCAACATGAGCAAACTAGACAAAGACGGCCAACCAATTTACCGTGAGGACGGAAAAGTGTTGAAATCAGAATTGTATTTTAGACCGAATATTAAGGCGATTTTGGAGGTTTGATTCTGTAAAAAATTGAAATAAATTTATTACAATAATGAAACTCGATATCTAATTAAACTTCATCTCCAAACAAAAACATTTTTTTTCTAGCCTGTTCCTTAATAGCGCCGATAATGGCATTTTCAAGACTTGAATTACCATCCATTTCACCTTGCTTTTCAATTATATACTTTGCGCGTTTATCAGCAAGGACTTTAATTTTTGCTTGAATTTCTTCTCGTTTATTTTTCTTGTCCGCCAAATACTTTTCTCTTTCTGCTTGAGTCATTGTTTGCATAGCTGTTGGTAGATCTGACGTTTTGATTTTTTTTAGGTCAAAATCTTTTTCGTCGCTTGCGTCAACTAAATCCCAACTTGAATTTTTATAAAGCTCTTTCTTACCTTTTACAATTACTCTTTCTGTGGAATTTGCTGTTCCATAATAAGAAGCATTCTCATCTTGTGCGGTCATCGCCTGTACTTTATTGAAACCAAAAGTTCCAATAGGAATATAAGTTTCATTCAACGAAGCATTCAATAAATTAATTTGTTTGTCATAAGGGGTTTCAATATAAACGGTCGCTTCATTCATGTCAATATTACCATAATAACCTTGAGCAATGTCGGCACCATCTTTCCAACTAGTCTCTTTCCCTTCCGTTATATCACCGCAAAAAATAGTATTGATAAAAATGCCATCCATAGTGGCTCTTTTGCAAACTTGTTGGTAGCTCGTTTCACCTTGATCAAAAGGTTCATTACCAGCAATAATAATAACCTGTAATCCTTCTCTTTCTTTTGCCCAGTCTAATTCATCCAAAGAATGTGCAATTACCTCTCCACAATATTCTTCACCTCCATTTGTTTTCAATGCAAATAATTCTTGCGACAAAGTATCTAAATCACTTGTGAACGGCAATACCTGACGAACATAACCATTCCTTGCAACCAAATTATCATTTCCATACTCATACAAAGCAATTTCAATATTAGCATATTCACCATCTTTTTTAGCTTCTGAAAGCGCATTTACAATTTTCCAAAGTTGAGATTTTGCTTGCTCAATTAAACCATCCATGCTATTACTCGTGTCTAATAACAGTGCCAGTTTTATTGTATTTTTACTAGCTGTTGAAGTGTGGTTTTGAATTTTAGTTTCAGGAGTATTTTCTAAAGATACTGTTTCAATTTCCGCAGGTGAATCGCCACTACAGGCTGATAAAAAAAACAAACTTGCAACAAGGAAGCAAGCAGAATAATTAGGCGTTCCGATCATTTTCATAAGATTCAGTAAATTAAGTTTACACAATCTGATAATTCAGATTTTTTCTAAAGTAACAACACCATAATGCTAAATTTTGTTAATGCTTTAAATGAAGTTCTTTTATTAAATTAATTTAACAAAGCGCTAGACAGATAAAAACTAAAAAATATCTACTAACTTTCAAGCATGAATTTCGAAACGGTCAATCTACACCTGCGCCCTTTTAATTTAGGTGATATAAAATTTATTCTTGAATTAATTAACACCAAAGATTGGTTAAAATACATTGGTGACCGAAATGTTCATTCTGAAAAAGACGCTGAAAATTATTTAACAAATGGTTCACTGAAAAGTTATCTAGAAAATGGTTTTGGTTTATCAATGGTGGAATTGAAAGATGATAAAACTCCCGTTGGAATGTGCGGATTAATTAAGCGTTACGGCTTAGAGGATATTGACATTGGTTTTGCATTACTCCCCCAATTTTACAAAAAAGGATATGCCTTTGAAATTGCTGATGCAACACTAAAATATGGATTTGAAAAATTAAATCTTCCAAAAATAGTGGCAATTACAATGGAATCAAATTTGTCTTCAATTTCGCTTTTAAAAAAAATTGGAATGACGTTTGAAAAGAATGTCACTTTACCAAAAGATACAGAGACACTTTTATTATTCATGGCGTTGAATAATTCTAAATTAAATCTTCCACCCTACTCTACTTTTCCAACACTTATTGGTGAGCGAATTATTTTGCGTGATGTTAATTTTTCAGAAGCAGAAAATGTAATTGAAGTTTTTCATTACAATCAAAAACCTGCAAAAACGAAAGAAGATGTTTTAGAAATTTTAAAAAAAGCTATTGTTGATTATCAAAATGGCACTATAATGAATTGGGGAATAGCATTGAAAGAAACTAATGAAATGATTGGTGTAATTGGCTATTACAGAGGATTCAAAAATCAAACCGGAGAAATTGGATTTGTTTTAAAATCTGCGCATCACAGAAATGGCTATACGAAAGAAGCCTTAGAGCTTGTTGTAAAATTTGGTCGTGAAAAAATGAATTTAACTTATATCACAGCATTTACAAAAGATGAAAATGTAGCGGCAAAAAAATTATTTGCAAAATGTGATTTTGAATTTGTAAAAGTCGCTGAAGATGGATATTTGGAATACATTCATCGGAACTAATTTTTGTCGCGAACAATTTTTACTTCCCAAATTTATTCTTTTGCACTTTTCTCAATGTGTCCTTACAACCCTCTGCAAGCAAAGGATAATCCAAAGCAAATTGCAAAAATTGTTCATCAGGATTTGGGCCATATAAAAGATTCCAAACCTCCATTAATCGAATTGAGTTATGAGGACGTTCAATCAACTCAATACTATCCGCAACATTTACGGTAGCTGATTCGAATACTCGAACATAAATTCCCGGCTGATTGGCAGCAATAAATTTTTTTAAAACAGTCTGCGTTTCAAAACGAACACCCAATTTAAAACAAGGCTGACGTGGTTGCGAAATTTGAACGGTTGCTCCACCAATGCGCAAAATATCCCCGATAAAAAAATCTGCTTCGTTTAAATTTTCTATTGTAATATTTTCACCAAACATTCCGTATTGCCAATCTAGATTCGGGAATTTTTTTTGCCAACTTGGATAATGCGTTGAAGAAAATAAATAACATGCTTTGTCTATTCCTCCGTGGTATTTTCTATCAACAACGGCATCACCTACAACATCCGTCTGACCAAGCATTAACGGGCCTTTTACCGGATATTTAAAAATTCCCGTTTGCACCTCTTTGCCTCGCCATTCAATGGAAGTTTTTTTACCAATATTTAAGGAGACTATTTTCATAAAGGTGTAAAAAAAATGGAACGCGGATTACGCAGATTATTTATGATTAAATATGATTTTGTTTATTAATCGAATCAGCGAAAATCAAATTCATCCGCGTCATTGGTGTTCTCTCAAACTATGGTGTGCCCAGCGCTACCGGAATCGTTTTCCCATTTATCCATTGATGCTGATGCAATGCAAAATCGGAAATAAATTCAGCCATTTTTTTTGCAGAGACCGGTGCTTTGTAATCTGGAAACGCTTTACTCAACATTTCAGTTTGAGCCGCTCCTAAAGCCAAACAGTTCACTTTTATTTTTGTGTCTCTTAATTCTTCCGCTAAACATTCGGTAAATCCTGCAACAGCGGCTTTTGAAGCGCTGTAAACAGAAAGCCCTGGAAATTTTACGCTACCTTGAAAACCACCCATTGATCCAATGTTTACAATATGTCCACCATTTTTTGACATCAATGGAATAACAGTTTGGCATGTTTCAATTAAACCAACAACATTCGTCGCAAATGATTTTTGAATATCGTCTGAAGTTAAATCCAATACGGGTTTTGAAACAAGATAGGCCGCGTTATTAATTAAAATATCAACTGTTTTAAAATGTTTTGAAATAGCGGTTTCAACTTGTTCTTTTGAATCTTTTGCGGCTAGGTCAATTTTTTCAATTAACAAAGCAGGATTTTCATATCGTAATTGTTCAAGTAAATCATAGTCTCTTGATAAAAGAAGTACTCGATTTGTGATGCAAAGAATTTTTCCTAATTCACTTCCGATACCTTTACTTGCCCCAGTTATGATGATGTTTTTCATAAAATAATTTTCAAATTAATTTATCGTTATCAATCCGCCGTTGCCTTCCACACGCTGGCGTTGCTCAGGTATCGGCTACCTCTATACTCTTCACTCCGTCCTCTAAACTCAGTAGCCTTAACTATTTCAACCATGGACGGGGGGCTAGCCAGTCCACTACATAAAACCTGCACCAAAATAAACTTTCAACTATCAACCAATAAACCCTATCTGCTTGGTGCAGCCAGGCGGGTTTTCAACCCTTACCTTTTCAATCTTTTCTAATACTCATCAAACGAAACAACCACTTTGGTTGACGTTGGATGCGCTTGACAGGTCAAAATAAATCCTGCCGCAACTTCTTCGGGCTCTAACGAATAATTTAAATCCATCGTGGCGCTGCCTTCTATCACTTTTGCTTTGCAGGTGCAACATACGCCACCTTTGCAAGAGAAAGGTACATCAGCTCCTGCATCTTGCGAAGCTTGTAAAATACTTTTTCCTGCCGTTGAAAGTTTGAAGTTGAAACTTTCGTCATCCATGATAACAGTCATTTCAGCATCTACGTTTGCGTGGTTTAATGTTGGAATATCAGCAGCTTTTGCGCTTGCAGTAAATAATTCAAAATGAATTTTAGATTTGTCCATTCCTTTTGAAATGAAATAATCTTTAACAGTCATGATCATTTCTTCAGGCCCGCATGAATAAATAGCGTCGATTTTTACATTATTTAAATAATTTGAAAATAAAGCATCACACTTTGTTTTATCGATTCGACCATTTGTAACTGCATTTCCACTTTCTTCTCTTGTCATTAAATAAACAAGTTTTAAGTTTGAATTATTTGCAGCTAAAACATCTAATGAAGTTCTAAAAATAGTATCCGCCTTGGATTTGTTGACATAGAACAAATAAATTGTACTGGACTTTTCAACTTCTAATAATGCTTTAACCATTGATAAAATAGGCGTAATACCTGAACCTGCTGCAAAAAAGACATGATTTTTAGTTGTCGAAACATCAGGATTTACAATAAAACTGCCCATAGGTGGCATTACTTCAATTTGCTGTCCGGTTTTTAAATCTTTGGTCGCAAAAGACGAAAAAATTCCTTTTTCAATATGCTTAACCGCTACACGAAGATCTTGCTCGTTTGGTGCACTGCAAATAGAATAAGAACGTCTTATATCTTCACCTTTTATAATAGATTTGAATGTTAAGTATTGACCTGGCTTATAGTTAAAATGTTCGGCCAAATCGGCAGGAACAGTAAGTAAAATTGAAACAGAATCAGTTGTTTCAGGTCTAATTTCTTTAATGCTTAGAGAATAAAATTTGTTGCTCATTCCTTGTTTTCTGTGATTGTATGGATACAAAACTAATAAATTAACTTTTAAATCTGCGTTTACAGTTAAGAAGGTCGTATTTAATGTGTTGAATTTTCTTGAATAAATCTACCAATAGATTTAATCAGAATGCGTATTTTTGCATCACCCAAAAATCAATCCAAATTAATTCTTTAACTACAAATGTTTCTTGCCATAAAACATAAAATTTTAATATTGATTTCTTTGTTTGCATTTCTTGTCGTTTCAAGCAATTCATTTTGTCAAGACGGACATGATTTCAACTACTATAAAAATAAGTATCCAAATGATTTGGGCGTAATTTTAAATCACACACAAACTGTTGCTATTTATGTCAATAAAAAAACACAGGAATTAGATATTTATGAAACAGACTATGAAGAGATTCTTTATTTAAACAAAGGCGTTCGTTTTTATACGCAACAAAGTATTTCGCTTTCAGAATTTTTCGAAGACATTGTTTCAATTGAAGTTACAGTGATCAATCCAGAAGGAAAAAAATTGAAATTGAAAGAGGAAGATTATAGAACGATTGATTCGCCTCCATCATCATGGGTATTTCATGATGACGATAAAGAAATAACCTTTGATTTGTTGAAATTAGATGCAGGCTACAAAACAATTATCAAATACACAAAAAAAGTAAAACGGCCTGAGTTCTTCGATATCTTTCACTTTGTTTCAGGTTATCCAGTAGAAATGGCACGAGTTGAAATATCTTACCCGAAAGAGGTGACCATGTCTTTTTACGAACGTAGTTTTAAAAATTTCAACATTGTTCGAAATGAACTTGCAGGTAAAAAAGGAATTACAACAAAATCGTGGCAACTAAATGAAATTCCTGCCTATGATGACGAAGAAGGAAGTACAAATATTAACCATCATATTCCACATGTATTTGCTCAAATCACTTCTTTTCAAGCAAATGGTGAAACAGTGAAATTAATTGGAACTGTTGCTGAATTGCATGCTTTTTATGTAGAGTTTTTATTGTTAAAAGAAGATGAATCTAACAGAAAAGAAATCAACGATGTTGTGCGCTCGTTAATCGAAAATAAAAAAACAGATTTAGAAAAAATTGATACTATTTATAAATGGGTGCAATCCAATATCAAATACATTGCTTTTGAAGACGGTATTAATGGTTACGTGCCTCGCGCCTGCAGTGCTGTAATGAAAAACAGATATGGTGATTGCAAAGACATGGGAAATCTATTAGTTGAAATGTTGACGTTTGCAGATGTAAAAAATGCATATGTTGCCTGGGTTGGAACCAATGATATAGTGACTCAAATGAGCGAGATTCCTTCACCGTTAACATGTAATCATGTTATTTGTGTTGTTGAAAAAGAAGAGGGCAGTTACTATTATTTAGATGCAACAGGATCTGAAATGGGCTATATTCTTCCTCCGCAATCAATTCAAGAAAAAGAAATTCTAGTTCACAAAGGAGAAGGAAAATTTGATTTGTTTATGGTTCCTGCCGTTAATGCAAAAGATAATTATGTTAAAACACATGTCAACTATTCTTTTGTGGAAGGTGATTCAATAAGAGGTACAGGTTATAATTCGTTTAGTGGATATGAACGTGGTTCTCGTAGTTATGATTTAAAAAATCTGGATCAAGAAGATTTATTCATTTATGTTAAGGACATTGTTTTAAGGGGTAGAAATAGATTTACGTTGAAAGAATATGAATTAAAAAACCTAGACAACAACAACGCTCCGTTAGAAATTCATTATACTTTTTCAGTAGATAATATGATGGTTCAACATGACTCGGAATACTTTTTTAACCCCGTACTTTTTAAGCCAAGGTTGATGCAGTTTAATGAAGAAAATTATAAATTCGATCAAGCAAAAGATTATCATCGTAAGATTGAACACGTCTATGAATTTACAGTGCCCGCTAATTTTAAATTAAAAAGTTTTCCTGCCAATTTAAATTTTGAACATGACCTATTTGCATTTCATTCTGATTATAAACTGGAAGGAAATATTTTAACCGTTTCAATGATTTATCAATTCGAATTATTAAGAATTCCACCTTCCCTTTTTGCAGAATGGAATGCCTTCTCTGATAAAGTCAACGAAGCTACAGCACAAAATATAATACTAGAAAAAATTTAGAACGATGAAAAAATTATTTCTAGTATTCGCCCTATTCATTTTCAATTTTTGTTCAGCGCAGTTGTATCCGTTTTACGACAATTATAAATGGGAAAAAAACCCGACTCAAACAGATCAAAAAATAAAAGATGCGCTTTTTTATTACAATAAATATTTGCTAGCCATTGAATATGAATATGACGATTATTACCACGAATTTTACAAATACAAAACGCATCATTACAAAGTAAAATTGAACACAGATATTGCGATTGAGGAATTCAATAAAGTCTACATCTCAATGAAAGATGTAGTGAGTTTAAAGTCTTTAAAAGCAAGGGTAATTAAGCCAAGTGGCGTGGTTGATTTAAAACCAAAAGTAGAAGAATTTTATAGCGATGAAGAATCAGAACAATATTATTATTTCCCGATTTCAGGTTTAGAATTAGGAGACGAACTTGAAATACTTTACACGCTAAAAATGGATGCAGCCGAAGATGGTGATCAATTTTATTTTCAAGGCGAACAACCAATTTATAATTTTGATTTTTACTTTATTTCACCCAACGATTCTTATTTTCAGTTTTTAAATCACAATAGTTTTCCTAAACCTGTATTGGTTGATACAATTTTGCAACGACATCAATGGACTTGTCATCTGGATTCTATTTCTGTATTTAAAGCAGAGTATTTTTCAGAGTACAATAATGTCACAATGAAATTAGATGTGGCATTACGTGGATTTGACAAACCATCTGATAAAAGCTATTCACCTTATGATGATTTTGCCGATTTATTAAATCTTGTTTACAACGTGCAATACAAAGGAAAAGATTTGAAAAGCATTCAAACATTGAGCACACAATTAGGTTTAAGTCCTCGAAACTCAACAGAAGAAAATATTCGCAGAATTGAAAATTATATCAAAATAGATTTGGTCATCAATTCCAAAATCCCCATGGGAACACCTTTGAACGAGATGATATCAACAGGTCGCGCATCTTCGATTGGTGCAATGATAATCTACATGGCTTTATTCAGAGAAAATGATATTCGTTTTGAATATGGTTTTACGAGTGATAGATACGATACGCATTTCAGCGATGAAATTGAATCCATGCATTTTTTACAGAGTTATATTTTTTATTTTCCAGACATTGATGATTATTTATCTCCAATTGATTTTAGTACACGCTTAGGTTATATAGATAATAATTATGTGCCTAACAATGCATTTATGTTATCGATGAAACAGTATCCAGTGAATGAAACGAAAGGAAAAGTAAAACCAATTCCATCTACAACGGCTCGAGACAATGTTGACAGTACAATAATTCGTATTCGTTTTGATGCTTCATTTAAAAATCCCGTAATAGAAATTGAACGCTATTTATTTGGTTATAAAGCAGGAGAATATCAAACCTATTATTATTTGTACAACGATTCTAAACGTGACGAAAAACAACAAGAACTATTAGATGTGATGTACGATAATTCGCATTATAAAATGACTTCTATTCAAAATGTAAATCCTGAAGATGCATTTTTAAAACCATTAATTATAAAAGGTGTAGTAACAGAATTAAACATTCCGTTTATTGAAAACGCAGGCGCGCACATGGTATTTAAACTTGGCTATTTGTTTGGTGAATATGTTGATGTGCATGAGATAGAAAAAAAGAAAACTGATTTTGTATTCAACAATCCTTTTGTTAGTTCAACTACTATTGACGTCATTTTTCCTGAAGGAACAAAAATTTCGGACCCGCAAAATATTCCACAATCAGATGACCTTTGTGCACATGCAGGAATAATCATACATTCTTCACTGATAATTGACGGCAGTCACGTTATTTACATTCAAGGTGAAACGTTTGATTCGAACCGATACAGTATTGAAAATAAAACCGAAATGGTAGATGTTTTCAAATTCTGGAACACGCTTCACAAAATGAATCTTGTTATCGAGCAATAAGCCAACAATTTTATTTCCATTCTTCATTCATTAATTGACCTACTATCGGTTGAAAAAGGTCTAATTTTTGATTCAATTTAATTGAATTTTCTTTCGGTTTTTTTTAGTTTATTTCAAGACTTTTTTTCCAAACAATTTGTGAAGTAGCACTACGGCTCAATTCGCGCTAAAAATCATGTTAATTACATGTTGAAAACTCCTGATGAAACGGGCTATTCAATCAATTTTATCAAGGATGAATTAGTATCTTTGTTTGCTTAGAAAAAATACAAAATTTCAAGCTAAATTAATATCATTTATGAGCGAAGAAACAAAAAGCAATGGATACTCAGCTGATAATATTCAGGCCCTTGAGGGAATGGAGCATGTCAGAATGCGTCCTTCCATGTACATCGGAGATGTTGGGTTGAGAGGATTGCATCACCTTGTTTACGAAGTTGTCGATAATTCAATCGATGAAGCAATGGCAGGTCATTGTACGTCAATTGACGTGACAATTTTAGAAGGAAATGGAGTTCGTGTTATTGATAATGGACGAGGTATTCCGGTTGACATGCACAAAAAAGAAGGTGTATCTGCACTTGAAGTTGTAATGACAAAAATTGGTGCCGGTGGTAAATTCGACAAAGACACTTATAAAGTATCTGGTGGATTACACGGTGTTGGTGTTTCTGTTGTAAACGCACTTTCAAGACATTTGCAAGCTGATGTTTATCGTGAACAAAAAGCATATCGTCAAGAATATGAACGTGGAAAACCAATGTATCCTTGTAAAGAAAATGGAACGTCTACAAATAATGGAACAACTGTTACCTTCTATCCAGATCCTAAAATTTTTGAAGACCTTGAATACAATTATGACACTTTAGCGACCAGAATGCGCGAATTGTCTTATCTGAATAAATTTTTGTCTATCAAAATTACAGATGAACGAACAAAAGATGAAGAAGGTAAATTCCGTTCGGATGCATTTTATTCAAAAGAAGGTTTAAGTGAATTTGTTCGATTTTTAGATGAAGGTCGTGCACCACTTATTGATAAAGTAATTCACATTGACGGTGAAAAAAGTGGAATTCCAGTAGAAGTTGCTTTAATATACAATACATCTTACGCTGAGAATTTGCATACTTACGTAAACAATATTAATACGCACGAAGGTGGAACGCATTTGTCAGGCTTTAGAAGAGGACTAACTGCAACATTGAAAAAATATGCAGATGACTCTGGTCTTTTAAGCAAATTAAAATTTGAAATTAATGGTGATGACTTTAGAGAAGGTTTAACTGCTGTTGTTTCTGTAAAAGTTGCCGAACCACAATTTGAAGGACAAACAAAAACGAAACTTGGTAACCGTGAAGTAACTGCTCCTGTTAGTCAGGCAGTGAGTGAAATGGTGGCAAATTATTTGGAAGAAAATCCAAAAGATGCAAAAATCATTGTTGAGAAAGTTATTCTTGCTGCACAAGCTCGTCACGCTGCAACAAAAGCGCGCGAATTAGTTCAACGAAAAAGTGTTTTAACGGGATCTGGTCTTCCAGGAAAATTGGCAGATTGTTCTTCAAAAGATCCACACGAATGTGAGATTTATTTAGTTGAGGGAGATTCGGCTGGTGGAACAGCGAAACAAGGACGTGATCGCCATTTTCAAGCTATCATGCCACTTCGTGGAAAAATCCTGAACGTTGAAAAAGCAATGCAGCACAAAATTTTCGAGAACGAAGAGATTAAAAATATTTACACTGCTTTAGGTGTTCGTATTGGAACTGAAGAAGATGATCGTGCTTTGAACATCGAAAAATTAAGATACCACAAAATCATCATCATGTGCGATGCCGATGTAGATGGTTCTCATATTGAAACTTTGATTCTTACTTTCTTCTTCCGTCACATGCGTACGTTGGTTGAGAAAGGATATGTTTACATTGCAACTCCACCACTTTATCAAGTTAAAAAAGGTAAAAAAGGAGAATATGCTTGGGATGAAGATCAACGCGATAGACTCGTAATGGAAATGAAAGGTGCAGGTGCTGATTCTTCTGTTACAATTCAACGATATAAAGGTCTTGGAGAGATGAACGCAGAACAACTTTGGGAAACAACAATGAATCCTGAAGGTAGAACATTACGTCAAATCAAAATTGATAATGACATCGAAGCAGATCGTACTTTCTCAATGTTAATGGGTGATGAGGTTCCGCCTCGTCGTGAATTCATCGAGAAAAATGCCAAATATGCAAACATCGATACATAGACTTTAGAATTTTATTTAAATTAAAAACCCGAATTCTTTTTTAAGTGTTCGGGTTTTTTATTTTTTTTTATTTCCCGCAGATTCTCGATAAAAAAAAGCAGATTTAAAGAGATAAAAAATGCTTTTGATATAAGAAAACTAAATCAGTGAATCCTGATATTTATTAGGACTGTGGGGATTTTTTTTCACGCAAAGAACCGCAAAGTAAATACGCAAAGTTCCGCAAAGAAAAATAAAGGTTTGCACTTAGAAAATCAAATCTGCGTAATCTGCGATTCTTTTCTCATTAAATCCGTGGGAAAAATTTTTCAAGCAAAGAGAATTAATACTCCAACAATCTCAACAGCTTCGCTTCAAATCTCTCTTTTGGCATAAAGTTTTTTTCCAAGTCGCCGTCAAAAGGCACAGGTGTATCTAAACTTCCTTCGCGCATAATTGGTGCATCTAAATCTTCAAAACAATTCTCAGCAATTAATGCAGATAGCTCTCCTCCTATTCCACCGGTTAAACAATCTTCGTGCAACAAAATAACTCGATGCGTTTTTTTAACTGTTGCGTAAACAGCATCCATATCTAGCGGAAGCAATGTTCTTAAATCTAAAATCTCAACATCTAAATTATGTTTTGCCACAATCTCTTTTGCCCAATGAACACCCATTCCGTAAGTAATTACTGATGCTTTGTTGCCTTCTTTGACAATGTTTGCTTTACCAATTTCGATGGTGTAATAATCATCAGGAACATCTTCTTTTATACTTCTGTAAAGTCCTTTGTGTTCAAAAAAGATAACAGGATTCGGATCTTCAATCGATGCTAATAACAAACCTTTTGCCTCTGTAGGCGATGAAGGATAAACAACTTTTAATCCAGGAGTATGCGTAAACCAAGCTTCATTACTTTGTGAGTGGAAAGGCCCTGCAGCCGAACCTCCGCCTGTTGGCATACGAACAACTACATCAGCTTTTTCTCCCCAACGGTAATGCAATTTTGCAAGGTTGTTAACGATTTGATTAAAACCTACCGTCACAAAATCGGCGAACTGCATTTCCATGATTGACTTCATTCCTTTAATCGACAAACCAAGTGCAGCACCAATAATTGCTGATTCGCAAATAGGTGTATTTCTGATTCTTTCTTTTCCAAACTCTTCTACAAATCCTTCTGTAATTTTAAATGCGCCACCATATTCTGCAATATCTTGACCCATGATAATTAAGTCGTCATATTTTCGCATGGATTGTTTCATCCCATCAGCAATTGCATCGATAAATCTTTTCTCCGATTTTTTATCGGTTGCTGGTTGAATGACAATTTGGTTATAAGGTGCGTAAATATCATTCAACTCATATTGAGTATCTACATTTACTTTGGGTTCGGCATACGCAATTTCTAATTCGTCATTTATTTCTTGTTTGATGTCTTCACGAATTTTTTGTATTTCTTCCGCAGATAAAATTCCTTCTGTTTTTACATACAATTCATAATTGGCAACAGGATCTTTTTTTGCCCATTCTTCTTGCATTCCTTCTGGATAATATTTTGTGCCTGATGCTTCTTCATGTCCACGCATTCTGAATGAAATACATTCTAATAAAAACGGTCGCGGTTTTTTGCGCAACGAATCTGCAATCTGACAAACCGCATTATAAACTTCTAAAATATTGTTTCCATCAATTTGAAATGTATCCATTCCATAACCAACTCCTTTATCAGTAAATTGTTTGCAACGGAATTGCTCATTGGATGGTGTTGAAAGTCCCCACTGATTATTTTCTACACAAAAAATAACAGGTAAATCCCAAACAGATGCAACGTTTAACGCTTCATGAAAATCACCTTCACTTGCTCCACCGTCACCAGTAATGGCGAGTGCTACTTTTCGTTCGCCTTTTAATTTATGAGCCAATGCTATTCCTGCGCCAATGGCTAATTGCGGACCAAGGTGAGAAATCATTCCAACCAAATGATAATCCTTTGTGCCAAAATGAAAAGACCGATCTCGACCTTTTGTAAAGCCGGTCATTTTACCTTGAAATTGTGCAAACAATCTGTTCAATGGAATGTTACGTGCTGTAAACATTCCAAGGTTTCTGTGCATCGGTAAAATGTATTCATCTTTATCCAACGCCAATGCAATTCCAACCGAAATTCCCTCTTGTCCCCAACCGGAAAACCATTTCGAAATTTTTCCTTGACGAAGAAGAATCAACATTTTTTCTTCAATTAATCGAGGCTTAACAAGTGCTTTGTAAATTCTTATCAACTCTGCATTAGACAAGTCTTTGCGGTCGTATTTAATATACTGTTTTTGGAGAACTTCCATTTTGGCGATTTCTTAATGTGATACAAAGTTAACGGTTCTTTTGAAATTTTGCCATCTGTTGGTTGGCAATAGGCATGGGGCACTGGCCATGAGGGAATGCGATTTTTTTTTTCGAAGAACTGGAATTAGCGGACAGTTAATAATTTAAAACAAGGCCTAATCCAAAACCCATATCACTATCGTAATGTGTTCTGAGACCTATATTTTTGTTCACAATAAAGCGTAAGTCCACCATAAATTCTTTGTCGGTGTTAATCATAAAACCCGCTCGTATTCGTTTAGAAATAGGAATATCTTCACGCATTAACTGTAAACGTACATCACCATTGTGAAAAACTTCTGCTTGAAAAATGACTAACATTGGCAAGGTGTAATTGAAACCTACGCTTAGTAAATTACGATTGTCTTTTGAATTTGTTTGATTAAACAAATTGGTTTCTTGCTCGTTTATCCCAAACTTTCTGTATCGCCAATCATAGCCGACAAAAGGCATTAGCCATTGCATTTTTCCAATATATCGCCCAAAATGCGCTTCGGTTTCGTAGCCCATCATATTGCTGTAACCCAATCGCCATTCTGTGCCGATACTCCAGCGTGTGTTTTGTAACATGGCCATTCCATCGTTTCCGTTTGTGGCAAAGTCATTTTCTGCCATAAAATGAAATTTTCTATCGTCTGCAAAAAGTTTTCTCTGTGCTAATTTGGGATTTGGAATTTCAGGATTGGGCTCTTGGTTTTCGTAGCTAAAGACTCGGCCCATTCCGCTCATCATGTGGTACAAAATATGACAATGAAAAAACCAATCTCCTTCTGTATTGGCATAAAACTCCAACGTATCAGTCTCCATTGGCATAATGTCTATGATGTTTTTAAGTGGTGCATTAACGCCTTGTCCATTTACTACCCTGAAGTCGTGTCCGTGCAAGTGCATTGGATGTCGCATCATAGAGTTGTTATATATAATTAGTCTTACGTTTTCTCCTTTTTTAATCAGTATTTTGTCTGCTTCTGAAACAACCATGTTGTCTAAACTCCAAACATAACGGTTCATATTTCCGGTAAGTGTAAAGTACAATTCCTTTATTGGGGCGTCTGCAGGAAGACTTGTTTTATAAGGAGATTTTAACATGGCGTAATTTAATGTAACGATTTCAGAAACGGCATTTGGATTATGTTGATTTTCGGAATGATTAGTGTCGTCGCTTTCCATCTCCATATCGTTTTCTTGGTCTTCGTTTTTCTTTGATAATTCTCCTGTAATCTCTGGATACATTACACCGTTCATGTCCATTTGATTCAAGCTCATCTGCATTCCCATATCGTCTAAATCTCCATTCATTTTCATCATATTGTTCATCATCTCCATTCCTTCAAAATATTTCAATCTTGGCGGTGGTGATTTCAGTTGCTTTATACCATTTCCAATAAAAATTGAAGCTGATCTGGTGCGGTCTTCGGTTGTTGCCAAAAACTCAAAGGCCGTATTTTCGGCTGGAATAGTAACGACAATGTCATAAGTTTCAGAAACTGCAATAATCAATCTGTCCACTTCAACCGGCACAACATCGTTACCATCGTTGGCAACGACTGTAATTTTTCCGCCAGCATAAGAAAGCCAAAAATAAGACGATGCACCGCCGTTAGAAATACGAAGTCTTACCTTATCTCCTGCCTTCAATGGTTTCCCGTCAATGGATTTTAAATCTGTGTTTTGATTTCCATTCATTAAAATTTTATCATAGTACACATCACTCACATCCATTGCCAACATTCGCTTCCACTCGTTGATTAATTTCGTTTTAAAATGGCCTGCTTTTATTGCTTCGGTATAACTTTGAGTTGCATTTTTTTTAATCGCAAACCAATCATTGGCATTGTGCAACATACGGTGTACGTTGTCTGGATGGTAATCTGTCCACTCACTTAAAATTATTGGAATGGTCGGCAAGTCATCTATACCATTTCTAAAAGTTGCGTCGTTTTCTTTTTTGAGTATTACAAAATTTCCGTACATACCTATTTGCTCTTGCAATCCTGAATGACTGTGGTACCAGTGCGTGCCGCTTTGAATAATTGGAAAACGATAAATGTGTGTTGTATTCGGTTCAATAGGCATTTGCGTTAGGTTGGGTACACCATCTTCTTTATTTGGCAAAAACAACCCATGCCAATGTAGTGAGGTTGTTTCTTTGAGTTGATTATGTACATGAATTTCTGCGGTATCACCTTCAGTAAATATCAACGTTGGCATTGGGATTTGTCCGTTTACTGCGATGGCTTTTTTTTCTTTTCCAGTAAAATTTACAATTGTATCTTTTACATACAAATCGTAGCGCACTACTTTTTGTGCGTATGTTGATGACATTGCCAATAAAAAGAAAGTAATAGGCAACAATTTTTTAATTATATTTTTGTTACTCTGCATCGTGCGAAATTTTAGTAAATCGTTTCTATTGTGCTGCCACAAGTGAGCATTTTCGATCCGTAATAAGGATTTTTAATTGCGCTTTCTTTGCTCAACCAATTGGCTCCTTTACCGTCATTATACATGGGACAATTTTGATAATAAATTGGAATTTCTTGTTTTGACACTTTTATTAAATCATACATATTTACAGATAATTCCATAAAAGCATTTCGTTGTTCTTCAATTTTAGTTGAAGTAGATATTATATCAGTGTTTGATTTTAGACTGGTCATTATTTTCATCCAAACTGCATGTTCTTCGGTTGAAAGTTTATTCATGTTTACCAAATTGATAGTTGAAAGTAAAACCTTCGCTATTGAAGATGCCGATTTTTGATCTGATTTTACCAAGGCATCTTTTAAGGAAAAATAGTTGTCAAAAATCGCATTCAATTGATTTACCTCTTGTTCATTTTCAGAAGTGGTTGAGTGGTTTTGCGCAGAATCTTTTTCTACTATCTCTTTTTCCGCCATTGTTGATTTGTTAATTCTATTGTAGTGACAACATTCGGGAAGTTTTGCATACACATCATCCGGTGCAAGAAACTGGTCGCTATGATACCCGGCTAAACCAATTCGTTTCAAAATTTCTGTTTGATCTGTCTTAGTTGTGTCGTAAATAAGTGTAGCCATTTTGGTGTCTTTATTCCAGTCTACCTGCGACACATTTTTTTGATTCCCTGCATTTTCAATAATTGTTTTACATATTCCGCAGTTGCCATAAATTTTTACAGTTTCTGTTTTTGCATTTTTAATTTGAGCGCAACTGCTTATGGCAATTGATAACGTTACCATAAAAAGCAATAAGGCGTTTTTTATTTGTTTCATCTTTTTGAATTTTAAATTATTAGTTGACTCTGTTGTTATTGACAGCACTTTTTTACAAAAAGTATTTTTGAATATTCATGGTAAGGATTTCAATTTAAAGTTTCATTTTTTTTAATCGCAATGAATTGGCAATTACCGATACCGAGCTAAAACTCATTGCCGCCGCCGCTATCATCGGTGATAATAGTGTTTCGAAAAACGGATATAAAATTCCAGCTGCAATAGGTATCCCTAGAACATTGTATCCAAAAGCAAAGAATAAATTTTGTTTTATATTTCTCATTACTTTATGACTTAATGTTTTTGCTTTTACAATGCCTAGTAAGTCTCCCTTCAACAAAGTTATTTTTGCACTTTCTATGGCTACGTCCGTACCTGTACCCATTGCAATTCCTATATCTGCTTGTGCAAGTGCAGGTGCGTCGTTAATGCCATCTCCTGCCATTGCTACTATTTTTCCTTGGGCCTGTAATCTTTTAATTTCGGCCAATTTATCTTGTGGCAAACATCCGGCTTTGAAATTGGTAAGGTTCAATTCGGCTGCAACAGCTTTTGCTGTATTGTGATTATCGCCTGTGAGCATAATTACTTCCACGCCGTCATCCATCAATTTTTGAATAGCATCCTTGCTACTTGCTTTTATTGCGTCAGAAATAATTAGAAAGCCTTCCAATTTTCCATCAATTGCGAAATAGGAAACGGTTTTTCCTTTTTTCTGTTCGGTTACGATTTGCTCTTTTTGATTTTCAGAAATAGCTACATTTTTATCTAGCATGAGTTTATCATTGCCAATAAGATTATTTTTATTTTCTACTATTCCAACAACGCCTTTTCCTAAAACAGCTTCAAACTCAGAAAGAGGTTTCATTTCTAGATTTTCTTTTTTTGCTTTATTCACAACGGCCTCTGCCAAAGGGTGTTCGCTTTGAGAATTGATAGACGCTGCAAAAAGTAAAAGTTCATTTTCAGAATAATTATTGAACGAATGTATTTTTTCTAGAGATGGTTTTCCTTCAGTAATTGTACCTGTTTTGTCGATAATGAGTACATCTATTTTATCCATTTTTTCTAGCGCTTCTGCATTTTTAATCAAAACGCCATTTTGTGCACCTTTGCCCACGCCAACCATTACACTCATAGGTGTTGCCAAACCTAAAGCGCAAGGACAAGCGATTATAAGTACTGCCAAAGCATTTACGAAAGCGTACACATAAGAGGGTTCGGGTCCAAAAAATTTCCAAATAAAAAATGTAATAATAGAAATGATAATAACTGTTGGTACAAAATATTTAGAAATTTTATCTGCCAATTTTTGAATAGGTGCTTTGCTTCTGCTGGCATCATTTACCATTTTTATAATCTGTGCAAGTAAGGTTTCATCGCCAACTTTTTCTGCTTTCATCACAAAAGATTTATTGCCGTTAATCGTCGCTGAACTAACTTTATCATCCACATTTTTTTCTACGGGAATAGGTTCACCCGTTATCATACTTTCATCAACATTACTGCTGCCTTCTGTAATACTGCCATCAACAGGTATTTTATCGCCAGGTTTCACACGCAATAAATCGCCTACTTTGATATCGTGAATTGATATCATTTTCTCTATACCATTTTCAACTAAAATCGCTTGTGTTGGGGCTAATTTTAATAGTTCTTTTATTGCCCCGCTGGTTTGGCTGTGGGCTCTTGCCTCTAATAGTTGTCCTAATAGAACTAAAGTAAGTATAACAGTTACGGCTTCAAAATATAGAAAAACAGAACCATCAACATTTTTGAATGCCTCAGGAAAAATGGAAGGAAAAAGTAAAGCAACAATGCTAAAAACAAATGCTGCGCCTGCGCCTACACCAATCAAACTGAACATATTTAAGTTCCACGTTTTGAAAGAAACCCAAGCTCTTTCAAAAAACATCCAACACGCATAAAAAACAACTGGAAGTGATAAGGCAAATTGAATCCAATTTTTGAAATCAACATGGAGCCATTTGTTTATTGGATTATTAGGAATCATTTCGCCCATTACCAAAATTAAAATGGGTAATGTAAAGACAACTGCAATTTTAAATTTTTTGAGAAGTGTTTTGTACGTTTTATTTTCTTCATCAGCAGGAATCATTGGTACTAAATCCATTCCGCAAATAGGGCAACTGCCAGGTGCATCTTCAACTATTTCAGGGTGCATGGGGCAAGTGTATTTTGCAGCATTTGAAACACTTGCCTGTTGCACTAAATCCATTCCACACACAGGACAGTCGCCTTCCTTATCATACATTTTATCTCCTTCGCAGTGCATTGGACAATAATATTTTCCATTGTTGTTGGCTTTTGAACGGTTTGCTTTTAATGGTTCATCTGCCATTTTTTCATTCAACATTCCTATACGATATTTGCCACCATTTTTTTCCAATGCAGTTTTAAATGTTTCTAATGGAATATGTTTCTCCATTTCAATGGTAGCCGTTTTTTCTTGAAGATTTACTTCTGCTTTAGTAACCCCTTGTATTTCGCTCAACGTTTTTTCAACGTGGCTATGACAACCATCGCAGGTCATTCCTGCTATTTGATACTTGTGTTTCATTCTTAAAAAAATTTAATTATTACACTACAAAATTCCACTTTTATAATTCGTTGTTCATTGTAGAATTTTGGGTTTAATTTGTAACATTTATAAATCTTCAATCTGCTTTCGCTTTTTGTTTTTCAGTTGTTTAAAGTGCGTAGGTGTTAAGCCCGTAACTTTTTTAAATTGATTACTCAAATATGCCAAACTACTGTAATTGAGCAAATAAGAAATTTCAATAAGGCTCTTTTCATCATACATCAATAATTCTTTGACTCGCTCAATTTTTTGCAGGATAAAATACTTCTCAATCGTTGTTCCTTCAACTTCGGAAAAAAGATTACTCAAAGTAGAATAATCGTAAGATAAATTTTCGGTAATGTACGTTGAGAGATTGCTCTTCAATTCATTGTTTTTATAATAAATCAATTCAATGATTAAGGTTTTTATTTTCTCAATTACTTTACTTTTTTTATCATCTATCAATTCAAAACCAAAAGACTTTAGCCGTTCATTAATCTCCCTTTTTTGATGAGCTGTAATTGTCGTAAGCACTTCTACTTCTCCCAAATCCACTGCAAGTAATTGGTGCCCGAGTTTTTCTAACTCCGATTTCACCACCATTTTGCAACGGCTACAAACCATATTTTTGATATAGATCTTCATTTTTAATCTTTTAGTACAATATCCGTAAACATAACAGATATACTATTAAAACAGGTACTGTTTTTGACATTAACTGGTACTAACACTACTAAATCCATTCCACTCTTAGGACAGTCTCCTTTTTTTTCGTATATTTTATCGTCTTCGCAGTCCATCGGTCGGGCATTCTTATTGATGTTACATCGAATTTAAGATTTAATGAGTATGACAACAAAATATGCATTTGAGTTTTCTTTTAGCTCCATTTGTATAAATTTAATTATTAAATAAATTCACTTTTCTAATTAATTATCCCTACTATCAAAAATAAAACTGCGGCAATGCCAGCGGCAGTGAAATTATAAGGGTTTGCATATTTTAAATATTTTGCGTGGTTTGCATGAGCAATATTAGAAGACATATTCGTCATTCCTGCAACGGGTGAAGTAACATCTCCAAAAGTCCCTCCTGTAATTATTGCAGCAACGCAAAGCGGAATGCCTGCTCCTGATTCAACTGCAAGAGAAATTGCAATAGGCATAAGTAAAGAAGCTGCGCCCCAACCCGAACCAATAAAGTAGGTTACAGCAGACGACACTATGAAAAGTGAAACAGCTACACTCCAAGCAGGCATAGAAGTACCTAAGGTTTGGTGTATAAAATCATTCAACCCCAATTCGAGTGAAACAGTTGCCAAAGGCCACGCTAATGCGAGAATTACCAAGGTTGTCATTATTTTGTTGCCACCCGATATCACATCCGATGTCATTTCTTTAAGCTTGTATTTTTGAAAAAAGTAAAGGATTGCAGAAATAGCAATCGTGATAAACAATGCGACAAGCATGGCTCTGTTAGGTTCTGTGTTTGACATGGCTTCAATAAAAGTGTTGTTGCCTGGTTTGTCTTTTCCAAAAAACCAAAAGAAAAAAATACTGAGAGAGATAACGCTCAACAAAGGAACAATAAGATTAATCACCCTTGGCTTTATTGCGGGTTTCTCTTCATCCATGTTCATTTTCATTCCTTGCATTTCTTTTTCAGTAGAAATTTTTTCTGGAGTATTATTTCCAGGTTTTTTGATTTGATAAAAGATAGTAAGAAAAGTAATAATGATTAATACAATACTAAAAAATTCTAGTGGAATAGCTTTAAGCCAGATTGAATAAGCTGAAGCATTCTCAGGGTTTCCGGCTGCTTTCAAGCCGATGCTGATATTTGCAATATTAAATCCAACAAAAGTAGTAGCGATAGGAATTAATTCTACAACCGGACTTGCGGTATTGTTAAGCATAAAAGCAAACCGCTCTTTTGCTATTTTATTTTTTTCGGCAATTGAACTGGTAATCGAACCAGCGCCAACAATCCTAAAGCCGCAATCAATAAAAGTAACAGGTATCAAAGCCCATAAAAGAAAAAAGACACCCTTTTTACTTTTCACATGCTTGTCTGCTATTTCTGAAAATACTTTTATGCCACCCGATTTTTGTATAATGGCCATTAAACCACTAAACAAAAACAAAAACAAAAGCACTTGGAGACTTCCACTATCTGTTAATGTTTTTACGATTTGATCAACTGCAGTTTCAAAACCACCAGTAAGCGTTGGGTTAAGAAAATATCACCCTGCCAACAATCCTATTAAAAGTGAAGGAATAATTTTCTTAGACCAGATTGCAATTGCAATAGTGATAATTGGTGGTAAAATTGAAAGCCAAAGATTTTGCATTACTCATTTTTTTTTGAATGAGATGCTATAAAGATATTTGATTTCGAAGTTCCGATATTGTATAACCAGTATCGCTCAACGCCTCTTGCAAGGTATTAACTTTGATTGCTTGCGAAGAAGTAATTTCTGCTTCTTTTTTTGCCAAGCCAACTTGCACGGATGTTACACCAGTTGTAGTAGCCAATTTATTTTTAACTGTATTTACGCATCCTCCGCAAGTCATACCATCAATGTGGTAAGTATGTTTAAGTGAATTCTCCATGATTTTTTATTTTTATGAAATAATGGTGTGTATTCTTTAGATTCTGAAATTGAAATAATTATTTCATATTGTCCATGTCGCAAATTCTTTTCCTGGTTTTCATAACAGTCAGATGCTATCTCATTATACGCATCATCATTGTACATTTTGCAGTATTTGAATGACACATTTCAATTATTTTCCAAATAAGCTTAATACACATGTCAATATCGTCTTTACAAAAGTGATCAAGTTTAATGAAGAAAATGTTACGCAATGATGCTTTTAGATTACATCATTCACATATTATCTGGCCTTTCTCCTTTCATGGTTTTTATACCGATGTGAAATAAGTAATGGTTCAGTTCCGTTTCACTGCATTGCACCAAACTTCTTTCCAATCGGCATATACTACTGTAAGATTTATAATTATTGGCATAATTTATAAATCACATTGGTATTATACCGATACGGTATCTGTATTCGTCCAATATCA
>Ga0105048_10004331_pt1 | contig 23135 bp, 21 predicted proteins | sample MAT05_FD_78382 | JGI IMG/M metagenome (GOLD analysis project Ga0105048, IMG submission 78382) | Freshwater microbial communities from Lake Fryxell liftoff mats and glacier meltwater in Antarctica - MAT-05 | ecosystem: Environmental > Aquatic > Freshwater > Ice > Liftoff microbial mat | place...
ATCATCGATCTCATCGCGCCCATCGGCAAAGGCCAGCGCGCCTTGCTGGTGGCACAGCCCAAGACCGGCAAGACGGTGATGATGCAGCACATTGCCCATGCGCTGGTGGCCAACCACCCCGAGATCCACCTGATCGTGCTGCTGGTCGATGAGCGCCCCGAAGAAGTGACCGAGATGCTGCGCACCGTGCGCGGCGAGGTCATCAGTTCCACCTTCGACGAACCCGCCGCCCGCCACGTGCAGGTGGCCGAAATGGTGATCGAGCGCGCCAAGCGCCTGGTCGAGATGAAGAAGGACGTGGTCATTCTTCTGGATTCGATCACCCGCCTGGCCCGCGCCTACAACAACGTGCTGCCCTCGTCGGGCAAGGTTTTGTCCGGCGGTGTGGATGCCAACGCGCTGCAGCGCCCCAAGCGCTTTTTCGGCGCTGCGCGCAACACCGAAGAAGGTGGCACGCTCACCATCATCGGCACCGCGCTGGTCGACACCGGGTCCAAGATGGACGAGGTGATCTACGAAGAATTCAAGGGCACCGGCAACTGCGAGATCCACCTCGACCGTCGCATGGCCGAAAAGCGGGTCTACCCGTCGATCCTGATCAACAAGAGCGGCACGCGGCGCGAAGAACTGTTGCTGAAGCCCGAGATCTTGCAGAAGAGCTGGATCCTGCGCAAGCTGCTGTACCCCATGGACGAGATCGAGGCGATGGAGTTCATCCTGGAAAAGATGAAGGCCACCAAGAACAACCACGACTTCTTCGACATGATGCGTCGGGGTGGCTGAAGTCCGGTGGCTGAAGTCCGGCGGCTGAAGTCCGGCGGCTAGATCCGCTGGCTATAATTCGCGGTTTCCTGAATTCCCCCCGGCAAGTGCGCCGCCCAAGTACCCGAAAAAGGTCTTTAGGCAAGGCGTGGCTCCCAACCACTTTTTGAGGTTTCCCATGAAAGACGGCATTCACCCCAACTACCGCGAGATCTGCTTCCAGGATCTGTCCAACGGCTTCACCTTCGTCACGCGTTCTTGCGCGCCGACCAAGGAGATGATCAAGATGGAAGACGGTCGCGAACTGCCGCTGATCAAGCTGGAAACCACCAGCGAGACGCACCCGTTCTACACCGGCACCCAGAAGAGCATCGACAACCTGGGCGGTCGCGTCGAGAAGTTCCGCAACAAGTTCGCGCGCGTCGGCATGAAGAAGTCGTCTGCGGCCACCGACACCCCGGCTGCCTGACACCGTGGCGGCCTTGCGGCCACCAGCAAAGGCAGCCTCGGCTGCCTTTTTCTTTGGCCCCTGCGGCATCATCACGCGGTGAGCAGCCCCAACCCCGCTCTTGTCACGCAGCGAGGCGCCCGGCGTCTGCCGCGCCTGGCGCTGTGGCTGCTGTGCGCGTCCTACGTGCTGCCCGGTCTGGTGGGCCGCGACCCCTGGCGCAGTGCCGATGTCAACGCCTTCGGCCTGATGGTGGCGATGGCCGAAGGCCGCACCTCCTGGTGGGCACCCGCGCTGGGCGGCGTGGAGGCCGACACCGCGTTGCTGCCGCACTGGCTGGGCGCCGTGTTCATCCTGGCGGGCCAGGGTTGGCTCGACCCGGCGCTGGCGGCACGTGTGCCCTTTGCCATGCTGCTGGGCCTGACGCTGGCCCTGGTCTGGTATTGCACCTACCTGCTGGCACGCACCGACGCGGCCCAGCCCGTGGCCTTTGCCTTTGGCGGCGAGGCCGACCCGGTGGCCTACGCTCGAGCCATGGCCGACGGTGGCCTGCTGGCGCTGATGGCGACATTGGGCCTGCTGCAACTGGGCCACGAAACCACGCCAGAACTGGTGCAGTTGTTTGCCGCCACGCTGTACTTGTACGGCCTGGCAGCGGCGCCTTCTCGCAAATGGCGTTCACGCGTGGCGGTGCTCGTCGCCCTGCCCTTGCTGGCCGCCAGCGGCGCACCTGCGATGGCGGTGGCAGCCGGCCTGGGCGGCTGGATCGTCTGCACCTTTTCGCGCCAGGCCCCGGCGCGGGCCATCACCGCCTGGCTGGTCGCCGCAACGGCCGCTGCGGCCCTGCTGGCCTGGGGCCTGGACGCCTGGGGCTGGCGTGTGCTTGCACCTGCGGCCGGCGACATCCCACGCATTGCTCGGCAGTGGTTGTGGTTCATGTGGCCGGCCTGGCCGCTGGCGCTGTGGACGCTGTGGCGCTGGCGCCGCCAACTGTCGTATCGACACCTGTCGGTGCCGCTGGTGCTGGTGCTCGTGTCCCTGGGCGCCAACCTGGTGATGGCGGGCTCTGACCGCGCCTTGATGCTGGGCTTGCCCGCGCTGGCTGTGCTGGCCGCCTTTGCCCTGCCCACGCTCAAGCGCAGCGCATCGGCGGCGGTGGACTGGTTTTCGATGTTCTTCTTCAGCCTGGCTGCACTGACGATCTGGGTCATCTACGTGTCGCTGCAGACCGGATGGCCGGCCAAGCCGGCGTCCAATGTGGTGCGGCTGGCGCCCGGCTTCGATGCGCCGTTTTCTGCGCTGGCCCTGGTGCTGGCCTTGGCCGGCACGCTGGCCTGGGTGGCCGTTGTCCGGTGGCGCACGGGCCGCCATCGTGAGGCACTCTGGAAGAGCCTGGTGCTGCCCGCAGGTGGTGTGGCCCTGTGCTGGCTGTTGCTGATGACCCTGTGGCTGCCGCTGCTGGACTACGCGCGCAGTGCGCGCCCCTTCGTCACCCGCCTGGCACTGCATGTGCCGGCTGACAGCTGCATCGCCGCGCCCGGCATCGCGCCGGCCACGGTGGCGGCGCTCGAACACTGGGGCCGCTGGGCGGTGGATGCCCGGCCGGACGCCGCAGCGGGGTCATGCCAGATCCTGCTGCGTGTCTTGCGAATGCGCCCTGCGCCCCCGCCGCCGGGCGGCTGGGAATGGGTGGCCGATGTCAGCCGGCCGACAGAACGCGACGAGTACACGCAGGTCTTGCGCCGCAAGCCCTGAGGCCTGGGGTCACACGTTGACGGTGCTGCCCACCGCGGGGTCGACCGCAAGCAGCGCAGGTGCATGCTGGCGCACCCGCTGTGCCGGCAGCAACAGGCGGAAGGTGCTGCCCTTGCCGGGTTCGCTCTGCACATCGATCTCGCCACCGTGCCGCTGCACCACATGTTTGACGATGGACAGGCCCAGACCCGTGCCGCCAGTGTCGCGAGACCGGCTGCCGTCCACGCGGTAGAAACGTTCGGTCAGGCGCGGCAGGTGTTCACGTGCAATGCCGATGCCGCTGTCGCTGACTTCGATCTCCGCCGAGCCGCCTTCACGCCATAGCCAGCGCAGGTGGATCTGGCCGCCCACAGGCGTATAGCGCACGGCGTTGTTGAGCAGATTGCCCACGGCGCTGAGCAGTTCGGCTTCGCTGCCGGCGACCTCGGCGTCTTCGCCGCCCGTGACTTCCATGCGATGGCGGCCCGCCGACAAGGCCAGCGCATCATCGTGGGCCCGCTGCAACATCGGCGCCACCGCCACCCAGCGGTCGGAGCCCGGGCGTGGGCTGCCTTCCAACTGGGCCAGCGTGAGCAGGTCACCCACCAGCGACTGCATGCGGCCGGTCTGCTGCTCCATCAGCGTCAGCACACGGCGGCGCTCTACTTCGGTCAGAGGCAATTGCGCCAGCGTTTCGACAAAGCCTGCGACCACGGTCAGAGGCGTTCGGATCTCGTGCGAGACGTTGGCCACAAAGTCGCGTCGCATGGCTTCTGCACGTTCGCGTGCGGTGATGTCCTGTGTCAACACCAGCTTCATGCCTTCGCCATAGGCACGCACGATCACCGACAGCGTGCTGCGGCCCAAAGGTCCCGGAAAGACGATCGGGTCATCAAACCGACCATCCTGCAGGTAGGCCACAAAGGCCGGTGCACGCACGAGATTGGTCACGCGTTGCAGGCGGTCCCGTGCGGGGTCCAGACCCAGGTGTTCTGCGGCCACCGAGTTGAACCAGCTGATCTGGTCCAACGCATCCAGCAGCATCACGCCGTTAGGTGAAGCCTCGATGGCGGCCAGAAACTGCGCCAGCCGCTGCCTTTCATCGCTGAGCTCCAGCTCCTTGCCGCGCAGCGCACGCTCGACGCGGTAAGCCAGTTCGCCCCAGAACCCGGCATCACGCGGCGCCGGCACCAGGCGCGGCCCGCGCAGCCATTCCAGAAAACGGTGGCCGCGCACCGCCAGGCGCACGTTGGCCAGCAGCAGGGCCAACAAAGCGCCCAGCGCAGACATGGCCAGGGGGCGGCCGGTGAACACGCTGAAGATACCGCCGATCAGGGCACCCAGGCCCAACACCAGCAAAGCGGCGACGGCCCGTGGCAAGAGCTCGGCCATCGCAAGGGGCCGGCCGCTCAGGCGGCCAGCGTGCCCAGTTGCTGGGTCAGGCGGTAGCCGGCCCCACGAACGGTTTCGATGAGCGCAGAACACTGCACCGGTGACAGCGCTTCCCGCAAGCGTTTGACATGCACGTCCACCGTGCGTTCTTCGATGAACACGTGGTCACCCCATACCCGGTCCAGCAGTTGCGCGCGGCTGTGCACACGTTCGGGGTGGGTCATCAAGAAGTGCAGCAGGCGAAATTCGGTGGGACCGATCTTGACTTCGCGCAACTCGTCGTCCACCCGGCGCGTGACACGTCTAGTGGACGGGTCCAGCTTCAAACCGCTGACTTCCACCGCCGAGTCCAGCGCCTCGGGCGCCTTGCGGCGCAGCACGGCGCGAATGCGCGCCAGCAGTTCCTTGGTGGAAAAGGGCTTGGTCAGGTAGTCGTCGGCACCGGCATCCAGGCCGGTGATCTTGTCGGCTTCTTCTGCACGTGCCGTCAGCATGATCAGCGGCAGTTCCTTGGTGCGCGCATCGCTGCGCCAGCGGCGCGACAACTGCACGCCGGACTGGCCAGGCAGCATCCAGTCCAGCAACACCAGGTCAGGCAGCACGCGATCCACTGCGGCTTGTGCGCTGTCGGCGTCCGCCGCGATGTTCACCTCGAACCCTGCGTGACGCAGGTTGATGGCGATCAGTTCTGCAATCGCGCTTTCATCTTCAACAACCAGGATCAGACTCATGGCTTCCCCGCCTTCAGCGCACCACGTTTTCGACGTCTTGCACCGAAGTGTGCCGAACGTCGGTGCCCTTGACGACATAGATGATGGCTTCGGCCAGGTTCTTGGCGTGGTCGCCCACCCGCTCGATGGCCTTGGCAACAAACACCAGGTCAATGCTGGACGAGATGGTGCGCGGATCTTCCATCATGTAGGTGATCAGCTTGCGCAGCAGGCCGTCGAATTCCTGGTCGATCTGGTCGTCCTGCTTCAGCACTTCCAGCGCCTTGGCGGTATCCAGGCGGGCAAAGGCGTCCAGGGCCTTGCGCAGTTGGGCAATGGCCAGTTCGGCTTCGAAGTTGAGATCGGACACCGGCAGACGCAGCCGTGCGGACACGCCCGTATTCATGAGTCGCTGCACCGTGCGGGCGATCCGCGCCGCTTCGTCGCCCACCCGCTCAAGGTTGGCGATGGCCTTGCTGATGGCGATGAGCAGTCGCAAGTCGCGCGCGGTGGGCTGGCGGCGCGCGATGATGGCCGACAGATCGCGGTCGATTTCGATCTCCATCTGGTTGACACGCTCTTCCTGCAGCAGCACGTGGGTAGCGGTTTCTTCGCTGAACTGTGTCAGCGCGTAGAGGGCGCGTGTGACCTGCGACTCGACCAGACCGCCCATCTCGAGCACACGCCCTGAAATGCCGCTGAGTTCGGCGTCGAATTGGGTCGAAAGGTGCTTGTCGCTCATGTGCTGGCTCCTTCGGCTTTCAGCCGAATCTCCCGGTGATGTAGTCCTCAGTGTCCTTCTTTTTGGGTTTCATGAAGAGTTCGTTCGTGGGCCCGAACTCCACCAGGTCACCCAGGTACATGTAGGCTGTGTAGTCGCTGCAGCGTGCCGCTTGCTGCATGTTGTGGGTGACGATCATCACCGTGTAGTCGCTCTTCAGTTCGTGGATCAACTCTTCGATCTTGCCGGTGGAGATTGGGTCCAGTGCGGAGCAGGGTTCGTCCAGCAGCAGCACCTCGGGCTTGATGGCGATGCCGCGGGCAATGCACAGGCGCTGCTGCTGACCGCCGGACAGGCTGGAGCCACTCTGGTTGAGCTTGTCCTTGACCTCGTTCCACAGCGCCGACTTCTTCAGCGCCCACTCCACCCGTTCGTCCATTTCCACACGCGGCAGGGTCTCGAACAGGCGCACGCCAAAGGCGATGTTGTCGTAGATTGACATCGGGAACGGCGTGGGCTTCTGAAAGACCATGCCGATCTTCGCGCGGATCAGCGTGACGTCCATCTTGCTCTTCAGGATGTTCTCGCCGTCCAGGCTGATGCTGCCTTCGGCGCGCTGCTCGGGATACAGCTCGAACATGCGGTTGAAGACGCGAAGCAGCGTGCTCTTGCCACAACCGGATGGGCCGATGAAGGCGGTGACCTTGCGCTCCGGAATGTCGAGGTTGATGTTTTTCAACGCGAGGAAGCCGCCGTAGTAAAAGTTCAGATCGCGCACCGAGATCTTGACCTTTTCGTTGGTGGGCAGGTTGACACGTGTGTCCATTTCGGGCCCCTTAGTGTTTGTTGCGGAAGAGAACACGCGCCAGGATATTCAGCGCCAGCACCCCGAGGGTGATGAGGAAGACACCCGCCCAGGCCAGCTCTTGCCAGTTCTGATAAGGGCTCATCGCGAACTTGAAGATCGTCACCGGCAGGCTGGCCATCGGCTCGCCCATGTTGGCGGTGAAAAACTGGTTCGACAGCGCCGTGAACAGCAGCGGTGCGGTCTCGCCCGCAATGCGGGCCAGCGCCAGCAACACGCCGGTGATGACGCCCGCGCGAGCCGCTTTCAGCGTCACCGAAGCGATCACCTTCCATTTCGGCGTGCCCAGCGCGTAGGCGGCTTCGCGCAGCGCGTTGGGAATCAGGCTGAGCATGTTTTCGGTGGTGCGCACCACGACCGGGATGACGATCAAGGCCAACGCCAGCACGCCGGCATACCCGGAGAAGGTCTTCGTCGTGGCCACGACCGCGGCATAGATGAACAGGCCGATGACGATCGAAGGCGCCGAGAGCAGGATGTCGTTGATGAAACCCGTCACTGCCCCAAGCCAGGTGGTCTTGCCGTATTCCGCCAGGTAGACGCCCGCCATCACGCCAATGGGTGTGCCCAGCGCAGTGGCCAGGGAAACCATCAGCAGCGAGCCGACAATGGCGTTGGCCAGGCCACCGGTCTCGGCCAGCGGCGGCGGCGTGGATTCGGTGAACACCGACAGTGCCAGACCGCCCACGCCCAGGCGCACGGTCTCGATCAGGATCCAGATCAGCCAGAACAGGCCGAACGCCATCGCGCCCAGCGCCAGCGTCAAGGCCACCACGTTCATCACCTTGCGCTTGCGGTGCATGCCCATGCGGGCAGCATCCATCGTGGCGAATGCGCTCATGTGCGGCTCCCTTCGCCTTTGCGCAGGCGTGACAACAGAATCTTGGACAGGGCCAACACCACGAAGGTGATGAGGAAGAGGATCAGTCCCAGATAGATCAACGAAGCCTGGTGCAGACCTTCGCCAGCCTCGGCAAATTCATTGGCCAATGCCGAAGTGATGCTGTTGGCGGCCTGGAACAGCGACAGGCTGTCGAGTTGGTTGAAGTTGCCGATGACAAAGGTCACGGCCATGGTCTCGCCCAGCGCCCGACCCAGGCCCAGCATGATGGCGCCGACGACCCCGGTCTTGGTGTATGGCAGGACCACCTTGCCGACCACCTCCCAGGTGGTGGAACCCAGGCCGTAAGCCGATTCCTTCAGCAAGGCCGGCGTCGTTTCGAACACGTCGCGCATCACCGCAGCGATGAACGGGATGATCATGATGGCCAGGATGATGCCGGCCGACAAGATGCCGATGCCGACCGGAGGCCCCGAGAACAAGGCTCCCAGGTACGGCACATCGCTGAAGGCCGTTTGCAGCGGGATCTGCACGTAGGTTGCGAGGATCGGACCGAAGACCAGCAGGCCCCACATCCCGTAAACGATCGAGGGCACAGCCGCCAGAAGTTCGATGGCAACGCCCAGCGGACGTTTCAGCCAGCCCGGCGACAGCTCGGTCAGAAAAATCGCAATGCCAAAACTCACCGGCACGGCAATGAGCAAGGCGATGAACGAGGTCATCAGCGTGCCGTAGATCATCACCAGGCCGCCGAACTTCAGCTGGACCGGATCCCACTCGGTGGACACCAGGAATCCCAGGCCGAATTCCATGATGGCCGGCCAGGCGCCAACTACCAGAGACAGGATGATGCCAACCAGAAGCAGCAGCGTGATCCACGCGGCGCCTTGAGCCAGTATGGAGAAGGCAGTATCCGCCCAGGGCAGGACACGTCGGCGGCCAGGCGGATCGCCCGAAGGGGAGGCGCGCTCCATATTCTTTTTATCGGAGTAGGAACTCGCTGGGAGTGTAGCGGCCATGGGGCCTCCGCTCGAGGATGCGGTCCGCCAGTCGCGGCCGCACCGGTTGCACGGCCAGGAATGCGCGCGCGGATCGGTAGATACCGCGCGCGCCCTGGCAGGAAGCGGTTTACTGGAAAGCGACGGCCTTGCCGGCGGCGTCCTTCAGGTTGTCGGACCACTGCTTTCGGACCAGCGTCTTGACTGAGGGAGGCAGCGGCACGTAGTCAAGCTCTTCGGCCATCTTGTCGCCGTTGACGAAGGCCCAGTCGAAGAACTTCAGCGAGGCGGTGGCGATGGCGGGCTTGTCCTGCTGCTTGTGCATCAGGATGAAGGTGGCACCGGTGATCGGCCAGCTGTCCTTGCCAGGTTGATCTGTCAGCACTTGGTAGAAGGACTTGGCCCATTCGGCACCTGCAGCCGCCGCCTTGAAGGCGGTGTCGTCAGGCTTCACGAACTGGCCATCCTTGTTCTGCATCAGCACATAGCTCATCTTGTTCTGCTTGGCGTAGGCATACTCGACATAGCCGATCGCGTTCGGCAGCCGCATCGTGAAGGCCGAGACGCCTTCGTTGCCCTTGCCGCCCGCGCCCACGGGCCAGTTCACGGCAGTGCCTTCGCCGACCTTGGCCTTCCATTCGGCGTTCACCTTCGACAGGTAGTTCGTGAACAGGAAGGTGGTGCCCGAGCCGTCGGCCCGGCGCACCGGGGCGATGGCGGCGTCGGGCAGCGGCACGCCGGGGTTCAGCGCGGTCAGCGCCGGGTCGTTCCACTTGGTGATCTTGCCGAGATAGATGTCACCCAGCACCTGGCCGTTCATCTTGATCTGACCGGGGGTGATGCCGCGGATGTTGACGACTGGCACCACGCCGCCGATGACGGTGGGAAACTGGATCATGCCGTCTTTGGTCAGTTCGGCGTCGGTCAGCGGAGCGTCCGTGGCCCCGAAGTCAACCGTCTTGCCGCGGATCTGGCGGATGCCAGCGCCCGAACCCACGGACTGGTAGTTGATGCGGGCGCCTGTGGCCTTGTTGTAGGCATCAGCCCATTTGGCGTAGACCGGGGCCGGGAACGAGGCGCCGGCCCCGGTAACGTCCTGAGCCAGAACAGAGCCGGACATGAGGGACAGTGCTGCAGTGAACACAGCGGATCGAAAGACGGTCATGGCGTTGCCTCGTGTGCAGTAGTTGGCGATGAGGGAACTGTAGAAAGGCAGCATGACAAGCCTGTGACAGGACCTGTCACAAAGCCAATTGATGCCGCCCAGCCACGGTGCTGTCATGTGTCCGTCACGGTTTGGTCATCAAGCGCGCATAGCCTTCGCCTCCGAGATGTTTCCTTAAACCATACGGAGCCTGTGCCCATGATCACCAACCGCCGCAGCCTGCTGCTGAGCTGCACCGCCCTGGCACTGACCGTGCTGGCCGGATGTGCCACCACGCCAGCGCCCACCAATGTCGTCGACACCGCCGCGCGCACGCCCCAACTCTCCACGCTGAATCGCTTGCTGGGTGAATCCGGCCTGGCCGAGACGCTGCGTGGCGCGGGCCCGTTCACGGTGTTTGCACCCAGCGACGAAGCCTTCAAGGCCGTTCCGGCCAAGACCATGGCCGAACTGGCAGCCAACAAAGACCTGCTCAAGTCGGTGCTGACCTACCACGTGGTGCCGGGGAAGGTCATGGCCGCGGACGCCAAGAACGGCAACGTGAAGACCGTGCAGGGCGCAAATCTGGCGGTGGCCAAGGCGGGCACGTTCGTCACCGTGGAAGACGCGTTGGTGACCAATGCCGATGTGGCCGCCACCAACGGCGTCGTTCACATCATCGACAAAGTGCTGATGCCGCCCAAGCGTTGATGACGCTGGCGCGTTGATGGCTGACGGCCCGGCGGCAGGTGGCCGCCGATGGCAGGTTCAACCTGCCGCTGCAGCCGCAGCCATGCGCTCGGCGCAGCGGCGCCCCAAAGGGCCGTCTTGCGCCTCGACCATCACACGCAGCACCGGTTCGGTGCCCGAGGCACGGATCAGCACTCGGCCCGATTCGCCCAGTTCCTGCTCGGCCTGGTGCTGCACGTCGGCCAGCATGGCGTTGAGCTTCCAGTCGCTGCCTTCACGCAGGCGCACGTTGATCAGGGTCTGCGGGAACAGGGTCACACCTTCCAGCATGGCGTGCAGCGTGATGCCGCTGCGGCGAACCGCCTGCAGGATCTGCAGCGCGCTGACGATGCCGTCGCCCGTGGTGTGCCGGTCCAGCGCCAGCAGGTGACCCGAACTTTCACCGCCCAGGTGCCAGCCGCGGGCGGTGAGTTCTTCCAGCACATAGCGGTCACCCACCTTCGCACGCACCAGCTTCACGCCCTGACGTGCCAGCGCCACTTCAATGGCCATGTTGGTCATCAGCGTGCCCACCACACCGGGCACAGCACGTTGCTGCGCCAGGCGGTCCATGGCCATCACGTAAAGCAGTTCGTCGCCGTTGTACAGGCGCCCCTGGGCGTCCACCATCTGCAAGCGATCGGCGTCGCCGTCCAGCGCGATGCCGTAGTCGGCGCGGTGTTCGGCGATGGCCTGAACCAGGGCCTGCGGCGCGGTGGCGCCTACGCCCTGATTGATGTTCAGGCCGTCCGGGCTGCAGCCGATGCGCACGACGTTGGCGCCCAGTTCATGGAACACATCGGGCGCCACGTGGTAGGCCGCCCCATGGGCCGCGTCCACCACGATCTTCATGCCCCGCAATGACAGCGAATGGGGCACCGTGCTCTTGCAGAACTCGATGTAGCGGCCACCCGCGTCTGTCAGTCGGCGGGCTTTGCCCAGCGCTGCCGAGTTGACCCACTGCGGCGCCACCAGCAGTTCGGCTTCCACCGCCTGCTCCCATTCATCCGGCAACTTGTGGCCGCCAGAAGAAAAGAACTTGATGCCGTTGTCCTCGAACGGGTTGTGCGAGGCGCTGATCACCACGCCCAGGTCCAGACGCAGCGCGCGCGTGAGGTAGGCCACTCCAGGTGTGGGCAAGGGCCCGGTCAACAGCACATCGACGCCGGCCGAGGCGAATCCGGCTTCCAGCGAGGACTCCAGCATGTAGCCCGAGATGCGGGTGTCCTTGCCGATCAAAACCGTGGGGCGTGGCGCGGCGCGGCGCAACACCTGGCCCACAGCGTGACCCAGCCGCAGCATGAAGTCGGGCGTGATCGCGCCCTGCCCTACAGTGCCCCGGATGCCATCGGTGCCGAAATATGTTCTGCTCATGTGCACGTCTCCTCTGCGGCCGATTTTCCCGCCTGGGCGGGTGGCCAACCGGCCGACGAGGCCGGGCTTGTGAGCATTTGTTGGGGCTCAACCCGCAGGCGGTGCTGAAAGGCCTGCCGCTTTCCAGACATTCAGCGCATCGACCGTGGCCGCCACGTCGTGCACACGCACGATGGCCGCACCGTTGTGAACGGCCGCAAGCGCCGCTGCCACGCTGGCGGCCAGCCGCTGGCCCACAGGCCGCCCGGTGAGGAGGCCCAGCGCACTCTTGCGCGACCAGCCCAGCAGCAACGGTCGGCCCAGTACCGCCAGTTCGGCCTGGCGCCGCAGCAGCAACCAGTTGTGTTCCGCTGTCTTTGCGAACCCGATGCCGGGGTCGAGCACGATGCGCTCGGCCGCCACACCCGCAGCCTGCAGATCCAGGGCGCGTTGGCCCAGGAAGTGGCGCACTTCGTCCACCACGTCGCCGTAGTCGGCCAGACTTTGCATGGTGTCGGGCTCGCCTTTCATGTGCATCAGGCAGACACCCACTCGGTGATGTGCGGCCACGATCTTCAAGGCCCCCGGTCGGCGCAGGGCCCGCACGTCGTTGATGATGTCCACGCCCAGGGCCAGCGCCTCTTGCATGACCCGCGGCTCGCTGGTGTCCACCGACACCGGCACGCCCAGTTTCACGGCCTCACGCAGCACCGGCAGCACGCGCGCCAATTCGTGCGCCACGCCCGGTGCATCAGAACCCGGGCTGGTGGATTCGCCGCCGATGTCCAGGATGTCCGCGCCTTCGTCCACCAGTCGCTGGCAATGCGCGATGGCTGCAGCGGCTGCAGCGTGCTGACCGCCGTCGGAAAAGGAATCCGGCGTGACGTTGACGATGCCCATCACCCGCGGCTGCGAGAGATCGATGCTGAAGCGCGAGGTCAACCAGTGCATGGCGCCTTGATCCTGAAACGAGCCCAAAAGAGAAGCGGGGCCGAAGCCCCGCTTGAGTTTGACGTCGGCGTGTGCTGGCCGGCTGGCCTCAGGCCGCAGCCGGTGCGCTGTCCGTACCGACCGGCGGTGTCGGTCCGCTGGTCTTGCTGGCCGACGGCGTCCAGTCCTTGGGTGCACGGGGCGGCTTGCCGCCCATGATGTCGTCGATCTGCTCGGCGTCGATGGTTTCCCATTCCAGCAGCGCCTGTGCCATGGCGTGCATCTTGTCCTTGTTGTCCTCGATGAGCTTGCGGGCGATGGTGTACTGCTCGTCGATGATGCGGCGGATGACCCCGTCCACCTTGCGCATCGTGTCCTCGGACATGTTGGTGGTCTTGGTGACGCTGCGGCCCAGGAAGACTTCGCCTTCGTTCTCGGCATAGACCATGGGGCCCAATTCGTCGGTCATGCCATAACGCGTGACCATGTCGCGGGCAATGCCGGTGGCTCGTTCGAAGTCGTTGCTGGCGCCGGTGGTCATCTGGTTCATGAACACCTCTTCTGCGATACGGCCACCAAACAGCACGCTGATGGTGGACAGCATGCGCTCCTTGTCCATGCTGTAACGGTCGCCTTCAGGCAATTGCATCGTCACGCCCAGGGCGCGGCCGCGCGGAATGACCGTCACCTTGTGCACCGGGTCGGTCTTGGGCATCAGGCGCGCGACCAGCGCGTGGCCTGCCTCGTGGTAAGCCGTGTTCTTGCGCTCTTCTTCAGGCATGACCATGGACTTCCGCTCGGGGCCCATCATGATCTTGTCCTTGGCCTTCTCGAAGTCCAACATCTCGACCACACGGCCATTGCGGCGCGCGGCAAAGAGGGCTGCTTCGTTGACCAGGTTGGCCAAGTCGGCGCCGGAGAAGCCGGGTGTGCCACGCGCCAGGATGTCGGCACGGATGTCCTGGCCCACAGGCACCTTGCGCATGTGCACGTTCAGGATCTGCTCACGGCCGCGCACGTCCGGCAGCGTGACATACACCTGGCGGTCGAAACGGCCCGGACGCAGCAGCGCAGGGTCAAGAATGTCGGGCCGGTTGGTGGCCGCCATCACGATGACGCCCACATTGGTCTCGAAGCCGTCCATCTCGACCAGCATCTGGTTCAGCGTCTGCTCACGTTCGTCGTTGCCGCCGCCCAGACCGGCACCGCGGTGGCGACCCACGGCGTCGATTTCATCGATGAAGATGATGCAGGGCGCGCTCTTCTTGGCTTGTTCGAACATGTCGCGCACACGGGCAGCACCGACGCCGACAAACATCTCGACGAAGTCAGAACCGCTGATCGCAAAGAACGGCACCTTGGCTTCACCGGCAATGGCCTTGGCCAGCAGCGTCTTGCCCGTGCCGGGAGGGCCGACCAGCAAGACGCCGCGCGGGATGCGCCCGCCCAGCTTCTGGAACTTCTGCGGGTCTTTCAGGAAGTCGACCAACTCCTTGACCTCTTCCTTGGCTTCGTCGCAACCCGCCACATCCTGAAAGGTGGTGGTGTTGTTGGCCTCGTCCAGCAGCTTGGCCTTGCTCTTGCCAAAGCTGAAGGCGCCGCCCTTGCCACCGCCCTGCATCTGACGCATGAAGTAGATCCACACGCCGATGAGCAGCAGCATCGGGCCCCAGCTGAGCAGGATGGTCATCAGCACCGAAGGCTCTTCGCGCGGCTTGACGTCAAACTTGACGCCATTGGCGATGAGGTCGCCCACCAGCCCGCGGTCCAGGAAGGTGGCCGTGCTGCGCAGGCGCTTGTCGTCATTGGTCAGCGCCATGATCTCGGTGCCGCCACCCGGGTTCTCTTGCAGCGTGACGGCCTTGATGCGCTTGCCGCGCACCTCCTCCAGGAAGTCGGAATAACCGATCTGGTTGCCTTGAGCCACGCCGCGGTCGAACTGCTTGAACACGGTGAACAGCACCAGTGCAATCACCAGCCAGACAGCGACCTTCGAAAACCATTGATTGTTCACCGCGGCTCCTTTTTCCAGTTCAGCGGTACTGCACATCGGGCCCGATGCGCCGAATTCCACGGTAGATGGGGCCGATTCTAGGCCAGTCAAGGCCTGACCCCACCGTTGTGAGCGGCATCTCCAGCCCCTGAAAAGCGGGTCGAGTGCACATCAGTTGCAGGCGCTTGCGCCCGGCCAAGCCCGGACCTTAGCGGGCCTTGAGTCCCACGCCGACCAGAAAGGTCTCTGAGGACTTGTCGCGCGAAGCCCTGGGCTTGATCGGTTTGACGACGCGGAAGGTGTCCTTGAACAGCTTCACCTGCTGGCTGTAGCCGCTGCCGTGGAAGGACTTGCAGACCAGGGCGCCCTCGGGCTTGAGGTGGTGGACGCAGAACTCGACCGCCAGTTCCACAAGGTGCGAGATACGCGCACCATCGGTGGCGTCGACGCCCGACAGGTTGGGCGCCATGTCGGACACCACCACGTCCACCGACCGCCCCGCCAGTTCGTCCACCAGTTGCTGCACCACCGCGTCTTCGCGGAAGTCACCCTGGATGAAGGTGACACCTTCGATGGCCTCAAAGGGCAGCAGGTCCAGCGCCACGATGCTGCCCTTCAGCTCACCCACCGCCGCACCGGCGCCAGCAAACTTGCGCCGCAGATACTGGCTCCAGGCGCCGGGCACAGCGCCCAGGTCCACCACCACCTGGCCCGGTTTCAGCAGCTTGAGCGCCTCGTCGATCTCTTTGAGCTTGTAAGCAGCACGGGCGCGGTAACCGTCTTGCTTCGCCATCCTCACGTAGGGATCGTTGACGTGGTCGTTGAGCCACGCCTTGTTGATCTTCTTGCTTTTGCTGATGACCTTCATGCGCAGCCGATAATACGGGCATGACCGCGATACAGCTCACCCCCGCCCAACGCAAGGAGCACCGCTCCAGCGCCCATCACCTGGACCCGGTCGTCATGATCGGTGGCGACGGGCTCACACCTGCGGTCCACAAAGAGATCGACGCTGCGCTGAAGGCCCATGGGCTGATCAAAGTGAGGGTGTTTTCCGATGACCGTGCCGCGCGTGAAGCCATGCTGAGCACGCTGGCTGAAGAATTGGGCGCAGCGCCCATCCAGCACATCGGCAAGCTGATCGTGCTGTGGCGGCCCATTCCACCCAAGGAAGCGACCGAGCGCGAAGACCGCAAGCCGGGTCCGCGCACGGTCAAGATCGTCAGCTTCTCCAAGAGTGGCAACCACCGCGCCACGGTGAAAAAGGTCAAGGTCTACGGCAACGAACGGGTCACCGCGGGCGGCCAGATCAAGCGCAACAAGCCCCGCACCACCAGCGTCAAGAAAAAGGCCCAGGGTCAGGCCTGAGCATCCGCCGGCGCCCGGGCGTTGCGCCAGGCCAGCGCCAGAACCAGGGCGCACTTCAAGATGAAAAAGGCCGCGCTGATGGCGTGCAGTTGCCCGAAGCTCAGCGCACCTTGCCCCATGCGGGCCTGCGCCATCATGGGCTGCATCGCGAAGTAACCCGCCACGGTGCAGAACAGCGCGCCCAGGCAAAGCACCATGCCCGGGCTGAACTGCGTGCCCTGCCCTGCGTTGGCGTGACGCCGGGCGGCCACACGTTCCAACACCAGGAGCACGATGCCCAGCGCCAGGCTGGTGTAGGCCTCTTGCGCCAGCATGCGACCCACCACGCGCCCGGCGTCTGCTTGGGCCAACAAGGCAAACGGCGCGGGTGTGGCCAACGTGGCCACCGTCAGCAGCAGGCCCGCCCACAGGCCGGGCAGCAGGCGCCTGGCGCGGTCGATCAACACACTCAGGCGTAACGCACGTCCACGATTTCCCAGTGCTTGACGCCACCTGGCGCCTGCACCTCGGCCACATCGCCCGACTCCTTGCCGATCAGCGCGCGCGCGATCGGGCTGCTGATCGAGATCAGGCCCAGCTTGAGGTCGGCTTCGTCGTCACCCACGATCTGGTAGGAGACCTTGCTGCCGCTGTCCTGATCCTCCAGGTCCACGGTGGCGCCAAACACCACCTTGCCCCCGGCGTCCAGCGCCGTGGGGTCGATGACCTGGGCTGCGGCCAGCTTGGATTCGATTTCCTTGATGCGGCCTTCGATGAAACCTTGTTTGTCCTTGGCGGCCTCGTACTCGGCGTTTTCGGACAGGTCACCCTGCGCCCGTGCTTCGGCGATGGCCTGGATGACGGCATGGCGTTCAACCGACTTGAGCCGGTGCAGTTCGCTCTTGAGCAATTCGGCGCCGCGACGCGTGAGGGGAATGGTGACCATGGTGCAATCTGCAGCAATGAAAGTGAAACCGCCGCAGGACCCCTTGCTGGGTGGCCTGCGGCGGACGACGAACCCGAGTTTAGTGCAACTCGATGGCCGCTTGGGTGGCCGCTTGGGTAGCCGCTGAATGGGCCGCTGCAGCCGCAAGTTCGGCGTGCAGTTCCTGCAGCGAGATCACCTCCAGGTCGTCCTGGTGCTTCAGCGCCTCGGTGGCGGCTTCGGCGCCGGCCATCGTGGTGTAGTAGGTGACCCGGTTGGCCAGGGACGCGGTACGGATGTAGCGAGAGTCGGCAATGGCGGTGCGGGTTTCATCCACGGTGGTGTAGACGAGCTGGATTTCGCCTGCCTTGACCATGTCGGCGATGTGCGGGCGCCCGTCCTTGACCTTGTTGACCACCCGCACCGGCACACCCGCCTCGGAAATCGCCGCCGCGGTGCCTTTGGTGGCCACCACCTGGAAACCCAGATCGAACAGGTCACCTGCGACTTTGACGGCACGCGCCTTGTCGCTGTTTTTCACCGTGATGACCACGGTGCCCTTGTCGGGCAAGCGCGAACCAGCGCCCAGCTGACTCTTCAACATGGCTTCGCCAAAGGTGCGGCCCACGCCCATGACTTCGCCAGTCGATCGCATCTCAGGCCCCAGGATGGGGTCCACGCCCGGGAACTTGTTGAAGGGGAATACGGCTTCCTTGATACTGAAGTAGGGCGGAATCACTTCATGCGGCGCCAGGCCGTCCGACCCCTTTTGCGAAGCCAGCGACTGCCCGGCCATGCACCGCGCTGCGATCTTGGCCAGCGGCTGGCCGGTGGCCTTGCTGACAAACGGCACCGTACGCGAGGCCCGCGGGTTGACCTCCAGCACGTAGACCACCGCGTCGTCGCCTTCGCCTTGAATGGCGAACTGGGTGTTCATCAGCCCCACCACCTTCAAGGCCCTGGCCATGACGGCAGCCTGGCGGCGCATCTCGTCCTGCAGCGCCGGGCTCAGCGAATACGGCGGCAGTGAACAGGCCGAGTCGCCGCTGTGGATGCCGGCGGCCTCGACGTGTTCCATGATGCCGCCGATCATCACGTCGCCATGGGCGTCAGCGATGCAATCGACATCAACCTCGATGGCGTCATCCAAAAAGCGGTCCAGCAGCACGGGTGACTTTTCGCTGACCTGCACGGCCTCGCGCATGTAGCGGTTCAGGTCCTTGTCGCCGTGCACGATTTCCATCGCGCGGCCACCCAGCACGTAGCTGGGCCGCACTACCAGCGGGTAGCCGATTTCCTGAGCCAGCACCAGCGCCTGCTCTTCGGTGCGTGCCGTGCGGTTGGGCGGCTGCTTCAAGCCCAGGTCGTGCAGTAGTTTCTGGAAGCGCTCGCGGTCTTCGGCCATGTCGATGCTGTCGGGGCTGGTGCCGATGATGGGCACACCGGCACGTTCCAGGTCCAGTGCCAGCTTCAGCGGCGTCTGGCCGCCGTACTGCACGATCACGCCCAGCGGCTTTTCCTTGGCCACGATTTCCAGCACGTCTTCCAGCGTCACCGGCTCGAAGTACAGGCGGTCGGACGTGTCGTAGTCTGTGGAAACGGTTTCCGGGTTGCAGTTGACCATGATGGTCTCGTAGCCGTCTTCGCGCATGGCCAGCGCGGCGTGCACGCAGCAGTAGTCGAACTCGATGCCCTGGCCGATGCGGTTGGGCCCACCGCCCAGCACCATGATCTTCTTGCGCGCGCTGGGTTCGGCCTCGCACTCGCCATCGATGTTTTCGTACGTGCTGTACATGTAGGCCGTCTGCGTGACGAACTCGGCCGCACAGGTGTCCACACGTTTGTAGACAGGGCGCACCTTCAACGCATGGCGGTGCTCGCGCACGGCGTGCTGATGCGTGCGCAGCAGCTTGGCCAGGCGGCGGTCCGAGAAGCCCTTCTTCTTGAGATGGCGCATCTCGGGCCCGGTAAGGCTGTCCAGTTCACGCGCAGCCACCTGCTTCTCTAAGTCCACCAGCTGTTCGATCTGCGCCAGGAACCAGGGGTCGATGGCGGTCTCTTCGAACACCTCGTCCAGCGACATGCCGATCCGGAAGGCATCGGCCACGAACAGGATGCGTTCAGGCCCCGCGTTGCCAATCTCGTCGATGATCTCGTCGCGGTCCTCTTCTTTGCACGACGTGCGTTCGGTCAGGCCATCGATGCCGGTTTCCAGGCCGCGCAGCGCCTTCTGGAAACTCTCCTGGAAGGTGCGGCCGATGGCCATGACTTCGCCCACGCTCTTCATCTGCGTGGTCAGGTGCGGGTCGGCGGCCGGGAACTTCTCGAAGGCAAAACGCGGGATCTTCGTCACCACGTAGTCGATGCTGGGCTCAAAGCTGGCCGGCAGCACATGACCATCGGGACCACCGGTGATGTCATTGCGCAGTTCGTCCAGCGTGTAGCCCACGGCCAGCTTGGCAGCCACCTTGGCGATGGGGAAGCCCGTGGCCTTGGAGGCCAGCGCCGATGAGCGCGAGACACGCGGGTTCATCTCGATGACGATGAGCCGGCCGTTTTGCGGGTTGACGGAAAACTGCACGTTGCTGCCCCCGGTGTCCACACCAATTTCGCGCAGGATGGCGATGCTGGCATTGCGCATCACCTGGTATTCCTTGTCGGTGAGCGTCTGCGCCGGCGCCACGGTGATGCTGTCACCGGTGTGGATGCCCATCGGGTCCAGGTTCTCGATGCTGCACACGATGATGCAGTTGTCGACGCGGTCGCGCACGACCTCCATCTCGAACTCTTTCCAGCCGATGAGGCTTTCTTCGATCAGCAGTTCCTTGGTGGGCGACAGGTCCAGCCCGCGCTTGCAGATCTCTTCAAATTCTTCGGGGTTGTAGGCAATGCCGCCGCCCGTGCCGCCCATGGTGAAGCTCGGCCGGATGACCATCGGGAATCCGGTGCCGCCGATGTCGGCCTGGATTCGCTTTTGCACGGCCAGCGCTTCTTCCAGGCTGTGCGCGATGCCGCTCTTGGCCGAATCCAGGCCGATGGACGTCATCGCGTCCTTGAACTTCATGCGGTCTTCGGCCTTTTCAATGGCCTGTTCGTTGGCGCCGATCATCTCGACGCCGTACTTGGCCAGAACGCCGTGGCGGTGCAGGTCCAGCGCGCAGTTCAAGGCCGTCTGCCCGCCCATGGTGGGCAGCAAGGCCATCTTTCCTGCACGCGGGCTTTCCTTGGCGATGATCTTTTCCAGCACCTGCCAGGTGATGGGCTCGATGTAGGTCACATCGGCCATGTCCGGGTCGGTCATGATCGTTGCCGGATTGCTGTTGACCAGGATGACCTTGTAGCCCTCCTCGCGCAGCGCCTTGCAGGCCTGGGCGCCGGAGTAGTCAAATTCGCAGGCCTGGCCGATGACGATGGGGCCGGCGCCGATGATCAGGATGCTTTGCAGGTCTGTGCGCTTGGCCATTACTTTTGCTCCATGAGTTTCACGAAGCGGTCGAAGAGGTAGCCGATGTCATGCGGGCCGGGGCTGGCCTCGGGGTGTCCTTGGAAGCAGAAGGCCGGCTTGTCGGTGCGGGCCAGGCCCTGCAACGTGTTGTCGAACAGGCTGATGTGGGTGGGGCGCAGGTTGGCAGGCAGCGACTTTTCATCCACCGCAAAACCGTGGTTCTGGCTGGTGATGCTGACGCGGCCGCTGTCCAGGTCTTTCACCGGGTGGTTGGCGCCGTGGTGGCCGAACTTCATCTTGAAGGTCTTCGCGCCCGAAGCCAGTGCCAGGATCTGGTGGCCCAGGCAGATGCCGAAGGTGGGCGTGCCGCTGGCAATGACTTCACGCGTGGCTTCGATGGCGTAGTCACAAGGCTGCGGGTCACCGGGGCCGTTGCTCAGGAACACGCCGTCGGGCTTGAGTTTCATGACCTCAGATGCGGCCGTCGTCGCCGGCACCACTGTGACGCGGCAGTTGCGGCTGGCCAGCATGCGCAGAATGTTGCGCTTGACGCCGAAGTCGAAGGCCACGACGTGGTGACGCGCGTTGCTGAGCTTGCCGTAGCCGATGCCGAGTTGCCATTCAGTCTCGGCCCAGGCGTAGGGCTCGGTGGCGCTGACCACCCGCGCCAGGTCCAGCCCGGCCATCGACGGCGCGGCGCGCGCCTTGGTCACGGCATCGGCCACGGCATCAGGGCCGACCACCGTGCCCGGCTCGAAGCTGACGATGCAGCCGTTCTGGGCGCCTGTGGTGCGCAGCACACGGGTCAGGCGCCGCGTGTCGATGTCGGCGATGGCCACCGTGCCTTCACGCTGCAGGTATTGCGGCAGCGTCATCGTGGCGCGGAAGTTGGACACCCGCAGCGACACGTCCTTGACGATCAGGCCGGCGGCGCGAACGCGCGTGGATTCGACGTCTTCTTCGTTCACGCCCACGTTGCCGATGTGCGGATAGGTGAGGGTCACGATCTGCCGGCAATAGCTGGGGTCGGTGAGGATTTCCTGGTAGCCGGTGAGCGCGGTGTTGAACACCACCTCGCCCACCGTGTGGCCGGGTGCACCGACGCTGGTGCCCAGGAAAGTCGTGCCGTCTGCGAGTGCAAGCAGTGCGGCGGGCAGGACGGGCAGCAAGATGAAAGGCTCCGGGGTTCGCGCGCTCATCGCCACCCGCAAAGGGCGGTTCCGAGGGGGAAACCGACTTCGGTGTGACCGGAATTTCCGGCGAAGTGCGACGGCGCTGGGCTGGGGGCGGGTAAACCTGTGAAGTATAGCCGCCGTCTGCTGTTTGTTCGGCTCTGTTCGGCTCCGCTGGCCCTCAGAGGCCCAGTGCAGCGATGCCTGCAAAAGCGATTTGTGCGTCTTCGCTCGCTTTGACGCCGCTCACACCCACCGCCCCGACACATTGGCCGTCCACCAGGATGGGTATACCGCCTTCCAGCATGCCCTGCAGCGTGGGTGCGCTGAGAAAGGCCGTGCGCCCCTGGTTGATCATGTCTTCGTAAAACTTGCTCTCGCGCCGCCCCAAGGCCGCTGTGCGAGCCTTGGCCGGCGCGATTTCGGCCGTGATGGCCGAGGCGCCGTCCAGACGCTGCAGCCACAGCAGGTGGCCGCCGGGATCCACCACGGCCAGGGTCACCGCCCAGCCGTTGCGCTGGGCTTCGGCCTCGGCTGCCAGCGCGATGACCCGGACGTCTTCCAGTGTCAGCAATGCTTGTGTTTTCATGGCCGCGACCATACCAAGTCTGGCCAGCCAAGCCGCTGCACGCGGTGGGGGCATGCACAGTGGCCCCGGTGCCAACTAGAATGCGACGTGCGGCGCGATTTGCCGCCTGTCTACCTTGGAGATTTCATGAATCAAAGCGTGCAGAACTATCCTGGCCTCGCCGGTGGCGGCGCGCTGGCGGCCGACCGCAACCGCGTCCTGCGCAATACCTACTGGTTGCTGGCGCTGTCCATGGTGCCGACGGTGCTGGGTGCCTGGATCGGCGTGCAGACCGGCATCGCACGGGCCATGTCACCCGGCGTCGGCCTGATGGTGTTTCTGGTTGGCGCCTTCGGCCTCATGTTCGCGATCGAGAAGTTCAAGAACTCTGCAGCGGGTGTGCCCATCCTCCTGGCCTTCACCTTCTTCATGGGCTTGATGCTGTCGCGCCTGATCAGCGTGGTGCTGGCCACCAGCGGCCCGGGTGTCATCATGTTGGCGTTTGGCGGCACTGGCGCCATCTTCCTGACGATGGCCACCTTGTCCAGCGTCATCAAGCGCGATCTGGGCGGAATGGGCAAGTTTCTGACCATCGGCGCGATCATGCTGTTCGTGGCCCTGCTGGCGAATTTCTTTCTGCAGTCGCCGGTGCTGATGATCGTGCTGGCCGTGCTGGGCATGGGCATCTTCAGTGCCTTCATCCTGTACGACCTGCGCCGGGTGCGTGATGGTGTGGAAACCAACTACATCACCGCCACGCTGGGCGTGTACCTCAGCATCTACAACGTGTTCCAGTTCATGCTGGCGCTGCTGGGAATTGGTGGTTCCAGCGACGACTGAGCGACGGTTGAGCGACGACTGATCGCCGCCAGACCCAGACGAACGGGGCCCTCGGGCCCCGTTTTTCATGCGCCGTTCAGATCGAACACCGCCATGCTTTCCACATGCGCGGTGTGGGGGAACATGTTGATCACCCCCGCCAGCGAACAGCGGTAGCCCGCCTGGTGCACCAGCAGGCCGGCGTCGCGCGCCAAGGTGGCTGGGTTGCAGCTGACGTA
>Ga0105048_10004333_pt1 | contig 23135 bp, 23 predicted proteins | sample MAT05_FD_78382 | JGI IMG/M metagenome (GOLD analysis project Ga0105048, IMG submission 78382) | Freshwater microbial communities from Lake Fryxell liftoff mats and glacier meltwater in Antarctica - MAT-05 | ecosystem: Environmental > Aquatic > Freshwater > Ice > Liftoff microbial mat | place...
AGCTCAAGTGGCGCCCCGACAACATCGTGGTGGGTCCCGGCGACATCCTCGAGCCGGTGGCGCAGGGCGGGGCCTGGTTCCCGATGACCATCAGCTACCAGACGCTGCGCGACCTCATCGCCGTCGGCATGTACGTCGTGTTCCTCGGCGTGCAGATGTACCTCTGGTCCTGGTGGCAGAAGCGCGGCACCAAGGTCGCCGCCGCCGCCACCACCGAGATCGCCACGTCCGACTACGGCCGCCCTCTGGTCAGGAAGGGCTAGCGGGCGATGGGAAAGACCGATGCCAACCCGCCGATGCCCGAGTTCCGCGACGACTACGTCCTCCAAGAGGTCGACGCCGACTGGCTGTCGAAGGCGGTCAAGCCCAAGCAGTTCATCCACATCGATCAATCCGAGTGCATCACGTGCGAGGGCTGCGTCGACATCTGCCCCTGGAAGTGCATCCACCTCGTCAAGACCAGCTCGATCGACGAGGCGCCCAACACCGAGCTCCCGGGCGAAGATCCCGGCGACCACTCGGTCTTCCTCATCGACGACGACGTCTGCACCCGGTGCGCGCTGTGCGTCGATCGCTGCCCCACCGGCGTCATCATCCTCGGCAAGATCGGCGCACCGTCGGCCGAGGGCGATCGGCACCAACGCACCAACACCCACGGCTACGGCTACGGCATGCGCCTCGGCTGAGCTGCACCCCGCTCGCATCCCCCTTCGAACACCACCCCCCCCGCCACTGAGCACGACGGCGACGCAGGACCCACGCAGGAGACCAGGAGAAGACGTTGGCCAAGACGATGGATGGGCGGTCCAAGGCCGCCGAGAAGCTCGGCGAGATCAACGAGAAGATGCAGGGTTCGCAGGCCTGGAACTCGATCTTCCGGCCCGGCTCGGTGTTCCGGAAGGGCTACACCGACAGCCCCCGCAACCGGTCGTACGTGATCATGAACAGCGTGCTCTACCACCTCCACCCGGTGAAGGTGAAGCGCCACGCGGTCAAGGTCTCCTACACGCTCTGCCTCGGCGGGCTCAGCTTCTTCCTGTTCATCCTGCTCACCATCACGGGCATCTTCTTGATGTTCTTCTACCGGCCCACCGCCGCGCAGGCCTGGACCGACATCTACACCCTGCAGACCTCGGTGACCTTCGGGCTCCTCGTGCGCAACATGCACCGGTGGGCGGCCCACCTCATGGTGCTGTCGGTGTTCCTGCACATGGCCCGGGTCTTCTACCACGGCGCCTACAAGCCGCCACGGGAGTTCAACTGGGTCATCGGCGTGATCCTGCTCACCCTGACCCTGCTGCTCTCGTTCACCGGGTACCTGTTGCCCTGGGATCAGCTGGCACTGTGGGCCGTGACCGTGGGTACGAACATGATGGGCTACACGCCGGTCTTCGGCGACCAGGTCCGGTTCGTGCTGCTCGGCGGCAAGGAGATCGGCACCGACACCTTGCTGCGCTGGTACGTGCTCCACGTGCTGTTCGTCCCGTTCGTGACCGTCATCTTCCTTGCGATCCACTTCTGGCGGGTTCGCAAGGACGGCGGCATCTCCGGTCCGCTCTGAGAAGGGATCAGAACCAATGACCGAGATCCCCGAGCACCTCCGCAAGCGAGCCGAAGCCGCCCGGCAGAAGGCTGCCGACAAGGCCGCCTCCGGTGGCGACGACGCTCCCGGCGCCGATGCCGCTGCCGACGCTCCGGCCGCGGGCGATTCCAAGATCCCCGCCCACCTCCTGGCCCGCAGCCAGGCCGCCAAGGCCAAGAAGGCCGGCGGCGGCGACGACTCCGGGGGTGCGCTCACGCCGGCGGGCGGCACCGCCACCGCCGTGGCGACCGCGGCACCGCCTCCCGGCATCACCGGGCCCGCCGGTCACACCCAGCGTCTCCTCACGGTCATCAAGGCCGGGTCGATCCAGGACGTCAAGGCCACCCCCCAGGACAAGGTCCATGTCTGGCCCCACCTGCTCGCGATCGAGTTCGTGGCCGCCCTGGCAATGACCGTCTTCGTGCTGGTCTTCTCGGTCTTCGTGAACGCTCCGCTCCTCGAGCTGGCGAACATCAACGAGACCCCGAACCCCTCCAAGGCGCCCTGGTACTTCCTCGGCCTCCAGGAGCTCCTGACCATGTTCCACCCGATGGTCGCGGGGGTGACCATCCCCGGAATGGGCATCTTCCTGCTCATCCTGGCGCCCTACCTGGACCGAAACCCCAGCAACAAACCAGAGGACCGCAAGTTCGCCATCTCGCTCTTCACCGTCCAGCTCATGTATTGGGCGGTCCTGGTCGTGATCGGTTCGTTCTTCCGTGGCCCGGGCTTCAACTTCGTTGCGCCCTGGGACGCCGGCCTCTTCTTCGAGCTCTGAACCGAGGAGCCACACCATGAACCCCCTGTACGCAGACATCCCCACCATCCCCCTCATCCTTGGCGTCGCCGCGCTCGTGGTGCTGGTGCTCGTGACCCTCGTGTCGGTCGCCAAGCGGCGCGACACCCAGGACGCCACAGGTGTGCTGTCGCACGAGACCCGCAACCGCGACACGTCGCTCGACGTCGCGACGCTCGCCGACAAGCCCTCCGGCAAGGAGATCGAGCGGATCGCCGACGCCGAGCGCAAGGGCACCGCGGTCGAGCCGGCCAAGACCGAGATCGCCGCGTTCGTGCCCCCCGACCCCGAGGCGGTCGGCGTCGCCCGCCGCCAGTTCCTCAACCGCAGCATCGTCGTGCTGTTCGGGTTCGCCCTGTCGATGTTCGGTGTCCAGGTCATCGCCTTCCTGTGGCCCCAGCCCAAGGGCGGGTTCGGCTCGAAGATCAACGTCGGCAAGATCGAGGACATCCAGCAGAAGATCACCGCGGGCTCGGGCTTCTACTACCTCGCCGAAGGCCGCATGTGGATCACCGAGTACCCGACCGGCGCCATCGACAAGGCCAAGGCCGTCTACTCGGACCCGGTCCTCAATTCGATGGCCGTCGGCCTCGCTCCGCTCTACCAGAAGTGCCCGCACCTGGGCTGCCGCGTGCCGAGCTGCGTCAGCTCGCAGTGGTTCGAGTGCCCGTGCCACGGCTCGCAGTACAACATGGCCGGCGAGAAGAAAGGTGGCCCTGCGCCGCGCGGTATGGATCGTTTCGCAACCGAGGTCACCGGGGGGTCGTTGATCGTGAACACCGGTCTGGTCGTCCAGGGCCCGCCCGTCGGGGTCAACACGACGGGTCAGGAAGCCGAAGGCCCCCACTGCGTCGGTGGTGCATGATGGCGCACCCGTTCCTGTTCGCCGCTGAGGGGCCGGCGCGAGCTGTTGGTCCCGCTCCCCCCGGCGGCCCCGAAGCCGCCGTTGGTTGGCTCATCGCCGGACTGCTCATCGTCGGCTTCGCCGTTGCGGTCGTCATCAACGTCCGCCGGGGCCGGGCCGAGGTCGGCGCGGAGATCGAGCTGGCGGCCAACCGCAAGCCCTACCTCTCCGACGAGGAGCTCGAGACCACCAAGCTCGATCGCACGCTCACGGCGGCGCTCGGCCTGCTGGCCGTCATCGCGATCGCGGTGCCGATGTACTGGCTCTACGAGCCCGCCCGCCAGGCAGGGGCGGTGAAGATGTTCGAGGAGACCGCCATCCGCCAGGGCGAGGAGATCTACACGGTCACCGCCAACTGCGCGGAGTGCCACGGCCCCGAGGGCGTCGGCGGCGTCAAGGCCACGCCGATCCTCAACGACCAGGGCGAGTTCGTGGCCCAGGTCAACTGGCAGGCCCCGGCGCTCGACAACGTCCTCTACCGCTACAGCCGCGAAGAGGTGCTCGACATCCTCAACTACGGACGCGGCAACTCGCCCATGCCGGCGTGGGGTGCCCCCGGCGGCGGTCCGCTCACCGAGCAGCAGCTCACCGACACCATCGACTACCTCCAGAGCATCCAGGTGCCGGGCGAGCAGACCCGGGCCGACGTCGACGCGGAGATCGCGAAGGTCTGCGCCCCCGACGACGCCGGGTTCTGCACCATCCCCGATCCGTCGAGCCCCTCGGGCGCCACGATGTACGAGACGCTCGGTGAGGCCCTGTTCAACCTCGGCCAGTACGACGGCTTCTCGGGTGGCGCCTTCTCCTGCGCCCGCTGCCACACCAAGGGCTGGTCCTACGGCCAGCCCGACGTGGCGGGAGGCGGTGGCCTCGGCCCCAACCTCACCAACGGGTCGACACGGCGCCAGTTCGACACCGACGACGCCCAGATCGCGTTCATCTCCAAGGGTTCCGAGCGGGGCAAGCCGTTCGGCAACCAGGGCAACGGCTCGGGTCAGATGCCGGGCTTCGGGATCAACCCGAACGCCGAGCTCGAGGGTGCGAAGCTCGATGCGAGCCAGGTGATGTTCACCCAGGATCAGATCGCGGCGATCGTCGCGTACGAGCGGAGCTTGTGAGCATGGAGCACCTGACCCTCTTCGCCGGACTCTCGTGGGACCCGGCCATCAAGGGCATCCTCGTCGTGACCATCGCGGTCGCGATCCTGATGGGTTCGGTCTACCTCATCGTCGCCACCAACACCGGCGCCCGGCTCGGGATGCTGATCTCGCTCGCCGGTCTGTTCGGGTGGCTGTCGATCATGACGCTGTTCTGGTGGATCCAGCCGCCGGGCATCGGCCCCAGTGGCAAGGCGCCCGGGTGGGTGACCGAGGAGATCTTCGTCCACGATCCGTCGAGCCCTCCGGCCCAGCTCCAGGAGCTCAACGACCTCCCCGACCCGTCGCAGATCATCGCGGCCAGCGAGATCATCGCTGCCAACCCCGACATCGCCGGCGACTTCGTGACCACCCCGGACAAGACGACCCTCTCCGACGTACGCGGCCTCGCCCCGGACGCCAACCCCGCCCTCGGTGCACAGCTCGTCCCGCAGCCTGACGAGCTGGGCGGGTGGCGGGTCGTCTCCACCTCCAACGCCGGCCAGGGCGGGGCGGCCGCGGACGTCGCGCTGGTCGAATCGGAGCTGTTCCCCGACGCCACCGGCTACAAGAAGCTCAACGCCTTCGAGATCGGTGGCAACCCGATCCGCAAGGAGCAGTGCGACCAGACCAACTCGGCCGGGGTCATCCCGAGCGATCCGCTGTGCCGAATCGGGGCGCGCGTCCGCACCACGTTCGACCTCTGGGCCCCGCCCCGCTACCAGGTCATCCAGGTGCAGCCGGTGATCCAGCAGGCCACCGAGGCGGGCCAGCCTCCCCCGGTCCCGGTCATCGACGAGAGCCAGCCGGTCATCTCCGTCGTCCTGCTGTTCGACCAGGGCAACGTGCGGGCCAAGCCCGCCTACTTCTTCGTGATCTGCTTCAGCCTCTTCGTGGTCCTCTGCATCATGCTCCACTACCGGGACAAGACGCTCGACGAGCACCTCGCCGAGGCCAAGGCCGGCACCGACCTGACGAAGGCCGGCTGACCCGATGGCCCAGTACCTGCCGATCCTGCTGCTGCTGGTGCTGGCCATCGTGTTCGGCGCGCTGAGCAGGGTCGCTTCGAAGCTGCTCGCGCCCCGCAACCCAACTGCCGCGAAGTCCGCGCCCTACGAGTGCGGGATCACCAACGCCACCGAGCGGCCCGACCGCTTCCCGGTCAAGTTCTTCCTGGTGGCCATGATCTTCATCGTCTTCGACATCGAGATCATCTTCCTCCTGCCCTGGGCCACGGTGTTCCGCGAGCTCGGCGCCTTCGGGTTCGGGGCCGTCGTGATCTTCGCCCTGCTCGTGTTCGAATCGTTCGTCTACCTCATCGGCAACGGTGCGTTGGACTGGGGTCCCGTCAAGCGGGTCCGCACGCTGGCCGCGGTCAGCCCCACCCGCACGTCGGAGACCACCATCCGGCGCGTCGGTCTCGAGGGTCGGCCCAAGCCGTCGACCCCGCTCGAGCCCGCGCACGCCTCGGCCGCCCATGGGCCCGGAGCCGCTGCGTGAGCCGCGAGAGCGGTGGACTCATGGAGAACGGTCTCGAGGGGCTCAACCACAACGTCCTCACCGGACGGCTCGAGGACCTCGTCAAGTGGGCCCGGTACCGGAGCATGATGCCCGCCACGTTCGGGTTGGCGTGCTGCGCCATCGAGATGATGGGCACCGGTGGTCCGCACTACGACCTCGCCCGCTTCGGGATGGAGGTCTTCCGGGCGTCGCCCCGCCAGGCCGACCTCATGATCGTCGCCGGCCGCGTGTCGCAGAAGATGGCTCCGGTGCTCCGCCAGATCTACGACCAGATGATGGAACCCAAGTGGGTCCTGTCGATGGGGGTGTGCGCGTCGAGCGGCGGGATGTTCAACAACTACGCCATCGTTCAGGGCGTCGATCAGATCGTTCCGGTCGATGTCTACGCTCCCGGCTGCCCGCCGGGACCCCAGACCCTGCTCCACGCGATCCTGACGCTCCACCAGAAGATCCACGACGGTGAGCTGACCCAGCGTCGCGGCGACGGCCGTGGTGCCGGTCTCGTCGTCGAGCAGCGCGACGGTCAGTTCGACAGCCCCGTCGCCCTCGGCAGAAGATAGGTCGACGCCATGGTCGACACCCCCGCCTCTGACGAAGCCGCGCCCGAGCCCGAGGACGCCCCGCCGACCCCGCCGACCCAGCGTCTCGGGGCGTACCTGGGCGCCGCACCGGGGACCGAGGTGCTGCACCCGACCCGCGAGCAGCTCCCGACGGTGGCCGCGGCCCTGTACGGCGAGGGCTACCTGATGTGCATCGACGTCACCGCGGTGGACTACCTGACCTTCGGTCGCCACGCCGTCGCCGAGGGCGACATCATGTCGGTCGAGCGGACGCTGCCGGGCGACCTCCGCCCCGAGCGCTTCGAGGTCGTGTACCACTTCCTACGCCACGCCGACCACGCCCGCGTGCGGCTGCGGGTCCAGGTGCCCGAGTCCGATCCCGTCGTCGCGTCGCTGTTCGACCGCTACCCCGGGACCGAGGTCATGGAGCGAGAGGTGTACGACATGTTCGGCATCTCCTTCGACGGCCACCCCGATCTCTCCCGCATCCTCATGCCGGAGGACTGGGTGGGTCATCCTCTGCGCAAGGACTACTCGTCCGGGCGCATCCCCGTGCAGTTCAAGGCCAGCGCGGACGAACGGTGAGCGACGGTCACCCATGAGCACCACCGAACCTGACATCGACCAGATCCACGACGCGGAGGCCGCGGCCGCCATCGGCGCGGTCTCGACCTCGGAGGGTCGCCAGGAGCTGCAGGGCGCCGACGTCACCGCGGCCGCCGAGCGGCTCCGCGAGCTCGGTGCGGTCCTGCGGGTGTCGGAGGCGGAGGCCCTCGAGCTCGGCAAGGACGCAGACCCCAACGACGAGACCATGATCATCAACATGGGCCCGCAGCACCCGTCGACCCACGGCGTGCTCCGGCTCATGATGGAGCTCCGCGGCGAGACCGTCGTGCGCACCAAGCCCATCATCGGGTACCTGCACACCGGCATGGAGTGGACGGGCGAGGAGCTCACCTACATGCAGGGGGCCACGAACGTCACCCGCATGGACTACGCGGCACCGCTCTTCAACGAACTGGCGTTCTCGATGAGCGTCGAGCAGCTCCTCGACATCGAGGTCCCGGAGCGGGCGGTGTGGATCCGCATGCTCATGACCGAGCTGAACCGCATGGCGTCGCACCTGCTGTTCCTCGCCACCAACGGCATGGACATCGGCGCGGTGTCGATGATGCTCTACGGCTGGCGCGAGCGCGAAGAGGTCCTGCGCTTCTTCGAGATGGTCACGGGGCTGCGGATGAACCACAACTACATCCGCCCGGGTGGGGTGGCCGCCGACCTCCCCGACGGCTGGCGCTCCGCGGTGCTGCGTCTGCTCGAGATGATCCCGCCCCGCCTCGACGAGTACGACATCCTCCTCACCGGTCAGCCGATCTGGCGTGAGCGCCTCCAGGGCGTCGGGGTCATCAGCACCGAGGAGTGCATCGCCCTCGGTGTCACCGGCCCCATCCTGCGCTCCACCGGGTTCGCCGCCGACCTCCGCCGTGACGAGCCGTACCTGGCCTACGACCAGATCGACTTCGATGTCGTGGTCGGCACCTACGGCGACTGCTTCGACCGCTACGCCATCCGCCTCAACGAGGTGCGCGAGTCCATGCGGATCGTCGCCCAGATCCTCGACAAGATGCCCAAGGGCGACTACCGGATCCAGGACAAGAAGGTCACGCCGCCGCCCCGCGCCCGCATCGACGAGTCGATGGAGGCGCTGATCCACCACTTCAAGATCTTCACCGAGGGCTTCAAGGTGCCCGAGGGTGAGTCGTACGTTCCCATCGAGTCGCCCCGCGGCGAGCTCGGTTGCTACATCGTCTCCGATGGCAGCTCACACCCCTACCGCATGCACGTCCGGGGCCCCAGCTTCGTGAACCTGCAGTGCCTGCCCCACATGATGCACGACGCGCTCATCGCCGACTCCGTCGCCATCATCTCCTCGGTGGACCCGATCATGGGAGAAGTCGACCGCTGATGGCCCGCCTCACCCCTGCCAACGTCGAGCTCGCCCGCGAGATCATCGGGTGCTACCCGCGCCCGAAGAGCGCGTTGATCCCGCTGCTGCACCTCGCCCAGGAGCAGGACGGATACGTCACCGACGACGCCATGGCCCACATCGCCGAACTGGTCGGCATCACCCCCGCCGAGGTGCTCGGCACGTGCTCGTTCTACGAGATGTTCAAGCGCGAACCCGTGGGTACCTACCTGGTCAACATCTGCACCAACATCTCCTGCATGCTCGTGGGCGGCGAGGAGCTGCTGCACCACGCAGAGGAGGCCCTCGGCATCAAGGCGGGCAACACGACCGGCGACGGCCTGTTCACGATCGAGGAGGTCGAGTGCATCGCCGCGTGCACCGAGGCCCCCTGCCTGCAGGTGAACTACCGCTACGCGCACCGGCTGAGCAACGACGGCTTCGACGAGCTCGTCGAGGACCTGCGTGCCGGCCGCCGCCCCGACATCCCGCCCCACGGCGTGCTGGCGAGGGTGCGTCAGCACATCCCGGCCGGACGGGCCGCTGGCGCCATCTCGCCGGAATCGAACGAGGCGCCGGTGTGGCTGCCGCCCCCTGCTCAGCCCGAAGGTGGCACCACCTGATGTCGATCTTCAGCCAGCCCGGCGACGCCGGCTTCACCAAGCCCGAGGTCCCGAAGATCATCACCGGTCGGCTCGGGTACGAGGATGCCCACACCATCGAGCGCTACGAAGCCACGGGTGGCTACTCGGCGCTCCGCAAGGCGCTCACCATGGCGCCCGAGTCGGTCGCCGCCGAGGTCAAGGACGCCAGCTTGCTCGGTCGCGGCGGCGCCGGCTTCCCGGCGGGCGTCAAGTGGGGCTTCTGCCCGCCGGGCGTCTGGCCCCGCTACCTCGTCGTCAACGGCGACGAGAGCGAGCCCGGCACCTACAAGGACCGCCTCCTCATGGAGCGCGACCCCCACCAGCTCATCGAGGGCATCCTCATCGCCAGCTACGCCATCGGGTGCGCCCAGGCGTTCTGCTACATCCGCGGCGAGATGGCGCTGGCCCAGGAACGGGTCGCCCAGGCGCTCAACGAGGCCTACGACAAGGGCTACGTCGGCAAGAACATCCTCGGCTCGACGTTCTCGATGGACATCGTCATGGCCTGGGGCGCCGGCGCCTACATCGTCGGCGAGGAGACGGCGCTCATCGAGAGCCTCGAGGGGAACCGCGGCATGCCGCGGCTCAAGCCCCCCTTCTTCCCGGCCGCCAAGGGCCTCTACATGCAACCGACGATCGTCAACAACGTCGAGACGCTGTCGAACATCCCCTGGATCACCACCAACGGGGCCACCGCGTTCACCGCGCTCGGCGCCGAGGCCTCGAAGGGCACGCGGATGTTCGCGGTGTCGGGCCACGTCAACAACCCGGGGGTCTTCGAGGTCGAGTACGGCGTGACGACCTTCCGCGACATCATCGAGGGCCACGCCGGCGGCGTGCGCGACGGCGGCTCCGTCAAGGCGTTCATCCCTGGCGGCGCCTCGGCCCCCTGGTTCTACGAGGAGCACCTCGACCTCCCCCTGGAGAAGGGCACCATCGACCGCGCCGGCTCGATGTTGGGCTCGGGCGCCATCGTGGTGATGGACCAGACCACCGACGCCGTGAAGGCCTGCTTGTCGATCGTGCGCTTCTTCGCGCACGAGTCCTGCGGCAAGTGCACCCCCTGTCGCGAGGGGACAACTTGGTTGGAACGCATCCTCAAGCGCATACTCGACGGGTATGGCCGCCCCAGTGACCTCGCCCTGCTGATGGACGTCTGCGACAACATCAGCCCCGGGATCGTGTGGCCGCCCAAGCAGACCACGATCTGCCCGCTGGGCCCGTCCGCGGTCTCGCCGATCGCGTCCGCGATCGGTCGCTTCCGCCCCGAGTTCGAGGCCTACATCCGCAAGGGCATGCAGCAGCGGGCGGCCACCGCCCCGCAGACCCCCATCGCCGTGCGTCAGCCCGTCGCCGTCGCGGACGGGGGATACCATGACTGACACCGCGAGCGACGCGTCACAAGCCCCGCCGGTCGACGGTGTGCCCGTCACCGTCAACGGCACCGAGATCATCGCCAACAAGGGTGAGCTGGTGATCGACGCCGCCGAGCGCAACGGCGTCTACATCCCGCGCTTCTGCTACCACCCGCGCATGGCCCCGGTCGGCATGTGCCGCATGTGCATCGTCGAGATCGACACCGGCCGCGGCCCGGCTCTCCAGCCGTCGTGCATGCTCGAGTGCACCCCCGGCATGACGGTCACCACCGACTCGCCGGTCACCAAGAAGGCCCAGGACGGGGTCCTCGAGTTCCTCCTCATCAACCACCCGCTCGATTGCCCGGTCTGCGACAAGGGTGGCGAGTGCCCGCTGCAGGACCAGACCATGGCCTACGGGCCCGGCGAGTCGAGGTTCGTGGAGGAGAAGCGGCACAAGGAGAAGCCGATCGCCATCAGCGAGACGGTGTACCTCGACCGTGAGCGCTGCATCCTGTGCGATCGCTGCACCCGCTTCGCGAAGGAGGTGGCCGGCGACCCGCTGATCCACTTCATCAACCGGGGCAACGACACCGAGATCAACACGTTCCCCGACGAGCCGTTCTCCTCGTACTTCAGCGGCAACACGGTCCAGATCTGCCCCGTCGGTGCCCTCACCGCCAAGCCCTACCGCTTCAAGGCCCGGCCGTGGGACCTCGACCAGGTCGAATCCACCTGCCAGTCCTGCTCGGTCGGGTGCCGCGTGTCGGTCCAGTCCTCGCGCAACGAGGTGCTCCGCTACCTCGGCGTGGACATCGACCCCGTCAACTGGGGTTGGCTGTGCGACAAGGGCCGGTTCGGCTTCGAGGCCACCAACAGCGACGACCGCCTCCGTGAGCCGCTGGTGCGCAGCGGCGGCGTCCTCGCCCCCGCGCGGTGGAACGACGCGCTCGGCCGGGCCGCCGGCGCCATCGCCGCGGCGCTCGACGCGGGCGGCGCCTCGCGCGTCGCCGTCATCGGTGGTGCCCGCCTCACCAACGAGGCCGCCTACGCCTGGGCGAAGCTCGCCAAGGGCGTCATCGGCACCGACAACGTCGACTGCCAGCTCGGCGACGGACTGCCGGCCGACATCGTGCTCGGCCTGCCTCGAGCCACGATCGACGACGTCTGCCGACCCGGGGGCACCGTGATCCTCGCCGGTCCGGACCTCAAGGAGGAGCTGCCCGTGCTCTTCCTGCGCCTGCGCCACGCGATCGTCAACGACGGGGTCACCGTCATCGAGCTGGCTCCCCAGCCGACCGGGTTGTCCTCGCTGGTGGCCGTGAGCCTCCTGCACCGGCCGGGCGAGGTGGCCGAGACCGCCCGCGCCCTGATCGAGGGTCTTCCCGCAGGCCGCGACGGCGGCGGCGTCGACATCACCGAGCTGCTCCGGGCCCGGGCGCTCCTCGCCGCCGCACCCGACGCACCGACCGTCGTCATCGGTCGCCAGTCGGTCGCCGAGTCCGAGATCTTCGCCGCCGACGCCGCGTCGTCGTTGATGCGAGGGCTGCCCGAGGCCACCTTCCTGAGCGCGCTGCGCCGCTCGAACGTGCACGGTGCCCTCGACATGGGCCTGGCGCCGGGCTTCCTCCCCGGTCGGATCAGCATCGCCGACGGGGCCGACCACTTCGCCGCGGCATGGGGCTCGGTGCCGGCCAGCACGGGCCTCGACACCGCGGGCATCCTGCAGGCCGCCGCCGACGGCGCCATCGACGTCCTGGTCCTCCTGGGCGCCGACCCGCTCGCCGACTTCCCCGACGGTGACCTCGCCCTGCGGGCCTTCGCCAACGTCGGCACCATCATCGCCACGGACCTGTTCCTCACCGGTTCGTCCACCCAGGCCCATGTCGTGTTCCCAGCCGCCGGCTTCGCCGAGCTCGCCGGCACCACGACCAACATCGAGGGCCGGGTGAGCCAGGTCGGCCAGAAGGTCACCCCGCCGGGCACGGCCCGCCCCGACTGGATGATCGCCGCCGAGCTCGCCTTCCACCTCGGTGGCGACCTCGGCCTCGAGTCGGCCGAGGGGATCTGGCAGGAGATCACCGACCTGGCGCCCGCCTACGGCCGCATCGAGGTCGGATCGTTCGGCGTGGATGTCTCCGGCGACGGCATCGTCGTGCCCCTGCCCATGCCCACGGTGCGATCGGCGGCGCCGGTCGACGGTGACGCGACCGTCGGCCCCGACACCGATCCGGCCCCGACCGAGGCGTCGAACGAGACCGTCCAGGGCGAGCCCGCCACCGACGCGGCGGCCGCCGACGCCGGACCCGACCCCGCCGAGGCCGACCAGACCGCCGCTGGGACCGAGGCCGCCGTCGCTGCCGACGACCACGCGTCGCTCGCGGCGACCGTGCACGTCCACGTGCCCGGCGATCCCGTCGAGCCGTCTGCGCTCGATGCGTACGGCCTGCGCCTCATCGCCTCCCGGAAGCTCTACGACGAGGGCACGCTGCTCCAGAAGTCCCCGTCGCTGGCACCGCTCCTGCCGGGCACCGTCCTGCGGGTGAGCTCGTACGACTTCGACCGGCTCGGTGTCGCCGACGGCGCCCGGGTTCGGGTGCGCTCGCCCAAGGGTGAGCTGCACGCCGAGATCGGTGTCGACCCCGGCATCCCGCGCGGCGCGGCGGCCGTGTATGTGAACCAGCCGGGCATCCGGGTGGCCGACCTCATCGACGCCGGCCAGCGGGTCACCGACCTGCGCATCGACTCCGGTGGCGGCGCCTGATGGCCACGTCCATGTCCACGCCTGCGCTCGCCGCGCTGTTCGCCAACGATCCCCTGCTCGCGGGTGAGCTGTCGTGGAGCGTCCTCCTCATCGTCATCGGCAAGGTGCTCATCGTCTTCGTCCTGCTGCTCGTGGCGACGATGTTCATGATCTGGTTCGAGCGCAAGCTCCACGCCGACATGACCAACCGCATCGGCCCCAACAAGGCCGGTCCGTTCGGCATCCTCCAGACCCTCGCCGACGGCATCAAGTTCTTCTTCAAGGAGGACCTGCTGCCCACGAAGGCCGAGAAGCGGGTGTTCATCCTCGCTCCCTTCGTCACCTTCGTCCCCGCCTTCCTGCTGTTCTCCATCGTGCCCATCGGCGGCGACTTCAACAACGGCAACGGCGGCGTCATCACCATCTTCGGTCACGACACGTTCATGCAGCTCGCCGATCCGCCGATCGGCGTCCTCTTCGCGCTGGCGATGTCGTCCATCGCCGTCTACGGCATCATGCTCGCCGGTTGGTCGTCGGGCTCGAAGTACCCGCTGCTCGGCTCGGTGCGGGCGTCGGCGCAGATGGTGTCCTACGAGGCCGCCATGGCCCTGTCGGTCATGGCCGTCATCCTGGTCACCGGTTCGCTCACCACCAACGCCATCGTCAACTGGCAGGCCGGCTCCGGACCCGGCAACTTCATCCCCAACTGGGCGGTGTTCCTGACCGGTCTGGTGCCGTTCGTGATCTTCGTCATCGCCGGCACCGCCGAGCTCAACCGGCCGCCGTTCGACCTGGTCGAGGCCGAGCAGGAGCTCGTCGGCGGGTTCAACACCGAGTACTCCTCGATCCGCTTCGCGCTGTTCTTCCTGGCCGAGTTCATGAACGTCATCACGATGTCGGGGCTCTTCGTGACGATGTTCCTCGGCGGCCCGGCGGGTCCGGCACCGTGGGGCCCGGGCTGGCTGTGGGGCGTCTTCTGGTTCTGCCTGAAGGTCTTCGGCTTCCTCTTCATGTTCGTGTGGTTCCGCGCCACGCTGCCCCGCTTCCGCTACGACCAGCTCATGGACCTCGGCTGGAAGCTGCTGATCCCCGCTGCGCTTGGCTGGCTGATCCTGCTCGGCACGATCATCCTCGCCTGGCAGGAGAAGTGGAACCCCGCCGTCGTCGCCGCCGGCGTCATCGTCGTCGGCATGGGTGGCTACGCGCTCCTGCGCGGGGCCATCGCCGCGGGTCACGCGCGCCACGAGCTCGAGGGAGCCGACAGCTGACATGGGCTATCTCGAGGGTTTCGCCGTCACGTTCAAGCAGATGCTCCAGAAGCCGGTCACGACGCAGTACGAGATCGGCACCGGGGAGAAGGTCGAGCGCGCCGAGCGCCTCCACGGCCGCCACGTCCTCAACCGGTACGAGGACGGCATGGAGAAGTGCATCGGCTGCGAGCTCTGCGCCGGCGTCTGCCCGGCCCGCTGCATCTACGTGCGCGGCGCCGACAACGACGACACCGACCCGGTGTCGCCAGGCGAGCGCTACGGCTACGTCTATGAGATCAACTACCTCCGGTGCATCCACTGCGACCTCTGCGTCGAGGCCTGCCCCACCGAGGCCATCACCGAGACCAAGCTCTTCGAGTTCTCGTTCACCAACCGCCGGGACGCGATCTACACCAAGGCGGAGCTGCTCGTCGGCGACGACGGCATGCCCCAGCACCTCCCGTGGGAGGACTGGCGCGAAGGCGAGGACCAGCACACGTCCGCCTGGATGCGAGCCACCGCCTCCAGCGGCGATGCCGACTTCGAGAACGTGGTGGGTTGGTCGGGCGAGCTCGGCTACGGCGTCCGCGAGCCGGAGAAGGGCCAAGCCTTCGAGGACCCCGAGCCCGAACCCGATCACGACGATCACGGGCACCACTGAGCCATGGACATCACCGTGGAATCTCTCACCTTCTGGGTCTGCGCACTCATCGTGCTCGGCGGCGCGTTCGGCGTCATCTGGTCGCGCAACCCCGTGCACTCGGCGCTGAGCCTCGTCGCCACCCTGTTCGGCGTCGCCGTCCTCTTCCTCAACCAGAACGCCCAGCTGCTCGCCGCGGTCCAGGTGATCGTCTACACCGGCGCCATCGTCGTACTGATCCTGTTCGTCCTCATGCTGCTCGGCGTCGACCGCGACGAGGACATCGATGACGAACCCCTGATCGGCCAACGGACGCTCGCCGCGGTTGCGGCCGTCGCGCTGTTCGGCGTGGTGTTCGGCGTCTTCGTCATCGGCGGAGCGGGCATCGTCACCGGCACGCCGAACTGCGCCGATGGCCAGATCGTCACCTCGGGTTCGCCCTACGAGCCCGGCTGCGATCCGGTGAACCCGCAGCTGGCGACGGTCACCGACAGCCCGAACATCAACCAGATCGGCCGGGTGCTGTTCACCGACTTCGCCTTCGCCTTCGAGATCACCGCGGCGCTGCTGACCATCGCCGTCGTGGCCGCCGTCGTGCTGGCCCGCCGGCCGAAGGATGTCGCGCCCATTCCCGAGCCCGCGGACCTCGGGTACGAGAACGTCGACGACATCGAGGAGCCGGCATGAGCGGGAGCTCCCTCACGACGGGGTACCTGGTCCTCTCGGCGATGCTGTTCGCACTCGGCGCGTTCGGGCTCCTGCGGCGCCGCAACCCGCTCGTGATGCTGATGTGCGTCGAGCTCATGCTCAACGCGGTCAACCTGACGTTCGTGACCTTCGGCCGCATGCTCAACGACATCACCGGTCAGGTCATCGTCTTCTTCGTCCTGGTGGTCGCCGCAGCGGAGGTCGTGGTCGGCCTCGGCCTCATCGTGGCCATCGCCCGTCGTCGCCCCGGTGCCACCGCTGACGACATCCGAGTCCTGAGGGGATAGGCACGTCACTGATGGTGGAACTGGTCTGGCTCATCCCGATGCTGCCCCTGGTCGGCTTCGTCGCGCTCCTGCTGCTGGGCAAGCGCCTGGGCGACCCGTGGGCGGGCTGGCTCGCCACCGCCATGGTGGGCGCCTCGTTCGTCACCGCCTGCGTCGTGTTCATCGGCCTCCTCGGCCAACCCGAGAACACCTACGAGCACTCGTACTTCACCTGGATCCCGGCCGGGAGCTTCCAGGTCGACGTCAACACGCTGCTCGATCCGATGGCGATGGCGATGGTCCTGTTCATCACCGGCATCAGCACGCTGATCCACCTGTACTCGATCGGGTACATGCACGGTGACGAGAAGTACTGGAAGTTCTTCCTCTACCTGAACCTCTTCGTGTTCTCGATGCTCGTGCTGGTGCTCGGCGGCAACCTGCTGCTCACCTTCCTGGGTTGGGAGGGCGTCGGCACCAGCTCGTATCTCCTGATCTCGTTCTGGTTCGGCAAGGAGGCCAACGCCTCGGCCGGCAAGAAGGCCTTCGTCACCAACCGGATCGGCGACTGGGGCTTCATGGTCGCCATGTTCTTCGTCTTCCTGACCTTCGGGACGCTCAACTACACCGAGTTCCTCCCGGCGGCGGTGTCAGGTGACGTCGCCGAGACCACGCTCACGATCATCGCGGTGATGCTCTTCATCGGGGCCATCGGCAAGTCGGCGCAGATCCCGCTCTACATCTGGCTCCCTGACGCCATGGCCGGCCCCACACCGGTCTCGGCGCTCATCCACGCCGCCACCATGGTCACCGCCGGGGTGTACCTGATGTGTCGCATCAGCCCGATCCTGTCGGTGTCGGCCGAGTGGGTGCCCATGCTCATCGCCTGGACCGGCGCCATCACCGCGCTCGTGGCCGCCACGATCGCCACCGCGCAGATGGACATCAAGAAGGTCCTCGCGTACTCGACCGTCAGCCAGCTCGGCTACATGTTCCTCGCCGTCGGCATCGGCGCCTACTGGGTCGCCATCTTCCACATGATCACCCACGCGTTCTTCAAGGCCTGCCTCTTCCTCGGCTCGGGCTCGGTCATCCACGGCATGCACGACGAGCAGGACATGCGCCGCATGGGCAACCTGCGCAAGTACATGCCCATCACGGCCATCACGTTCCTGTGCGGGTGGCTGGCCATCGCCGGCATCCCCCCGTTCTCGGGCTTCTGGTCCAAGGACGAGATCCTCACCTACGCCCTGCACGAGAACCCCGCCCTCTACGCCATCGGCCTCTTCGCGGCGCTGCTCACCGCCTACTACATGAGCCGGGCGGTCTTCCGCACCTTCTACGGCGACGAGAAGTGGCGGGTCGTGCCGGTTCCCGACGATGGCCAGACCCTTGCCGACGCGCTGGCCGCCGCCCCCGACGAGGAGCGCGACGCGGCCCTCGACTCGGTGCCCGACCTCGTGCTCACCTTCGACCCCGAGCCGCCCCACGGCCGCATCGACGCCACCTACGAGCCCCATGAGTCCGCGTGGACCATGACCATCCCGCTGGTCGTGCTGGCCTTCTTCTCCGTCGTCGCCGGCTTCTTGAACATCCCCTTCGGGAGCCTGCACTTCCTCGAGGACTGGCTCGAGCCCTCCTTCGTGCTGAGCAACCCGGCCATCCTCGACGTCACCACCATCCAGACGATCACCGAGCTCGCCGTCGGCTCCGCCGTCGGCATCGTCGGCTGCATCGCCGGCTACCTGCTGTGGCGGGGGAGCCGACCCGAGCAGAAGCGGGCCCAGCTGCCGTTCTTCGCCAACGCCTGGTACTACGACATCACCATCACCCGCATCATGGGCGGCCCGGGTCGCATCGCCGCCGATGCGCTGGCCTGGTTCGACCGCACCGTCATCGACGGCGCCATCAACGGCATCGGCATCGTCACCGTCGAGTCCAGCACCGTTCTGCGGCGCATGCAGAGCGGCTACCTGCGCCGGTACGCGCTCGCGCTGGCCCTCGGCGCCGCGGTCCTCCTGGTGTTCATCGCGTCCCGGGTGGTCAACCTGTGAGCACTCTCCTCCTGGCCGCCGAGGCGGCCGAAGGCCAGTCCGACCTCGCCTTCCCGCTCCTGCCGGCCATCACCCTGCTGCCCGTCCTCGGCGCGCTGTTCATCGCGCTGCTGCCCAAGCAGCGCCCCGAGCTGGCCCGCATGGCGGCCATCGTCACGTCGATCGGCGCCTTCGCGCTGACCCTCTACATGCTGGTCGAGTTCGACGCCGGGGACCCCGGGTTCCAGTTCGTCAGCTCCACCACCTGGATCCAGGCCCTCGACATCAAGTTCATCCTGGGCGTCGACGGCATCTCGCTCTTCCTCGTGGTGCTCACCGCGCTGCTGTTCCCGCTGGCCCTGCTCGCGGCCAAGCCCGACCACGACGAGAAGGCCTACTACGCGTGGATCACCCTGCTCGAGGCCGGCTGCCTCGGGGTGTTCCTGTCGCTCGACCTGTTCCTGTTCTTCATCATGTTCGAGCTCACGATCGTCCCGCTGTACCTGCTCATCGGCCGGTGGGGCCACGGCCGGCGGGTGTACGCCGCCAACAAGTTCTTCCTCTACACGCTCTTCGGCTCCGTGCTGATGCTGATCTCGATCGTGTACCTCGCGGTCAACGCCCAGGCCGGCGAGGGCGGCACGATCAGCTTCGACCTCCTGAAGGTGGTGGAAGCGTCGGCGAACATCGACAGCACGACGCTCGCCATCTGCTTCTTCGGGTTCGCCATCGCCTTCGCGGTGAAGACCCCGATCTTCCCGTTCCACACCTGGCTGCCCGACGCCCACACCGAGGCTCCGACGGCCGGCTCGGTCGACCTCGCCGCGGTCGTGCTCAAGCTCGGCACCTACGGGTTCCTGCGCTACGGCCTCTTCCTGTTCCCGCAGGCCTCGGTCGACTTCGCCTGGATCTTCCTCACCCTCGGTGTGGTCGGGATCGTCTACGCCGGCATCGTCGCCGCCATGCAGAAGAACCTCAAGCGCCTGGTGGCGTACTCGTCGGTCTCGCACATGGGCTTCGCCGTCATCGGTCTCTTCTCGCTCACCACGATCGGCATCGAGGGCAGCGTCCTCGTCATGATCAACCACGGCATCGCCACCGGCGCGCTCTTCATCCTGCTCGGCTACCTCTACAAGCGCCGCCACACCTACGAGATCGCCGAGCTCGGTGGCCTCCAGAAGGCGGCGCCCTGGCTGGCCGGCCTCTTCACCGTCGTCATGCTCGCCTCGATCGGCGTTCCCGGCCTCAACGGCTTCGTCGGGGAGTTCTTGACCCTCCTCGGTGTGTTCATCTCGAACCGGTGGTGGGCGGTCGTCGCCGCCACCGGCGTCATCATCTCCGCGCTCTACATGCTCTGGGCCTACCAGCGGGTGTTCCACGGCGAGCCCGACGAGGAGAACGCCAAGACCCCGGACCTCACCTACGCCGAGCGGGCCGTGCTCATCCCCCTCATCGCCCTGATCGTCTTCCTCGGTGTGTACCCCAAGCCGGTGCTCGATCGCATCGAGCCCTCGGTCCAGGTCCTCGTCGAGCACGTCGAACGTCGGGTGCCGGGCTTCACCGAACCCACCAACTCCGAGACCGCCCCCGTGGCCGAGCCGTCGGGTGAGGGCCATGGACAGGCCGCGGCCGAGTCGGAGGAGCAGCAGTGATGCTCGCCACCGTCGTCGGTCACCTCACGTCGTTCGCCACCCTGGCCCAGACCCCGCCCGTGAGCGTGGACGGCGGCCTGTCCGGCGGCGCGGTGCCGATCAGCGCCCCCGATGTCTCCACCGTCGTTGCCACGCCCGACGTCGCCTGGCGCGCCCTGCTCCCGATCATCATCCTGGGCGTCGGTGCCGTCCTGTTGCTGACCATCACGTCGCTGATGCACAAGCGCAAGCTCCCGGCCGGCTTCTCCGCCGGTTGGACGATCGCCGTGGCCTCGCTGGCCATGGTGGCCGTCGTGCCGCTGTGGGCCCGGGTCCAGGGCTGGGACCACATCTTCTGGTGGGACCTCGACACCGGCACGACCGGCGCGTTCTCCACCATGGGCACGACCTGCACCGCGATCGGGTCGAGCTGCGGCACCATCGGCATCGACGGCTTCAGCCTCACGCTCACCCTGCTGATCGGCGCAGCGGTCATCCTCACCGCGCTGCTCGCGGCGGGCTACCTGCACCGTGAGGGGCTCGACGGCCCGGAGCTCTACGTGTTGCTGCTCCTCTCGGCGCTGGGTGGCGTGGTCATGGCCACGGCCAACGACCTCATCGTGTTGTTCCTCGGCCTCGAGACCCTGTCGATCGCCGTGTACGTCCTCGCCGCGATGCACCTCAAGCGGGTGCAGTCGCAAGAGGCCGGCATGAAGTACTTCGTGATGGGAGCCTTCTCGTCGGCGTTCTTCCTCTACGGCATCGCCATGATCTCCGGCGCCACCGGCACCACCAACCTGGTCACCATCAAGGACCTGCTCGCCACCCAGGTGTTCGCGCCGGTCTCCTCACCCGTCGAGGCCCTTTCCGACGTCACCCTCAACAGCCCGCTGCTGCTGCTCGGGCTCGGATTGTTGCTCATCGGACTCGGGTTCAAGGTCGCGGCGGTGCCGTTCCACTTCTGGAGCCCCGACGTCTACGACGGCGCTCCGACCCCGGTCGTCGCCTTCATGGCCTCGGCGGTCAAGGCCGCCGGCTTCGCCGCCCTGGTGCGCGTCTTCTTCCTGACCTTCGGCACCTACGCCAACGACTGGCGTCCCATCGTCGCTGTCCTGGCTGCGCTGTCGATGATCGTGGGCTCGATCCTGGCGATCGTGCAGACCAACGTGAAGCGGACCCTCGCGTACTCGTCGATCAACCACGCCGGGTTCATCCTCATGGCGCTGGCCGCCTCGTCGCCCGAGGGCGTCACCGCCATCGTCTTTTACCTGATCGCCTACACGTTCATGGTGGCGGGTTCGTTCGGCGTCGTGACCCTGGTGGCCCGGCGCGGCGACGGCCGCACCGACCTCGACGACTACAAGGGCCTGTCGGCGGCCAACCCCGTCCTCGCCATCACCTTCACCGTCTTCCTGCTCGCGCAGGCGGGTGTGCCGTTCACGTCGGGCTTCGTGGCCAAGCTCTACACCGTCATCGCCTCGATCGCCGCCGACGCGGTGTGGCTGGCGATCATCGCCATGGTGTCGTCGGTCGTGGCGGCCTACCTCTACCTGCGGATCATCGTGGCGATGTACATGAGCGGCAGCGTCGAGGACGGCACCCTGCCCGTCCCGGACAAGTCGGCTCGGATCCGGGTGCCCCTCGCGGCCGGCGTCGCCCTTGGTGTCTGCCTGCTGGTCACCATCGGCGCCGGCATCTTCCCGGGTCCCGTGACCGACTTCGCCACCGAGTCCACGCCGGCGCTCGTGAAGCTCGACGAGTCGCCCGCCGCCCTTCCGGGGGTCGACGTGGGGCAGCTCCCGGAGGTTCCGCCGGCGGCGACACCGGGTGCGCCGAGCCCGGGCGCGCCCGCCGGCGGTTCCTGAGGTCGTCGCTCGTTCCGTCCGGCCTACTGCTCGCCCCTTCCCGCCTCGCCGGTGGCACCGGCGCGGGACGGTGGGTGGGCCCGTCGTGCGCCCGAGCGGCGCAACCCTGCTCGACCGCTCGACCGCTCGACCGCTCGACCGAGACGGCCGAGGTTCGGTTCAGTCGGCGTCGCGCCGGTACGCCAGGATCCCGATGCAGCCGAGCACGATGAGCACCAGCAGCAACTGGGGCCCTGCCATGGCCTCGGTCAGGCGGGTCGGATGCTGCCGGGCCGTCGTCATCGCCAGGATCGCCACCAGGAGCGCCAGCGCCGTCGCCATGCCCGAACGCTCCACGAACTGGTCCCAGGCCGGTGCAGCGGCGATGAGGCGGGCCGGTGGGGTAGCAGGAAGTGGAGCCATGGGAGACCATCGGCCGAACCCGCCCCACAGTTGAGCGGTCGGGCCCATCGGGCGGTCCTCGAGCCCCGTCCCGGGCCATCGCGAGGCCCGGTTGGGGCGGATTTCGTGGTTCGTGCTCCCGTTCACTAGGCTCCGCGAACGATGTTTGCACAGGTTTCAGACACCGTCTCCACCTCGTGTGCGGGGGCGGAAGGCTGCTACTCGGACTTCGTCCGCTCTTACCTCACCGTCGGCATCCTGGCTGCCGTGGCCATCGGTCTCGTGGCCGCGCTTCTGGGCGTCGCGCTGATCCTGCGGCCCGGTCCGCGGGAGGGTCGCTACCAGAGCCAGAAGCTGATCTCGTACGAGAGCGGCGTCGACCCGGTGAAGACCGGGTGGGTCCAGGGCCAGGTTCGGTACTACATCTTCGCCCTGCTCTTCGTGATCTTCGACGTCGAGGCCGTGTTCATCTTCCCGTGGGCCACCCGCATGGAGGACTATGGCGTCTTCGGCCTCATCGAGATGCTCATCTTCATCTTCATCCTGATCCTCGGTCTCGTCTACGCCATCCGCAAGAAGGTGCTCCAGTGGATCTGATCATCACGATCGTCGCCACCGTCGGAGGTGCGCGCTGATGGGCCTCATCGACTCGGGCAAGATGCCCCAGCCCCTCACCACCCTCCTCAACACGGCTCGCAAGTACTCGCTCTGGTGCTACCAGTGGGGCCTCGCGTGCTGCGCCATCGAGATGGGCGCCGCCTTCGTGTCGCCCCGCTACGACATCATGCGCCTCGGCGTCATCCCCTTTCCTGCGAGCCCCCGCCAGGCCGACCTCGTCATCGTGTCGGGCACGCTCACCGACAAGATGGCCCCGGCGCTGCGCCGCCTCTACGAGCAGATGCCCGATCCGAAGTACGTCATCAGCATGGGGAGCTGCGCCAACTGCGGCGGCCCGTACTGGGACTCCTACTCGGTCACCAAGGGTGTCGACCAGATCATCCCGGTCGACGTCTACATCCCCGGCTGCCCGCCTCGGCCCGAAGCCCTGCTCGAGGGCATCGTGCTCCTCCAGGAGCGCATCTTGAACGAGGATCCGGTCGATCGCTGGAAGGGGGATCCCATTGTCGTCGTCTGAGACCGCCACCGACACCGAC
>Ga0105048_10004338_pt1 | contig 23115 bp, 21 predicted proteins | sample MAT05_FD_78382 | JGI IMG/M metagenome (GOLD analysis project Ga0105048, IMG submission 78382) | Freshwater microbial communities from Lake Fryxell liftoff mats and glacier meltwater in Antarctica - MAT-05 | ecosystem: Environmental > Aquatic > Freshwater > Ice > Liftoff microbial mat | place...
GGGGGGTGAAAGCTGGCAAGCTTGCGCGGCATGCCGCGCGCCGGCTTGAACGCCTGCAAGCTGTGCTTGCAGGCCGGAACAGGGCATAAGCGCAATGAGGGTGAAAGCTGGCAAGCTTGCGCGGCATGCCGCGCGCCGGCTTGAACGGCTGGCGGCTGCGCCGCCAGACCGGGGAGTAGCCGTTCTATTCCAACCAGTTGCAACGCAGCCATGTCCCGGGCCGCAAGCTGTGCTTGCGTGCGTTCGAACCGGCGCAAGCCGCCGGTTCTCACCCGCCAGAACCGTGCAATCTGCCCGGTAGCGTGCTCACCAAATGGGTGAACGAGTCAATCGACTGAAAAGCCAGAAGAATCATCGAGCTACGCCACTCGAAAGCGGTCAACTGAGGTTTCTCGGTTAAACGGCTGGCGGCTCGGCCACCAGACCGACCGAAACTCCAAAAAACTCAGCTACAGCGCCCGCATCAGCTCCGGCACGAGCTTAAACAAATCGCCGACCAAGCCGATGTCGGCTACCTCGAATATGGGCGCTTCGGCGTCTTTATTGATCGCGACGATGGTGCCGGCATCCTTTATCCCGGTTAGATGTTGGATCGCGCCCGAAATGCCGATCGCCACATAGAGTTCTGGTGCGATGATCTTGCCGGTTTGACCGACCTGCATATCGTTGGGCGCATAACCAGAATCGACTGCGGCGCGCGACGCACCCACTCCGGCCTTCAGCTTGTCGCCTAAATCGTAGATCAATTTGAATGCGTCCGCGCTGCCCAGTGCGCGCCCTCCGGAGACCACAAAGCGCGCAGTTTGTAGATCAGGGCGATCACCGCCACCCTGTTGCAGATGGACGTAACGCGTGTGAGTAGGCAGTTGCACGTCCACCTGCGCAGCTTCAATGTTAGCTGAGCCACCCGCGCCCGCCGCCGGGAACGAGGCGGTGCGAACGGTGGCAACCACCAGCTGATCGGTTGGCGCTTTCACGGTGATGATGGCGTTGCCGGCGTAAATCGGTCGTTTGAAGCTGTGTGCGTCGTCCACCGCCATCACATCGCTGAGCTGGCTTGCACCCAGCAGTGCGGCAATTCTTGGCATCAAATCTTTGCCAAAGGTGGTTGAAGGACCGAACACATGGGTGTATTCGCCGGCGATGGCGCACACTTGTGGTGCGTACACTGCGGCGATCGCATGCTCATTAGCAGGATTGGCAATCGTCCGCACGCGCGTTACGCCGGCAATGCTGGCAGCTTGCGCCGCGATCGGTGCCGGTTGCGCCGCGAGAACCACGATATCAATACTGGCGCCACTGATTTTGCTGGCGCAACTAACGCACTTGGCCGTGCTCTGATTGAGCTGGCCATTCAAATGTTCCGCAATGATCAGAATACGCGACACGGTGTAGCCTCCTAATTGCGTGCGGTTCGGAGTCGTCCAAACCAACTTAAACCTAGGTTAAATAAGTGTCACAGCAAGCCTTTAGCTTTGAGTGCCGCGATGAGCTCTGGAACATCCTTCACCATGACGCCCTTCTGGCGTTTGGCTGGCGGCGCGTAATGGGTGACCGTCAAATGATCACCCGATTCGACGCCTAGGCTGGCCAACTCCAGGGTTTCGCGCGGTTTGCTTTTCGCTTTCATGATGTCGGGTAGCTTGATAAAACGCGGCGTATTCAGGCGCAGATCGACACTGATCACAGCGGGTAACTCGACTTCCAGCGTTTCTAAACCGACGTCAACTTCACGGGTGACGCGGGCGAGGTTGCCGTCGATTTCTACCTTGCTGGCAAAGGTCGCTTGCGGCCGATCAATCAGCGCCGCCAGCATTTGCGCAGTCTGATTGGCATCGTCGTCAATAGCCTGTTTGCCCAAAATGACCAAGCCCGGGCGTTCTTTTTCCACCAACTTGGCAAAGATTCGTGCGGCGGTCAGCGGCTGAATTGCCTTGTCGGTTTTGACCAAAATGCCACGATTGGCGCCCATTGCCAGGCCAGAATCGATCTGCTGCATCGAACTTTGTTGGCCAATTGACACCACCACGACTTCGGTTGCCTTACCCGCATCGCGCAGGCGCAGCGCTTCTTCCAGCGCGATTTCATCGAAAGGATTGATGCTCATCTTGACGCCGTCGATGGCCACGCCCGAGCCATCCGGCTTGACCTGCACACGCACGGTGTAATCGACTACTCGCTTTAAACCGACCAAGATTTTCATGGCTAAGGTGTCTCACCTCCGACTCGCAGAAGCTGCCGATGGTAGCCAAGCGCAGCCGAAGAACCAAGCTAGTGTAGGGCACAAGTTGAACTTTTGACCTTCGCCTTCAGGCGAGCGGTGCGCAATGCGGGAACCGCAGTGTGAACGTGGTGCCGACCCCTGGCGTGCTGGCCACTTCAACGTGCCCGCCCAGACGCGCGTTGACTTGATTGAATACGATGTGCAGCCCTAGTCCCACGCATCCATCACCGCGACGGGTGGTGAAAAAAGGCTCGAAAATGCGTGGCAGCGCCTCGCTGGCAATGCCCTTGCCGTCATCGGAGAAGCGCAGTTCAACTTGAGTCTGATCATACGCATAGGCCTCGATAGACAGCGTTCCGGCGCTGCTGGCGTCGCTGTAGGCGTGCAGCAACGCGTTCTGGGCGAAGGTGGTGATGATTTGGCCGAGTGTGCCCGGATAGCTATCCAGTACCAAATCGGCTTGGCATTGCAGTTGCAATTTGATCGGCCGGCGCTTCCAGACGATCTCCAGACTTTCGACCACGTCATTCAAATAGTCCAGTAATACAAAACGTCGGCGTTCGTCCAGGCTGCGGTCGACCGAAACCTGTTTAAAGCTGCGCACCAAATGGGCCGCGCGCGCTAGATGATCGTCGACCAAACGTGCGGCCTGCGTGGCGGTGGCCACATACAGATCCAAATCGCTGCCTTTTAGCGAACGCTCGTTGATACGCCGCTGCAGGGCGTGCAATTGTTCGGTTTGCAGCGAGGACGCGGTCAATGCGATACCCAATGGCGTGTTGATTTCATGGGCGACGCCAGCGACCAACTGACCCAGCGAGGCGAGTTTTTCTGACACCACAAGCTGTTTCTGAGCGCTGCGTAACTGGACGAACGCCGTCTGCGCTTTTTCCTTCTCGTCGATCAGTTCTGCAGTGCGTTCCTCCACCATCAGTTCCAGTTCATGCTCGTGGTGACGAATGCGCGCTTCATGGCGCCGATACATCAACAAGGCGGCAGCGGCCAGCCCCAGCAGCACGAGCGTCGCAAACCAAGCGGTTTGCCAGTAACGCGGCAACACGGTGATGGGAACGCTCAAGATATCCGCTGCCCACACGCCACTGCGGTTGCTGCCACGCACCAGCAGTTCATATTTACCCGGCCATAGATTGCTATAGCTGGCCAGGCGTCGACTGGCGTCGGCTGCGACCCAATCGGGATCAAAGCCGTTCAATCGATAGGCATAGGAATTGCGCTGCGGCGCTGAAAAGTCCAATGCGGCAAATTCGACGCTAAAACTTTTGGCGCCAGCGGGCACCAGCAAACCCCGAGTGCCATCCTTTTGCTTGAGCGCCACGCCATCGATGCGCAAGTCTGTCGCGACTACCGATGGCGAGTACTGCCATTTGGAAAAGAGGGTGGGATCGACGATCGCCAACCCTTGGCTGCCGCCAAACATCAGTAAACCATCGCGGGTCTGCGCGTAGGAGCGAAACCAAGCGGTGCCGATATCAATGCCGTCGGCGCGACTGAGTTCGTACACCGAGTCCGTGCTCGGCTCGTACAGATGGCGCTGCGACCAGATGCGGCCCAGATGGTCTTCTAGCAAATTTGCACCAAACGGGCGTCCGGCGATGTTCAAACGGGCGCTTACGGCATCGAAACGCGCGCGCTGCCCGTCCCAGCTCAACATGCGAAACAGACCACCAACGGTATCGATCCACAGCCGGTCTTGCTGATCAACGAGCAGCCCAACCACGCTGTCACTGCTGGGATCGGCACCCATTTCATCGGCAGGGCGCACCTGGCGCAGCGCCTCCGTTCCGGCCTCCAGCACCAGCAAGCCGCCAGCGCTGCCCACCCATAATCGACCGCTGGCATCTTGCGCCAAGGCGTTCACATCGGCGGCCAGGGTCAAACCATCCTCAGTCAGCACGTCGCGCGCCCGGTCGCTAGCGGCGTCCCAGCGCGCTAGCCCGGTATTGCTGCCAATCCACAAAGTGCCTGTGGAGTCGACCCGCAAAAAGCGCACGGTGCTGCCGGTGAGCCCCTGCTCAGTGCCGATTGCGGCGAAGCGCTTACGCTGCGGGTCGAAGCGAAACATGCCGGCTAGGGTGCCGGCGAACACCGCTCCATCCGGGGTTTGCGCCAAACTCAGCACCATGCCGTTACCCAGTGCCGCAGGATCGTCCGGGTCGGCCCGCCAGCCACCGATCACGCCGCGTTGCCGATCAAAAATGTCGATGCCGTTTTCCCGCGTGCCTAGCCAAATTTCGCCGCTGGCCAACTCCAAAATGCTGCTGACACTCGGGCTGGATAAGCTCGCGGCACGCGCTGGGCTAGAGTGCACTAGCTGCACCGCTAGATTGCGCGGATCGTGTCGTTGCAAGCCGCCGCTGTAACCGCCAATCCAAATCTGCCCGGCGCGGTCGAGCAAGAAACAGCGAATCTGCGCATGCGCGAGGCTAGAACTCACCGACGGGTCGGGCAGTGCTTGGCGCAACACCCGGCCACTGTGCGGGTCGATGACGGTGATGCCACCAAACGCGGCGAGCCATAACTCGTCTGGATTGGGTTGGATCATCGCCAGGGCCAGCGATTCATTGGCGCTCGCCGTCTTCTGCAAACCAGACGGGATGCCCAGTAGCGCGCCGTTGTGCGGATCGACCAGCCAACTGCCGGCGCGTGCGCTGCCCACGCCGATGCGTCCATCGTGCAATTCATACAGGCTCATGATCAACTCGCCGGCGAGTGGACCGTCTAGCTGCGCGCCGATCGGCTCGAATGCGCCGGTCGCCGCGCGGCGACGCGCAAGCCCGTTCCAATCGCCTACCCACAAGTCACCGCTCCGATCGACCAATAGGGCGTAGATTCGATCGTCGTTCGCGTGGCTGGCGCCGCCATGGCGGCTGGATTGATGCACAAAGCTACCAGTAGCCTGATCAAAGCGGTCAAGTCCGGCGCGCGTGCCCAGCCAGATATTGCCATCGTGGTCTTGCGCCAAGGCGCGTACCTGATCGTGCGCCAAGCTGTCTGCGCGCTGCGCATCATGTTGGTAGCGGGTAAAATGGCCGGTGTTTGGATCAAATACCGACACGCCGTCAGCGTCGGTGCCTACCCACAACCGCCCGTCGTCACTGACCAATAGCGCGCGAATAAACACGCCGCCTAAGGAATCAGGATCACGCGGGTCGCGAGCGTAGCGGGTAAAGCGATAACCGTCGTAGCGGATGAGGCCGTTGGGCGTGCCAATCCAAATGAAACCCGTCCGATCTTGTGCCAAGGCCGTAACGTTATTGTCCGGGATGCTGTCGGCATCGCCGACCGTCTCAAAATAGGGGTCGCCTACACCCAGCGCTGTGCTTGGCATAGACGCCAACAGCGCAAGCAACAGAATGATCCGCAGTAGGGCGTGCATGCCCGTATGTTAGCGCCGCTGCGATCCCGCGCGAGTCACTCGCGGCGCACATCAATGCCGTACTTCTCCATGCGCCGGTACAAAGCTTGGCGCGATAGACCCAAGCTGTGTGCGGCTTCGGCAACTACGCCGCTCGCCCGCATCAACGCGGCTTCGATTTCATCGCGACTGGGTTCGCGCAGCGCCGGATCGCTACTGCCCGCGCCGGGACCGATCGGCACCGGCAGGCCCAAGTCTTCGGCATTGACCACGCCGTCTTTGCATAACAAGCTGGCGCGAGTCAGCGCATTTTTCAGCTCACGCACGTTTCCAGGCCAAGTGTGCGCCTCTAGCGCGCGTTTGGCGCCTTCCGACAAGCGCAGCCCGCTGCTCAAAAAATGCAAAGCCAGCGGCGCGATGTCTTCGCGGCGCTCGGCAAGCAACGGCACCCGCACTTCGATGACATTCAGGCGGTAGTACAAATCTTCGCGAAATTCACCACGCCGAATCATCGCCGCCAAATCCGCATTGGTGGCCGATAACACGCGCACTTTGACTTCGCGCGTACGATTTGAGCCCAAACGCTCAAAGCGACCGCTTTCGATAACCCGGAGCAGCTTCATCTGCCCGGCTTGTGGCAGATTGCCGATTTCATCCAGGAATAGCGTGCCGCCGTCAGCGGCTTCAAAACGCCCCTCGCGCGCTTTTCCGGCACCGGTGTAGGCGCCAGCTTCAGCGCCAAACAACTCCGCTTCCAGCAGGTCTGATGGCAGCGCGCCACAGTTGACCACAACAAAAGGGCCATTTTTGACCCGCGAATTGGCATGAATGATTTCCGCGATGCGCTCTTTGCCGGCGCCATTCGGGCCGGTGATCAATACCGGCACGTCGGCCTTGGCCACTTGGCAGGCCAGTCGAAGCACGCGTTCCATCGCCGGCGCGGCATAGACCAAACCGCGCAAATCGTACTCGCGCGCCAGACTTCGGCGACCTTCTGACTCGCGCACGGTGAGTTTGCGCACCTGACGATTACTCTCCGCCAGTTCCAGCAAATTGCCGACCGTGGTCAACAGCCGCTGGTCATCCCACGGTTTGCTCAAATAATCGGCCGCGCCGGCTTTGACCAGTTCTACCGCTTGCTCCAGATGCGTCCAGGCGGTCAGCAAAATCACTGGCAAGTCGGGATAACGCGCGCGGATTTGTCTAAACAGGGCCACGCCCTCCTCGCCGGACGTGGTGTCCGCCGAGAAGTTCATATCCTGGATTACCAGATCAATGCGTTCCTGCGCGAGCAAATCCAAACCGGCGCGCGGGCTGGTGGCGCTGCTGACCCGATGATCATCCAGACCCAAGAGCAGTTCCAGCGCGGTGCCGATGGCGATGTTGTCATCAATGATCAGTAAGTGCGGCATGTCAGAGGTCTATGTGGTGACACGTAGGATGTGGTGGGCGCCGCGAACCGCATTGATCGAGGTCCAGATCGCCTCACGGCGCAATGAAAAGCCTCACGCCGAACGCGTAGCAATCGCCGGTGCGATCTTGCTGGCCCGCAAGGCTGGGCCGAGTACCGCCAACTGGCCGAGTAACAGCACGATTACCGCACCGATCGGCAGCCAAGTCCAGGGCAAGCGGTCGAAGTCTAAATACTGCACCAGCAAGGCATTCACGCCGAGCGCCAATGCCGAACCCGCCGCGCTACCGATCAGCGCAATCAGCGCGTTTTCGATTTGGAAGTAACGCAGGATGTCGCGTTTACGTGCGCCAAGTGCGCGCCGCGTGCCGATTTGTTTGGTGCGCTGCGTCACCCAAAAGCTGGCTTGTCCGACGATGCCAAAGGCGGTCACCGCGAGCAATGCAATGCCAATCGCCGCCAATAGCACCGCCATCGCCATATCGTTGCGGTAAGTATCGGCGCGGGTTTCCTGAAAACTGCGCACGCCAGCCACGATGCGCTGCGGACTGACCGCAAAGAGCTTTTCCTCGACCAGCTTCATCACCCGATCGCGCTCGCCCGCTTGAGTCCGAACAACGTAGCCGGTGCCCGCCGGTATCGCTGGAACCAGCACGACACGATCGGGATTGCGCGAACGCGGCCAGGGCGTGCTGAGGTGATCGATGACACCGACGATACGTTGCTGTGGCTCACCGCGATCGCCCGTGATGTTGATCATTTTGCCGATCGCGCTAACACCCGGAAATACCTTCTCAGCCAAGCCCTTGGACACCAAAACGACGGGTGGATTGGGTTGATCGCCCTGTTTGAACGGGTTGATCTCAGCGGGCTCAAATGCACGACCTTCAATGACTTTGCTGCCCAGTGCGTTTAAGAAATCGGTGTCCGCCATATACAGCGCGGCCACTCGATCCGGACCCTCGGATAGTTCACCAGACTTGATTGCCACCGAGGTTTGCCAACCACTTTGCCCCATCGGAATGGCAATGGTGGCACTCGCGCCGAGCACGCCAGGGATCGCGCGCAGTGCCACTAAATCCTCTTCGGTAGCGCGCGCTGGATCGCGAGTGCTGCCAATGTTTTGGTTGCTGACGGTGAAGACATTGGCTTCGTCGACCCCGCTGATCATCGCCATCGCGTTTATACGTTCGGTGACGATGAACAGCACATTGGCGAGGATGGCCAGAGTGAGTGCGATTTGTGAGGCAATCAACACTGCCGCGACCGGATTACGTTTCAGCGACGACAAAATGGGACGGATTTCCATAAGGACCTCACTGCGTCTTCAATTGGGAAGCCGGCGCAATTCGACAGGCGCGCCAGGCTGGATAGGCGCCTGCCAACACGGCGCCCAGGATCGAAATCACCAGTAACAACGCAAATAAGGTGGCATCGAGCTGGGCGATCGCGTCCAAACGGGGCATTAAAATGCGTAATAACCAGAGGCCACCGAGCGTTAATAACAGGCCACTGACGGCGCCTAACAAACCAATCAAGCCAGATTCAGTTAGGTGCTGCGCAAAAATGGCGCTGCGTTTGGCGCCCAGCGCGCGGCGCAAACCAATTTCGCCACTCTTGCGTAAAAATTTCGCCAGCAACAAGCCAGTCGCGTTGAGCAAGCAGACGATCAGAAAAGCCACACCGACGCCAACAAAGATGCGCGTGTCATCGGGCACCACGCGGTTCTGCGATAACCATTGCATGACTGGGACCACGCGATGATTGTCCGGACGTCCGAAGCGGCCGACCTTGCGCTGCTCGGCGGCGTAGGCGTTCAAATAATCAAGGTAGGCGTTGCGCGCGGCGGCATCGGGTAGTTCCACCCAGTACTGCGTCAGGATGCAGTCCGATTCGATCAGACCCTTGTAGCCCGGCGTGGCGGGTGGCTGCCAACAGTTGATGCTGCCGCTGACATCCATCTCCTTGGCCGTTGCCACCGAAAACGGGATGAATACGTCTTCTGGATTGTCCAAAGTGTCATTGGTGATGTCGTAGAACAACGGCGTCAGTCGCCAACTATCGAGTACGCCGACAATGTTGAAATCTTCGTCATCAAAACGGATGCGTTCGCCCACCACGTCGCTGCGTTTGAATACCTTGTCGGCCAGCTCGCGCGTGATGACTGTCACTCGCGCTTCGCGCTGCTCGTCGGCTTTTGACCAACCGCCGCCGTGCAGAAACGGGGCGTCGAACATCGCAAAAAAGTCGCCACCGGTGGCGCGTGCAGTGGCCAAACGCGGTCGCACACGGGTATCGGCCGGCACCACGCTGACTGAGGTCTTGTGCATCGCCGCTTGCCGCAAGCCTTTCGCATCGGCCATTAAACGGCGGGAATCGCCGTGGGTAAGCTGATTGGGCGGCAGATTCTCTTCGCGATCGAATGGATTGTCGGGCGACCAAGCGTCCAACTGAACCGCATACAGCACGTCACTCTTTTGCGGAATCGGGTTGTTGGATAGTTTGTAGAGCACCGTGAACGCGGTCATCGCGGTGGCCAGACCAAAAGCGATGGCCAACACCATCAGGGTTGACAACACCGGTGTGCGGCGCAGCGCCAGCAGCGCAAGTTTCAGGTGATACGGGAACATGGGGAGCTCCGAAAGTGGACGGGTCAGGCCACCGCACGTGGGCGGCCGACGAGGCCTAGCGGCGCAAAATCGTGTTCGGCCAGATCAACCACCTGCCCGTCGACGATATGCACATGGCGACGCGCGCGGCGCGCTAGTTCCAGATCGTGGGTGACCATGATGATGGTAGTGCCCTGGCCATTGATCTCTTCCAGCAGTTCCAGAACGCCACGCGCCATGACGGTGTCCAGGTTGCCTGTCGGTTCATCGGCCAGCAGCAATTTGGGCTCACCGGCGAGCGCACGGGCAATTGCGACGCGCTGTTGCTGCCCGCCGGACAGTTCGGCCGGGTAGTGGTGCAGGCGTGAACCCAAACCGACGCGCGCCAGCGAGGCCTCAATCCGACGTTTGCGTTCGGCCTTCGGAAAGCCTCGATAGCGCAGTGGCACATCAACGTTGTCGTACAAATCAAGATCGGCGATCAGATTAAAACTCTGAAAAATGAAGCCAATTTTCTCGTTACGCAGCTTCGAGCGCGCATCGTCATTGAGCTGCTTCACGTCGATACCATCGAGCGCGTACAGCCCGTCGGTATGTTCCTCTAGCAAGCCAGCGATGTTCAAAAAGGTGGTTTTGCCCGACCCTGAAGGCCCGGTCACCGCGACAAACTCGCCCGCGTTGACGGTCAGGGTCAGATCCCGCAAGGCATGTGTTTCTACCAATGCCGTGCGGAAGACTTTGCGCAGGTTTTGCATATTCAGCATGGGATAGCTCCGGGAGTAGGGTTGGCTGAAGGGCGGATTTTGGACCCGCCGTACGCTGGGTTTGGTACGGGTAAGTTGTGGGTCTGAGCGGCTTGCATTCCCGCCACGACCCGAGTTCATTTGCGCAATCAACGCGTTAACAACACTTCATCGATACCACGCAGCTCGTCAATGCCGGCGACTATGACTTGTTGACCGGCGCTCAATCCGCTCATCACTTCGAATGTGGCAACCGAGCTGGCGCCGAGTTGAATCGGCTGGCGCCTAGCGATATCGCCATTGATCACCCACGCAAACGAGGCGTCGCGCTCCAACGCCGAGCCCCGTTCAACCAGCAGCACGTCGGGCTTTTCTTCAAGCAATACGCGCACTTGCACGCGTTGATTTTGGCGCAGCGAGCTCACGCCGCCATCGGTCAAACGGATGCGTGCCAGCACTTGCGCGTTTTGCACTTCCGGCGAGACCAGGCGCACTTCGCCTTGCCGGCGCTCCGCTCCGATGGTGATTTCTGCGCGCTGACCGGGTGCTAAGGAATCTGCATAGACTTCGGAGACGGCGGCTTCTACTTCCAGTTCGGTCAGATCGACCACCATCAGCAGCGCTTGATTGGCAGCCACGTTAGCGCGATCGGTCACCAGCCAGTTGCCGACCACGCCATCAAAAGGCGCACGCACTTGCAGCGCCGCCACTTGGCGCTGTAATTCCGTCACCCATACTTGCTGGCTGGCCAGTTGCTCATCGAAACTGCGCAATTCCAACTGCAGCGAATCGCGTTCCAGCGCCAAATCGGCCTCGGCGCTGGTCAGGGTGATTTGCGTGCCTTCGAGCACATCTTGCGCACGCTTTAGATCGACCTCGGGCAACACGCCCTTTTTGAACGCCAGTGCAGTGCGCTCCAGCTCGCGTGAGGCGGCTTTATCCGAGATGCGCGCGGCGTTGATCGCCCGTTGTTTTTCTAGCACGGTGCGTCGATTGCTGATCTCCTGGCGGGCGCGCTCTGCGGCCACTCTGGCCAAGGTCGATTGCTCGCGCTTGAGTTCACTTTCTAGCTCGGGGCTATCCACGCTGGCGAGCAACGCGTCCTTGCGCACCAACGCGCCGGGCTCAATCGCAAAGCGCACGATGCCAGGAGCCGAGGTGTACAAGGATGGGCTGCGTGCTGCGACCACGCGTCCTTGCGATGCGACATCGCGCACCAGCGTGCCGCGGCGCACTTCGGTGATCCGCACCCGTTCACGGGACAGCGTGCTTTCCGCGGTGAGCGTGGGAACTAGCGCAAAGCCACCCGCCACCAGCAATGCCGCCGCGCTTAAGCCGATAGCCCACACTTTGATCGGCAAAGGTTTTGCAGGCGCATGCAGCGGGCGATCAGTGGCAGAAGTATCTCGAAACATGAAGATAGGCGCAGAGACTGGATATGCGCTTAAATGCATATCGCGTGCCAGAGCCTACATCATTGATTTATATGGCCTATGTCGACGTCCAGTCGGCAGCGGACGCCGAACGGACGGCGTCCGGTCGAATCATTGCTCAAATCCATCAGCGAACAGGACAGCTGGCAGCTCCGTTGCGCTGCTCATGCGATAAACGCGGCCGTTGAACAACGCCAGATAGATGCGGCCGTCTTCATCTTCGCCGAAGCTGGCTATGCCGCTGGGCGCCAATCCCCAGCTGTTGCCGGTGGTGGGTTGTGGCCCAAATACGCCTGGGCTGGTTTCTGAAGCAAACCAGATCCTGCGCGAGCCATAATCGCCGTAGACGTACAGGCTATTTAGACCCGGAATCGGTCCGCGAATCCGGTAACCACCGGTGATCGAAAAACCCATCGAGCGGCCATAGGCGAGAATCGGGCCGGTCAGCGTGTCACCCATTCGGCAGGTACCGCTGGCCGAGCCCGTGCCCTCGCGGCAATCCCAACCAAAGTTGATCGGATTAAGGATCGGACCCGCAGCGCGGAAACTGATCTCCTCTTGCGCGCTCTGGCCGACGTCGCCGATAAACAAATCACCCGTCAGCTTGTCGAAACTGAATCGCCAGGGATTGCGAATGCCGTAGTGCAAAGTTTCGTCGCACGCACCGGTGAGGCGCGTGCTGCCCGCATAGGGATTGTCGGCAGGTATGGCGTAGTTGGCCGAGCCATCGGCGTTGTCTGAGCACAGTTCATTTCCGGCACTGGCGGGTGTGCTCGCATTAACGTCTATGCGCAACATTTTGCCCAGTAGCGCACGACTGTCCGCGTTGCCACCTGAATTGGTGAATGCGATATCTGCCGGGCAACCACTGGTTCCTTCATTGGGAATAAGGTCGCTCGGCCTCAGGCTTTGCGCGCGATTGCAGGGGTCGTTGCCACTGCCGCCATCACCCATGCCGATATACAAATAACCATCCGGGCCAAACAGAATCGTGCCGCCGTTGTGATTACTAAAATCCTGATCAATCCGCACAATGACCGTTCGCGTGGACACATCCACGACATTTGCATTCACGGCATCGACTTGGTAGCGCGCCACCACGGTATCGCCCTGGGTATCGTTGTAGTTGATGTACAGAAAGCGGTTCTGACTGAAATTGGGATGAAAAGCTAATCCCAGCAAGCCGCGTTCATCACCCACTCCGCCTACACTGACAAAGCCGCCCGGGGGCGCATTGGCAACACCGACAAAGCTCAGAAATGGCGCTCCGAGGTAACTGCCGTTGGTGAACACTCGGATGTTGCCGATCTGCTCAACGACGAACAGCCGTCCGCTGCCGTCGCCGGCATGCCGGACAACCAATGGACGATCCATCGCCGCGCAAGCGGGACAAATCTCAGTCAAAGCTAAATCCGGCGGCGGTGATTGCGCGATGGCAACGGAGCCCACCAACCATGCAGCAGATGCAAGCAGAGAGCGAAGCATCGTGTTTCTCGCAGCTGGGAAGCCTGCAATGATAGCGAGTGCGGCCGCGCGCCAGTGTGAACTGAGCGTCAAGTCCGAACTTAAGCCAGCAATGCACCGGCGCCAGCGGCCAGCAACGCTTGTGCGACCTCAATGCCCAATTCCTCAGGTGCCATAACAGCCCCGCTGCCGTGCGCGCGCACCAACCGACCGCTCGCGGCGTGGCCAACCAGTCCTTGCAAGTGCAAGCCAGTGTCGATGCGCTGCGCCAGCGCGGCGATCGGCACTTGGCAACTGCCGCCCAGATGACGATTCAGCGCGCGCTCGGCGTTGATGCAAATCGCGGTATCGGCATCGTGCAACGCGCGAACACGTTCGATGGTGGCGAGATCGCCTGCCCGCGTTTCGATGCAAATTGCGCCTTGTCCGGCGGCCGGTAACCACTCTGGAGCCGTCAGTCGTGCGCGAATGCGCGCAGCGAAGCCCAAACGCTTTAAGCCCGCAACCGCCAAAATGATGGCGTCGTACAAGCCAGCATCGAGTTTGGCCAAGCGCGTATTGACGTTGCCACGCAAATCACGCACCGTCACATCGGGTCGCAACGCCTTGATTTGCGCGTGCCGACGCAAGGATGAGGTGCCAAGCACCGCGCCTACCGGCAGTGCCGCAATATCGGCAAACTGATTGCTAACGAAGGCGTCGGCCGAATCTTCGCGAGTTAAGATTGCCGCCAGCGTGAAACCCGGCTCCAACTCGACTGGTACGTCTTTTAGCGAATGCACGGCGATATCTGCTTCATGGCGTTCCAGCGCAAGTTCTAACTCTTTCAGGAACAGACCCTTACCGCCGATGGCCGCGAGCGAGCGATCAAGCACTTCATCGCCGCGCGTGGACAGTGGCAGCAACTCAATGTGCAAACTTGGATCAAGCGCCCGCAAGCGCGCGGCCACGTATTCGGTCTGCCATAAGGCGAGTTGGCTCTTGCGGGTAGCAATGCGTAACAACATAGGGATTCCTGCGGCTACACCAACAAGGAGATATCGGCGGCGCCGAGGAATAACGTGCTCAAACGCTGTAACAGCGCCAAGCGGTTATCGCGCACAGCGCTGTCGTCGGCCATCACCATGACACCTTCGAAGAATGCGTCCACCGGCGCTTGTAGTTGCGCCAAACGACTCAGACCGGCGATGTAGTCGCCGCGCGCAAAACTGGGCGCACTATCGTGCTCGGCGCTGTTGATCGCCGCAAACAGCGCCCGTTCGGCGTCGTGATGTAACAGAGTTGGCGACACCGCGGTCAGCGCGTTGACATCGATTCCCGCTTCCGACGCCTTGCGCAGAATATTACGACTGCGTTTGTTGGCCGCCGCCAGACTTTGGCAAGCGCCGAGCGCTTTGAACGCCAACACCGCTTTCAAACGCTGATCGAAATCCAGCAGATCGTGTGGTCGACGTGCGGCGACCGCTTCAAACACGTCTGCGGTGATGCCGGCATCGGTGTAATAGGCGCGCGTGCGTTCCAGAATGAACTCGTACAACTCGTTAACCGCCGGCGCACACAATTTGTCGGCCAGTTTGCCGAGCAAGGAGTCATCGTTAAACACCGAATTGGCGATTTTGGCCAAATAATCCTTAAGACTCTGCGCCGGAATGCCGAGTACCGCCTGTTCCAGAATCTGCGGCAAATCCAAGCGGATTTGGCCTTCAATCAAGGTGCGCGCCAAGCCAAGCGCGGCGCGCCGCAGCGCGAACGGATCTTTGTTGCCGGTCGGTTTCAAGCCGACCGCGAAAATACCCGCCAAGGTATCCAATCGTTCCGCAATCGCCAGCACCCGGCCAAGCGGGCTAGCGGCGATCGGCGCGCCGGAAAATCGCGGTGCATACACTTCATCAAGCGCTATCGCGAGCGCTTCTGGCTGCCCCTGCGCCAGCGCGTAGGTGCGGCCCATGTGGCCCTGTAAATCGGGGAACTCGCCCACCATGCGGGTTTGCAGATCGGCTTTGGACAAACGTGCGGCGGCTTGCGCCAGACCTGGATCCACGCCCACCGCGGGTGCCACGGCGCGCGCCAGTGCGATCACCCGCTCGGTCTTGTCAAACAAACTGCCGAGCTTTTGCTGATAGGTGACGGTTTTCAACGCTTCCACGTGTTCTGACAGCGGCTGTTTCAGATCCTGATCAAAGAAAAACGCTGCATCCGACAGGCGCGGGCGCACCACGCGCTCATAACCCTTGCGAATCTCATTCGGATCGCGGCTTTCGATATTGGCCACGCCGACGAAACTGGGCAGCAAATGCCCGCCGTCATCTAAGACCGGGAAAAAGCGCTGATGCGTTTCAATGGTGGTGACGATCACCGCTTCTGGCAGGCGCATGAACTCGGTTGGGATGGAACAGGCAATCGCGCACGGCCATTCGGTGAGATTGCTGACCTCGTCGATCAAATCGTCCGGCAAGCGCGGATTGCCGCCCAAAGTCTGTGCAGCCGCGCTGACCTGTGCGCGAACACGCTCGCGACGCGCCTGCGGATCGACCAGCACCTGCGCGGCCAACAGCGTAGCCACATAATCTGCCGGTCTGGCGATCAGCACATCGTCGAGGTGATGAAAGCGGTGCCCGCGCGTGCGTCGGCCGCTGCTGACGCCATACACCGATGCGCTCAGTACCATCTCACCCAGCAGCACGATCAAACCGTGCACCGGGCGTAAAAAAGCAAACTCGTTGCTGCCCCAACGCATCGGTTTGCCTTGCGGCAAGGCTTCGATGCATTCCTTGATCATGGCCGGCAGCACCTCGGCGGTTAGCGCGCCAGGTTTACTGCTGCGGTAGACAAACCACGCGCCCTTGTCGGTTTCCAGTTTCTCTAGCGCCGTAACCGCAACTCCGCAAGAAGCGGCGAAACCATGCAGCGCCTTGCTCGGCGTGCCATCAGCGCCCATGCCCGCCGCCAGCGCCGGACCGCGGCGTTCTAGCGTTTGTTCGGGCTGCGCCAAGGCCACGCCCGGAATCAGCACCGCGATGCGGCGGGGCGTCCACAGGGCCTGAGTCTGTTCGCGCCCGTGGCCAATTCCAGCCTTGCTCAGGCGCTCGCTCAAACCATCGCGCAAACCAGTGGCCAAGTCGGCCACGGCTTTGGCCGGCAATTCTTCGCACAACAATTCGACGAGCAGATCAGCGGTGTTGGTCATCTAAGCTTCCGATACAGCAGACAAAAATGGGTTGCGCGCAGTTGCACCGAAGTACACCTGCCCGTGGTTTAGATCTTCCGTGAGAATTTGTTTGCAGCGCCCGCGCTCTGCGGCGGCAACGATCAAGCTGTCCCAGAATGACAAACCGTAGCGCTCTCTAGCGTCCAAGGCTCGATGCGTCAATGCCGGATCCATCGGGACGATTAGACAGTGTGCGAAAACCGACAATGCTTCTCTGGCCTCCGCGATGGCAAAGCCAAATTGCGGGCTCATCAAACAGTTCGCCAGTTCGTTTAGGACTTGGCTAGATAGCACCAAGTTGTCGCGTTCCAACAAATTGGCGACCAAATCGAATGCAATCTGTTGTTTGTGCGGCGCCTGCGTGTCATGGATATAGACCAGCACATTAGTATCGACGAAGCACAGTCCGGTCATAGACATTCTCTCGGTTGAACTTTTCGCCTCCAGCGGGACGCGCCAACTTGCGCGCTACGCGCCGGAATTCATCGGCACGCTGTTGAGCAACACCGGCGTCGGTGCTTACCAACTGTTGCAAATAATCACGCAGTAGCTGGGTGACCGTGGTGCTGCGATCCAAAGCGAGTTTTCGCGCCCGAAGCAATAATTGTTCGTCTACCGTGAACGTTAGGTTGGGCATGATCGATCCGACCCTCAATAAGGTTAAACCATAATAAGGGTGTATCGCGTTGCTGCCAAGCACCTTGTCATTAGGCCGCTCTCTTCACACCCGGAAAGCCGAGCTTCTCGCGTTGTGCGTAATAGGCTTCGGCAACCGCTTTGGCGATGGTGCGCACCCGCAAAATGTAGCGCTGCCGTTCGGTCACGCTAATCGCGCGACGGGCGTCGAGCAAATTGAAGCTGTGACTAGCTTTGCACACTTGATCGTAAGCGGGCAGCGGCAAGCCACGCTCAACGAGCACTTTGGCTTCCGCTTCGTGGGCATCGAACGCGCGGAACAACTCGGCGACATTGGCCGCTTCAAAGTTGTAAGTGCTTTGTTCGATTTCGTTCTGCAAAAACACGTCGCCGTAACTGACCACGCCATGCGGACCCACCGTCCAAACCAGGTCGTAGACGTTTTCGACGTTCTGCAGATACATCGCCAAACGTTCCAAACCGTAGGTGATCTCGCCCGATACCGGCTTGCACTCAATGCCACCCGCCTGTTGGAAATAGGTGAACTGCGTGACTTCCATGCCGTTCAACCACACTTCCCAGCCCAAACCCCAGGCGCCGAGCGTGGGTGATTCCCAATTGTCCTCAACCAAGCGCAAATCGTGGGTGAGCGGGTCAATACCCAGCGCCGCTAAGGAGCCGAAATACAATTCAAGAATGTTCTTTGGCGACGGTTTTAAGATCACCTGATACTGGTAATAGTGCTGCAAGCGATTGGGATTTTCGCCGTAGCGGCCATCCGTTGGGCGCCGCGAAGGCTGCACGAACGCCGCATTCCATGGCTCAGGGCCCAAACAGCGCAAAAAAGTGGCCGGATGAAAGGTGCCAGCACCCACTTCGGTATCCAGCGGCTGGATCAACACGCAACCCTGATTGGCCCAGTAGGCGTTCAGTAGAAGAATGATGTCCTGAAAGGTTGGAGCAGACATGCGCGAGTCGGGAAGAAAGTGCGAAGGTCGGCGAGTATACGAGAGCAAAGGCGCGGGTCGGTGGGCGCCTTTGGTAGGTTCGATCTGTGATCGAACGCTTCTGCCTCAGCATGCGGGGAAAGCGTCAGCGCACAGCGCCGGCCCAGAGCCTTGCCCCGCCCGCGCCCCGCTTCTCACCATCACACCGCAACCGCATTCGCCCGCGGCGCGTTGCGCGGCGCATAGCGGCGGTTCAAATAAACGGCGGAAACCGTGGCGACGATCAGTGGGGCAAACCAAGGCAGCAACTGCAGCCACGGCAGTCCAAAGCTGGCCAAAAAGCCATTCAAGCCGACGCCCAAGAAGGCGACATGAGTGGCAACGCCGTTGCCCAACATCGCGCCATAGTGTTCCTTGAGCCACCAATTGGGCGCGGTTGGCAACGTACGTGCTTGGCGGATCATGCCGATGCCAAGCACCACACCCACCCAGCAGAAAGTGCTCAGTAACATGCTGCCGCGTTGCGCACCGAAGGCAAATACCGCCAGTCCGGCCAGCAGATTGGCCCAGGCAACCACGCGATAGCTGCGGTTGTGGTAAGCCGCCTTGTCGCGTTTGAGTTTTATTGCCCGCCAGGACAGCCACACCGTGGTGCCAGTAATCACCACCAGATAGGCGAAAAACACGCCGATGCTGATTCGGCCGCGGGCAATAAACAGCATCGACATCGGCACCGCGCTAGCCAGAATGCCGAGCATGGCAATTAAATAAGCTTTGCCAACCCGCTTGTGCAAGCTGCTGCCTTTGCGGACAAAAGCGGCCATCCAAAAGCTCAGCAGCGCGACACTACCCGCTGCAATATGCGCAAAAACCAACCAACGATAGGCGTCCATGTTTACTCCGTGCGGGCTGATTAGTTAAGTTTGATTTGAATGGCGGTGGCGCCAGCACTTAAGTCAAAAGCGGCATCGTCATAGGACGGCGGACCAAATGAGCCGCCGCCGTTGCTGAATCCGTAGGGCTCGCTTGGGATACCAAACATGCCGCGATCAAGCTTGCCGTTGGCGTTTTTGTCGACATACACGGCCACCGCGTAACGACCGGCCGGAAGCTCATCGATGTTCAGCGTGTGCGAGCCACGTTGATCAAGCTGGGCCGGCGCTGCCTCACGTACCCCGCGTAGTGATTTTTTCAACCAGCTGTCCTTCTGGTCGTAAACCGCCACCATCAAAAGCTCGCCGGGCTTGATGCCATTGCCCAATTCGACCGACAAACTGCCGGCGTTTGCGGCGCTGCTCGCCAACAGGCTCAGGGACAACAGCAAGACTGCTTTGTTATTTGTTTGCATGACACGCGCCTCGTTCGGGGTGAATCCAGCATCGGCCGATGAGGGGATCTAAGGCAGGTGTGCGGCGTCACCCTGCGGGGGTGACGAAAGTCACCAACGGCGTGGCGCGCGGCATTGCGGGTGCGGGCAAGGTCCTAGCCCTGATATTTCATAAATTGCACGCGCCCTCGCTTGTCCCTTGATCGCCCAGCGATTTTTCCTCAGCCGGGTGTGAATCACTACACCGCTCCTTCGAAAAAACCGCTGGGCGATCAATGTCCTGCGCGATCATCGCGCGAATTCAAGAATCATCAGGGCTAGCAGCCTGTTGGACTTTGCGCGTGAGATGCCTTGTGTGGCTTAAGCGGATGCAAGGCGCGGCGCGCAGCCAATGGCTCGTCCGTTAGGGTCGCAACGCCGCAGACGCCGTTCAAACGCGCAACCCGCAGGGCCGGACGGCCTTTTGGCATAGCGCAGACTCGAAAGTAGAGCCATAGCCTTCAAAATTAAAAAAAATGGGTAACGATCGCCAAAAGGACTTCCGGCGCACTCGCGAGGAAAGTCCGACAGACTGCTAAACTCCGCAAATGGACGGAACCAGACAGCCCAACATCGATTCTCCCTGGCACGGCACTCGGCTCTCACCACTTAACCTGGCCGCCTACATCACTTGGCTGGCGGTGCTGCTGCAATCCTTGCGCTGGAATAAGCTGAGCGAGGGCGATGCATCGCAATGGGCCGGTTTCTGCGCGCTGTGCGTCGTTTTGATCGCCTATTTGCTGGCCAACGCGCGCACCGCCGAGAATCGAAACCTGGAACGCGCGCTGGTATTGCTGCAAGCAGCGGCTGTGCTGGTCGCCACTTGGTACCTACGCAACGGCGGACCGGCGATTTTGTTGATCATCGTTGCCGGGCAAGCCGTCGGAATGTGGCCGCGTTGGCAGGCGCTGCTCATCATGGCTGCCTGCAACTTCGCGTTAGTTTTGATTTGGTTGCAGGCTATCAGCTGGTCTAGCGCGCTACTCGCGGTGCTGCCAATGGTGGGTTTCCAGACCTTTGCGGCTCTCACCGTGCACTACGCGATGAACGCGGAGCGTGCCCGCGAACAACTGGCGCACACCCACGCGGAGTTACTGGCTACCCAGCGCCTGCTGGAAGACAGTGCCCGCAGCGGCGAACGCTTGCGACTGTCGCGCGAATTACACGATGTAGCCGGACACAAACTCGCGGCGCTGAAGTTGAATCTGCGTTTGTTGCAACGCGACCCAAATTTGGCAACGCGCGAAGAGGTCAAAGTGGCTGCGACACTCGCCGACGAGTTGCTTGCAGATATTCGATCGGTGGTCAGCGAATTGCGTAGATACGATGGCATCGATTTGCCGGCGGCCATCCGCACGCTGACTGAGCAAATTCCCGGCACCCGATTCAAGCTTGATATTGACCCTAATTTTCGGGTCGCCGACGTCGCGAGCGCGGAAATATTGTTGCGCTGCGCGCAGGAGGGCATCACCAATGCCTTGCGCCACGGTCGTTCTACGCAGATTGACCTGCATTGCCAGCAAAACGGTGATCGCATCGAATTAGCGGTGCGCAATGATGGCGCGGCATTGACCAAGCTGTGTTTTGGCAATGGATTGAACGGGATGCGCGAACGCCTAGCCGCCGTCGGCGGCGAACTCTCTCTGCGCGCACTGACCGGCGGCGGCGCCGAACTGAAGGCCGTTCTACCCAATGCATGAAAAATCGAGCCCAAGTAAGATTCGTATCGCGCTGGTTGACGACCAGGCCTTGGTGCTCAAAGGCTTGTCGGCACTGCTGAACGGTTTTAATGGCATCGAAATCGCACTCGAAGCGAGCGATGGCCAACAGTTGCTCAATGCGCTTGCACAACGTCCGGTCGACGTGATTGTCAGCGACATCCGTATGCCCGGTTTAAGCGGCATCGACATGATTGGGCGTCTGCGCGAAAGCGGCGACGCAACGCCGGTGATCTTGTTGACCACCTTCGACGATAGCGCGTTGATGCTGGCGGCCGTCGACGCCGGCGCGCAGGGTTTTTTGCTCAAAGATGCCTCGCCAGAAGATTTAGCCGAGGCCATTCATCGCGTAGCGGCCGGTGATACTTTGCTGCAACCGGTCAGTTTGGGCCCAGTGCGCGCTTTGCGCCGGCCAGAGCCACATATCGGCCCACGCTTGCATTTGACCGAACGCGAAATCAGCATCCTGCGACTAGTTGCCGGCGGCTATTCCAACAAAGAAATCGGCCGATCCCTGCATTTGTCTGAAGGCACGGTGAAAAACTACATTTCCGACGTCCTGGTCAAACTGGATTGCCGCGATCGCACACACGCAGTGCTAAAGGCGATCACCCAGCGCCTGTTGTAGATGCGCATTCTTAGGCATGCTCCGTGAACTTCTGGACTGGCGCAATTACCCATGAAACGCGTTACCGGAATTGGCGGCATCTTCTTTAAGGCACGCGATGCCGCGATGCTGCGCGACTGGTATCGACGGCATTTGGGTATCGATGTGCAGGACTGGGGCGGCACTGCTTTTCGCTGGAACAACCCAGAAGCGCCTGAACCCGATGCAGTCACCGTGTGGACCATCTTCGAACAGTCCAGCAGCTATTTCGCGCCCAGCAACGCGGCATTTATGGTTAATTACCGCGTGGACGACCTGCACGCGCTGCTGGCGGCCTTGCGTGCGGAAGGCTGCGAGGTCGATGAAAAGGTGGATGAATCCGAGTGCGGCAAGTTTGGCTGGGTCATGGACCCGGAAGGCAACCGCATTGAGTTGTGGCAGCCGCCGACGGGATCATCGCCGGGCTGATGGATCAGTCTTCGGCCACGGACGAGACGCCCGTTCCGATCAATATCGCCGCCAGCCTAGCGGCGCGCGCCCTGCTTGCCGATGTGCGCATCGTGCTGGTCGACACGCATTTGACGCGCAACATCGGTGCGGCGGCACGTGCAATGAAAACCATGGGTTTGGCGCGCCTGCAACTGGTGCGTCCGCAGCGATTGCCGGATGGTGAAGCGTACAAGTTGGCCGTCGGGGCGGACGATCTGCTGCAAGATGCGCAGGTTTTCGCCGATTTGCCAGCCGCGCTGGCCGACTGCGTTTTGGTTTTTGGGGTCAGCGCGCGGCGCCGTCGTCTCAGTTTGCCGGTCGATTCTCCCGCGTCGGCGGCCCAAGCGGGATTAGCGCTGGGCGCGCAGCCGGTCGCTTTTGTGTTTGGTGGTGAAGAGGCGGGCCTCTGCAACGACGATCTATTGCGTTGCCATCGTTTGCTGCAAATTCCAAGTGACCATCAGTTTGGCTCGCTTAACTTGGCCGCCGCGGTACAAGTCATCACCTATGAATTGCGCATAGCGGCATTGCAAGCGCAACCGAGCGCGCCGCTGGCGCGCCGCGCCGTGCACAAAGAATTCGAACAATTCATGGCGCATCTAGTGTTGCAACTTGGCCCGACGGGTGGGACGCGCTCGCTGCTCATCGAGCGCGTCCGCCGTCTGCTGCAGCGCGCGCAGCCCAGCCGCGCAGAATTGCGCATGTTGCACGGCTTGCTGGCCACTTTGCGCCGTAACGCGGATGAGCGGGGTTAATACACCCGGCAAAACGCCGACTTCAAGTAGCGCGATTCAGGAACATGGGCCAGCCACGGGTGATCTGCCCCAGCGCCGCGCACGTCGAGAATCTGCACCGTGCGATTGGCGTAAAAAGCGGCGCGCCGA
>Ga0105048_10004339_pt1 | contig 23114 bp, 21 predicted proteins | sample MAT05_FD_78382 | JGI IMG/M metagenome (GOLD analysis project Ga0105048, IMG submission 78382) | Freshwater microbial communities from Lake Fryxell liftoff mats and glacier meltwater in Antarctica - MAT-05 | ecosystem: Environmental > Aquatic > Freshwater > Ice > Liftoff microbial mat | place...
CACAACTGAACGTTGGTTTTGCAAAGCATTTCGGTGTCATCGTTTGTTGCCAAACCCAATGCTAGTGGTCATTTTTTCTGGACCAAATCCGCATGTTAGCTCCCTACCTAAAATCATAGATGGCATCGAATTTGTAAGAGGCGATGCGGAAAACGATAAGAATCGAGAACTAAATTAAAAAGCCGAGGCGGGGGTCACGCGGTGCAGATCAGGGATGCAAATACTGTGCCAATGATTCACCATCGGGCCGGAATTGGTCCGATGGAGTGGATGCGACTGGCAATCGCATAAATCGAGTCGGACGGAAGTGGCGAGCCGATCTGATTGTATTGTCATCTGGTCGCTGCGCTGGCACGATGGTAGCTCAACGTTAGATTGCAAAATTCAAACCCAGACCGCCGTTTTCCTAACCAACAGGAAGAACTATGGATCTGAAACTTCAAAACAAACTTGCGCACGTCACCGGATCCATACGTTCGGCTGTTGGTCAATCATCGAATAATCGACGCTCAAAATTTTCGACCTGTACGATTGAAAGTGGAAAAACCGGAGAGCTAGCGTTGCATGCCATTGATGCTGCCAAGGTTTTAAATGTTTTTCGCATCGCTCAGCGCACATCAATTCTGGCCAGGTTTTGAGTCGCAGACGATTTCAATCGTACAGATTTGAATATTTAAGGAAGAGGATTACCTATCTTTTACCGCACATTTTTTTGCCGGTTAAAGCGTCAATAGGGATCTAAGGGACACAGTTTCCTTCTTTTTCAAGTAGGTCGCGTTGCCGCCAATATCACCGTGGCTGCCACGGAACCAGACTTCTGTAATCTTGGTTCGATTGCTCAGACATCGTTCGATTCCAAAGGTCTCTCGCGTCTCGTCCAGAGCCATCGCATGAAAAGTATGATCCACAAATTCGGGAATGTCGGGCCGAAAATCATGCTCGCTCTCGGACCGCGGTATGCATTTCGCAAGTGATATGAGCCGACTGGAACAGGCCAAGTCTGATCTGCGGCTCGTATTTAAGAATCAAAATGAGGTAAGAACCTTTTGGGACTATCGAGCACTCGCGGTCGTGAATCAGAAACTCGGCAATTCCGAACGTGCAAAAAAAGCAATCGCCGACGCCTTGGCATTAGGCGGTACGGCTCCCCCTCGAATTGCTGAGGTTCTCGCCAACAATAGACGCACGCTAGGCAAAAGGAGACACAGGAAAGCGCCGGGATAAATCGGATTGGAGTTGTGAATGAGAGAGTCCTACAAAGAAGATTTAGCCAATCACTTTGGTTTCGAGCCTTTTCTTTTTGCTCTGCTTTCTCCGATGTAACTCGCTCATACACCGAAGTGTACGGACTCTTCTCTGGAGCGTCGGCAACTCACGCCCGAACCGGCTTCAAATCCACGTAAGCAGAACAAGCGGAGATAGCCGTTTCATCAGCCAGTTTCTGGCATTTGTAGTGACCCTGCCAAAAGCACCCCCCAAACCCTCGCCATCTCCTCCGTTGGCTGGTATGGCGATGCACTGACAAAGCAGCCGCATCCACCACGAAAGATCGTTCAAACGGAGGCGAATTGTAGCCATTACTATCGGCAACGCCGACGACCGGCACGGACGTAACAATCGCTAGTCTTTTACTTCTGCTAATCTTTCGTCCAATCCTGCAATCGCAAGTCAGGGACACTCTGGAAATCGGCCATGTTGTAAGTTACCGCCGTTAGATTGTGGCTTAGTGCCGTCGCCGCGATCAACCCATCCATGTCGGGCATTGGAGTACCCGCGTAGGCCAGGACGGCTCGCAATTCACCAAAACGCAAAGACATTTCGAGATCGATGTCATGCTTAGTAGATTTCTTCGTCCACCTCTTTGTCGGAGGCGATGTCTTTGGGTGGTGGTGCCATTTGGTCAAAAAGATACCAGTCCATTCCGTCTCCACCCGTTAAGACATCCAACGCATCGTCATCTTGAACTGTAATGCCCTTTTGCAAGAAGAAGTTGCCATTGATTCTTGCTGCAAAGAATGGGTTTGGAATACCCTTCAAGTTCGCAATCCTTGACACGTAGGTTCGGTTTGAACCCCATTCCAGCAAGATGGCTTTGAGTGCGGCGTCGTGATTGTCAAACAGAGTCGAGCCCGCGATCAGAAGATCTACATTTTCGTTGCCGCTAAGTCGATCTCCATTTCGACCGCCGATCAATAGATCTCTTCCTGCATTACCTACAATGGCGTCGGAGCCAAAGTCACCGACCAGCGTGTCATTGTCGTTCCCGCCTGAAATTTGATCATTGCCGTTCCCGCCTGTTATCATGTCCTTTCCTGAACCACCAGCGACGAAATCGTCGCCTGCCATTGCATAGATCCTGTCATCGCCCGTTTGGCCACGAATGGTATCAGCACCTCCGATGAGACTGCTTGTATCAAGTGGATCGATCGTTCCGTTATCACCCAGTATCAAATCATCGCCAGCTCCACCGTCTAGATCGTCCATTCCTGGATCAGGCTCCAAGCTGTTGTTGCCATCGATAAGCGTGTCGTTTCCATCTCCTCCTGTCAGTTGGTCATCGCCGAGACCTCCTACGACGAGATCGGAGTTCTTCTCTCCATTGGCGATATCGTTGCCATCCCCGCCGAACAGATCGTCACTACCGTTTCCGCCACTGAGATCGTCGTCACCGTCACCGCCATGCAGGATATCGTTGCCGTCTTCACCGTCGAGTGCATCATTTCCGTATTGGCCGATGAGGGTATCATTGCCATCCCCACCAAGCAGTCGATCGTTCCCGCCGTTCGGGCTCAAGGTAGGCGGTAGCGATGGGTTGAGGTTATCGCCGTAGATAGCGTCACTGCCATCTTCACCATTGATATAGTCGTCACCATCTGGAAGCAAAAAATTGCCGAAAACCAGCCAGCCTCCGATCAGCGTGTCGTTTCCGGATCCCGCCGCGATTGTGTCGTTGCCGCCTTGACCGTGGATGTTGTCGTTGCTGATCCGCCGAAAATGAGATCGTTGCCAAAACCGCCTCGAATGATATCGTCGCCACCTGTTGTTGCCTGCATCCTGCAAATTCATGTCGAGTACGATGTCGTCAGGTTTTTCGATGATATCGTGGATATCAAAGAGGGCATCGCGATTTTGCACAAAGTCGGAAACACGAGTCATGTACAAGACGTTTCCGAAACCGCCCCAACCACCCGACCCGCCTACCGACGCATGAATTCCTGCAATGCGTCCCTCGATAAGTCCTGGTCCACCCGAATCACCTCGAACAACGGTCGTTTCCAAAGGGCCGAGCCCCAGGCCACCCATGACATTGGTTGCCTCGGTCCCATCGTCAAAGTCCGTTTGGAGATAGCCTGTCGATGCGTGGATGGCATCGATGACATTGAGTCCAGCACGGCGAACGCCAGCGGTATCGGGAGGGCCAATGTTTTCGCCGGTGGCGCCTTGACCGGTCCGTCCATAGCCGACGAAGGTAACTAGCGACTCGATCTCGTCGCGGTTCTGGTACAGTTGATATCGCTCTGCACTCTTGGGAGCGATGGAGGGTAATGTAGTGATAGCGATATCGTAGCCAGCTTCGTCACCATCGTTGTCCGAAAAGGATAAATTCTTGAACAGCGGATGAACTACGGTATCGGCGTTGACTTGTGGAAAGGTGTATGAGCCCGAGGGTAGATCGAATCGAGTGTCGCCGTTCTGCAATGCACCGGTTCGCGCAGTTGTGACTACGATCGAACCGAATTCGATCGCATCCAGAGCCACCATGGTGGGAACATCGGTCACGGCCAAGTTGCCTATGAACTCGACTTTATATCCAAATTGCCCCCCAACTTTCACATCGACATTGGTAATGCTCGGCAGTGCTTCGAGCGCGTTTTCGACGACGCTGGGTGATGAATAGACGGGAATAGGCGATGTGAGCTCACCGTTGAAGCTCAATACAAAACTGCCCGACATCAATTTGGGGGCAGTCGGTAATATATTGATGTTCTGAATTGCGTTTTTGACAACGCAGTGTCCGGCGGTGAGGATGTGCCGACCGGTTTCCAACAGAAAGCCTGTGCATCGCGGTGCACTCGGAAAATTGGCCGCATCGCCAGCCGTGAACGCAACTCCGGTGAAAAGACCAAGTGAGATAGGAGGCAAGTTGCTGTTGGCTCCCACTATCATCATGGCACGTTGTTCGAGCGATTCGAACCCAACGCGTCGGCTGGCGGCACGAGCTGCTTTTGTAGGACGCAAGCAATCGAGCAAGAGCAACCGTCGCAGTGCTTGCTTTGGTGCTCCTGTTGCCGAGCGATTCAAGAGAGAGTGGATCGACATGGTGGTCGCTTTCTGGTAAGGCCCGATCCGTATGGAAGCAAAGGATTGCCTGCTACCCTACGAATGGACGCAAGGGCGGATCTATATTGGTAATGACCAAATCTGGGCGGAAACCCTCATCCATTCTGAGAATTTTCTAAAATGGGAGAATTTGGGACACTTCTCGCCGATCGCCACCGACTGGTTTCAGGGCTCTGCCTTGGAACCCACGGACTTGCAGGCTCTGCCTGCCGAATCGTCAAGAATACTTGTTTCGGTTGCATTGCAAAGCGAGGCAGAGCCTCCGGAGCAGTGCGTTCCCAGGCAGAGCCCGGGAACGAGAAACGTTACTGGTGGCATTAGCCGAGAAGTGTCGAATTAGGAAGAGTTCATCCTTTCATCTGCATCCTCCCATCCGGGCGAAAAGGGGCGACAAACCCGCTAGAACGTTGCCTCTGCGCTTCGAATGAAATTATTTATCTGATTCTACGGTTTGACCTCAATGATATCGTTGCGAGTTTCGATGGCTTCGGCTTTTTCTAATTGAAAGTCGGTATCACCACCGATATTCTCAAGGATATGCGCCACTTCTTTTATGTCCGTTTGATACCGACCTGGATCCGGCTAGTCACCATGGACCTTCTGATCGTTAGTGCTTCGATCGCGAGGGATTCTGCTGCGACCGGATCAGACGACCAAAGACCTCCCGCGAAATTGGCGAGCGCCAAAGACAGGTTGCTCGGGAGCGATGGATCCTTCGGAAATCTATCAGCACAACGGCGCAGTACATCGACGCCTCGCATTCGGACTTCAAATGCTTCCTTACTCTTTTCGTTCGAATGTAATACAAATGCAAGATTGCTGAGCTTGTTCCCGAGCGCCACATGGTCGGACGAGCCTGCGCCTTTAAGCCAAAGTACGTGGTCTGCAACCTCAACGCTTTGTCGCAGCTTCGATTCAGACGCTTTAAGTTCTCCCTGTCTTAACAACGCGGTTCCATGCCAAACGGCTTGTTCGCGGCTGAGTCGCCCATATTTGATTTCACCAGGCATAAGTTGAATCAGCTTCGCTATGATCGATTCTGCATCCATCAATGCCGCTTTGCCTTCGACGTACTGACCGTGTTCGATTAACGTCCTGCCCAGCGTGTTCAATGTATCGGCTGTGACGTGCATGGCTTCCGGTTCATCGCTTTTTTCTTTGAGCAGATCTTGTCGGAAGCGAGTCGCAAGCTCCAACGCTTGTTGGCCTTGAGCGATCATATTCGGCTGCCGGACCAATTGGCTGCCCAATCGAATCAACTCTTGTATCGGGGCTTGAGCCTTGCGAAATCGGCTTTCGGATGTAGCCAGATGCTTTTCGGCGAGCTGACGTTGTTGCTCCGTTTCCAGAGACTTCGTTTCCGCTAACTCGGTTGCTCTTATCGCAACATCGCGTTCCGTCAGAAACTTGGCTGCATTGCACTCGGCAATTTTGCGTTGGCGATCCGTCTCGAGCCATTGCGACCAAACCGCAACGAATCCGATGAGAACAACCGCCGCAAGAGTTACGGCAAGCCGACGGTCCGCTAATGGCTGGAACGCTGACAGGGGGGCTCAGAAAAATCTTTTGGGATAAAGCGACCGCCCATAAGAATTCCGAAGGTGAGGATGTGAAGTACCGTTGGAATGGATTTGTCTGTGATCCATTTATTATCGAGACGCTTGATTACGCTTGGCTTGAAAATAATACAGGGCCAGGACGTGTCCTGTTTCTCGGCTATACGATCAATGGTAGTTCGCATATCAACGTTGTTTCGTTTTTCAGTCTAGAAGGTCGTCCCTACGTGTTTGTAATGGAACCCATGGATGGAAAATTCAAGCTCAGAGAAATCGAATACTACCAACAGTCGACTCGATCATTCTTCGCCGCTTTGTAGCGACTATCTCTAGGCCCTCGCAACGAGGTTCCTGCGATGTGGGATCGAGAAACGAACGAATCGAAGACCTGTCTTCCAAATCCTTTGTGCTAAGAAAGAGACGATCGAATGCAACATAATCTTGTTCGTCTGCTAATAACGAGAACCCTACCAAACCTCCGCGGAAGGGAACCTCGTCGGGGAAATCTTGTGACCTATTGGAAGCATAGTATTGCCGCCTTCAAAACGGATTCGCTTTTTGCACGCGAGTAAAAGTCAGACACTTTCCACTTTTCTACGGGCGCATCCGTATCTGCCGGTTTCTTCTGGGTTCTTTTCTCCAGTCGCTTGAGTCAATACTCAAACCAACCGATAATTCGAGGCGCTGTTACATCGTCCAAAAACTTACCGGAAGGGAACATTTCCATTGGAACCGACTCATCCATATTCAGCCCACGATTACGGCGCACCTGTTGCGTCCTTTGCGGGGCAGCCTGTTCCCAGATTACAACGCGTGCTCGGATTTCACCTCTACTTATACGAGCACGACGACCTTCTGCCTCATACAGCAGCACATAGCCCGAATAACGACGATTTTCCAACTGGAAGATCTGCCTTTTGGTATACAGCGGTTGTAGCTCCAACAACCGAGCGATTGACGGTTGGACTGATGCTTGGCTCAGATGTCTCACGCGCCGCATGGCCTCAACTCTTTGCGGATCGTGCTGCTATCGAGGCCGAAATGGGGTTCGAATTGGAATGGAACTCTCCGGCAAATCAGAAAATCTGGACCGTCAAGATTTCGCATGGCGGATTGGTAGTCGATCCCCTGCTGAAATTCGCTTTTTAACTACTTGTCCTCTGCCAGATGGTGTCGATAACTGGGGAGCGGTCTGGTGGTTCTCGAATCGCGTCAACCATTGCCGTCTGGCCCTTCGCCGGACGGCTGTCCACGCATTTTACCGGTTGCCTTATTCGGACTCATTTGGCTTTAAGCGTGTCTTTTACGTCTCGGCCAACGTCCTTGGCCGCCTTGTCAACGTCTTCGCCTAGATCACGCAACTCCTCGTTCGGGCGCGCATCCAACGCATCTTTGATCCCGTCCGTTTTATTGGCGTTTGGCGCTTGTTCGCAAGCGGGTAGTGTGAGTAGCGAGGCGGCTACGAGAATGAGTAGTTGGCGAACTTGTTTCATGTTCAAAATACTTCCAAGGGCTAGTGATTTCAGCATGTTCGATGTTGCAATTCTTCGATTGGAGAAATGGTGATTCGTCGAACAGACCGCGCGTCTACAAAGCATGTTTCAAAATCAAACTGTCGTTCTAGCCGTACATGCATCAAACGTGCCAATAATTCGTCGGATTTTAATAAACAGGGAAATTTCAAACATGGAATCGAATGCGGCGTTTTGCGGCCGTCATTTGGCCTCCCATGGACCAAGCTGGTCGATCGTGCATCGATGATTCCAAAACGAACCTCGCCTTGCCAAAATCGCACAAACTTACAACTTCTTGACCGGCAGGTATCATGCACTTGCTAGAGTAACAGAGTCGCCAGAGTCGCCGGAGACGATTTTCAGCCCCAATACCAAGGAGATCCCATGATCACCACAGTTCACTTCGCTAGTGCCATGACGAGCTTTGCGATGCTATGCATAGCAACGTCCGTGTTAGCCCAGGATCGCCTGGCTTTGAAAAAAGACAGCACTCCGCAAATTGCGGGAAAAGAGACCGATAGCAGTAGCAAATGCCCGGTGATCGGTGGTACCCAAAAACCCTCGTCGGAAAGACACACGGCCGCTGGGACCATGTCCAATGGGGACTGGTGGCCGAACCAGTTGAACTTGCGAATCCTGCATCAGAATTCATCCAAAAGCGATCCGATGGGTGAAGCTTTTAATTACGCAGAGGAGTTTAAGAAACTTGACCTGGAAGCCTTAAAAAAGGATCTCCGTGAGTTGATGACGTCGTCGCAGGAGTGGTGGCCAGCCGACTATGGCCATTATGGTCCGCTATTCATCAGGATGGCTTGGCACAGTGCAGGCACGTATCGCGTTGCCGACGGGCGAGGAGGGGCAAGCTATGGAACACAGCGTTTCGCTCCACTCAACAGTTGGCCCGACAATGCGAATCTAGATAAGGCCCGAAGGTTGCTTTGGCCAATCAAGCAAAAGTACGGTCGCAGTATCTCGTGGGCCGACTTAATGGTCCTCACCGGCAATGTCGCACTTGAGTCGATGGGGTTCAAGACGTTTGGATTTGCTGGAGGTCGAGCAGACGTTTGGGAGCCTCAAGAAGACATTTCCTGGGGTCCGGAGAGCGAGTGGTTGGGAGATAAACGATACACTGGCGACCGCAAACTCGAGAATCCTCTCGCCGCAGTTCAAATGGGTTTGATCTACGTGAACCCAGAAGGACCGAACGCTAAACCGGATCCGCTCGCCTCGGCTAAGGACATTCGGGAGACGTTCGGTCGCATGGCCATGAACGACGAGGAAACCGTGGCGCTGATCGCTGGCGGTCATACATTTGGCAAAGCCCACGGGGCGGCCGATGCTAATAAGTTCGTCGGTGCCGCACCCGAGGCGGCAAGCACGGAAGAACAAGGGTTAGGTTGGAAAAATACTTTTGGAAAGGGCAATGCAGGCAATACTATTACCAGCGGCCTAGAAGGGGCATGGACTTCCACGCCGACGGCGTGGTCGAACGGATACTTCGATAACCTGTTCGGCTTCGAATGGGAACTAGGGAAGGGTCCCGGCGGCGCGCAACAATGGACCCCTAAAGAGGCATCTGCGAAGGGGACCGTTCCGGATGCTCACGATCCGGCTAAGCGTCACGCCCCAATCATGTTCACGACCGACATGGCCATGAAATTGGATCCGATCTACGGTCCGATTTCAAAACGATTCCATGATAACCCAAAAGAGTTTGCAAACGCTTTCGCCAAGGCTTGGTACAAGCTGACCCACCGCGACATGGGGCCCGTCACGCGCTGCTTAGGCCCACTCGTTGCCGAACCGCAGTTGTGGCAAGACCCAGTGCCTGTAGTCGACCATAAGTTGATCGGCGATCAGGACGCCGTCGCTCTCAAGGGCAAGGTTCTCGCATCCGGGCTTTCCATCTCTCAACTGGTTTCAACAGCTTGGGCATCGGCGTCCACGTTTCGCGGGACCGACAAACGCGGTGGAGCAAACGGTGCACGCATTCGACTCGCTCCGCAGAAAGACTGGGAGGTCAACAATCCTGCCCAACTGGCCAAGGTCTTGCAAACACTTGAGAAAATCCAACTGGAGTTCAATAAGTCGCAGTCAGGCGGAAAGAAGGTATCGCTCGCAGACTTAATCGTTCTGGGTGGCAATGCTGCCGTTGAAGCTGCTGCCAAAAAGGCTGGAGAAGATGTGAAAGTTTCCTTCTCTCCAGGTCGAACCGACGGGACACAAGAGAAAACCGACGTGGAGTCATTCGCCGTGCTCGAACCGATCACCGACGGGTTCCGAAACTATTTCGGTCACATGCACGACAGACCAGCCGAAGAGTTGCTCGTCGATCGAGCACACCTCCTCACGCTCACCGCTCCAGAGATGACTGTGCTTGTCGGCGGCATGCGGGTACTGAACACCAATACTTCTTTCCCTCAACTGGGCGCCTTCACGAAGCGACCAGAGACGTTGACCAACGATTTTTTCGTAAACCTGCTGGACATGGGCACCGATTGGAAGAAGTCGCCGGTATGCGAGCACTTTTTCGAAGGGCGGAACCGCAAAACTGGTGAGGTAAAATGGACTGGCAGTCGAGTCGATTTAGTGTTCGGTTCCAATTCGCAACTGCGAGCCATCGCGGAAGTTTATGGCAGTCAAGACTCGCAACAGAAATTTGTAAAGGATTTCGTAGCGGCCTGGAACAAAGTCATGAATCTTGATCGATTCGACCTCGATCCAGCGCTGCGAAGCGGATCGAAAACGGTAGCACTGCGCTAACGCCAATAAGTCTGGCTGGCAATTGTCGTCTGCTGGACTCCCTGGCCATCTGTTCTAGAGCGATGGTAAGCATCCCCCGAGTAAAACTCGAGTAAAACTCGGGGGCATTGTCATGCCGTCGGCTTTATGTCTCAATGCCCTGAGTTCGCAACCATCGATCCAAGGCAGGACCTGGAATCACTCTCTAAACTCACTGGCGCGGTAAATCGCTCGACAACGACCACTGCCACTGGAGCGCCGGTCGCACTTCGGGAACAGGGGTGGTTTCTAACGAGAAATCGTACAAACACCCCCCTTAAGATGGGGTTGGGTCGCGAGGTAGGCTTTTTTTGACTATACTCTGTCTTCAGACATTCCGATTATATATGCTATTTCGTACTCCCTCCCGCCAAACCGTTTGATCGATTAAGAGGAAATTCCTAGTCGATCGATGCCCACCTTCGTTGCTTTTGCTTTCGCCGGACTTCCAAGTTTTAACTTCTGGAGTTCGATCGCTGAAAGAAGCGTCCCTCGTAACCACGGATTGATACGATGATCTCGAATTCTACGGGAATGCATTCATTGCTTGACTCGGTTCAATTGCGCCAATTGGCGGATTGCCTGAGCTTGGGCGATTCCCTGGAACAACTCGCGGAACAATGGTCCTTTAGCAGCGCGCACGATTTGCTAGCTACCAGTGCGCGTTCCATGAATCTCGATTGGCTCGAATCGGATAGTGTCGATCTGGCTCTTGATACTCTCGACGGCTTCCCAGCCAAGCTGATCCACCGGCACGGAGTTTTTCCACTCGAACGCGGAACCGGGTGGTTACGACTGGCAGTCAGCAATCCGTTTGACTTTGCGGCGATCGACTCCGTCGCGTCTGCCATGGAGGTTGAGGTGCGACCTGTGATGGCCATGCAGGAAACCGTACAGAAGTTGATTAAGCGGCATTTGGGTGTTGGATCCGAGACCATCGATGGTTTGATCGCGTTACAGCGCCAACAGGCTGGCGACGTGGAGATGCTCGAGGGGATCGATCCAGATAGCTTGGAGGATGCGGAGGAAGCCCAACAAGCCTCGGTGGTCGGGTTGGTCAATGAGATTCTCAGTGAGGCGGTCCAGGCAAGAGCTAGCGACATCCATATAGAGTCGCAGGAGTCGGGCTTGAAAATACGGCATCGTATCGACGGAGTCTTGCAAAAACAGCCAACGCCCCCTGAGATGAACCAGTTCCGAGCCGCGATCATCAGCCGCTTAAAGATCATGGCCAAGATGAACATCGCCGAGAAACGTGTTCCGCAAGACGGGCGCATCAAGCTGCGTGTCTCGGGGCGCGAGATCGACGTGCGAGTCTCGATAATCCCCATGCTTCACGGCGAAGGGGTCGTTATGCGAGTGCTCGATAAGACGAATCTCAAATTCTCGTTGCGAGGTATCGGCATGCCGGAGGCTGTTTATGAAACGTTTCAGAAACTCATTCGCATGCCACATGGAATTGTACTCGTCACAGGGCCGACAGGTTCGGGAAAAACCACCACGCTTTATAGCGCGCTGAGCGAGATCAAATCCGAAGACATCAAAATCGTCACCACCGAAGATCCCATCGAATATCAGTTGGAGGGAATCAATCAGATTCAGGTGCACACCAAAGTTGGCCTGACCTTTGCCGCGTGTTTAAGAGCCATATTGCGGCATGATCCAGACGTCGTTCTTGTCGGTGAGATCCGCGACTTGGAAACCGCCGAGAACGCCACCCAAGCTTCGTTGACCGGCCACTTGGTTTTCAGCACTTTGCACACCAACGATTCGGCCAGCGCCTTCATGCGACTGTGCGACATGGGTGTTGAGCCTTTCTTGGTCGCAAGCACGGTCGAAGGAGTCTTGGCTCAACGACTCGTCCGCGTTTTGTGTGACGATTGCAAAGAGCCATATCACCCCAACTCAACGGAACTTCCCGATGATTTCCCTGTGGAGCATCGACTCGATCCGAAGTTGATCCTTTATCGACCGGTTGGATGCGCTAGTTGCCGCAAGACAGGGTATCACGGCCGATTGGGCATCTATGAACTGTTGGTAACCAACGAAGAAATACGCAAGATGATGACACAGCATGGGACTTCCGACGCGATCAAGCAAGTCGCGATTCGAAATGGAATGAAGACCATGCGGATGGACGGTTGGGACAAAGCCTTGTCAGGCATAACCACCATCGAAGAAATTGTCCGAGTGACGAAAGCGGATTGAACGCGATGACGGACTTTGCTTACACCGCAAAATCAACTACCGGCGAGAAACGCTCCGGCACCATCGCAGCCGCGAGTCGGTCGGAAGCGATGCAGCGGCTTCGTTCGCAGTCCCTTTTTCCAATGACATTGGTTGACCAGAAAGTGGGCAAGTCCCCGTTGGCCTCCTTTTCGCTTCCTGTGCGAGTGACCAAGGAACAAACGGCTGACTTCTGCGGGCAGCTTGCCGACCTCTTGAGCAATGGAGTCGCCATGCTGGAGTCATTGAAGATCCTGGCCGAAGCCACTGAAAATCCGCGACTTAAAGTTATCTCCATGCGGATTCATGAGGCGGTTTCGCAAGGGGACAGCTTGGACGTGGCTATGAGCAAGGAGGCCGCCATGTTCTCGGAATTGACTCTCAGCATGGTTCGCGCAGGCCAGGAGGGGGCATTCTTAGAGGAAGCACTTCAACGAACTGCCATGTTCTTGCGAAAGCAAGATGAGATGCGGAGCAAGATTGTCGGCGCGCTCGCCTATCCGATTATTCTGGGAATCGTCGGCAGCATCATTACAACACTGATGGTCGTCTTCTTGGTGCCCAAGTTTCAGCCATTCTTCGATCGCCTTGAGCAAAATGGGACTGGGCTCCCCTGGATCACGATTGTTCTTCTTGGAACAAGCCATTTGATGTTAAGCTATGGGGTGTTTGTCCTATTGGGAGTGGCGGCCATCGGCTTCGGCCTCTATCGAGCGATTAAGACGACGACAGGACGTCGCATCGTCGACCAGCTAAAGTTAAAAACGCCAATGGTTGGTTCCATCTTTCACGACGCGGCCGTCTCGCGTGCCTGCCGCGTCCTTGGAACCATGCTTCGCAACGGAGTTCCGCTCCTGCGATCGCTCAGGATTAGCAGCGAATCGACTGGAAATACACTGTTGGCCGAGGCAATGTTGAAATCGGTCGAGAATGTGACGGCCGGTGACACACTGTCCAAGCCGCTCGCGGCCAGCGGGCTCATACCGCCACAAGTCATGGCTATGATTCGAGTTGCGGAGGAATCAAACACCCTGGATGAGGTGCTAATCAAGATTGCCGATCGTATCGACAATCGCATTGAGCGTCGACTGGAAGTCATCGTTCGAATGATCGAACCGATGATGCTCATCCTCATCGGAGGGATGGTTATGTTCGTCATTGTGGGGGTGCTGTTGCCCGTGTTTGATCTAAACTCATCCGTGGGGTAAACTAGTCTTGACCTTGAACCTATTGTCATCAGCCCACCTCCCACCTCCCACCTCCCACCTCCCACCTAACTTCAAACCTCAAACTTCACCCTCCCGCCTACCCCTCCCACCTCACTATGGAATCCATCATGCATCTTCGGCTTTCTCGAAATACCAGGCACGGCTTGACTTTGCTCGAATTGATGATCGTTTTGATCATTCTGGTCGGCCTCATCGCTATCGTTGGTCCACGACTTCTGGGCTCGCAAAAGAAGGCCGACATTCGAACGGCTCAGGTCCAAATCGGCGGGTTAGCGTCGTCACTTAAAATGTACGCAGTCGACATGAAAAGCTTCCCTCTCACCGAAGAGGGCCTCGACGTGTTGATCAGTCCGCCGGAAGACGAGGCGCTTGCTAAAAAATGGGACGGTCCCTATATCGAAGGTGGAAAGCTACCTAACGATCCTTGGGGCAGTAGCTTCCAATATGAGTATGTCACGGATGCTTCGGCCTCCGATGGCAGCGGTTCCAACTCGACGGGTGCCTCCTCCGATTTCCCTCGCATCTTCTCGTTGGGACCTGATCGCCAACCGGGCACGAGCGATGACATCTCGAATGTGCCACCCAGCGACGACGAAACCGATTCTGGTAAATCCACTAAAAAGTAACGAACGGACTCTAGCATGTGCCATGAATTGCGCACGCATCGTCCCGTTCGCGGCTTCTCGATGCTTGAATTGATGATTGTTCTTGTGTTGATGGTTGGACTACTGGCTATCGCATGGCCCAACATGCAAAGGCTACTTCGCCGCACGACGCTCAATGAAGCAGCCCAGGTATTGCGAGAAGCGATCGACGAAGGACGCTATGAAGCGATTACGACGGGGAAACCGATCTTTGTTCAAATGCAGCAAGGCAACCACGAAGTACGCACTGGATCGTTTGCGAATTTCGCGAATGCTGAAGATGCGGATAAGTCCATTGGGGCAGCCGCAAACCAAGGTGTAGTGCAATCGGATTCGCCCGCATCTTCGCAGCTAGGCCTTGGGATGCGAAGGAGTTTAGACGAAAAAGCCCCTAGGAAATGGCGACTTCCTGAATCGATTGTGATAACCAAAGTGACTTTGACTTCGGATTCTATCACCGATGAGAGCGATGGAAATAACTTCGCATCGAATGCAGATTCAGCACCGAGCGATGCAAAAAATGGGACGGACGAGTCTGACAATACGAGAGGCATCGGTTCGACCGATTCCGAAATCGCAATTGCAGGCCTTGGTACATATCACAGCGATTGGTGGTTGCCGATCAGCGCAACAGGACTGAGTCGGAACGCATCGATCGTACTCTACGACACATCCATTCATGAAAAGATGACGGTCACCTACGCTTCGGCCACGGGTGCACTGGAGATCGTCCGGTGAGCCGCAGGGCTGGGCCGGCTAGAGCTGCTTTCTCGTTGCTAGAAGTTATCATTGCAACCGCCATCTTGGCGGGCAGTGCCATCGTGCTTATCTCGTTGATCTCACTTGGAACTAAGTACGGAAATCGGGCGGAGGAAAGAACAATCACCATTTCGCAAGCCCAGTCGGTAATGGATGAGTTTATCGCTCGCATTTCCAACGAGGAAATTCGCGAAGAGTTCAGCGGAATCCTGCCCGGCACGCCACCTCGCAACTTCCGCATCGAGGTTTCCCCATTTGAACCAGCGGGAAACGGAGGAGCCAATCGAAACCAGGAAGCCGCCAATGGTATGCCAGCCGCTCTTTATCGAGTCACAGTCAAGCTCTTTGAATCGAATTCAACGATAGGCAATGAAGACTCTGAGCCCTTGTGCCAGCTAGCACGCCTCGTTCGTCGACCGCGTATCGATGCACCCAACGCTGGTGGAATCGTAGGCGAAATTACTGGGCTGTCGGGCAATCAAAATCCTGCAAACCGCAATTTTCGGAGTAATCGATGATCTCGGCGCGCAACACGAAAAGGCCCGCGTTTACCTTGATTGAGCTCATGATTGCGCTCGGCCTGCTCGGTGCATTGATGGCTGTCGCTTGGTCGTTGTTGGGGACGTTTCGGGATGCGGAGATTCGAGGTTGGAAGCTCTCCAGCCGCACGCAAACCATCCGCTCGGCCAGAGCTTGGCTTGAGAACGACCTACAGCACCTGGCGATGGCAGACAGTGCTGCGATCACGACAACAAACGCACAAAAACCCGCGAAATTTTCAAGAAACGCCCAAGCCACGCAATCCGCGAAAGCCTTTCCTTTTTCGGGAAATGCGATGGGATTCTCAACCGTGATTGCTCCTTCGATCGATCCGATCCCGTTCCTGGAAAACCTCATGTCCGATACGGTGCAGCCCGAACAAGCATCACAGCTAGAACGAGTATCGTCGCTAGAATCGTCACTACTCGGCGTGAATCCGATCGGCGAAGAATCGAACATGGCTGCGATATCAAGCTCCCCCTGGCCGGCTGAAACGGTCGAAGTTGAATACCAACTTACACCAATTCTATCCGATTCCGTTTCCTCGTCAGGTTCACGAACAAGCATTTCAAACCATACCCAGTTTGTCCTAACGCGTCGCGAAATTTTAAATGCGAATGCCAAGTCCGTTGTTGACAGTCCATCGGAACAGGTCTTAACCGGGCAAGATCTCTATCGGCAGTCGGACGAAGATGTGCTTGTAAGTAGTCAACCGATTCGTGAGTTGCGACTCGAAGGCCTGGTGAATGCTCAGTTCCGCTACTTTGATGGTATTGCGTGGAGGTCAGAATGGAACAGCGCGCAACAGGCGGGAATGCCGCATGCCATCGCGTTTGGATTCGACTTTCCGGCAACGTCAGACATGAAGGATCCCTCCGAAACAACGACACCACAAAGCAATGGAGATGGATCTTCGCCGGAATACGCACTGGATACCAATTTACCGTTAGAGGGATCTAGTTTGTCAACCGAAGCGGTGGCGGAGGACGCAAGTGCAAGCGATCAAGGGCTCATGGAATCGTCGACCAACGAAGTGCAGATCGTGATATTCGTTGGCAAGGGAAGTTCTATGGTCCAGTCTGCAACGACTCCATTGATGCCGCGAGACCTTCCGTGACAAGAGCGATCGCCAACCGAATTCCTAAATATCAACGAAACAGCCAGCGCAAAGGCATGGCCTTGCTGGTCGTTGTTGTCCTCGTGATGTTGATTGCTTTAGGGGCGTACCGGTTTTCGTTTTACATGGAGAGTCAGTATCGCTTGACTCGACTGTACGAAGAACAAGTGCATGCAAGACTGGCTGCCATCAGCGGGTTGGAGCTGACTGCTGCCTTGGTTGAGATGCCCGCGGCGCAACGAATGAGCATTGGAGGTTTATTGGACAACGCGTCGGCCTTTCGCGATATTGCAGTGGACGCCGCGATCACTTCGTCGAGTGCCAACCGAGATCCAAATGCATGGCGTTTTTGTTTGGTCTCGCCTCGAGCGACGGACGGTTTCATCGACAGCTCAGTTTCATCTTCGCAAGTTTCCGGTACCCCATTGCTTCCTATTCGTTTTGGATTGGAGAACGAATCGGCCAAGCTTCACATTCCCACCTTGATTGCCTGGGACCAAAGGATGCCTGGACACGCGAGAACCACTTTGCTGAGTTTGCCAGGTGTTAGCGAATCGATGGTCGATGCTTGGCTACGCGAATTCGGCGTTTCAGGGCTTCTCGACAAAGGGGGCTCGCAGAATCAACTTGCATCTCTTGATGACCTGCGGCATGCGTGGTTTGGTGGCGATCTCAATCAAAACTATCAGTTGGATCCGCTGGAAATCCGATTGGCGAGCCAATTACTAATTAGGAATCAAAGCGCGTCGCCGCAACCGATTGGTGCGGCGAATCTGGCCAGCGGGTTCAAGCCGTTGCAGCGTTATGTAACTTTGATAAGTGGCCATCGCAATACGACCCGCGATGGACAGCCAAGGATCTACTTGAATGACCCTGATCTTCAATCGCTTCATCGGCAACTGTCTTCGGTTTGGTCGGCGGATTGGGCGAATTTTGTGATTGCGATGCGTCAATTCGGACCGAGCAATGGGGCTCCAAGTGCACCAATTCAGACTTCACCCAAACCCACCGATACGACCAGCCCTGGCAATTCCGCGCCAAAAGCCCCAGCTCCTGTCAATCCGGCGCCTCCCATAACTCCACCACTCATTTTGATACCACTAACCCCACCAACTCCATCTACTCCACCAACTCCATCTACTCCTGCAACTCCTGCAACTCCAAGCCAAGGAGGCACGGCATCAGCTTCGACGGCGACGGCGGAACTGGTTCAAGACTGGACTCCCGATTTTGCAAAAACGGCAACGTTCATGTTTCAAAGTCCACTCGATTTGATCGGGGCGGTGGTGGATCTTCCAGCCCTAAGCACGTCGAACCCATCCAGTGGCCCAACAAATCCAACCTCTCCAGCAAAAAGGACACTCCGCAATCCTTTTTCAAGTGACTTATCCGAGGTCCGTAACTATCTTGGAAGGGTGCTTGACGATGTCACTGTCGAACTGTCTCCGATTTCGGAGGGGCGTATCGATGTCACCGAAGCTCCTGTGGAAGTTCTGGCTGGAGTTCCCGGTCTGGATTTGTCGCTCGCGCAACGCATCGTCCAACACCGATCAGGATCGACGAATACTTCTGGAACAACACAGGAGCAAGACACCATCGCATGGTTAGTCGATGTCGTCGATCTTGCCAAACTGAAAGAATTAGAACCCTACCTCACTTGCCGTAGCGATGTTTATTCGGTGCAGGCGATCGGATACCGTGACAATCAGAGCGCCGTTTATCGGACGACCGCGACGATTGATGGCCGTCAAAACCCCACCCAATTTCGAAATCAAAAAGTCTGGCATCCTTGGGACCGCGGTTTTCCGATTGAGCAACTGGCCGATTCAAAACCATGACATTATCGGAACAACTATCGAATCTCCGAAATCGCACGACTCGCAAACCCAGTACGGGGCGAATTGCCGTAGTCCATTGGGATCGCGAGCAAATCTACTTCTTGGTGGTTTTTCCAAAATCCAAGAAGCTAACCGCACAGGATTTCGGGTCCATTGTTCATACGGACGCTGATACTCCTTTGATAGCGTTAGCAGATCATTTTCGCGAACACTCGATCTCAGTCCAACGTCTAGTTATTCTCTTGTCGCGTCCTGAGTTAGATCTTCCGACGCTTAACTTGCCTCCCGCGGAGGAGAGCGAACTGCCTAGTCTCATCGCGAGCGAAGTGGAACAGCAACTGGGCGAAACCGACGAACCACCGATCGTGGATTTTCATGTTGTTTCCAATCCAAAAACCGACAGGAATGTGGGTAATCAAGTTTTGGTGTTCGCGCTGCCTGCCAAGGAACTCAGCTCATTGCAGAAGCAAGTGGCAGCGGCCGGATTTAGGTTGGCGGCGATTTGTTCTCGACATCTTGCGCCGCTGGGATTACTCCACCGCCAGAGTATATCGAACGAGACGCTAGCTGTTGCCATCCATCTGTATACCGGTGAGGTCGACCTGGCGGTTTGTCGTGGAGCTGAGCCCATACTTCTGCGAACCATCCGACTAAGCACCGATGATCCGGCTCGTGTTGCCGAACAGATTTGGATGGAGATGCAACGATGCTTGACCCTATTACCACAGGAAACAGCGGAATTGCAATTGGGTTGGTATGTGTTTGCGACCAGCGACGCAGCCCGTCAAGTTGCAAGTGCGCTGGAATCTCGAGGGGAGTCATCGATTCATACGATTGACCCGCTCGTAGATTGGGAATTCAACGCAGCTCGTGAATCCGATTCCGATGCTAGAGCACGCGAAGCAAGCGGTACCACCATCACATCCGCTGCCAATGCGGGGGCTGCCTGGGACTTCGTCAACAACGCGCTCCCAGTTAACTTATTAGCTCCTAAGCGGGCTCCCAAACCAAAGAATCCGATGCACCGATGGGCGGCCATCGGAGTAGGTGCAGCCTCCGTCTTGAGTATTGCTCTTTACTTCCTATTGTCCGATGTTTGGCAGCTACAGATCGAAGTAGATACTTTGCAAAGAGAACTGGAAAACACCAAGAAAGTAACCGCCAAATACCAAGAAAAGTCAGATCAAGTGCTCGCTGTTCAAACATGGTTGGCGGACCAAGTCGATTGGCTATCGGAGCTAAATGAACTATCGAGCCGATTACCGGAGGGACAGGACGCTACTGTTCGGCGGTTAACTGCCTCAGCAACGGCGAATACGGCAACGATCGACCTTTCCGTGCAGGTGGCTGAACAAGAATTCATTTCGCAACTGGAGTCACGGATTCGAAGCGCAAAGTACGGGGCGACTAGCAAACAAATCAGTCAAAATCAAAATGCGGCCGAGTACCCATGGCAATTCGAGACGCGAGTGTCGTTTCCAATCGAAGTCCAAAAGCAAAACGCGTTTGGACCTAAGCAAACAACGGCCTCGCCGGAGAAGACGGTTGAAAAGCCGAACGTTGCATCCGCGGAGAAGCAATTATGACTCCACGCATCAAATGGCTACTGATAGCTGGACTATCTGTGTTTGGTCTGTACGGGCTGGACACGCTCTATCGCAGTTGGATCGAGAGGCCCAGTCAGCAGCTTACAGCCCAGATGGACGATCTTAGCGAAAAGCTGACCGCCTCCAAATCCGAACAACTCGTTGCACAAAAGCAAGGCAAGCGACTGGAGTCCTTAGCCGCCAGAGCACTGCCAGATGATCCGCAGTTGGCGAGATCTTTATATCAGCAATGGTTACTCAATTTGATTGAGACCAGCGAGTTGATATCGGCTTCGGTGGACGCAGCTCAGCCGATCCCACTCGAAATTCGTTCGCGAACGAAGAAAGGCAAACGTCAACTGATTGGCCACCGCATCAACTTTTCGTTGCGGGGCCAAGCGAGCCTCGCAAAACTATCCAGTTTCTTAAACGCTTTTCGCAAAGCCGGACATCTTCACAAGATCCGTGCGATCACGCTCAACCCGGTCGGTAACGAAGGTCGCTTGGATGCCGATTTGTCCATCGAAGTGCTCTGCCTTGAGGCATCAACGAACAAGCAGGAGCTAGGCGATTGGGAAATCGCTGACGAGGCTGTTGTCGCCTCAAACACATACGATCATTTGGTCCGTCGCAATCTATTCGCTCGTGGTTTTGCCAAGGCGTTGTTCGACATTGAGCTCAAAGCCATCACTTCCAATCGCGAGGGGATCGCTCAAGCTTGGTTTCGTACCGACGGAAGAGGAACCACCAAAGCCATCTCAGCAGGCAATCAAATCCCAGTTGCATTGCATGATATCGCGGTCCTCGAGGTTCTTACGAACAAAGTGCTAGTGCGAGTCAACGAAGATACGCACTGGATCCAATTGGGGCAGTCGATTGGGGAAGTATGCTCCAATAAGCAACTAAGCACGTCAGGAGAGATACGATGATCGTTCGCGGTAGCAAGCTTCAGGTTTCCATGTTGATGTCCCTAGTAGCTTTGTTGCTACAACCCCAGTTCGCTGCTGCGCAGCTTATTGGGAATCGCGCCATTGGTGCTCCCGCAGCATCTCTATCGCAGCAAAGGGCCGCAAGTAGTGCGCCGCCTTCAAATATCGGAATAGGGCTGGCAAACACCGGTGGCATCGGGCAGGCAGCCAACGCAATCGGTTCGTTGGGAACTAGAATGCAAGTGAATAATACGCGATTCGTACGAGGCAACCGTTCGAGTCAAGACTTCGTAGGTTCGAATCGAATGGACCTCGATGGCTTTGTCGGGTCGGGGCAAGCGATTGGAGTGGGTCGCGTTCCTTCGGCAGTTGAGAATCTTCGCATCGAAACGACCAAGACCAAGATCAACCGACCACTTCCTCCCCAACCTGCGAAAGGAATGTACTACCCTAGACTGGAAATTGATTTCGAGACAACAATGGCCTCGCAAAACGAAGGGCTCGTGGAAGGGCTCGCCGAAGGGCCAGCCAGCCAAGACGTCAGCGATCGTGTCTCGCAGTTTTCCGGAGGGAATGCGAGCGTTAGAATGGCAGGGAGTACCGCCATACTGCGAGGTAGAGTGAACACGATTCGAACGTCAGAATTGCTCGTACAGTTGCTAAGTTTCGAGCCAGGAATAGATCGCGTTAAGAATGAACTGTTGGTTCAATAAAGCACTAAAACTTCCTTGTAACCGCAATCCGTTTGCGATCGACATCCACCTCGAGCACTTTCACTTTGAGGATGTCCCCGACGGCAACAATCTCACTGGGGTCCTTGACATACACATCCGCCAACTGCGAAATATGGATGAGTGCATCTTGATGGACACCGATATCGATGAAAGCCCCGAAGTGGGTCACATTGGTGATAGAACCTTCCAACACCATGCCAGGCTTAAGATCCTGCATGCTATGAACACTTTCCGAGAAGTGAACCACACGAAACTCGCTGCGCGGGTCGCGACCTGGTTTGGCAAGTTCTTGCAGAATATCCATCACCGTTGGCAACCCAAACCGATCGTCGACGAAGTCCTTGGGCGATAGCTTTTGCGATAGAGAAGCATTGCCGACGAGCGATTTGGTATCGGCTTTGAGGTGCAATGCCATGCGTTCCACAACGCCATAGCTCTCGGGATGGACCGCCGAGTTATCGAGCGGTTGCTTGCCATTGCGTATCCGCAAGAAACCTGCGGCTTGCTCGAATGCCTTGCTACCTAGTTTTGGAACTTTGAGCAATTGCGATCGGGTTTCGAAGCGACCATTCTCGTCTCGATACTGGACGATATTTTCGGCTAGCTTCGGGCCAATGCCTGCGACATGGGACAGCAAGGAGGCACTTGCCATATTGAGGTCGACGCCGACGCTAGTGACGCATGACTCGACTTCGCGATCGAGTCGCTTGCGCAGTAGTTTTTGGTTGACGTCGTGTTGGTATTGGCCGACACCGATAGACTTTGGATCGGCTTTGACCAGTTCCGCGAGTGGATCTTGCAATCGGTGCGCGATACTGATGGCTCCTCGCACGGTCAGGTCAAGATCCGGGTATTCGCGGGCAGCCAGTTCACTGGCGGAATAGATAGAAGCACCAGATTCACTCACGAGAACCTTAGTGATCTTCAGTTCATGTTGGCGAATCAGTCCTGCGACAAACGCATCTGTTTCACGCGAGGCAGTGCCGTTGCCAATAGCTATGAGTTCGACTTGGTATTTGGTGATCAAGCCCAAGAGGACTTTACCCGCTCCATCGAGATCATTTTGTGGTGGGGTTGGGTAGATGGTCGTGTTGGTCAAGAACTTGCCAGTGCCATCGACGACCGCGACTTTGCAGCCGGTGCGAAAGCCAGGATCGATACCGATGGTGACTTTGGGTCCAGCGGGTGGCGACAGCAAAAGTTCACGCAGGTTTTTTCCGAAGACGGTGATGGCTTCTTCGTCGGCTTTTTCTTTGAGTTCTTGGAGGACGGTTGTTTCGGTGGCCGGCATCAGGAGTCGTTCACAGCAGTCTTCGACAG
>Ga0105048_10004340_pt1 | contig 23112 bp, 18 predicted proteins | sample MAT05_FD_78382 | JGI IMG/M metagenome (GOLD analysis project Ga0105048, IMG submission 78382) | Freshwater microbial communities from Lake Fryxell liftoff mats and glacier meltwater in Antarctica - MAT-05 | ecosystem: Environmental > Aquatic > Freshwater > Ice > Liftoff microbial mat | place...
CACGAGATTCCGCCCCGGCGCGCCCGCCTCCCCGCCGGCGAGGCCGAACGCTGCGGTGCTGCGCCGATCGGACAGCATCGCGATCTGCAGCGGCGCGAGCACCTCGAGCTCGCGCACGAGGCCGTCGCCGCCGTGGCGCGATCCGTCGCCGCCCGATCCGCTGCGCAGCGCGAACCGGTGCACGCGTACGGGGTAGCGCGCCTCGAGCACCTCGGCGTCGGTGATGCGCGTGTTGGTCATGTGCGTGTGCACGCCGGAGCTGCCGTCGTGATCTGCGGTCGCTCCTTCGCCACCACCGATGGTCTCGTAGTAGCCGAAGCTGTCGTCCCCGAAGGTGAGGTTGTTCATCGTGCCTTGGCTCGCGGCCTTGATGCCGAGCGCGGCGAAGAGCACATCGACGATTCTCTGCGAGGTCTCGACGTTGCCCGCGGCGACGGCGTGCTCGGGGCCGGGATCGAGCAGAGAGCCCGGGGGAATCGACAGTGTCACCGGACGCAGGCAGCCCTTGTTGAGTGGGATCGGGGCGCCGACGAGCGTGCGTAGGACGTAGAGCACCGCGGCGACGGTCACCGCGCGCGGGGCGTTGCAGTTGCTCGGCTGCGCGGGTGACGTACCAGTGAAGTCGATCGCGATCGTGCCGTCGGTGATCGTGATCGCGACCGCGATCGTCACGCCGTCGTCGGTGATGTCGGTGAACGCGTGGTGTCCCGCGGGCAGGCGCGTGATCGCTTGGGTCACGGCTTGCGCGGCCTGGTCCTGCACGTGGTCCATGTACGCGGTGACGGCTGCGAGGCCGCGCGACTGGGCGAGGGCATGCAGCGCGCGTGCGCCGGCTTGGTTCGCGGCGATCTGCGCGCGGAGATCGGCGACGTTTTCGTCGGGGCGGCGCGCGGGCCACTGGCTGTTCGCGAGTGCGGCGCGCAGCTCGTCCTCGCAGAGGATCCCGTCGCGGACGATCGGCAACGCACGCAGCACGACGCCTTCTTCGGCGAGCTTGGTTGCGAACGGCGGCATCGATCCGGGCGTGATGCCGCCGACGTCCGCGTGATGACCACGGCTCGCGACCCAGAAGCACAGCGCGCCGGCGACGAACACGGGAGTGACGACGGTGATGTCGGGCAGGTGCGAGCCACCTGCGGTCGGATCGTTGGTCGCGAAGACGTCGCCCTCGCGCGGGTCCGGATGTGCACGCGCGACGGCGGCCACGGACTCGCCCATCGCACCGAGGTGCACGGGCAGGTGCGGTGCGTTCGCGACCAGGTTCGCGGCCTTGTCGAACACCGCGCAGGAGAAGTCGAGGCGCTCACGGATGTTCGTCGACGACGCGGTGCGACGCAGCACGGTGCCCATCTGCTCGGCGATCGCCATGAAGCGGTGGGCGAAGATCTCGAGGGTGACGGGATCGCGGGTCGTGGCGTCGGCGATCGTCGGCGCGGTCGTGGTCGCGCGGGCGATCAGCGTGCCGTCCTCGGCCATGGTTAGCGACCAGCCGGGCTCGAGCACGAACGTGCCGGTGTCGTCGAGCACGAGCGCGGGGCCGTCGATGCGCGCGTTGGTGTCGAGCGTCTCGCGATCGAGGATCGGTGCGTCGTGCCAGTGCCCGTTGCAGTAGAGCGGCGCGCGGCGACGTGGTGTGCTCGCCCCGCGCGACGCCGGGATCGCCAGCGTCGGGGTCTCGGCGAGCGCATCGACCTGCACGCGAACGCCAGTGCACTCGACGAGAGTGACGTCCCGCGCCCAGCCGTACTCGGCGAGGTGGGTCTGCGCGAACGCGGTGGCGACGTCGCCATCGAGCGGAGTTGCGAGCATGTCGTCGGTGCCGCGGTAGCGCAGCTCGATCCATGCCGACGATCGCGTGCCGCCGCGTGCGTCGTCGGCGAGCGTGCGGATGCCGTCGGCGACGAGGTCACGCGCGAGCTCGTGCGCACGGGCGAGAGAGTCGGTGCCGAGCGGCGCGCCGCCGAGATCCGCGTAACCGGTCCAACGCGTCGCTGCACCGCCGATGCCCCACGCCGACAGCACGCCCGCGAGCGGATGCACGAGCACGGTGCGCAGCCCGAGCAGATCCGCGACCGCGCACGCGTGCTGCCCGGCGGCACCGCCGAAGACGACGAGCGCGTCGTCGCGGACGTCGTGGCCGCGGGCGATCGTGACGCGCCGGATCGCCTCGGCCATCGCGTGGGTCGCGACGCGAAAGAAGCCGTCGGCGAGCTCGGCGTCGGTGGCGAGCGATTCCGCATCGACGCGCGCCCGGAGCTCGGCGAGCGCGGCGAGGGCAGGGGCGGGCACGAGCGGGATCGGAAATCGGTCGCCGACGATGCGCCCGAGCGCGAGGTTCACGTCGGTGAGCGCGAGCTTGCTTGCGCTCGGATCGCCGTAGCACAACGGGCCCGGAGCGGCGCCGGCGCTCGTCGGCCCGACCTGCAGTCGACCGTCTTGCACGTCGCAGATCGATCCGCCGCCCGCTGCGATCGTGTGCACCGCGAGCATCGGCACGCGGATGCGCACGCCGGCGGTGTGCGTCTCCCACGTGCGCTCGGGCTCGTCGTGATCGATGCGGCAGACGTCGGTCGACGTGCCGCCCATGTCGAAGCCGATCGCACCGGGTAGGCCGTGCGCACGTGCGAGCGCAGCGACGGCGAGCACGCCGCCCGCGGGACCGGACAGGATCATGTCGCGACCGCGGATCCGCGCCGCCCCAGCGAGACCGCCGTTCGACTGCATCACGCGGACGTCGCTGCCGGGCAGCGCGTGCATGAGGCTCGCGAGGTAGTCGACGACGAGCGGTGTCGTATACGCGTCGACCATCGTGGTATCGCCGCGCGCGAGCAGGCCGATCTGGCGCCCGACCTCGTGGCTGCACACGACGTGGGCGAAGCCGGCTTCGCGTGCGACCTCGGCGATCTCGATCTCGAGCTGCGGCGCGATCCAGCCGCCGAGCACGACGACCGCGGCGCTGTCGATGCCCTGCGAGCGGGCCTCGGCGAGCGATGCCGCGAGTGTCGCGTGATCCGGGCGCGCGAGGATCTCACCGGTCGGGGTGGCGCGCGCGTCGACCTCGATCACGGCTTCGTGCAGCACGGACGGCGTGCGGATCGACAGCGCGAAGATCTCGGGCCGGGTCTGATCACCGATGCGCAGCAGATCCGCGAAGCCCCGCGTGACGACGAGCAAGGATCGCCGTCCACGGCGCTCGAGCAGTGCGTTGGTGGCGACGGTGGTGCCGAGCCGCAGCTCGATCGGAGGAATCGGCGCATCGTCGGCGAGGCCGAGCACGCTGCGCACCGCATCGATCGGCGCACGATCGGTCGACAGCAGCTTGCGCACGATCGGCGGCCCGCCGCGCGGATCGATCGCGATGCAATCGGTGAAGGTACCGCCGCGATCGACGAAGAACCGCCAGCGCGCGGTCACCCCTCGCTGGCCGCCTGCGCGAGGTACTGCGCGGCCCGAGCGACGTACGCCTTCCACGAGAACTCGATGACCTCGAGGTCCGCCGCGGTGCACTTGCGGACCAGCCGCATCGGATTGCCGACGACGACCGATCCGGGCTCGATGCGCTTGCCCGGCGGCACGACACATCCGGCCCCGACGATGCAGTGCGAGCCGACGACGACGTTGTCGAGCAGGATCGATCCCATGCCGATGATTGTCTCGTCGTCGATCGTGCAGCCGTGGATGATCGCGTTGTGACCGATGGTCACGCGATTACCGACGGTGGTGATCGAGCGGCCCTCGGTCATGTGGACCACGGTGCCGTCCTGCACGGAGGTCTGCGTACCGATCGTGATCGGCCCGTCGTCACCGCGCAGCGTGGTGTTCGGCCACACGCTGGACTCGGTACCGATCGTGACGCGCCCGATCAGCACGGCCCGCGGATGCACGTACGCACGAGGATCGATCTGCGGAGCATGTTCACCGAGCCGCTGCAGCATCGCGCTCGGTTGTACCGCGATGGCGAACCAGACGACAGGCGAGCGTGCTACCATCGGTGTGATGGCGCCCCCGGATCCAGCGCTCCGGCCACGCGCGAGTATCGGCGAGTACCTCGCCGCGGAGCGTGTCGCAGCCGAGAAGCACGAGTATTGGGGCGGCGAGGTCTTCGCGATGGCGGGTGCCTCCTTTGTCCACAACACGATCGTGGCGAATCTCGTGCGCGAGCTCGGCGTACGCTTGCTGGACAAACCGTGCGCGCCGCTGCCCTCGGACATGAAGGTGTTCGTCCCGAGCAAGCCCGGCTTCGTCTATCCAGACGTGAGCGTCTACTGCAGCGAGCCAGCGTTCCACGACGGCGAGCAGGACGTGCTCGTCAACCCCACGCTCATCGTCGAGGTGCTCTCCAACAGCACCGAGCGATTCGATCGCGGCGACAAGCTCATCGGCTATCGCTCGGTTGCGAGCATCGAGCAGGTCGTGCTGGTCTCGCAGCACGAGTGTCGGGTCGAGGTGTTCACGCGCGACGGCGACCGGTGGATCCTGCAGGACACGACCGAGGGCGGCGTGGCGCGGCTGGGATCGATCGACTGCGAGTTGCCGCTCGCCGGCGTCTACCACGGGGTCGCCGGGGCGTCCGTCGCCGGTGGGTGAGCCTCGAGGCACCCCGCATCTCGCACTGCTCGCCCAGCGCTCACCCATCCGTGCGCGCGCACGCCAACCGCAGCAGCGACCCCGCCGAGTACGCCGCATCGTCCCCCGGCGCGCCCAACCCCGCGTGTCCGATCGTGCACGACATCCCAGCCTCGCCCGCCTCCGCGAGGATCCGCTCGACCACCGGCCCACAGTGATCCGCGATCGTCTCCGGCAACATCACCGCGAACAGATCCGGCTCCAGTCGCGCGACCAGATCCACGTTGCGACACGCATCGCCGAGCACGCGAGCGAGACGATTCGCGGCCTCGTCGTTCACCACGCCCGAGCACTGCACCGCGAGCAGCGTGAGCGGCCGCTGATAGCGATGGGCACGCGCGACCTCCTGCTGCAATCGATGGCGGAAGTACGTCGCCGAGTACACGCCCGTCGCTGGGTCGCGCAGATCCAGCCGCGTCCCCGCGACGTCGTTCGCGACCTCCATGCGCGGCGGCACGCCGAGGGCCGACACCCCGAGCCCGAGCGCACGCGTCGACAGCCGCACGAGCAGATGCGTGCGCGCGAGCAGCTCGACATGGCTGCCGCCGAGCCGCAGGAAATCGCAGCCCGAGCGCGCATACGCCTCCTCGATCACGGCGTCGTCGATCTCCCGGGGCAACAGCGCCACGATCGGTAGCTCGCAGGTCCGAGGGTCACACGCGAGCGCTTCGACCGCATCGATGCACGCATCGGTCGGCTGGTCGATCGACACGTAGATCACATCGGGCAGGAACGACGCCGCCGCCTGCGGGAGATGGCTGCTCTCGCGGGTCACCGCGAGCCGTCCGACGCGGTAGCCCGCCTGTCGCAGGCAGCGATCCACTGCATCCGAAGCAGAACCGACGCGCACCGTCAGCACCCGCCCGGTACCCTGCAGCGAGGACATCGAGGCGAGTTCCTCCTCGCTCCAATGCGAGTTGGGCGAGTTGGGCGAGTTGGGCGAGGTGGGCGAGGTGGGCGAGGTGGGCGAGGTCGTCTCGGGGTCGGCGGACGTGCGAAGGGGCGAGTGACGCGAGGCGTGGTCCACCGCGGCACCATCGGCGCGACGCGGCCGGACTTGAGCCGCTTCAGCCGGTCAGCTTCGCGAGGTTGCCCATCACGATGAGCCAGTAGTACGCACCGCCACCGACCACGAACAGCAGCAGCAGGATCACCCACGGCGTCATGCTGCTCTCCTTGCGCGGCGCCGGCGAAGGCATGCGCGAGGGGGCCCGAGGTCCGCGCGGTGCGGCCGCAGCACTCTTCGCGGGCGCCGGTCGCTGCGCCTCCGCACGCGTGGCCGGGCGCTCGCCCGTCGCAGACACCGGCTCGTTGTCGTCCGCGAGTGACGACGACCCCCCCGCGGCCGAGAACCCATCGAGCGACAGCGGCGCAGAGGGATCGTACTGCGGTGTGACGCCACCCATCAGCGAGTCGAGCGGCTCCGCGCCGGTGTCGTGCGGCTGGCCGTCGTCGCCGAGCGACTGGAAGTTCAGGAACTCGTCGTCGAGCAGCTGCAGGATCAAGCTGGTGCCGCCGGCCGGGCTCGACTGCATCTGCGGCTGCGAGCGCCGCAGTTCCTCGAACGTCTCGGCGAGCGCGCGGGCGCTGACCTTGAGGCTGCGCGAGAACAGAAAGCCGAGCAGGTCGTCCGCGAACTCGCCGGCCGTCTGGTAGCGCGTGGCGAGATCCTTCGTGAGCGCCTTGCCGATGATCCGCTCGAGCTCGCCGGGAACGTCGGGGTTCTTCTTCGAGATCGACGGCACGTGCGCGGCGCGAACGAGCTCCACCGTTTGATAGTCGGTCTCGCCGAGGAACAGCCGCTCGCCGGTGAGCATCTCGTACGCGAGGATGCCGACCGCGAAGATGTCGGATCGCGCATCGACCTCATGACCCTGCGCCGCCTCGGGCGACAGGTACGAGAACTTGCCCTTCACGACGCCGGGGTCGGTCGACTCGAGCTGCGTAGACGCCTTCGCGAGCCCGAAGTCGGTGAGCTTCACCTCGCCGTTCCACGAGAACAGGATGTTCGGCGGCGAGATGTCGCGATGCACGATGCCGAGCAGGCGACCGGTTTCGTTGTCGCGGAGGTTGTGCGCGTAGTCGAGGGCCTTGAGCACCTCGCCGATCACCCACATCGCCTGGTGCACCGGCAACGTCGCGCGCCGCTTCGACAGGTGTTGCAGTACGTGCTTGAGGTTCGGACCCTCGACGTACTCCATCACGATGAAGTACGTCGACGAGCTCTTACCGATGTCGAAGACCGAGACGATGTTCGCGTGGCTCAGGTGCAGCGACAGCCGCGCCTCGTCGAGGAACATGCGGACGAACCGGTCGTCCTTGAGCAGCCCCGGAAGAATGCGCTTGATGGCGACCTTCTTCTTGAAGCCCGCCATCGACTCCGCCTCGGCCACGTAGACCTCGGCCATGCCGCCGGAATCGAGCTTGAAGAGTGGGCGATAGCGGTCCGCCATGGGTGCGCGTGGGGCCCGAGGGCCCTGCCAGAGTGTAAACCGTCAGAGGCTCTTGGCACACGCCGCGGCGATCGCGAATGCTGGGCCCGCAGTTCGTGCGCCGGCCCGCGTGGCGATGGTTCAGGGGGACAGCCCGCTGCTCACGGGCGGGTCGTAGGCCGTCAGCTCGAGCCGCAGGGCGCCGACCCACATGTCGCTTTCCATCGCGAGCGGGATCCTGCGATCGTCGGCCGACAACCACGCACGCATGCTGAACACCCGCTTGCCGGGGAGCGGTTGGTCATACGCATCGACACGGGTCATCGTTCCCGAGATCTTCACCGCGTCGTTTTTGCCGAGCCCGAGTGCCTTGCCGATGCTCGGCATCTTCTCCATCGGCCCCGCGGGCAGTGCCTCGACCTCGATGCGCATGAGGGTGGTGCCATCGATCGCGTGCGCCTTCGCCTTCTCGCCCGGGGCGAGCCGCTGCGCACGGACCCACGCCATCACCGACAGCGGGTCGAAGGTGTCGATCGGCGCGCGCTTGAGGTGCTTGCGGGTCTTGTCGTCCTTGGCGTCGACGATGCGGACCTGCCCGCGACCCTCGTAGTGCGCGGTGGTGACCCGGCGCTTATAGCCGACTGGGCTCCATCCGCCGTAGACCAGGACGTTTTCCGAGAAGATGGCCGCGCCGGTGCGCGCGTCGACGAGCGTGACCATTTCGTCGGTCACCGTCGCGAGCAACGAGACGATGCCCGAGGTGCGTGCGTGGCCCTCGATGCGGACGATTGGTGCGCCATGTGGCGGTCCGCCGCGGGGGTCGGCCTCGAGGGCGACGATCTGCGCCTCGGCCATGCCGGCCGAGTTGCCGGCGAACGTGAGGTCGAAGCGGAAGCGCTCGCCGATCGCGAGCGTGTTGCCGAACGGCTCGGGGCGCGACGTCGCGGGTGCGCGGCGCTTGGCATCGCGTAGCGGCGGATGCAGGAGCACATGCGTCGTGCCGACCGTGCCGCCGGCGGATGCGGAGCCTGCGATCGGCTTGCCCTTGCCGGACGCCTTGCCGGTCTCCATCGCGGGCACCGCGGCGTCGGCGTCGGGCATCGGGCTCGCGTCGGCGGTGGGCATCACCGGGGCCGCCGCGACCGACGTCGGTGCGGCAAGGCCGAGGCACAGCGCGAGGCTCGCGGGGAAACCCAGCGCGAACAAACCCGTCGCGCGCGATCCGTCTCGGGTGGCGCGGCGCATGCTCGGTCCCGAGCGTAGCACGGGGCACTTTCGGGGGTAGCGCGGGGCCGGCGGGCTGTCCTAGCATGCGCGGATCCGTGGCCCCGATTGCGATCACGCAGGGCGATCCCGACGGCGTCGGGCCCGAGCTACTCCTGCGCGTCGGCGCAGCAGGTCTGCTCGCCGAGGGTGATCGGGTGTACGTCGATGCGCCTCGGCTGCGGGATCTCGCGCGGCTGCTCGGTACGCCGTGGGCGACCGCAGGGCTCGCGGCGATCGAGCCTCGGCTCGCGCCGCACGCTCGCGCGGGGCTCGGCCAGTACGCGGCGCTCGAGGCTGCGATGGACGACGTGCTCGCGCATCCGGGGATGAACCTCGTCACCGCGCCGATCGACAAGGCGCGCGCGCAGGACGAAGGCCTCGCGTATCCCGGCCACACCGAGTATCTCGCCGCGCGCGCGGGTGTCCGCGACTTCGCGATGTGCATGGTCGGTCCGCGGCTGCGCGTCGCGCTCGCGACGATTCATCTGCCGCTGCGCGACGTGGCGGCGCGTCTCGGGATCGTCGATATCGTGCGCACCGGTCATCTGCTCGCGGCGGCGCTGCCGAGCTTCGCCGGCGCTGTGCGACGGATCGCGGTGCTCGGGCTCAATCCCCACGCGGGCGAACGCGGCCGGCTCGGCGACGAAGAGCAGCGGATCATCGCGCCGGCGATCGAGCAACTCGCGGCGGCGCATCCCGACGTCGAGTTCGTCGGCCCAGTGCCGGCCGACGCCGGGTTTCCGGCAGCGGCAGCGGGAGCCTACGGTGCCGTGCTCGCGATGTACCACGATCAAGGTCTCGCGCCGTTCAAGCTGCTGCACTTCGACGACGGGATCAACGTGACGCTCGGGCTGCCGTTTCGCCGCGCGTCTCCGGATCACGGCACGGCGCGTGACATCGCGGGACGCGGCATCGCGCGCGCGACGAGCATGCTGCAGGCGGTCGCGCACGCGCGTGCAGCCGAGGTGGCATGAGTCGCGCGCGCACGAGCCCGTCGACGACGAAGGCACGCGCACCTCGTGCACGCGCGAGCGAGCCCGCACCGCCGCCGGCGAGGCAAGGCCGTAGCAAGTCTCCGCCCGTGCCGCCGAAGGCTGTGCCCGTGGCTGCGGTCGCGCCCACGCCGGCGCTCGCCGAGCAGCGTACGGCGAACGTCGCACCCGCGGGTTGGATCCGCATCCGTGGCGCACGCACGCACAATCTCGCCAGCATCGATCTCGATCTGCCGCGCGGCAAGCTCATCACCATCACGGGGCCGTCGGGATCGGGCAAGAGCAGCCTCGCGTTCGACACGCTGTTCGCCGAGGGCCAGCGGCGCTACGTCGAGAGCCTCAGCGTCGCAGCGCGACAGTTTCTCGCGCAGCTCCCGAAGCCCGATGCGGATCTGATCGAAGGGTTGTCGCCGACGGTCGCGGTGTCGCAGGAGGCCCGCGGTCGCAATCCCCGATCGACGGTCGGTACGACGACCGAGATCCACGACTTTTTGCGGCTACTCTTCGCGCGCGTCGGAACCGTCTACAGCCACCGCACGGGCAAGCCCATGAAGCGGTACAGCGTGCACGACATGCTGAACGAGATCCTCGCGCTGCCCGACGGCACGCGGGGCTCGGTGCTCGCGCCGGTCGTCGTCGGCGTGCCGGGCGATCACGCCGACCTGCTCGAGGATCTGCGCCGCCGCGGCTTCGTGCGCGTCGCGATCGACGACGAGGTTCGCGATCTCGGCGGCGAGATCACGCTCGACCCGGCGGTGCGCCACACGATCGAGGTCTACGTCGACCGGCTCAAGCTCGGGCCGGAGATCCGCGCGCGGCTCGGCGATGCGGTCGAGCTCGCGCTCGGCCTCACCGGCGGGATCGTCGAGGTACTCACCGTCGACGGCACGCGCCTGCGGTTCTCCGATCGTCACGCCGAGCTGGATCACGGCGTCGCGTATCCGGAGATCACGCCGTCGCTGTTCTCGTTCAACTCGCCGGTCGGTGCGTGTCCGGCGTGCGATGGCCTCGGTCGCACGCGGGTGTTCGATGTGAAGCGGCTCGTCGATCCGAAGTCGACGCTGCGTCACGGGGCGATCCGGCCGTGGGCGAGAAAGGGCGGCGCCGGCCATGCGCGCACGATCGCCGCGCTCGCGGAGCATTTCGCCATCGACCTCGATGCACCATTTTCGGAGCTACCCGCGGCCGTGCAGGTCGCGATCGTCGAAGGCACCGGCGACGAGGTGGTGCCCGGTCTCGATCGCCCGTTCGAGGGCGTGCGGCCGATGATGGCCCGCCGCCTGCGCGAGATCGACGGCAAGAGCGACGACGCCGACGACGAGCCCGACGCCGATGACATCGAGGCGTATCTCGAAGACGTGCAGTGCCCGGTGTGCGAGGGCGAGCGGCTGTGTCTGCCGGCGCGCATGGTCCGGCTCGGCGATCACAACATCGCGGCGCTCGCCCGCATGCCGCTCGGTGAGCTCGCGCGCACGCTCGGTGCACTCTCGTTCGATCGCGAGGCGCACGAGGTCGCGCAGGCGGTGCTCGGTCAGGTGCTCGCGCGCCTGAAGTTCCTCGGCGAGGTCGGGCTCGACTACCTCACGCTCGATCGCACGGTGATGACGCTGTCGGGTGGCGAGGCGCAGCGCATCCGGCTCGCGACCCACATCGGCGCTGCGCTGGCCGGCATCACGTACGTGCTCGACGAGCCGAGCATCGGCCTGCATCCCCGCGACAACGGACGGCTCATCGCGACGCTGCATCACCTGCGCGACCTCGGCAACACGGTGATCGTCGTCGAGCACGACGAGTCGACGATGCGGGCATCGGACTGGCTGGTCGACATCGGGCCCGGCGCGGGGCCGCAGGGCGGGCGCATCATCGCGGCGGGGCCGACGGCCGAGGTGCTCGCGAATCCCCGATCGCTGACGGCCGGCTACTTGAGCGGAAGGCTGTCGATCCCGGTGCCCCAGCAGCGTCGGCGTCCGCGAGGTCCGTCGATCGTCGTTCGCGGCGCGCGTGGCCACAACCTCAAGGGCCTCACCGCACGCTTTCCGATCGGCCTGTTGACCTGCGTCACCGGCGTGAGCGGGTCGGGCAAGTCGAGCTTCGTGATCGATACGTTGCTCGCAGAGGCCTCGCGCTTCGTCAACGGCTCGGCGCGGCCGCCATTGTCCTGCGACGGTGTCGACGGGCTCGAGCACATCGACAAGGTGATCCATGTCGATCAGTCGCCGCTCGGTCGCTCGGGTCGTAGCAATCCCGCGACGTACACTGGCATCTTCGCCGAGCTGCGCACGGTGTTCGCGAGCCTGCCCGAGGCGAAGATCCGCGGCTGGCAGCCGTCGCGCTTCTCGTTCAACGTCAAGGGCGGGCGCTGCGAGGCATGCACGGGCGAGGGGCTGCGGCGCATCGAGATGCAGTTCCTCCCCGATGTGTACGTGACCTGCGAGGCGTGCGGCGGCCGTCGCTACAACCGCGAGACGCTGACGGTCACCATGCGTGGCAAGAGCATCGCCGACGTGCTCGCGATGAACTTCGCCGAGGCGTTCGATTTCTTCGTCGCCCACCCGGCACTACGGATCAAGCTCGAGGTGCTACGCGATGTCGGCCTCGGCTACCTCGGTCTCGGGCAGAGCGCGCTCACGCTGTCGGGCGGCGAAGCCCAGCGCATCAAGCTCGGCCGCGAGCTCGCGCGCAAGTCGACCGGTCGCACGCTGTTCGTGCTCGACGAGCCGACGTCGGGCCTGCACTTTGGCGACATCAAGCAGCTGTTGCACGTGCTCGGTCGGCTCGTCGACGAGGGCAACACGGTGGTCGTGATCGAGCACGACGTGGATGTCATGAAGTCCGCCGATCACATCGTCGACATCGGGCCCGATGGCGGCGAGGGCGGCGGTCGGCTCGTGACGAGCGGCACACCCGAGCACGTGGCGCGAAGTAGCGGCGGCCACACGGCACCCTACTTGCGTCTCGCTCTCGGGCTGTGACCCTGATACGAGCGATGGGCCTCTCGATGCGATACGGACTCGTCGTCGCAGTGCGCGAGTACCTCGCCGATCCGACGATGCAGCTGGTCGACGATCCGCTCGAGTCTCGATCGAATCGCAAGCTGTGGACCGCCCGCGAGGGAGCCGCTGGTGGCGATGCGGAACCGGCGGGCGGCGGCTGTGGTTGTTCGAACGCAGCGCCACGTCTCGCGCACGCTCGCGGTGTCCCTCGCCGCCGCATTGATTGGTGACGAGCACGGTGCACGCGGGCCCACCGCCCGCGAAGGAGCGCACGGGGCCGACGGTCGAGGAGCTGTTCCTGCGCTTCACGCTGTTCGACCAGCGCGGCCGTGGATTCCAGTCGAAGGCGGGGCCGCCGTCCGGGCCGGGCTCCGAGGACATGCTCGTGTTGCAGCCGATCGGGCAGCTCGGGATCCGCCAGCGGAATCCGGCGTGGTCGCATCAGATCACGTTCGCGCTCGATGTCGTGACGGCGGCGTCGCCGGATGGGCTCGACGCGATCTCGTCGGCGTCGCGCTACGGGATGACGCTGCAGAGCGGCACGCTCGAGACGACGTGGAATTCGGTGTACATCGAAGACGGCGCGAAGGCCGGCTGTCCGAACGATGTCGGCCAGTCGCCGGACTACGACTGTCCGAACCGCGAGCCCGAACGGTTCCCGCGCACGCGCCTGCGCCATGCGCTCGCGTTCGGTCTGAACCAACACATCCCGCGCACGAAGACGACGCTGAAGGTCGGCTATCGGTTCTACGACGACGACTTCGATCTGCGGGCGCACACGCCGTTCGTGATGCTCTACCAGTGGCTCGGCCGCCGCGTGTATCTGCGGGCGCTGTACCGCTATCACCGGCAGCGCGGGGTATCCTTTTATACGACGGCGACGCGGACGGACTTCTCGGAGTCGATGCCGCTGTCCGCCGACTCCGATCTCGCGCCGTTCACCGCGCACGGCCGATCGTCTGGCTGTCGGGCGTGCGGCGCTCGGGCAAGACGACGCTCGTGCGCGCCATCGAGGGCGCGAGCTATCACGACTGCGAGCTCGTGCGAGTCCGGCGCTCGCTCGAGGATCCCGAGCTCTTCTTCCGCGATGCGGATGCGAAGACGATCGTGCTCGATGAGGTCCATCGCCTGCCGAATCCGTCCGAGGTGCTGAAGGTGGCGGCGGATCACTTTCCCGATCTCCGCATCGTCGCGACGGGCCCGTCGACTCTCGCCGCTCGCGAGAAATTCCGCGACACGCTCACCGGTCGCAAGCGTGACATCTGGCTCGTGCCGATGATCCTCGCGGACCTCGTCGCGTTCGGCAGCACCGACCTCGATCGTCGCATGCTGCGTGGTGGGCTCCCGCCGTTCTTCCTCGACGATGCCATCGACGATGCGGCGTACGAGGAGTGGATCGCGTCGTACTGGGCGAAGGATCTCTCGGAGCTGTTCGTCGTCGACAAGAAGGCTGCGTTCACTCGCCTCGTCGAGCTGTTGTTCATGCAAAGTGGCGGGATGTTCGAGTCGCAGCGACTGGCGACAGCGTGTGGGGTGTCGCGCCCGACGGTGCAGCACTGGCTGTCGATCCTCGAGACCACGCTGCTCGCGACCACGCTGCGGCCGTTCCACGGTGGCGGTGCGGCCGAGATCCGCAGTCAGCCGAAGGTGTACGCGTTCGATACCGGCTTCGTCGCTTACTTCCGCGGCTGGGACGCGCTGCGCGATGAGGATCGCGGCGCGCTGCTCGAGCACCTCGTGCTCGGCGAGATCGCGGCGCGCTTCGGCACCAGTCGTCTGCATTACTGGCGCGACAAAGCGGGACACGAGGTCGACTTCGTCCTCGAGATCGGCCGGCGCCGCGAGCTCGTCGCGATCGAGTGCAAGAGCTCGGCTGCGAGCCTCGATCCCGCCGGGCTCGCAGCGCTGCGCCGCAGGCACCCGCGGGGCAGGAACCTCTGCGTGACGCTGCGCTCCACCGAGACGTTCACGAAGCGCTTCGGCGAGCTGGAGGTCGAGCACGTGCCGTATCTCGAGCTTCCCGCGCGGCTGGACGCGCTGCGGTGATCGCACGCGCGGCGGCGCGCGGCATCACATCGGCGATCCGCTCGCGCAGCCACCGGTGCGCCGGATCGTCGTGCGTGCGGTCGTGCCAGACCATCGCCATCGAGAAGCCCGGGACCTCGAGCGGCGGCGGGACGATCGCGAGCGGCAGCGACACCGCGAACGCTCGCGCCACCCGCTCGGGCACGGTCAGCACGAGATCGGTCTGTGCGACGACGAACGGCGCCGCGAGGAACTGCGGCAGCATCAGCGCGATGCGGCGGCGCAGGCCGAGCGCGGCGAGGGCGTCGTCCACCGCACCGCCCGGGCGACCGCGTGGGGCGATGAACGCATGACGCATGCCGGCGAAGCTCTCGGGCGTCCATCGTTTCGCGAGGGCAGGGTGACCCTGCCGCACGATGCAGACGAAGCGGTCGTCGAACAGCGCCCGCGCGTGGATCCCCGGCCGGTCGTTCGTCGGTAGGACCGGTGCGAGTGCGACGTCGCACGTGCCGTCGAGCAGCTCGTCGAACGCATCGTTGGTCGAGGCGCGCAGCACGATGTCGACGCCCGGCGCATCGGCGGCGATGCGCGCGAGCAGGGTCGGGAACGTCACGAGTGTCGAGTAGTCGGCGCTGCCGATCGCGAATGAGCGCTGGGTCGTCGCCGGATCGAACCGCGGCGGCGCGACGGCGTCGCGCAGCGCCGCGATCGCCGTGCGCACGCCGGGTGCCATCTCCTCGGCGCGCACCGTCGGCACCAGGCCACCGCGACCGCGCACGAGCAACGCATCGCCGAGCAGCACTCGCAGGCGCGCGAGCGCGTGACTCGTCGCCGATTGCGACAGCCTCATCCGCGCTGCCGCAGCCGTCACGCTGCGGGTCGCGAGCAGGGCGTCGAGCACGAGCAGCAGGTTCATGTCCATCTCCTCGAGTTGCATGCTGTGCATTCTATATATGTGAGGCATGCACTGGCCTAATATCACCGTCGCACCCAGACTGCGGTCATCGAGCGGCCTTCGCCGCCAAGGAGACACACGGTCATGACCTTCGTCATCATGGGAGCTTCGGGAAATACGGGTGCGGTCGCAGCGGAGATGCTGCTCGCGCAGGGACACGCGGTGCGCGTCGTGGTGCGCGATGCGAGCAAGGCGAAGCGCTTCGCCGATCGCGGGGCCGAGGTGGCCATCGCGGACGTCATCGACGCCGCAGCGCTCGATCGCGCGTTCGCGGGCGCCAGCGGTGCATACGTGCTTGTGCCACCGAACATGGCGACCGCCGACTTCCGCGGCTATCAGCGCGCGGCGGCCGACGCGATCGCCAGCGCAGCGCGTAGCTCGGGTGTGCCCCACGTCGTGCTGCTGTCGTCGGTCGGCGCGCAGCATCCCGCAGGTACGGGGCCGATCGCCGGCCTGCATGTCGCCGAGGCGCGTCTGCGCGACGTCGCAGGCACGCGCACCACATCACTGCGCGCCGCGTACTTCATGGAGAACCTCGGTGGCTCGCTCAGCATGCTCGAGCAGGGTTTGCTGCCGAGCTTCACTCCGGCCGCGCTCGCGTTCGACATGGTCGCGACCAAGGACATCGGCAAGCTCGCCGCCCAACTCCTCGTCGAGGACAGCGGCGCGAGTCAAATCATCGAGCTGTGCGGCCCAACGAAGGTGTCGAGCAACGACGTCGCGGCGGCGCTGTCGAAGATCACCGGCAAGTCGATCGCGGTCGCCGAGGCGCCGCTCGAGGCCATGGTGCCGACGCTCACCGGCTTCGGCATGCCGGCGGAGCTCGCCGAGCTGTACCGCGAGATGACCGCCGGCGTCGTCACCGGCCACGTCGACTTCGAGGGCGGTCACCGCCGCGTGCGCGGCACGACGACGGTGGCCGACGTGCTCTCGACGCTGCTGCAGCGTTGATCAGTCCCGCAGCACGCGGCGGTAGCACCACAGCGCGAGCCCCCACACGAACACGAGGGACACGGTCATGAAGATCCAGCCAATGGTCGTCATGCCGTGTCCTCCTCGGGAGGCCGCTGCCCGTCGAGGTCCAGCCCCGCCGCGCGCCAGCGCTTTTCGCCGATCCGCGTGACGACGACGAGAACGACGAGCACCACGCCGATGATGCCGACCGTGTATCCCGCGACCGGATTGTCGACGAGCGCCGCGATGCGCACGTCGAGCGTCTGCCAGCAGAACGCGACGAACACGACGAGCAGGTACACCGGCGCGACGTACTTGATCACGAATCCGACGACCCGCGGGATCCGAAGCTTCGCGCCGTGGTGCGCCTCGACCATGCCGCGCTCGAGCCCGAACACCCAGCCGAAGTAGATCACCTGCACGGTCGCGAGTACGAAGATCGCACCGGTGCCGACCCAGAAATCCATGGTGTCGAGCGCGACGAGATCCTTGGTGTAGTGCAGGTTCCACAGCGAGCCCACCGCCGTGAACGCGACGACCGCGACCACCGAGCGGTTCGCCGTCCAGCCGAGCGCCTCCTGGAGGAACGCCTTGACCGGCTGGAGCATCGACAGCGAGCTGGTGATCGCCGCGAGGAACAACATGAAGAACCACAGCGCGCCGATGAAGTTGCCGAGCGGGCCCATGTGCGCGAAGACGACGGGCAACGTGTTGAAGCCGAGCCCGAACGTGCTGCCGGTCGCTCCCGCGGCGCCGAGGAACACGAACGCGGCCGTCAGTGTGATGAGCCCGCCGAAGCCGACCTCGAACACCTCGTTCGTCGCCGACGCGGTGAGGCCCGACAGCACGATGTCGTCCTTCTTCTTCACGTAGGACGCGTAGTTCACGATCACGCCGAAGCCGACCGAGAGGCTGAAGAAGATCTGTCCGGCCGCGGCGAGCCACGTCTCGGCGTTGCCGAGCGCGGTGAAGTCGGGGTTCCACATGAACCCGAGCCCGCTGGACACGTTGAGCTCGGGGCGCGTCGGATCGGGCGTGCCGAGCGTCAGCACGCGCACCAGCACGATCACGGCGCACACCGCCATCGCCGGCATCGCCCACTGACAGAACTTCTCGATGCCGCCCGTGAGCCCGCGCCACACGAACCACGCGTTGAGCCCGATGATCGCGAGCCAGACGAGCACCGTGCTCGCCTGGCCGTCGAGTCGACCGTCGGCGTCGGTGCCCGACACGCTCGCGAAGTACTCACCGGACTGCGTCGCCATCGTCGTGGCGTCACCGGCGAGGCCGATGCCACCGGTCGCGAACGCCCACGCGTACTGCAGACACCAGCTCTCGACGATGCCGTAGTACATGTACACGACGCACGGGATCAGCAGCCCGAGCACGCCAAAGTAGCGGGCCACCGCACCGCGTCCGATGACGCCCATGATCGCGGGGCACGAATGGAAGCCCTTGCGTCCGCCGTAGCGGCCCATCGTCCACTCCGCCCACCCGACCGGGATGCCGACGAGCAGCAGCGCCACGAAGTACGGGATCATGAACGCGCCGCCGCCGTTGTTCGCGGCGGTTCCGGGGAAGCGCAGGAAGTTGCCGAGCCCGACGGCAGAGCCAGCGACCGCCAGGATCACGCCGAAGCGTGTGCCCCACTGTTCCTCTTTGCCGCTCACGGCGAGGTCGCGATCACGTCATCGCGCCGAGCCCGTCGTGATCCTTGAGCACGACGGTACGGCCGTTGAGATCGAGCAGGCCCTTCTTCTTGAACTGCGCGAGCGTGAGCGAGATGGTCTCGCGCGTCGATCCGATCAGGTTCGCCATCTCTTGGTGGGTGATCTTGAGACCGATCTGCACGCCGTCCTCGCACTCGACGCCGTACTCCTCGGCGAGCTCCATCAGCAGCGCCGCGAGCTTCGCCTGCACGTCGCGGAACACGAGGTGCTCGAGCTTCGTCTCGAGCTGGCGACGCCGTTCGCCGACGACGCACGCGAAGTTGAACGCGAGCTGAGCATCACTGAGCAGCAGCTCGTGGAACGCCTCGCGCGGCAGCTCGGTGATGATCGCGTTCTTCATCGCCTCGGCCATCTCGTCACGCGGCGCGCCGTCGATGATGCACAGCTCGCCGAAGATGTGGCCCGCACCGCGATACGCGAGCGTCAGCTCCTTGCCGTCGCGCGTCACCTTGCTGCACTTGACGCGACCGCCGTTGATGAAGAACACGCGGTCACCCGGATCACCGGGCAGATAGATGACCTGACGTCTCGCGATTTCTCGCAGCTCGACGACGGCAGCGAGCTCGGCGAGCTTCGCGGGCGGCACGCCTTCGAGCAGCGGAATCTTGCCCAAGTACCAAGCTGCGCGCTTCTCGTCCTTCGCTTCCTGCTGGGCCGCTTTCGCCATGTTGGCCACAAACGTATCCGAGCCGACGAAGAGCCACAATCATGTGAGGTGGCTGACCGGCTTTTTTTGGATTGCCCGGGCCGGTCCTGGAGCCGCCGGCACATGCGTTGCACCGCGTCGGTCCCAGCGTCCTCCACCGAGGGCGGCCCCTGTACGCCGATGCGACCTCGCCGCGACCCAGCGCCATGATTTCGCCAACTTATCACGTGCCCGCGGTCAGTCTCGCGGCGACGAGACGCGGCAGGGCTATGAAAAGTCTGCATACGCGCCGCATCGGTTTCGATCGCGGGGTGCCGCGACAACGGCGAGATCGCGGCTTCTCGATGATCGAGCTGATGGTCGTCCTGGCGGTCGTCGCTGCGCTCGGGGTTGTCGCCGCGGTCGGCTTCCGCCGCAACGAGTTCGCCAACCAGCGCGCGCGCTTCATCGCCGACTGCGAAGGGATGCTCGTGCAGGCCCGCAACGCTGCGGTCGATCGCCAGACCCGCGTGCGTGTGATCGCGGACGCGACCTCGATCTCACTGACGTCATTCAATACGACCACCGATACGTGGGACATCCTCGATCGCGCTGCGCTCGAGGTGCCGAACGGCTCGCTCGTCACGCAGAACAACGCGGTCTGTGTGTACGGCTTCACGGCCGGGGTGCAGGCGCCGTCGCAGGCGTCCGTCGTCGATCCACCGACCGACTGCCTCGCGAACCCGCAGGTGCTCATGTTCGAGGCCGATGGTCGCTTCACGGATCCCGACGCGACGTTCTCGGCGGTACCGAATGCCGGTGCGACGCTGTGGATCACCGATCGCACGATGAGCAGCCAGCCGAAGTACTCGATCATCCAGATCTTCCCCGGCGGACTCGTCCGCACCTTCGAGCAGCTCGACTGATGCGGAGCCCGATGTCCACGCCGCCACCCATCGTCCGCATCGGTCGCCGCCGCCGCAAGGCTGGCTTCACGCTCGTCGAGGTGCTCGTCGCGATCGTCGTGTTCGCGATCGCGATCGTCGGCCTCGTCGCGATCGAGGGGCGCAGCGTCGAGGCCCAGCGGGCGTCGGCGTATCTGCGCGAGGGCGAGCGCGTCGCCCAGGATGCGATGGCCGAGCTGCAGTCGCGGAGCTTCGTGTCGCTCTTGTCGTACGACTTCGCCGGCAACCTCGCGCCGGCGCTGCCCTACGACGAGTCGGGCATCGATCCGACGACGCGGCGTCGCGATTTCCGCCGTCCGCCGGCCGACATCGCCGAGACCGACATCGTCGTCGGCGCGGTGGTGGGCGCGTTCCTCGTGTATCGCAGCGTCGACTGGGTCGTCGATCCGTTGAACCTCCCGTCCGGCAATCCGCCGGATCTCACGATCGACCTCCCGCTCGTCAACGCACTCGTCCTGCAGGTGACGGTGCTGTGGATCGACGACTCGAGCTCGTCGACACCGCCACCCTCGACGCTGACGGTCGCCGACCTCACGCCGATGATGGCGGATCCCACGGATCCTGCGTACGCGCCGTATGTCGGCGCGGTGCACCTGCGCACGGTGCGAGCGAACGACACGGTGGTGACGACGCCATGAGACTGCGCGCGCACACTCGGCGGGCGGCGCACGCCGGCTTCACGCTCATCGAGCTCATGGTCGCACTCGTCGTGTCGGGCGTCGTCGTGCTCGGCATCTTCGCTTTTTCCAACATCCAGCGCAGCAACGCGAACGCGCACGAGCGCAACGTGATGATCCAGCAGGCGCTCGAGGGCGCGATGTGGGCGCTCGGCCAGGATCTGCGGCAGGCGGGGCTCGGCTTCACGCGCACGTGCACCGAGCTGCGGATCTGGGACGCGTCGACGAACCAGCTCATCAATCCCGGTGTCGAGGACCCGACGCTCGCGGTGATCGATGCGCAGACGAACGAGCGTTACTGGGTGCTGCGCGACGGCGTGCAGGCGCGCTGGCGCAGTGCTGGCGCCGGCACGATGGACACGGCGGCCGACAGCATCGACGTGATCCTCGGCGAGGCGAACTACCTCGGCAACAGTGGTGTGTTCAACACGGCCAACATCGACGGTGCCGCGACGTCGCTCGTCGTCACGACCTCGACGCTGCTCGACAACAGCAACGCGGCCCACCTCGCACAGGTCCAGCAGCTGTTCCCGCCGGGCTCGTTCGTGATCGTCGCGCCGCGGCCGTCCGTCGGAGGCATCGCATTTTCGCCGACCTCGCAGGGCCAATGCATCTTGTTGCAGGTCACGAGCGACATCGAGCCCGGTCCCGACGCGCAGGACTGGCTGATCCCGATCGATGCGACGTCGGGCTTCAACGCGAACCTGGCGGCGCTGCTCGCCGGGTTCGGCCCCGATCCGGCGTGCTTGCTCGAGAACACGCCCGTCCCCTGCGTCGACGACTGGACGACGGACACGCTGACCTCCGCGATGGTGGTGCCCGTCGGTCGCCTGCGATGGTCGCGATACTCGATCGACTACACGATCCCGGAGCTTCCGTACCTCGTGCGGGCCGACATCATCGGTCACCAAGCGAGCATCGATCCGGCCGACCTCGGCACCGGTGTCACGTATCCGCACTGCGAGGCGGGACAGTGTCCAGCAGCGGGCCTGCATCTGCCCGGCAGCCAGTCGCCGCCGGCCGCGGTCGCGATCGGGCCGATGATCGAGGATCTTCAGGTCGCCGTCGGCTGCGATGGTTGGTCGATCGCGGGTTCCGACACGCTGCAGGTGCGCTATCCCGATCAGGGCTTCGAGGAAATCGGTCCGGCCGAAGGACCGCTCGTCGGCATCGCGAACAACAATGTCGATGAGAACCGCAACCTGTCGGCCGAGCGCCTTCGCGACGAGTGGCTCGGCAACGCGGTCGCCGAGCAGAGCGCCCCGGACTGCGTCGCGTACGGCACCGCCGAGTACAACCGCGACACTTGGGCCGGCCTCGAGCCGCCGGAGGGTCCGGCGTTCCGGATGAGTCCCCAAACGCTGCGCGTGACGCTCGTCGCGTCGTCCGAAGCGGAAGAGGCTGCAGGCGGGCTCGCGACTGCCGATGTCACTGCCATCGAGGATCGCATCCCAATGGCATCGCTGGTCGGCACCCGCCAACGCTACACCCTGACCGAGCGCTTCTCCCCGGAGAACCTGCGCTGGCGCGACCCCCGACTGCAGTAGTCGAACCGGAGTACGAATCCATGACCAGCCAGTCGAGCCACACCAAGAGCCATCCGTCCCGTCGTGCGACCCAGCGCGGGGCGACCCAGCGCGGGGCCACCCAGCGCGGGGCGACCCAGCGCGGGGCCACGATGATCAGCGTGATGCTGCTGTCGGTCTCGCTCATTACCGTCGGTCTGCTGGTCGTGCGCAGCTCGGTGCGCGAGGTCGAGCAAGCCGGTCAGCTCGTCGCTCGCGAGCGCGCGCTGATGGCTGCACAGGCGGCGGCCGACCTCGCCGCCGCGCAATACCTCCGGCTCGACGACGCAAACCTCGACGCGGCGCTCGTCGGCTACAATCCACAAGGGGGGCCGTGCACGGATCCGTGCCTCGACTGCATCCCCGATCCGAACGACGTCGTCACCGGTCAGCGCAACGAAGTGCTCGCCGGCAGCGCGATCGGCTGCGGTGGTCGTCCATGCATGCGCCAAGGCGCGGTGTCGTTCCTCACCGACAGCGGCGGCGCGTCGCAGAACTGGTGTCAGCTCCCGCTGCGCGACCTCGTCCCTGGCGGTGACGCCGAAGCGCGCGTGTCGGTGTGGGTCCGCAACAACTCGGCCGACGCGCTCGGCACCGGGGGCAGCGAGCAGTGGATCGCCGACGGCGATGGCCGCGTGGTCGTCACATCGATGGCGACGGTGCGCAATACGACGGTGACCGTCGAGCAAGAGCTCGTACTGTCGGTCGGTGCCGGTGCGGCGGTGATGCAGCCGCAGTCGCCCGACGAGGGCTACGGCGGCGGCCACAACAACGACAACTCGGCCGTCTCGGTGTGCGCGAGCGACTTCGTGGCGGCCGAGCAGAATTAGTCTGTCTGGGGGCAACATCCTGTTGCCCCTTCCGATTGCTCTCCATGTAGCATCGGCGAAGCTGTGCTCTCTGCGGCCGACCTACCCACGCCGATTCGAAAGTTCCTCCTCGACTCCGGTCTCGAGACCGAGGCGCCGTACGAGCGGCGCATCTTCACCAATCGCGATCTGAACTTCGACTCGGTGTCGATCATCGGATTCGACATGGACTACACCCTGGCGATCTATCGCCAGGACGAGATCGAGGCGATGTCGCTGTCGACGACGACCGACAAGCTGCTCGCGCGGGGCTATCCCGAGGAGCTGCGATCGATGCCGATGGATCCGCGCTTCGCGATCCGCGGGCTGACCGTCGATCGTCAGCTCGGCAACGTCATCAAGATGGATCACCACGGCTACGTCGGCCGCGCGTACCACGGGCTGCGCAAGCTCGAGCGACCCGAGCGCAAGGCGGTGTATCGCGACCAGCGGCTCGGC
>Ga0105048_10004342_pt1 | contig 23109 bp, 19 predicted proteins | sample MAT05_FD_78382 | JGI IMG/M metagenome (GOLD analysis project Ga0105048, IMG submission 78382) | Freshwater microbial communities from Lake Fryxell liftoff mats and glacier meltwater in Antarctica - MAT-05 | ecosystem: Environmental > Aquatic > Freshwater > Ice > Liftoff microbial mat | place...
ATTTCCTCTGGCAAGAACACATCGCAAGTCCGCCCCTTCTCGATGGCTTCGCCCAGAAAGAACTCCTTGCGCGCGCCGAGCGGAACGAGGCCGAGCACGCGATCGCCCCAGGCCAAACTCACTTCGACGACATCCTCACCCTGGCGCGCCTGCGCCTCTCCTACGTCCTGAGAGTCCATGACTTCCCTTTCTCGCGCAGTGACTGCGCACGCTCCTGATCGCAGCGGGCGATCCACCGATTCTGCATCTCTCTCGCCGTTTTGCGGGATACTGGCAGGATCGACACCGACCGGGAGCCGAGGTTCCGAAAAATCACGCCGCGTGAGCGGACTCGCGATCGACCAGCCTCTCGCGCAAGCGCGAGCGGGCGCGGTGAAGGCGACTCATGACCGTTCCCACTGGCACCTCCAGCGCTTCGGCCGCGTCCTTGTAAGAGTATTCGCCGATATCGACCAAGACGAGCACCCGCCCGAGGCGCTCGGGCAGTTCGTCGATCGCGCGTCCGACCGGAGGCGAGAGGGTCGCACCCTCGCACACCAGGTCGTTCTGTCCCCAACTATTCGGATCGACGCGGATGGTTTCGTGAACGCGGCGCGACACGCTGCCGCGCCGTTTCTTGCTGACGAAGATGTTTTGCTGAATACAGAACAGCCAAGCGCGTAGGTTGCTGCCGCTCTGGAATGAATGCGCGAAGCGCAAGGCGCGTTCGACCGTGTCCTGAACCAGATCGTCGGCCGCGCTCGCTTGGCGTTCGAGCGCGCGCCCCCGACGACGCAGATCGGGGAGAAGGGCCACCAGGGCGGCCGGTGAAAACTCGGTGTGCGAGGCGGACTGCGCGAACGATGAGCTATGCATACGCCCCTCCTTACAAGCCCCGTGCCAGCGTCCGGCGCGCAGGCTGGCCGACGATCTCCATCAAAACTTCGCGGGTTTCGCGCGCGCCCAGCGCTACCGGGACCTGTCGCGTGTCAAACTGGCAGCGTCAGCGGGGCCTCACGGACACGGCCCGCCAATCCGTCAGCCGCCGCTCGATGCAAGGGTCGAGGCCAAGAGGCGCGCTCGGACTGCGACGACTTCGTCGGCGATCTCGGAAGCCAAGAGTCCAGCGTCGCCGCCAGTCTCCGACCACCGCTCGCCAGCGAGCGCATGCAGGCCGACACCGACGAGCGTCGCGTCGAACGCGCCCTCCGATCCCACCCTGGCCGATGCCAACAGCCCACCGAGGACGCCCGACAGCACGTCGCCCGAACCCGCCGTGGCGAGCGCCGCACTTCCCCAAGCGCTCACGAAAGGAACGCGCGCTGGCGCCGCGACGATGGAACGCGAACCTTTGAGAACGACGACGGCCTGCGAGCGTTCTGCCAACCGACGCGCAGCTGCAAAGCGGTCGCGTTCCACTGCGGCGCTCGTCAAACCGAGGAGTTCCGCCGCTTCCCCCGGATGGGGCGTGAGAACGAGCGCAGGGTGGCCCTGCAGGCTTTCGAGGCCACCCTCGAGCGCGCGCAAGCCGTCGGCGTCGAGCACGGTCGGACGCCGAGCAGCAAGCGCAAGTTGGACCAATCGCTTGGACTCGGCTCCGCGTCCTAGCCCGGGGCCGACGACGAGACTGTCGGCCAGAGCCAAGAGCTGCTCGGTGTCTGCGAGCGCAGCCAGATCGACAGGCCAGGTCATGAGCTCGACGACTTCGCGGTCGAGCAGACGGGTCGTCTCGGGCAACCCAGCAAGCGTGCACAAACCTGCGCCTGCGCGCAGGACGGCACGTCCGACCAAGCGCGCCGCGCCGAGAGTGCCAGGCGAACCCGCCAGCACCACGACCCGCCCAGCGCTCACCTTGTGAGCCGTCGGTGAGCGAGGTTGGAGGCGCTGACGCAAGTCCAGTTCTTCGAGCAACCACGCCGACGGAGACCAGTCGGACGGCAGGCGGCTCGGCACGCCGATTTGAGAGATGGTGATGCGGCCGGCGTGCGCATGGCCGCCCGTGGTCAAGAGACCCGTCTTGAGATGGCCGAAACAAACCGTGTGTTCGGCCTCGACCGCAACGCCGAGCACCCTCCCCGTATCCGCGTCGAGTCCCGAGGGCACATCGAGTGCAACCACCGGCTTTTTACTGGAGTTGAGCAGCTCGATGCACGTAGCCAACTCGGCCTCGACCGAGCGCCCCAGACCTGTACCCAGCAGTGCATCGACGACCAGATCCGAAGCGACGAGCGCCGCTTGCAGGCGCGCCACGTCGAGCGGCTCGACTTGCCCGCCGACGGCGAGCCAGGCCTCCAGCATCGTGCGCCGATCGCCCGGGGCCAAGGCATCGCCGAGGGCCAGGACTCGAACTTGCGCGCCGCGACCCCAGAGATGGCGCGCGACGACGAGGCCGTCTCCTCCGTTGTTGCCGGGACCCACCAGAACCAGGACGGCCAGCTCCGAAAGCGCGGCTTCGTCCGCGCAGCGCACGCAGCTGCCGCCGACGGCGGCAGGAGCCTTTGGCGCCGCGTGCCGAGGTCGGCCACGCAGTCCGATCAGATGTGCCGCCCCCCGACCGGCATTTTCCATCAACACCAGGCTGGGTACCCCGCGGCCGATGAGCACGGCCTCGAAGGCGCGCATTTGTTCGCAGGACAGGACGGGACGCATCAGAACCTCTGGGCCAATTCGTCGGAAACAGAGGTCAGCGCCGCGCCGGCTCGGGACGAAGCGCTGCGTCGATGGTGGCACGCAGTTGCGCCACAGCGCTCTGCAGGCCGAAAAACAAGGCGTCGCTCACCACCGAGTGGCCGATGTTGAGTTCAGCCAGATGCGGCAATCGGGCGATGGCCGTGACGTTGCTCTGGTTCAAGCCGTGGCCAGCCGCCACCTCCAGGCCAAGTTCGTGGGCCAGAGTGCTGGCTTCGCGAAGGCGGCGCAGCAGCGTGAACTGCTGGGCCGGCTCGGCTTCGCAGTAGTGGCCGGTGTGAAACTCGACCTGGGTCGCGCCACGCGCGTGGCTGGCTCGCACTTGTTCGAGCGAGGCCTCGATGAACAGACTCAACTTGATGCCCGCTCGGGCGCAAACCGCAGCCGTAAGATCGATCTGCTCGGCGTTGCCGATCGCGTCGAGACCACCCTCGGTCGTGCGCTCTTCGCGCCGCTCGGGCACCAGTGTCACGACGTCGGGCCCCACGCGCTCGGCTATGGCATTCATCTCGGCGCTTGCCGCCATTTCCAGGTTCAAGACTGCCTTCTTGGATCGCGCCGCCAATGAGGCGTGCAAGGCTTCGACGTCCCGATCGCGTACGTGCCGACGGTCCTCGCGCAGGTGCACCGTAATGCCATCGGCGCCGGCGAGCAGACACTGGGCCGCCGCGCGAACGGGATCTGGGTAGACCGTATCCCGTTGATTGCGCAGCGTGGCCACGTGGTCGATGTTGATGTTGAGACGAATCACGGTTCGCCGAACTCCCAATCCTCTCCGAACGTGTCCAGCTTGGGAGTCGGCAACGCTTCGCCGCTGGGACCGTCCTTGCGCACGACCATGGTGTGACGGGTGGAGGTGTCCTCGTTCTCGCGAGCCACAACGGTGATGATGTTGACGCCCGGCTTGAGCGGAGCGTCCACCGAGAACGTCATCTCACCCTTCTTGGCGTTCAAGTTGGGCTGGTAGAAGATTTTGCGGTTGCCCACGAACACGAAGGCGTCCTGCACGCCACCGTTCTCGTCCTTGGCCGAGGCTTCGATGCGAATGGTGTTGCCTCGCGTCGACAATTCGGCGGCGCTCACCTTGAGCTGCGGCGGCGAACGGGAAAGGACGGGCTTCCACGAGACCTTTTCGGGCGCGGTCTTCGTGGCAGAGATCAGGTCTCTTTTCTTGGCGAAGGCGAAGCGACCGGGAGCGATGCGCAACTGCACATAGTCGCCTTGTTCGGCCAAGCGAGGCACGACGGCGCCCGTTGTGAGCACACCAAGCAGCGGCGCGGTCGCGGAAGGCTGATCGTAGAGCGACACCTCGGCGCGCGCTTCGAGTACTCCCGGCAGCTTGTTCCAAGGCACGGCTTTTTGCTTGGAGACGACGGGTAGCGTGATCTTTTCGTTCGAGTAGACGCGCAAGTCGCGGTCGACGACGCTGATCTCGAGGAACAATTCGGGCTCCTTCAGGCCTTCGAGGATGTCGAAGGTGAACTCGACTTCGCGTTCTTCTCCAGGTTGCATGGCCGAGAGATCGAAACGGCCGGCCTTGAGCAACAGGCCGTCGCCGGTCTCGTTGCGCAGGTTTGCTTGGGTCTCGCGCGAAGCGCCGTACCCCACGTTCTTGACACGGAAGTACACGGTCGCTCCCTCACCGACCTCGAGCTGACCGTTTTCGTCGGCGTGCCGGTTATCGACCACTTGGTAGCTGTAAGCGAATACCGGTCGCGGCAGGCTCTTCACGGTTGGACGGAGCTCGAGGTCCTCGGGTGCGTCCGCGCCCAGCGCCGAAAAGTGCACGCGCACGGCGTCCTGCCGTGTAACCGCATCTTGGGGCAAATGGCACACGCGCTTGGCGTCGAGCGGCGCGGGCTGACTCGAGCCCGGCTTGTGGTTCTCGAGCTCGCACCAGCCGAGCGGGACCTGCGCCTTGCGGGTCTCGCCGGGCGCCACCTTGCCGAAGATCAGCTCGCGCTGTTCGTAGTAGCTGGCGTCGCTCTTGGTAATGGCATGCAAGCGGTAAAATGGCACCTTGCCCTTGTTGGTCACTTCGACAGTGAGGGTCATGGGCTCGCCGGCCGTCACGGTGTCGCCCGCGCGATCGGTGTGCAGCTTCACTTCGATCTGCGAGAGATCGGGACCTTGGTCGTAGGCTGCCGGCGGAGCCGACCAATCGACGCCCAGCGCCTTGAGCTCACCTGCCACCAGCGCGAGTTCGCGCTCCTGCAGCTGCTTGACGAGACCGTTTACCTGCTCGAGCTGCTTCTGGCGCGTGCCCGCTTGCATCTGGCTCACCAGCTCGCGAGAGAGGCGAATCGGCGCATCGAGCTTGAACTCGTCGTCGACGGCCGCACCACGGTCGCGAATTTCGGCGCGCACCGATTCGGGCAACTGAAAGCGAATTCGGTAGGTGGGCGGATCCTGCGAACGGCGACCACCGGCACCCAGAGTCTTGGCCAAATCGCGCTCACGAACGTCGCCTTCGTCCTTGAAAAGATTCATCTCGAGCGTGTCGACCGTCATCGGATCGAGCTCGATGTCCGGAATGACGCCCGTTCCCTGGATCGAAATGTCGCCGGGCGTCAGGTACTGGGCGATCGTCAATTTCAACGCAGCACCTTCCCGCGTCACGTCGGGGAAAACGAGCTGTACCGAACCCTTGCCGAAGGTCGTCTGTCCGATCACGACCGCGCGGTTGTTGTTCTTCAGAGCGCCCGCAACAATCTCGCTCGCGCTGGCACTCGAGCCGTTGACGAGAACGACGATGGGATAGCCGGCCTCGGTGCCAGCGCGCGTCGCGCGCGCCTCGTTGCGCCCCTCGCTGTGACCGACTGTGGCGTAGAGCGTGCCGTCTTCCAGGAACATGTCCGCGACCTTGCCGGCTTGGTCGAGCAAACCACCGGGGTCATCGCGCAAGTCGAAGACCAGGGCCTTGAGCGAAGCTTGAGTACGCAGGGCCGTGAGCGACTCGGCCAGCTCCTTGGCTGTCGTGGCCTGGAACTGCTTGATGCGGACATAGCCCACGCCGCCGTCGAGCTTTCGGTGCTCGACCGAGCCCACGCGAATGACCTCGCGAGCCAGCTCGAAGGGACGCTCGCCACCCCAACCTTCTTTACCGTCACGATGCACCCAAATTGTGACCTTGGAGCCCGGTTCGCCGCGCAAGCGCTCGACGGCAGCTGCGAGCGGCATGTTGAGCGTCGACTCGTTGTTGATCTTGACGATGCGGTCCAGGCGCTTGAGCCCGGCGCGTCCTGCCGGAGTGCCCGGCATGGGACGCATGACCGTGAGGCTTTGGTCGCGAATGCTGATTACGATGCCAAGGCCACCAAAGTGTCCCGACGTCGACACGTTCATCTCGCGGTAAGCCTCCGGCGGCAAGAAGACGCTGTGCGGGTCCAGCGTGCGCAGAATCCCATTGGCAGCTGCGTACTCGACGAGCGCCAAGTCCATCTTCTGGGCCTTCAAGTGCTCCTGCAAGAAAGCGAAGACCTCACGCAGACGAGCTGAGACGTCCCAATGACCTTGGACGTTGTCGACACGAAATTCCTCTTCTTCGTCGAACACCCGCACTTTGACGGTCGGCGCCTTCTCGTCGTGCGTGACGATGACTTGCGCAACCTCTTTCTGGATCTGGTCCAGAGCACTCAAGAACATCTGACGCGGGTCGACACGCTCAGGCTCGACGTACTTCTTGCGGATCGTGTCGAGTGTGGGGTTGACGGCACGCAACTGCGTCAGGTCGTACGGGACCTCGGCCGCGCCACCGACGACTGCGTGTGCAGCGCGCAGGCCCTTCCACAATCCGCCGCTCCCGTATTCGAGCGCAAAGTGGGAACCGACCGCAAAGAGTCCGAGCAGACCGAGGACGCGGGCCGCCCGCGAGATGAAACGCATGGCAGGAGTATAGAGACGCGCCCCCGTCGCCCAAGTCCATCCGGTACCCCAGCGTGATAAATTCGAGCCTCGAGGCCGCTCGTGCGTCCGGAACGGCTCCGCTCGGCCTCGGGGAGACCGTGCGGTAGGTCAGGGGGGCGTGGCTTGCGAGGCCCCGCTCGAGACCACCGTGCCCGGAGGCTTGTCGGCCTCGGGATCGTCGACTCGGCCGATGCTCTCGTCGCGACTGATCGAGTAGCGGACGAGCGCACGCAGCGAGCGATTGCGTCCGACGTTGCCGAGCAGGATCTTCAGGTCTTCGTAGATCGAAGGGTCGACGAGCAACGCACCCATCGTGCCTTTGCCCTCGCGCATGTCTCTGACGATCTGACCCAGATCGGCCGAAGCCTGATTCAGGTTGTCGACCATCTTGGCGCTCTCTGGCTCGTAGAGCATCCCGTGCGCAAAGCTCTTGCCCTCGCGCACACCGCGCAAGGCCAGGCCGAGCTCCTCCGCAGCACCTCCAACCTGCGAAAGAGCCTTCTGCCCATCATCGCCGTAGACCACTTCGTGCACGAAGCCGGGGCCCGTGCGCACGCGATCGACGACCTGACGCGTGCTCACCAGCAGTTTCTCGAGTTCATCACCAGAACGGCGCAGCGAGTCGACGCTAGCAGACATGCGGTCGGCCTCGCTTTTGTCGTGAAGCAAGCGCGACGCATAGCCCTCGCCGTTGTCCAAGGAGCCCAAGATCGAGTTCAGGTGGTCGACCGCCTGCTTCACGTCCTCGTGCAGCGCGCCGTCTGCCAGAGCGTCCGTGGTCTTCTCGAGGTTGACGACGATGCGCGACGCGCCCGACGCGACGGTCTTCAAATCGGCGATGATCTCCTGAAAATCCTTCGATTCCTCGCTGTTGACCATCTCTTCGGGACCCAGCGGTGGCGAATTCTGCGAGCCGACCGTGATGACGATCATCTTGTCGCCGAGCAAGCCTTTGCCCTCGACGGTCGCCACGGAATCGCGACGGATGCGCCGCGCCTCTTCACGAACCACGCTCATTTCCACGTAGATGGTGTCGTCTTTGGCCTGATCGCCGTAGCCCAGCGACACCACGCTGCCGATGTCCACACCGCCCATGCGGACAGGCGACCCACGCGTCAGACCAGCGACGTCCTTGAAAGCCGCACGCAACTCGCTGTGGCGCGCGAACATCTGCGCTTCATCGCCGATCAAGAAGACGATTCCGCCGATCAGCAGCAGCGACGCCAAGACGAAAGCACCCACCTTGATGTCCCGCGATGTCATTTACGTCTCGATCCTTCTGCGTCCGTTCGTCGTCGAAGCGGCCGGCAACACTTCACTCTAACAGAGCCGGCCCGGGCCGTCAGCTCAGGCATTGAGCAGAGTCTCCACGTCCTCTTGGACGGGCGCGATGCCGCCGATGAAATCGGTCACACGCCGGTCCTCTACGCTCTTGAAGACTTCGGGAGTGCCACAGGCGATGATCTGGCCCGAGTGCACCATAGCCAGGCGATCGCTGATCGCGAACGCGCTCTTCATGTCGTGCGTGACGACGATGCTGGTGATGTTGAGCTTCTCTTGGAGGCCCATGATCATGTGGTTGACGCGGGCGGTGTTGATGGGATCGAGGCCCGTCGTCGGCTCGTCATAGAGCACCACCTCCGGCTGGATGGCGATGGCGCGCGCTAGGCCGACGCGCTTGCGCATGCCGCCCGAGAGGTCCGCGGGCCACATGCTCTCGACGCCGGGCAATCCCACCAAGCCGAGAGCCCAAGCGACGCGATCTTTTTGGTCGTTGAGGCTCATCTTGTTGTGGAAGTGCTCGTCGAGGCCGTAGCGAACGTTCTCGCCGACGCTGAGCGAATCGAACAGCGCTCCGCTCTGGAACAGCATGGCGATGCGCTGTCGCACGCGAGCAAGCGGCTGTTCGCCCATGCGCGTGATCTCTTCGCCATCGAAGACGATGCTGCCCTCGTCCGCTTCGAGCAGGCCGATCAGCATCTTGAGCATCACGCTCTTGCCGACACCCGAGCCGCCCAAAATCGTCAGGACCTCGCCGCGCTTCACGCTCAGATCGAGGCCGCGATAGATGATCTTGTCTCCAAAGCGCTTCTTCACGCCCGAAAACTGAATCAAGGTTTCACCCATCGCCGCTCATGCCCTCCATCGGGCCCCGGTGCGAAGCAGAGCGCCGAGTTCATCCACCCGCAAGCCTCAACTCTCGGGGTCGAGCCGCTGAGCCAGAAACTCGAGCGCGTCGCCGCCGCGATAGCGATCCGCCCGCAGGCTGCCGACCACGGTCACGCTGCTTCCCAGGCTCTCGAGGCGACTGCCAAGGCCTGGCCCGAAGACGCTCAGGCGGCCCCCGCCCGCTCGTTCCAGGTCCATTTTCAGGTGTCCGCCCTTGAGCGCGCGTGAGCCACGCACTTGGCCGCTCAGGCGCAAGAGCGGCGCAGGATTTCCCTGACCGCAAGGTTCGAGCTCGTAGAGATCGGCCAGCAGTTCGCCCAAATCATCGCTCGCATCGACCTCGAGCGGTGCACGCGCGACGACTCGCGGGTAGTCGCGACGCTCGGCGCATGCGGCCGCGAACAGGGCGCGAAATTCGACGAGCCGCTCCAGGCGCAACTCGAGGCCGGCCGCCGCCTGATGCCCGCCAAAACGCACCAAAGCCGAACTGGCCGCCTGCACGGCGTCGAACAACGGGAAGCCCGCCGGGCCACGCACCGAGCCACGACCCACGTCGCCCTCGAAGCCGATCACGACCGTGGGACAGGCCCTCGTCTCGGCGATGCGGCCGGCCACGATGCCGACGATGCCGTGATTCCAGCCGGGACGACCGACGACCACCGCATCGACCGAGCCATGCAGATCGGCGTCTTCACTCGCCTCGCGCTCAATCGACGTCTGTGCTTCACGACGCATTTGGCACAGATGCTCGACCTCGAGCGCCAAGGAGCGTGCCTTTTCGGGATCGCGTTCGAGCAGCAGCTGAAGCGCCAAGTCAGGCGGGCCCATGCGTCCGGGGGCGTTCAGCCGCGGCGCGATGCGGAAAGCCACGTCACTCGCCACCAGCGTGCCACTGCGATCGAGGCCGATGACGTCGCAGAGCGAGAGTAGACCCGGTCGTTCGGCGCGGGCCAGTTGCGCGAGCCCCGCGCGAACCAGAGCGCGATTGTCGCCGTCGAGCGGCGCGACGTCCGCAATCGTGCCGATGGCCACGAGGTCGAGCCAAGATCGAACGTCGAGTGCTGCGCCCAGCTCTGCGCGAACGGCCGCAACCAAGCTGAGCGCCAGGCCGCACGAAGCCAAACCCTTGTAGGCGAACTGGCACTCGGGCCGGTGCGGATTGAGAAAGGCCAAAACGGGCAGCGGCCGCTCGGGCACCAGGTGATGGTCGATGACCAGCGCGTCGATGCCCTTCTCGGCCAAAACCTCGAGCGATTCGTGGTCACTCGAACCGCAATCGCAAGTGACGACCAGATCCGGCTTGGCCTCGAGCACCCGCTCGAGCGCACGAAGCGACAGGCCGTAGCCGCCGTCGAAACGACTCGCGAGCAAGGGCACCACCTCCGCCGCGCCCAGCTTGCGCAGGGCCTCGGTCATGATGGCCGTAGCGGTCATGCCGTCGCAATCGTAGTCGCCAAACACGACGATCCGCTCTTTGCGCTTGATGGCCAGGGCCAGGCGCGCAGCTGCCTGCGTACGGTCCGCCATGGTTGCCGGATCGGACAGCTCGGCGAGCCGCGGTAGCAAGAAACGCGTCCGCGCAGTCGCGTCTTCGCTCAGGCCCAAGACTAGCAGGTGGCGGGCGATGGTCTTGGTGCGTGGGCCCAGCTTCGGTTGCTCGGGGACCGCCAAGACCGGGCCCCTCAAGCTGCGCTGCCGACCCGCTTGTTGCGCGAGAACAGGCGGCGATCGATCACTTCGGTCAGCGGCAGGGCTACGTAAATCGAAGAGTAAACGCCGAGCAGCATGCCGATGATCAAGGTCAGTGCAAAATCCTTCAGAGTGCCGGTGCCCCAAACGAAGAAGCACAACAGCACCATGATCACGGTGCTGCTGGTCAGGATGGTGCGGCTCAGCGTCTCGGAAAGGCTGACGTTGATCAGGTGCGAGAAGCTGACACCTCGCGACTTGGCCATGTTTTCACGTACGCGATCGTAAATGACCACGGTGTCGTTCACCGAGAAGCCGATGATGGTGAGGATGGCGGCGACGGTGATCAAGTTGATCTCGCGACCCAGCATGATCAGGATGCCGACCGTAGCCAGAGCGTCGTGTGCGAGCGCGAGCACGCCGCCAGGCGCGAACCGCACGTCGAAGCGGATGGCCACGTAGGCCATGATGAAGACGAGCGAGATGAAGATGCTCTTGATGGCCGAGTCGCGGAGCTGAGCGCCTGCCTTGGGGCCGATCCATTCCGTGCGCAGGGCCAGATCGGGCGCACTGCCTTCGGGCAAGCCGCTCTTCATCGCAGCCATCATCTGATCGCCAAGGCTCGTCAGCGCTACGTCGACGCGATGGTCGCGAGCATTTTGCACCGTGGGGTTGTTGGCGCCGGGGCGCAGCTTGATTCCTGCGACGGTGGCCAGATCGGCGCGAATGGCAGCCAGATCGGGGGCATTTTCGAAGCGCACGCCGATCTTGTCGCCGCCGGGGCTGTACTTCACTTCGGTCGCGCGGTTCTTGCAGTCGGGGCGCGGGGACTCGCTGAGGCAGAGCTTCTTCTCGACAGCCAAACGCACCGGCTCGGCAATGGTCGACACTTCCTGGACGCGAATCAGATAGTGATTGGCGTTCTTCGGATCGTCGATGTGGATCACGTCGGGACGGGAGAAGCCCTTTTTCTCGATGGCCCCCTGAATGTCCGACGCGCTAGTCGTCTTCTTGAAGGCGACTTCGATCTCGGTGCCGCCGGCGAAGTCCGTACCCAGGCGGGGCCCGGGGTAGACCAACAGCACGACCGAAACCACGCACAACAGCAGGCTGAGGCCCGCCGCCGGGCCGCGGTATTTCATGAAGTCGTAGATGCGACCAATGGGAAAGAGCAGCATGATTACACCAACGATTTCGAGGAATTTTTGCCGGCAAGGAGCAGCCAGATGTCGAAGAGCACGCGGCTCACGACCACGCCCGTGAAGATGCTGATCACGACGCCCACCATCAGCGTGACGGCGAAGCCCTTGATCGGACCCGTGCCGTATTGGGCCAGCACCAGGCCGGCGATGAATGTCGTCAACTGACCGTCGATGATAGCCGAAAAGGCCTTGTTGTAACCAATCTCGACCGCCGTGCGCGCGTTCTTGCCCTCTCGCAATTCTTCACGAATGCGTTCGTTGATCAGAATGTTCGCGTCGACGCCCATGCCCAAGGTAAGGGCCAGACCAGCGATGCCGGGCAGCGTCATCGACGCGCCAAACGAAGCGAGAATGGCGAGCTGCAAGAACAAGTTCATGAGCACCGACACGTCCGCGATCAAGCCGCCCACTCGGTAGTAGATGAGCATGAACACCAGCACGAGCAGGCCGCCGCCGGCCGCGCCTTGCACGCCCAGCTTGATGGCTTCTTGACCGAGCGAGGGACCGATCAGCTGCTCGTTGGACGGTGAGATCGGAGCCGGCAGAGCGCCGGAACGCAGCACCAGTTCGAGCTTGCGGCTATCCTTGAGCTGGATCTGCGGATCCCCAGAACCCATGGTGATCTGAGCGCTGCCGCCGGAGATCTTGTCGATGATTTGCGGCGCGCTCTCGACGCGACCGTCGAGGATGATAGCGAAGCGTCGCTTCACGTTGGCGCCGGTGATTCTTTCGAAGATGCGGCCGCCCTGATCGGTGAAGGCGATAGTCACGTACCAGCCACCCAGGCTCTGGGTCGACTGGTTGGGCTGCGCAGCAGCGTCGCGCACCATGTCGCCGGTGATCTCGGTGCGCGAACGCACGAGGTAAGTGCGGAAGCCCGCCTCCTCTTCTTTCAGCGAGTTTTGGTCGACTACGCGGTAGTCGATCTCGTACCCGATCTCGCGATCGGCGGGCGGTTCGAGCGTGGCAATCCAGCTCTTGAGCCGGACGAGCGCTTGCGCCGCCTTCTCGCCCTGGAGGAACGGCAGATAGGCGTAGGTGCCGACGGCTTGCGCCGCTTCGCCGCTGGCGTCGAGGCCGACGGGGACCGTCTCGCGACGGAACTCGAGGCCTTCGGGCTGGCTCTCCTTCGAACCCGTGCGCTCCAACTCGGAAAAGTAGTTCGATTCGTCGTCGAGCAGCTTGAACTCGAGACGAGCAGTCTGGCTGATGATTTCGCGAATCTCGTTGAAGATGGCTTCGTTGTCGCCAGGCACCTCGACGATGATGTCTTCGTCGCGCGTCGACACGACCGCTTCGCGAAGACCCATGGCGTCGACGCGGCGCAGGATGATGTCCTTGGCTTGAGCGACCGCGCGCTCCCGAATGTTGGTCTCGGTTGCTTCGCGAATCGAAAACTCGAACTCGCGGTCACCCACTTTGAGTGTCTCGAGGTCGGGCTTGAACAAGTCGCGGAAGCGCGCGTCGATCTTCGCCGGGTCGAAGCCTTCTTTGATCTTGAGACGTACCAAGTTCGAGGGGCGACGAGGCGCGGTCAGTTCGACCTTCTCGCGCAGTTTCTCGAAAACCTCCTCGGCGGGAACCTCGTCACCGGTGTAACCAGCGTAGAGCTTCGCGAGCTCCTTGCGCATGTCCTCGTAGTAATTGTCGCGCTTGTCCTTGACGGCTTCGGCGACGTCGACCGTGTAGACAAGGCGCAGTCCGCCTCGCAGATCGAGGCCAGCGATGAGCCGCGCGCCCACGCGATCTTCGATGAAGCGCGGGCACGGCAGCTTGCCGCTGGTCAGCACGTCCAGGGTGGGCCAGAGCATCAAGAAGGCGAGCACGCCGATGACGTTGACCATGGCGAAGCGCGACCGAAAGCGGCCATCGCCAATCGGCAGCGCAACGATCACCAAGAATAAGCAGACCAGACCGAAGCCGACCATCACCCAGAAGGCGTCGCCACGCGCTGCCAAAGCAGCAGCGGCGGACATGATGGCTGCAGGCCAGAGGCGACCGCGGGCTCCGCGGGCGACCAATCCAGAAAGCACCAAAACCAGCGCCAGCGCGCCGAAAACACTCATCAAAATCGTGGTGACCACAGGGCCTCCGCTCACTTCTTCTCGACCTGGGCAGCGGCTTCGGCGCCGTCCTTGCCAAGTACTGCCGTTTTCAGAATTTCGACCTTGGTCCCCGGAGCGATCTCGATCTTGGCGTAACGATCGCCCATCTCGATCAGCTTGCCGCGGAGCCCGCCTTGCGTGAGGACGACGTCTCCCTTCTTGAGTTCACTGATCACCTTCTGCTGGCGTTTGGCCTGAGAACGCGACGTCCAGAACATCATGGCGATGAGCGGGATGAAGATCAGCAGGGGCGCGTACTGCATGACGCCGAGCGCGCCACCCGTTTCCGCCGGAGCCGGGGTGGAAGGGGCAAGCGTCGTTGCCTGGCCTGGTGAAGGGGCGAGGGTTTGCAGGGCAAAGGCCAATGAGAATCCTCCGGGAAGCTGAAAGGCGCGTCGAAGCGACGGGCAGGCGGGCCGGGCTTCTAGCCAGAATCAGGAGGTGCGGCAACTCACGCAGGCGCGCCCGCTCCGATCCGCTACGGTCCTTGGCTGGGGGTGGCTTGACACCCCCGTGCGTGGGCGCTAATTGCGTCCCCCCTGCAGACGGACCCCGGACTGCAGACTGACCCAAAGGCGCGTAGCTCAGTGGTAGAGCACTACCTTGACATGGTAGGGGTCGGCGGTTCGAAACCGCCCGCGCCTACTCCTCTGGAAGCCCGATTGACCCTCACTCTAGTCGCAGTCCCTAGCCTGACCTCAGGCCGATGTGGATGCGCGAGTGCGGGCGTGAGCGACTCGGCAAGCTCGTGAGGGCTCCCGAGTCGAGGAGTTTGCCCTGGGTCGGGCGCACGGAGGCCCCGATTGTCGGGCCCCTGCGCACGCCGGGCGAAATCGACCTATTCTCGGGCTCCTGCTCGAGTCGTAGAACAATGGCGGGTCCCGGGGCGCATCCCCGGCTTCCCAGCGGAAAGGAATCGAGAGACCTCTAGATGGCAATGCGTCGGCGTTTTCGTGCTGAACCTCGTGGGCCCCAAATTCGGGTGAATCATCGCATCCGCGTACCCGAAGTTCTGGTCGTGATGGAGGATGGAACCAATCTCGGCGTGATCTCGACGCAGGAAGCCCTGCGCCGTGCGCGCGAGGTTGGTCTCGACTTGGTCGAGATCAACCCGAAGGGCAACCCGCCCGTATGCAAGATCCTCGACTTCGGCAAGTTCAAGTACGAGGAGGCGCGCCAAAAGCGCGAGACCAAGCGCAAGCAGACGGTCATCGAGATCAAGGAGATCAAGCTCCGTCCAAAGACGGATGATCACGATCTCGAAGTGAAGCTGCGCGCCGCACGCAAGTTCCTCGAGACGGGCAACAAAGTGAAGGTCGTTTGCCGCTTCCGCGGTCGCGAAATCACGCATCCCGAGATCGCCCGCGTGCAGCTCGACCATTTGGTCAAGGGCACGATGGACATCGCCGTCGTCGAGCTTGCGCCCAGCATGGAAGGCCGCGCCATGGCCCTCATGATCTCGCCCAAGCCCGTGATCATGCAGCGCGTTGCCCAGGAAAAGAGCAAACGCGAGCAGGAGCGCTTGCACGAGAAGGAGGCCGATCGCGGTCGCTCGGCCGAAGAACGCGAGGCGCGTCGCCTCAAGCAGATCGAAGCCGAAGCCGCGCGCCTGGCCGAGAAGAAGAGCGTCAACGATCTCGACGACGAGCTGCACGAGCCCGACGACGACGACGACGACGACGACGACGACGATGATGGCGCCGACGACGATGATGGCGCCGACGACGAGGCTGAAGGCGACGAGGCTGAAGGCGACGAGGCTGAAGGCGACGAGGCTGAAGGCGACGCCAAAGACGAGAAGTGATTCTCGCTCAAACCCCGAAGCTCAGCGCTTCGGGGTTTCTCATTCGGGGCGCGCCGACGAGAGTTCCATCGAATCTGCCGCTGCCGACGCGACGAGCGCAGGCCAGCCACACGCGCGCTCAGGGCAAACCGAGCGTCTTGACGACGTGCCGAGGCAGCACGCCGCCGAAGTAGGCGCCGGCGACGCCGAGGACGAGCAACAGCACCAAGCCGACGAGCACGACTCCCGCCTTTCCGCTGCTCTTCGCCGGAGGTGCCGCGGGCGCGCGCGGCGCGGGGGGCGGGCGGGACGCGTTGCGCTCGTCTTCGAGGGCCGACAAGTTGCCCAGCTCGAAGCGACTCGTCTCCGGTTCGGGCGCGGCGTGCGAGCTGGAACTCAGGCTCGCCGCCCAATCCATGGCCAAGTCACCGCCTGGTACGGGAGCTGCGCCGACGAACGAATGCACGTCGAGGGGCGATGAGCCTTGGATGGGTGGGTTCGACTCGTCGGGTTCGGGAAGCGAAGTGAACTCGAACAGCGCCTGGTCGATCAGCGTACCGATGAACGAGCCCTGGATGGCCTTGCGCTTCTTCTCGTGCGCGCGCTGCGCCTGGACGGGTGCGACCAGCTTGGCGATATCGAACGACGAAACCGCGCGAGGTAGATCGAACAACACGTCGTTCAGCGCATTGCCGAAATCACGAGCGGTTTGATAGCGGTCGTTCGGGTCGCCGGCCAAGCCCTTGGCGATGACCTGAAAAACGGCTTCGGTGACCGTCGGATTGAACTGACGAATGTCCGGAACCTCGGCGCGCTGCACTTGGCGCACCGTCTCCAGATCGGTTTTGCCCTGGAACAAGCGTCGACCCGACAAGAGCTCCCAGAGGATGATGCCGACGGCGAAAATATCCGTGCGCGCATCGACGTCTTTGCCCTGCGCGGCCTCGGGCGAGAGGTAGCCGAACTTGCCCTTGATGATGCCCGGCTGGCTCTGTTCGAGCTGCGAATTGGCCTTCGCCAAGCCGAAATCCACGATTTTCACCTCACCGTGACGCGTGAGCAGCACGTTGGGGGGCGACATGTCGCGGTGCACGATGTGCAGCGGCTCGCCCTCTTCGTCCCGTAGCTCGTGTGCGTAGGCGAGGCCCTCGCAAATGCGCACGCAGATCAAACACGCTTCTTCGACGGGAAACAGCGTCTGCGTTTGGCGTTGGTAGTCGACGACGCCCTTCAGATCCGAGCCGTCGACGAACTCCATGACGATGAAGTAGGCGTTGTCGCCTTTGCCGATGTCGAAAACCTGGACGCAGTTCGAATGGCCGAGGTGCGCTGACAGGCGCGCCTCGTCGAGGAACATGCTGATGAACTCTCGCTTCTCGGAGAGATGCGGGAGCACGCGCTTGATGGCGACCTTTTTCTTGAACCCTTCGAGACCAGCGCTCTCGGCACGAAACACTTCGGCCATGCCACCGGCGGCGATGCGCTCGATGACTCTGTATCTCTGTTGCTGCTGCGGTTGTGCCATCGGATTCCAGGTGGGGGGGGGCGGGCGAGAACGCCCGGCCGCCGGGAAGGTTACGATACCGCAAATTTTTAGGTCAAGTCGCGGGCTTGCCGCGCAAACCGCTACATCGACGTCCGCGCACACGCCCCCACCCTTCCGGCTCGGCGACGCTTGACGAAGCGGCCGCTGGGCTCGATAAGCCCGCTATGGCCGACGATCACAGCGCACCCCAAGACGGCCTCGACCCCGATGAGCCTCACACGCCACTTTGGGTCACCTTTTTGGGAGCAGCTCTGTTTGCAGCCGTAGCCGTTTTCTTTCTGGCGACGGCCGAGCCCGAAGCGCCTGCAGCGGCTGCCCCAACCGCCGACGACGCCGCCCCGGCGCAAACAGTGGCCGTTCCAATCCGTCGAGCCCCTCCGGCCGAGCACTGATCGGGACAGACCAGGGGGCGCCGCACCGACGTGCAGGTTTTTGAGTTTTTCCCCCTCGCCAAGCCTAGGCAGTCATGCTTAGGTCCGCCTCCCCGAGCGGCTTGCCGTCCAGGGAAACAGCAAAAAAACCCAGGGGTCGTAGCTCAGCTGGGAGAGCGCCGCACTGGCAGTGCGGAGGTCAGGGGTTCGATCCCCCTCGACTCCACAAATCCGCGATTCGTGCGTGTGCTTTGCGCCAGGCGTAGCCCCGCGAGCAACTACGATTCTTCACGGCGACGTCGCCAACTGAGCGGCGCATCCTGCGCTAGAGTCGCCGCCGATGCGACGCGCGCAATTGCTGATTCTCACTCTCGGCCTTCCGTGGTTCGCCGCCTGCGCGCCCCGCACCGTCCCTCCAGCGGCAGACAACGACCCCCCTTCATTCGATCGATCGTCCGATCCAGCGGTCAAAGCCGAAAGCGCGGGTCTCAGTCCAGAGGAGTTGTCGGCGTTGCTCCCTCCGCCGGTGGCCCCACAACCTTGCGGCATGCCCGAAGGCATCTACGAACCTGGCTGGCCACGAACGCTGGCGCCGGTGAGCAACGAGGAGCCAGACCCACTCCCCCCCGGGGCCGCGACGCTGGCCGTCTTGCCCGACACGCAATATTACGCGCGCTGCCAAAATCGGCATCTCCAAGCGCAAAGCGAATGGATCGAGCACGAACGCAAAGCGCGCAACATCAAGGCGGTGTTGACGCTCGGGGATTTGACCGACTCGAACACGGACACCGAATGGCAGTTCTTCAAGCAGGCCATTGCGCCGCTCGATCCAAGCTTGCCGATCGTGCTCACTCCCGGAAACCACGACTACGGCGAAGGCGGGACCGCGAATCGACGTCACACCTTGTTCGCCAAGTACTTCGAGCCCGCTTTCGCCAGGGCTGCCGGAGCGCTCGTCGAGACGCTCGATGCAACTACACTGGAGAACGCTTTCTATTCGATCGACCTCGGACGCGCGAAGCTGGGTGTACTGTCGCTCGAGTGGAGCCCGCGCGACAAGACCGTCGCTTGGGCCAACGACGTACTGAGGCGCCACCCCAAGCACCGCGCGATTGTCGTCACCCACGCCTACCTCTACTCGGACGACAGTCGCTACGACTTCGCCGAACGCGGTGCAAAGCAAGCTTGGAATCCGCGCGCTTACCGCACGAACAGCGGCGTCGAAGCCGCGCACGGCGCCTTCGACGGCGAGATGCTCTGGCAGCAGCTGGTCAAGAAGCACGCGGGCATCTTCTTGGTGCTCAGCGGTCACGTGCTGAACGACGGGACCGGGCAGCTGACGAGCCAAGGTGACCGCGGCAACACGGTTCACCAGATTCTGAGCAACTACCAAATGCTAGAAGAGGGCGGCCTGGGCTACCTGCGCCTGCTCGAGCTGCTACCCGACGGCCGCGGACTCCACGTGAAGACCTACTCACCCTCGCTCGGTCTGTTTGCGACCGCACCCGATCAGGATTTCAGCCTGACGATCTCGCCCCCGCTCTGGGGCGGGGCGCGCTGAGCGCTCCTGGCGCGCGCGCTCGCAGGTATTCGATCACGCTCGTCCGCTCTTCGTGCGCGAGGCCGTACAACTCGAAGACGGCCGCATCGAGATCGAGCCTTGCCGCAGCGTCCAAGCTGCGCTTTCGGCTGGCGGCGGCCGCCAGGCGGCGCACGCGTTCGCGGCGCACCTCGTCGGCTGGTGGACGGGGCAATTTGCGCAGATGCGAGAGTTTGACCTGGGGAAAGGCGGCTTGGCGCGCGTCGCGCTGCCCGGAGACGTGAAACGCGCGAAAGAGCGCGCTATTCAGCAGCCCCAGCACGCCATCTTGGCTCAGCGTCGAGCGGTCTACGAGGCCGCCCGTCGACGCAACCCAACACGTTGGAGTCGACGGACTCGGAGCTGGTCAGCGCCCGAGGCGGGCATAGGCATACTGAACGAAACCCGCGACAGCCTCATCCAGCATCAGCATCTCGGTGGTGGACTCGCGACTCTCTCGCAAGAAATTCCTGCGTTGCCAGGACTCATCCCAGCTCCCCCAAATGAGCTCGATATGCGTTCTGAATGCTTAAGCATGAATCTCGAAGATCGTGTCGTAGTCGGCGGCAGTAGCGGGACGACGTTCCATGTGTTCTGGCTAACGTTTGAGCTCAGCCGCCTGCGCAGGCTGGCGGAGCCAGCCGTAGCAGGTCGGCTGCAGCGAAGGGTTAGGCGGCACCGGCACGGTGCACCTCTGCGGACAACCGCTCAAGGTTCTGCTCATTTGCCTTCGCGACGAAACTCGCCACCTGCTGATAGTGTTCGAGAGTGTCGAATGTCTGCTTCCAAACGACGAGCGTGCAATCTTGGTGCTCGATCAGTTCAATGGTAAGCGTGAAGTGATGATCGGCCGAGACATGCTCGACCTCAACCAGGCGATCCTGTTCAAGACGAACGAGCCGATATTCGTTTGGATAGTTCTTTCCGTCTGGGCCGTGCAGAGTAAGGCGCCACATGCCACCCGGTTGAAACTGAAATTGGTGAATCGTGCTGCTAAACCCCTCAGGACCCCACCAGCGGGCCAAGCTGACGGGGTCGCGCATCGCGGCGAAGACCTGCGCGGCGCCTGCCTGAATTGTCTTGGTTCTTGCATCAGTTCGCGCGTCGGCTGGTTCCATGTGGATGGCCTTGAAGGGATGTGGGTTGTGCCGCCTAACGCCTTGCCGTTGTGCCGCAGCACAACCACCTCACAGAATAAGCCGACCGGCGCGCATCCTCAAAGAGGAGGAAGCTGCGGGCGCCGAGCAACCACGCTGATGCCGAAGGCGACACCGAAGCAGTGTGCTGTCGGCACCAACGGCTTGTTAGGGAGCCCTCAGGCAGTGCGCCTGAGGTCGCGTACGGCGACCAGGTCGCCCTCGCCGACTGCCCGAACGTCAAAGTCGTGCAAGGTGACCAACGCCTGCGTCCTGCCCGACGCCAGGACGAACTCGACCTCGAGACCGTCAGGTGGATGGAGTTCGACGACCGCGCCAAGATCGCCACGGCACAAACCATGTTCGGGGAGGTCCCGATCCAAGACGACGGTGTCGAGTAGGTTGAACATGAGCTAGCTCGGGAAGGCGGTAACGAAGTGCGGAAGGTCGTGACCGTTCGACACCATCCAGACGGTCGTGACATGCGCGCGGCGCCCAGACGGTCCTTCGACGATAGCACGAATTTCGAACTTGGTTCCGTACGGACTGGGCTGGCCCGGCTTCGCGTCCCCGTCGCGGCCAAGGTCCAGCAGGATGTCTCGGAGGAGTTGCCAGCCGTCGACGGAAAAACCTAGGGCAGCGAAGAAGATCGACTTGAAGCGCCCGATCGGATGCGTACCAGCGGCTTGTTAGGGAGCCGCCATCGCTCATTGAGTCGTTGAAGCAGTACTCCGAGTCGCAGAAGGACATTAAGGGGGTGCACTCGCTCATGGACCAATGGTCGGCGCGGCCGGAGGGCGAGATTGCCAGACGCCCAGAGGTCGCGGCCGCGGGCACCCCGGAGGACACGTTGCGAGAGTTTCTGTATTGGCGGCAGCCGAAGCCAAACTACGGGAAGATGGCGATGCTGATAGAGCGAGAGGATGAACCCGTCAGCTCAATGGCAGGTCGGTTGAGAACCAACGTGCCGCAACCTCCCGACCGGGTTGAAGTCATCGCGCTCACGGACCAGGTTCCTACAGCGGCGTGGCTCGAATGCGATGCGTTCTGGGGCGGGCACAAGGAGAGTCTCCGGTTGCGAATGCTGTTCACCGACGGTTCGAGGGCTCTACCCAGTAACGGTTCTCGGGGTAGGTGGAGGTTTCTCAACCTCTGGCCGTGGGAAGCGGAGGGCTGCGGATATCGCGCCGCTCAACAATCTCAAGACGAGTAGGGACCGAAACTCGACGCCTATTTCCCGATTCGGTCCCAGAGCATCGCTATGACCGCGATGGCGAGAATCACGGCGAATCCCCAGGCGCCCAGGCGTCTGCAGAATTCCAGATAGGCACGCCAAAGTCTGGCTATGGGTCGGTTCACCAGCTTAGTCATTCACTCGTACCGTCCACCTAACGTGGTGGCGTTCAACGGTGGGTCGCTTTGCGACCCGTCCGTTGCAACGCCTTGTTAGCCGGAGTCACCTTGGCTTCGAGTGGCTGTGCTCCGGCGAGCACGATGCGCTTGTCGCCGAACCGAGCGACGAGCTCGAGTTCTCCGCCTAGTGCTTGCACGTAGCGTTCGAGGGTTGCCACCTGACAGTCCGAGAAGTCGCCACGACTTTCGAGTCGTGACACGTCTGCCTGGTCCATGCCGGTGGCTCGACCGACCTCTACCTGGGTCTTACCAGATGCTTCGCGCACCGTGCGTGGCGTCATCCGGACGCCCCGAGCCGCACGCAGTCCGCGCCCAAGGACTCGAACCGGATCCGCTTCCTCGAACACTTTCCGCTTGGTAGGTTGGCTCATGAACTTCCTCAGGTTTCGTAAACGTCGCGCTCGCCGTTCGTCGCTGAACGGGCGCTGATGATTCTGTCTCGTGAGCCGCGTTCCACGTGCACCACGTACAGCAGCCGATCGCGAATCGATGCCCCAATAATCACCATTCGCTCCGCGTTCGAGCCGTCGTCGAGATAGATGGCATGTGGGTCAGCGAAGACGGTCGCGGCCTCGGCGAACGAAACGCCGTGCTTGACGAGGTTGGCTTCCGCCTTGACCTCGTCCCACTCGAAGTCTCCCTGAACGACCGTGGCCACCGCACCCATCAGTATGGGGCACAGACCATACTGATGCAACTTGCTTCGGAGAGACGTGGGGCAAGGGCTTGGGCCAAGCTGTTCGGTGCCGACCGGCCAAAGCACGAAGGTCTTCCGGCTAACGTAGCAGAGTTCAGCTGCGTGGGCTGAGCGAAGCGATGCCCACGTCAGCTGCAACTCGGAGTTGGACAGCCTCATTCGAGCAATAGGGCGACGCCGTCGGCTGTTTCCTCTCCGCTTGCACCGTGAGAGCGAATGATTTCGACGAGCCACTCAAAGACAGTAGGACCTTCACCGCGTCGCGCCTGTGCAAGCTGCTGAAGCACTGACGCTCGATTCGCGGGGTGACACCGCTCAAGACGCAGCTCAAGCTGGCGGATGGTTTCCGGATAGCCGAGCCGCTCGGCTGACAGCACATGAGCGCGCCACAGAATGGTGAAGCCGCCCTCGGGGGTCCGGAAACCGCCTCGCAAGATGTCGTTGAAAGCGTCCAGGTTGTGGCCCCATTCAGACCCGGGGATGAGTACACGCGAGACCTCGTCGTAGAAATTCTCCAATGTCGAGAAGCGCGCGCCGTCAAGCTCGAACACCGTTCGGCCCGTGTCGGAAGGAAGCGATCCTCCGTCCAACTTCAGTAGCTCGAACGCTCGATGGGCGAGCATCTTCACCACGCGGTCATCGGTTGCGAGGTAACCGTTCAGCTTTGGACGCCTTCCTGAGGTGACCACCGACTGCGAAGGTTGTCGTGTGGCAACCAGGCGTGGGCGTGATTTTTGGAGAGGTTTGATCCAAGAAGTCGAGCACGGCGCCTCGATTGCTGACGTCGCGCGGCGCCACTCGGTGCAGACTCAGGGCATCTATCGTTGGCGCAGAAAACTTGCCTCG
>Ga0105048_10004343_pt1 | contig 23101 bp, 23 predicted proteins | sample MAT05_FD_78382 | JGI IMG/M metagenome (GOLD analysis project Ga0105048, IMG submission 78382) | Freshwater microbial communities from Lake Fryxell liftoff mats and glacier meltwater in Antarctica - MAT-05 | ecosystem: Environmental > Aquatic > Freshwater > Ice > Liftoff microbial mat | place...
ACACAAGCCACGCGAGTGACCCAGGATATCCGTGTTGCGCCAGTTCCCCACGGCGCCAGGCGCCAGCGCTCACTGCCCTGGATAGCCAGGGCCGACGCTGGCCCTTGCACAACTGGGATCACCGCGGCTCACCCGCCGGCAGCACCGCGTCCACCGTGCGCAACCCCGTCCCGGGCAAGGCCGTGGCACCACCGGCCCGTGTGGCACGGTGGGCATTCAGGTAAGCGTCAAGTTGAGCATCACGAATCATCATGGCGCCGGCTGACGAGGCTGCAGGCAAGGTCGGCACGGTTGCCAGCGTCAGGCCGGGTGACGCCGTTCGGTCAACTGCCAGCACCGCTGGCTGCGAGTCAAGCGCGGGCGAACCCGTCATCACCAGCAGCACCATCCCCGCAGCCACGGCCATCAACCCGGCCGCCAAGGCTGACGGCAAGCGCCAGCGCGCAACCTTCGCGGCGGCCCGAGGCTCCGTTACACCCGGCGCCAACGGCGCCAACAGCGGAGCAGAGAGCAACACCGGTTCGTGAATCAGGCGCTGGCGCAAGGCAGCCAAAAAGGCCCGGTCGTGGCCAGCCGCCTGGGCCAGCTCCTCGCTGCGCAGCACGTCGCCAATCAACTGGTAGCTGTGCCAAGCCCGGCGGGCGCTGGCGTGGTCGCGCCAAGCCTGGCAGCTTGCGCTCAGGCCGCTGCCGTCAAGCTCGCCGTCCATCAACGAGGACAGCGCGGCGCGTTGTTGCGTCGACGCCGGGTCCTCGTCAGGCAACTCGTCGAGAGATTCGGAATGGGACATGGGATGGTTTTCCTGCGGGGTTCGTTTTTTGTCTACTCAGCGTGGTCACGCGCTCGCCAGCGCTCACCAGCGCTCGCCGTCGCGGGTATCGAGCAAAGGCCGCAGCTTCAGCGCGATCGCCTCGCGGGCGCGAAAGATGCGCGAGCGCACCGTCCCGATGGGGCAATTCATGAAATCAGCAATCTCTTCATAGCTCAGACCTTCGATTTCACGCAAGGTGATGGCCTGGCGAAGCTCTTCAGACAAGGCTTGGATGGCAGAGTTCACTGCCATTGCAATTTCCTTGCTGGCCAGCAGCGATTCGGGCGTCTCGCCGTCGCTGAGCTGGTTTTCGGCGCGGGGTGATTCTTCGCCGTCATCACCGCTGGCCATGGCACTTTCCAGCACCAGGGGGTCACGCTTGAAATCCGACAGCGCTTTTTTCGCCGAGTTCACCGCAATGCGGTACAGCCAGGTGTAGAACGCACTTTCACCGCGAAACTGCGGCAAGGCGCGGTAGGCCCGGATGAAGGTTTCTTGCGCAATGTCTTGCACCAAGTCACTGTCGCGCACCATCCGGCCAATCAGTCGCTCCACGCGACGTTGGTACTTCACCACCAGCATCTCAAAGGCCCGCATGTCTCCGGCCTTGACACGCTGCACCAGCAGCGCATCGGGGTCGGGGTTGATCATGGGCATGCCGGACCTGCGCTGATGTCGACCGCACGCCTGGGCTGGCCATACAGCGCCACGCGCAGGCCGTGCCAGGCCACGCCGGCTTCGCGCCGGCTCAGTCCAATCCAGATTGAGCTGAACCGTGCACGCCGGTCTTGATCCGCAACACGGCTCAGCCGTATCAACAGCGTGTCAGCAAGGTCCAACATCAATTCGACGCGCATCACCTGGTCATTGGCGGTCCACCGCGCACCGTCCCAAACCAGCCACACGGCAAGCCGAGCGCTGGGCCGCCAGGCAAGCGCTGCACAACTGATCCCAACGCTGCAGCTCGCCAGCCACCCAGCAAGCTTGTCCGCCTGCAAGTGCGACAAGGCCCAGGCCACCCACACGGCCGCAGCCAGTCCCAACACCGCAGCCTGACACCCGTGCCAGCCTCGGCCGTGGCACAGCACGCTGACTGCCGGTGCATGCCGCATCAGGTGTTGCGGCTCAAACCCGACAGAAGATCAGCGTGCCGTTGGTACCGCCGAAACCAAAATTATTCTTCATGGCCACGTCAATCTTCATCGCCCGCGCTTCGTTGGCGCAGTAGTCCAGGTCGCAGGCCGGGTCCTGGTTGAAGATGTTGATGGTCGGCGGAGAGACCTGGTGGTGCACAGCCAGCACGCTGAACAACGACTCGATGCCGCCGGCACCGCCCAACAGGTGCCCGGTCATCGACTTGGTGGAGTTCACTACCAACTTCTTCGCGTGGTCACCAAAAGCGAGCTTGATAGCGTTGGTTTCGTTCAGGTCACCCAGCGGTGTGCTGGTGCCGTGGGCGTTCAGGTAATGCACCTCGGCGGCGTTCATGCGGGCATTGCGCAGCGCGGCTTGCATGGCCCGTTTTGGTCCGTCGACGTTGGGCGCGGTCATGTGGAATGCATCGGCGCCCATGCCGAACCCGGCAAGTTCAGCGTAAATCCTGGCGCCGCGCTGCTTGGCGTGTTCGAACTCTTCCAGCACCAGCACACCAGCACCCTCGCCCAACACAAAACCGTCGCGGTCGCGGTCCCATGGGCGGCTGGCCGTGGCGGGGTCGTCATTGCGGGTGGACAGCGCACGCGCTGCGGCAAACCCGCCGATGCCCAAGGGCGAGACCGTGGCTTCGGCGCCGCCGGCAATCATCACGTCGGCGTCACCGTACTCAATCAAGCGGCCAGCCTCGCCGATGTTGTGCAGCCCCGTTGTGCAAGCCGTCACGATGGCCATGTTGGGGCCCTTGAAACCGTAGCGGATGGAGATGTGGCCAGAGATCATGTTGATGATCGAGGCCGGCACAAAGAACGGCGAAATCTTGCGCGGCCCGCGCGCGGCGTACTCGATCTGGGTTTCTTCGATCATCGGCAAACCGCCGATGCCCGAGCCGACCATGCAGCCAATGCGCTCGGCCACCGTGTCGTCCAAGGTGTCCCCGTGGGCCAAGCCGGCGTCCTGCACGGCCTGCATGGCAGCGGCCAGGCCATAGTGGATGAAGGTGTCCATGTGCCGGGCTTCCTTGGCCGACAGGTAGTCAGTCACCTGAAAGCCTTTGACCTCGCCCGCGAACTGGCAGGCGAATGCCGAAGCATCGAACTTGGTGATGTTGGCGATGCCTGTGCGGCCCGCCACCAGATTGTCCCAACCTTGCGCCACCGTGTTGCCAACCGGGCTGATCAAGCCCAGCCCGGTGACGACGACCCGCCGCCTGGTCATCTCAGCGGTCAGGCCTTTTGGTGGCCGACGGCGTAGTCAATGGCCAACTGCACGGTGGTGATCTTCTCGGCTTCTTCGTCTGGTATCTCGATGCTGAATTCGTCCTCCAGCGCCATCACCAGTTCTACGGTGTCGAGTGAATCAGCGCCGAGATCGGCCACAAAGGCCTTCTCGTTGGTGACGTCAGACTCGGGTACACCAAGTTGCTCGGCAATGATTTTTTTAACTCGGGCTTCGATATCGCTCATGGACTCCTCCGGGAGTGCGTTCAAGGAATTAGCCCCAAATTCTAGCGGCGGGGCTTGTGCCGGGTTCTGCTGGGTGCTGCCCGCCGTGGGCACTGCGCTCAAGTCATCAACATACCGCCATTGACATGCAGCTCGGTACCGGTGATGTAGCTGGCTTGCGCGCTTGCCAGGAAGGCTACCGCATGCGCCACCTCTTCAGGCCTGCCCAGCCGGCCCAACGGGATGCTGGTCAGGAGGGCGGCCTTGGCCGCCTCGGGCAAGCCGTCGGTCATGTCGGTGGCAATGAAGCCGGGTGCGACGCAATTGACGGTGATGTTGCGGCTGCCCAGTTCGCGTGCCAGGGCTCGCGTCAAACCGGCCACACCGGCTTTGGCTGCGGCGTAGTTGGCCTGGCCGGCGTTGCCACTGGCGCCGACCACCGAGGTGATGTTGATGATGCGGCCATAGCGCTGTTTCATCATGGTGCGCATGACCGCGCGGCTGGCGCGGAACACGGCCTTGAGGTTGGTGTCGATCACCGCGTCCCAGTCCTCGTCTTTCAACCGCGCCGCGAGCATGTCGCGGGTGATACCCGCGTTGTTGACGAGCACATGCAAGGCACCGTTTTCGGCGACGATGCCGTCAATCGCCGCTTGCAGCGCCACGCCGTCGGTGACGTTGAGCACGATGCCACGCCCGCCGTGTTCAGCCAAAGCTGCGGTGATGGCCTCGGCGCCGCCAGCACTGGTGGCCGTGCCGATCACCCGAAAACCAGCCGCAGCCAGCGTGCTGGCAATGGCCCGCCCAATCCCGCGTGATGCCCCCGTGACCAACGCGATCTGGGGTGGAGCGATTTCAATGCTTTGGGCGTTCAAGCGACAAGCTCCTTGGCCAGTTGCAGACTGATCGGGTCCATGACCGTGACGGTGGTGATGTCAGCGTCCACCCGCTTGACCAGACTCGCCAGCACCTTGCCGGGCCCGCACTCCAGCACATGCATCAGGCCACGCGCACGCAGTGCCTGCACCAGTTCCACCCAGCGCACGGGGCCAAAGGCCTGCCGGTACAAAGCGTCGCGGATGGCGTCGGGTTGGGTCGGCGAAGCGACGTCGACGTTGTTGATCACGGGAATCCTCGGCATGCGCATCGGCACGCCCGCCAGGCGTTCGCGCAGCTTTTCCGCCGCCGGTTTCATCAATGACGAATGAAACGGCGCCGACACGGGCAGCCACACGGTGCGTTTGGCGCCAGCCGCCTTCAACCGTTCACACGCCAGGTCAACGCCAGCTCTGCTGCCGGAGATGACGGTCTGTCTGGGGTCGTTGAAGTTGGCGGCTTCCACCACCAGGCCCAGCTCAGAGGCGACCGCCGCACAGGTGTCACGCACGAAGGCAGCGTCCAGACCCAGGATGGCTGCCATGCCACCCGTGCCCGCGGGAACGGCCTCTTGCATGGCCTGCGCGCGCAAGCGCACCAACGGCAAGGCGTCAGTCAGCGTCAACACGCCAGCCACCACCAAGGCGCTGTATTCACCCAGCGAGTGCCCCGCCACAGCTGCAGGCTCGGCGCCACCTTCGGCGCGCCAGGCACGGTAACAAGCCACGCCCGCCGCCAACATCACCGGCTGAGTGTTGGCGGTCAAGTCCAATGCCTCTTTGGGACCGGCGTGGATGAGCCGGCCGAGGTCTTCGTCCAGCACCTCCGAAGCTTCAGCCAAGGTCTGTTGCACCGCCAGGTGGCCACTGAAAGCATCGAGCATGCCCACACTGTGTGAGCCCTGGCCTGGGAAGACGAATGCGAAGGCGGTCATCGACTGAATGAATGGGTGAACGGGTGAACGGGTGAATGGGATGAAAACAAGCGAAGCATCCGACGTCGTTGGGCGACTTCCGCGCCCAAAGTGGTCGCCTTCAGAAGTCCAACAGAACCGCGCCCCAGGTGAAGCCGCCACCCACACCTTCGAGCATGACCGTGTCGCCACGTTTGATCTGCCCGCTCTTCACCGCCACATCCAAGGCCAGGGGCACCGAGGCGGCCGAGGTGTTGCCATGCTCGGCGACGGTGGACACAAGTTTTTCCAGCGGCAGTTTCAACTTCCTGGCCGTGCTTTGCATGATGCGGATGTTGGCTTGGTGCGGGACCAGCCAGTCCAGGTCTGCTTCGCTGCGGCCGGCTTTGGCCAGCACGGCGCGCGCCGCACTCTCAAGCACGCCCACGGCCAACTTGAAGACCGCCGGGCCGTCCATCTTCAGCAGCGGGTCCCCCAGCACCTGACCCCCGGCCACGGTGCCCGGTGTGCACAAGATGCCAACGTGGCGTCCGTCCGCATGCAACTCGGTCGCCAGAATGCCCGGCGTGTCGCTGGCTTCGAGCACCACGGCACCGGCGCCGTCACCGAACAGCACACAGGTGGTGCGGTCGTTGAAGTCGAGGATGCGCGAAAACACCTCGGCACCCACCACCAGCGCGCAGCGCGCGCCGCCACTGCGCACCATGGCGTCGGCAACCGTCAGAGCGTAGACAAAGCCCGAACAGACGGCTTGCAAATCAAAAGCCGCGCAGCCGTGAACGCCCAGCTTGTTCTGCAGGATGCAGGCGGTGGACGGAAACACCATGTCCGGCGTGGACGTGGCCACGATGATGAGGTCGACCTCGTCAGCGCGGCGCCCCGCGGCTTCCAGCGCATCACGGCAAGCTGCCAGAGCCAGGTCGCTGCACACCACACCGTCGGCGGCAAAGTGCCGCGCGCGAATGCCCGTGCGCTCGACGATCCAGTCGTCGCTGGTTTCGACCTTGCGCCGGGCCAGCATGGCCACCATGTCCGCATTGCTCAAGCGCCGCGGCGGCAGGTGGCTGCCGGTGCCGGTGATGCGCGAATAAGCGGGAGTGGAAGCGGTGGCCGGGGGTGGGTTCATGCAGCGAGGTCGGCAGCACCGGCACCCACCGGGGCAGGCGACGACTGGTTCTGCAGCGTCAGCCCGATGCGGTCGTGCACTCGGTCCAGGAGCCGGTTGCGCGCGGCATCATAAGCTCGAGACAGAGCCTGCTCAAACGCAAAGGCATCGGCGCCGCCGTGGCTCTTGAACACCAGCCCGCGCAAGCCCAGCAGCGCCGCGCCGTTGTAGCGGCGGGGGTCGACACGGGCCTTGAAGCGTGCCAACACCGGTTTGGCCACAAACGCCGCCAACAGGCTGTAAGGGCCACGCGTGAATTCCTGGCGGATGAAGTCGCCCAACATCGAGGCCAGTCCCTCTGATGTTTTCAGCAGCACGTTGCCGACAAAGCCATCGCACACCACCACATCGACGGTGCCTTTGAAGATGTCATTGCCCTCGACATTGCCGTGGAAACGGATGGCACCCCGGTCGCCCGCCGCGCGCAGCAACTCGCCAGCCCGCTTGATGGTCTCACTGCCCTTAAGGGCTTCTTCGCCGATGTTGAGCAAGCCGACCGTCGGCTCTTCTTTGCCGTCGACCGCGGCCACCAGCGCACTGCCCATGACCGCGAACTGCAACAGGTGTTCGGGTGTGCAGTCAACGTTGGCGCCCAGGTCCAGCACCGTGGTGAAGCCATCGTGGCGGTGCGGCATGACGGTGGCGATGGCCGGCCGGTCGATACCCGGCACGGTGCGCAGGACGAACCGCGACACGGCCATCAAAGCGCCGGTGTTGCCGGCCGAGACACAGGCATGGGCAGCGGCAGGGGTCGGACGACCGGCTGCGCCTGTCCCGGTATCAGCACCGGGCTTGAGTTGGTTGATGGCCACGCGCATCGACGAATCGCGTTTCTTGCGCAAGGCCACTTCGATGGAGTCATCCATCGTCACCACTTCAGTGGCCAAAACTTGCACGCAACGCGGCCAACCCGAGGCCACCGCCAAAGCGGCGGCAGTGCCGACCAACAACAGTTCCGCCTGCGGGTGTTTGGCGAGGAACGCCCGGCAGGCGGGCAGTGTGACGGCCGCGCCATGGTCACCGCCCATGCAGTCCACGGCAATGCGCACGATACCCAGAGGGGCCAAGGCCGACGGCTGAGACACGGTGAGGGTCGGTCCTGTCAAAGCGCGATCACACAAACACGACGGACGACGTAAGCCCCATCGTCAGTGCAGCCGGACGTGCTTGGCCACCGGCTGCAAGGCAACAACAGTCAGGCGTCGGCCTTGGTCTTCAGGACCTTGCGGCCGCGGTAGAAACCGGTCGGGCTGATGTGGTGGCGCAGATGCACTTCACCCGTGGTCGGCTCAATGGCAGTGCCGGGCGCGGCCACGGCGTTGTGCGAGCGGTGCATGCCGCGCTTGGAAGGTGACTTTTTGTTCTGTTGAACGGCCATGAAGATCTCCTAGGGACAACGCCGCTCGGCATGCCAGGGCGGCTGCTCGGACAGCAGGCAAAACGAGTGGAAGGGCAGCGTATGGACAGCATCCGGATGCGGACTGAGCCGCTGGGAACATCCCGGGCACTCAAGCCGCTTCAAAGACATCAGATGCCCGACCGTAAAAGCCGGACGTCAGATGCCCGGCCCCAAAGGCCGGACGTCAGGCAACCCGCCACAAAAGCCGGACGTCGGACGACCGCAGAAAAGCCCGCGAGTATAACTGTTCGCTCGCGTGAAACCCGGTTGGCTCGTGCGATACCCCCATCGGCACGCCGCCTCTTGGTGTCTCAATTCAGTTTGGCCCGCCCGCGCAGGACCGCCAGGGAAGCGAACGGGTGCGGGCCGGCGTCGATGTCATCGTCGGGTGCGCTCACCCTCGGCAAGGGCTCAGGGCAGGCTTCGTGGCGGGGCACGATCGGCAGCGCCAGGATCAACTCGTCCTCAAGCAGCGTCTGCAGATCCAGGGACTTTGGCAGCACCAGCACGTCATCGTCGCTGTCCTCGTCCAGGCGCGCCGCTTCGTCCTCGTCAGCCACGAACATGAAACTGCGCTCAACGACCAGCGGCTGCTTCATCGGCTGCAGACAGCGTTGGCACACCAAGATGACCACCGAGCGCGCTGAGAGGTGCAGCCAGAGCTGCGGCGCAACCCCCTTGACGGCCCGCCACTCGGGCTGGGCCGACCAGCTGACCTCCGAGCCGGCCGACACGTCCAGGCAAACGCTCGAGACTAAGCGCGGCAGCGCGTCCTGCGAAACAGTGCCTTGCAGCAACTGACCCAGGCGTGCCACGGCCATGAGGTCCAGGCGGCGAGGGTCGAGGTGGCGTTCGGACATGGTGCAAGTGGCGCACGAGTGTAGCGACGGCACTGCTCACGGGTACAGCTCACGGGTACGCAATGCGTGGGCACAGTCCTGCGCCGCCTGGACCGCGAGAATCCAGGCATGAACGCCACCGACGCCCCGCGCCGATTGATCCTGGCCTCAAGCTCGCGCTACCGGCAAGAACTGCTGGCTAGGCTGCGCATGCCGTTCGACAGCATGGCCCCCAACGTCGATGAAAACCCGCTGCCGGGCGAGCAGCCAGCCACCCTGGCCCTGCGGTTGGCGCTGGCCAAAGCGCACGCTGTGGCACACCGCCACCCGGGCGCGGTGGTGATTGGCTCGGACCAGGTGTGTGAGCTTGACGGCGAGGCCTTGGGCAAGCCCGGCAACCACGAGCGCGCCGCCCAACAACTGGCCCGACTCAGCGGACGCGAAGCGCTGTTTCACACAGCCGTCGCCGTCATCCACGGCGACCGTGGTTTTGTCGCGCACGACCTGGCCACGGTACGGGTTCAATTCCGGCCACTCGCTGCCACTGAAATCGAACGTTATCTGCTCCTGGACGAGCCTTACGACTGCGCCGGCAGCGCCAAGTGCGAAACCTTGGGTATCGCCTTGTTGCAACGCATTGACAACGACGACCCGACCGCGCTAATCGGGCTGCCGCTGATTCGCACCTTGGCGTTGTTGAGGGCTGCGGGCATCGACCCGCTGGTGCCATGAGCCCACACGGGACCTTGCTGCTGGTGCCCAACGCCCTGGACCTGGGTGGCGAGGCCGTGCCCTTGCAGGCTGTTCTGCCACTGGCGGTGATCCAGCGGGCTGCAACGTTGACGCACTGGGTGGTTGAAGACGCGCGCAGCGCCCGCGCGTTTCTCAAGCGTGTCGATGTCGTGGCGCCGCTGGCCCAAACACTCCAGGCCATGCACATCACCGAACTGCCGCGGCCGCGCAAAGGCAGCGGAGAGGCGGTTGCCAGCGAAGAGTGGACGCGGCTGTTGTCGCCAGCGCTGCAGGGTCACGACATTGGCTTGCTGTCGGAAGCTGGCCTGCCCGCGGTGGCCGACCCGGGCGCTTTGTTGGTTGCCGCAGCCCATGCCCTTGGGATTGAGGTGCTGCCGCTGCCCGGCGCAAGTTCGCTGTTGATGGCCCTGGCCGCCAGCGGCTTGAACGGGCAAAGCTTTGCGTTTGTCGGCTATTTGCCGCAGGACCCAGCGCAGCGGATCAGCCGCGTCCGGGAGCTCGAAGTGTTGGCCCGCCGCCAGGGACAAACCCAGCTGATCATCGAAACGCCTTACCGCAACAACGCCTTGCTGGGCGCGCTGGTCAGCACCCTGCATCCACAAACCCGGCTGGCCGTGAGTTGCGGTTTGACCATGACCGGCGGCTGGAACCGCAGCGACAGCGTGGGCGGGTGGAAACAGCGGCCGCTGGCGATGCCAGACAGGCTGCCGGCCGTGTTTTCAATCCTGGGGTAAGCGCCAAACGCGCTCGACCGTGCTCGAGCCGCAACTGCGCAGCCCAGACGCCCGTTGCTGATTGCTGGTTACTGGCTACCGCCCAACAGCGCCGCGACCTTCTTCTTCGGCCTGATGTTGGAAGCGGGCAGCTTCACGGCGCTGGTCGCGGTAACACTCTTTTCCCAAGCCGCGGGTTGGGTGTCCGCTGCCGCCTGGTACGGTTGATCGAAGAACGGGTCGACGGAACGGCGACCTGCCGGCTCGCGGCGCGGCCGCTCGGCCGCGCGCTCGATGGCACGCTCGGCTTGCGCGCGCGCAGCGTCGACATCCGGCACGTCGTCCTGACGAGGGCGCGCGCGGTAGGCCGGGCGATCGTCATCGATCTCGATGGGCTCGATCTCGATCTTGCGCTTGAGCAGTTTCTCGATATCGCCGACCAAGCGCATGTCGTCGCGAGCCACCAGCGTCACCGCCAAGCCCGAAGCGCCCGCGCGACCGGTGCGGCCGATGCGGTGGATGTAGTCCTCGGCGTGGAACGGCACGTCGAAGTTGAAGACCGCCGGCAAATCCGCAATGTCCAAGCCGCGCGCGGCGACATCGGTGGCCACCAGCAAATCCACCTCCCCGGCCTTGAACGCGGCCAGGGCTTTCAAGCGCTCGTCCTGACTCTTGTCGCCGTGCAGCGCTTGCGTTTTCAACCCATCACGCTCAAACGAACGCGCCAGGCGCGCGGCGCCGATTTTGGAATTGACGAAGATGAGGGCCTGCGACAGCGAGCGGGTGCGTAGCAGTTGTTTGATGGCCGCGCGTTTGGAGTCATCGTCACAACTGTAGAAGCGCTGTTCAACGTTGGTCGCTGCCGCGTTCGGCCGCGCCACCTCCACCAGCACCGGGTCTTGCAGGTAGCTGTTGGCCAGGCGCTTGATCTCGGGCGAGAAAGTCGCCGAGAACAGCAGCGTCTGACGCGCTTTGGGCAGGTACGACAAGATGCGTTGCAGGTCGGGCAGGAAGCCGATGTCGAGCATGCGGTCGGCTTCGTCCAGCACCACGTACTCGACTTGGTTAAGGATGGCGTTCTTGGCTTCGATGTGGTCAAGCAGGCGGCCCGGCGTGGCGATCAACACTTCAACGCCGGCCTTCAACTGCAGCGTCTGGGGCTTCATGTCGATGCCGCCAAAGACAACCAGGGACCGCAGCTGGGTGTGCTTGGCGTAGTTCTTGACGTTGTTGGCCACCTGATCGGCCAACTCGCGGGTGGGTGTCAACACCAGTGCGCGCACCGGGTGCCGCGCCGGCGACATGTTGCCGGTTTCATGGCGCAGCATCTTTTGCAGCAGCGGCAAGGTGAACGCCGCCGTCTTGCCCGTGCCCGTCTGGGCTGCGCCCATCACGTCACGACCCGCCAGCACGATGGGGATGGCCTTGGCCTGGATGGGCGTCATGCTGGTGTAGCCGGATTCGGCAACGGCTCGCAGGAGCTTGGGGTCCAGGGGGAGGGTGTTGAAGAGGACGACCGCAGGCGTGTCGGCCGATAACGGCTCTTCTGCGGGAATGAGATGTGTTGCAGTTTCTTGTGTCATTGATGGAGGATTATCGACCCAGCCACTTACCGGCCTGGATAGCGCAGCCATCGCGGCGACTTGAAGCGCACGATGCGCCAATACAGCGCGACGTAGCTCAACCCAAAGAGGACTAAAAAACCGGCCAGTACAGCCGAGTTGTCCCACCACAAAACGGCCGGGACAACTGACAGCATGCACAGCAGCCACAGGTAGGGGGAGGTCATGGAATTGCGCCGGGTCAAGGCTTTCGCACTGCGGTTGCCAACGGCCCAGCGCATGACCCGACGGTAGATCAACGAATGCAGGTGAATGCCGTCTGGCATCTGGGGTGGAACGGAACGCAGGAAGCGCCGCCGATAAATCGAGAAAACGGTTTCAAAGACGGGATAGATACAGACCAAAAGTGGAAAGATCGGCGAAACGGTGGGGTTGCGCACCAGCAGGAGGATTGCGAGTTCGGCCACGAAGAAGCCCAGAAAGTACGCACCCCCGTCGCCCAGAAAAATCAAACCCGCCGGAAAATTCCAAACAAAGAAGCCCAGGACTGCGCCCACGCCTGCCAAGGCCAACAAGCCAATGGCCTGATCGCCGACTTGAAAGCTGACATAAGCCAGGCTGATCAGCATCATCACCACGCACATCGATGCCAAACCGTTGAAGCCGTCAATGATGTTGACGGAGTTGGCGATGCCAGCAACGGCAAAAACTGTGACCAGAACGGCACCGGCAGAGAAGGCCACCACGGTGTCCAGCCCCGGGATGTCGGTACGCCTGATGATCGCGTCCAACAGCCAAGCAGCGAGTGCAGCCGACGCCATGGTGGCAAGAAGGCGCTTGGCGGGACTGACCCGTTTCGTGAGGTCTTCAATCAGACCGGCCAGAAAAACCGGCGCACCGCAGACCATAAGAAGTGCTGCGGTCTGGCCAAAATCGTGCCCGATCCACCACATCACGCCCACCGCGACAAGCAGCGCGCTCACGATGCCCAGCCCGCCAATGCGTGGAACCGGCTTCACATGAAATTTTTGTGGGCCGGACGTGTCGGTATCCAACGCCAGGCTGCCGTGCGCCCGGGTGTAGTGGACAACAAACAGCGTCACGGCCAATGAGACGCCGAAGGCAACGAGAAAAACCAACATCGCAAGATTGTAGGAGGCGCTCCAAGCTGCAAGCCTCAGCAACGTGGCCGCTGTGCAAGGCCGTGGCAATGCAGGCAAAGCCAGGTGGCTAGAATCCAGCGCTGTTCAACGGCCAGGCTTGATGTGAACCGTTTTCGCACAGCCCAAGCCCTCCCAAATTTGGCCGACGCTGCAAAGTCTTTTTCCTTGATGCTGATTTCTAGATTTGTAGCTGCGGTCGGCCCGGTCCGCCAGGCTTTGACCTCTGCGGCTCTGGCTTTGCTTTTGGTGTCGACTTCATCAGTGGCCCAAAGCCCGCAGCGGTTGGCTGTGGAAGGCGGTGACGCCAGCGCAGCGAGCGTTCCCCGCCCGCGAACGCTGGTTGCGCCATTGGCCGTGAGCCCAAACGGCATGCCAAACCTGTCCCCGAACGTCAGCAGGCGCGGCACGGAGCCCCCGGTTCGCGAACCCTACGTGCAGGGCGAGTTTGAGCGATTTGTGCAGAACATGGTCGGCAACCGCATTGAGATCCGACGCCTGGGCTCGGAGCTGATGGTCGGCAGTACCGAACAGGATGACGCGGATCTGATCCCTGCGGTTCCTTCGGACTATGTTGTTTCGGCTGGCGATGAGGTGATCGTTACGCTGTGGGGATCGGTCGACGCGGAATTGCGGTTGACAGTCGATCGCACCGGGCAGATCAGCATTCCCAGAGTGGGTACTGTGCGGGTCGCGGGTGTCAGCAGCGCAGACCTGCAAGACACCATCAGTCGCCGCGTTGCCCAGGTGTATCGGAACTTCCAGCTGAGCGTGTCGCTCGGGCAGTTGCGCGGTATCCGGGTTTTTGTGACGGGGTTTGCGCACAAACCCGGCAGCTACACGGTAAGCAGTTTGTCGACGGTGGTGTCGGCGCTGATGGGTGCGGGTGGCCCCTCTTCTGCCGGCAGTTTTCGCGATATTCAGTTGCGGCGCGGCTCACAAACCGTGGCCGCATTCGACTTGTACGATTTGTTGATCAAAGGCGACCGTTCGGCAGACCGAACCCTGAAGTCCGGCGACGTTGTGCATGTCGGCCCCTCGGCCAATCAGGTGGGCATCATTGGCAGCGTCAACAAGGCAGTTGTTGCCGAACTCAAGCCGGGGGAAACGGTGGCCGACGCCATTCGGTTTGCCGCCGGCTTCAGCGCTGTTGCCGACCGTTCACGCATCGCCCTTGAGCGGCTGGAGGATCGCCGGGGTGTGCGCATTGGCGAGCTCAACTGGCCAAGTGACGCAGCCGTCGTACTGTCGGCTGGCGACGTGGTGCGCGTTTTCAGCGCTGTCGACGTGGCGCTGCCCAACGAAAAACAGAACAACCGCGTGCGGGTGGAAGGCCAGGTGGCTCGACCCTCCGAATACATCCTGCCGGCCGGCAGCACGGTTGCCGATGCGTTGAAAGCAGCCGGTGGTTTGACTGGCAGCGCTTACCTGTTTGCCACCGAATTCACGCGTGAAAGTGTGCGGCTGAGCCAACAGGAAAATTACGACCGCGCCTTGCGTGACCTTGAGGTGGACCTCACACGCGGCTCTTCTTCCCAACGGGTGGCAACGGCTGATGAGGCGGCGACGCAGCTCGCACGCGCCAACAACACAACTCGCCTGATCGAGCGCATGCGGCTGCTCAAGCCGACGGGCCGGGTGGTGCTGCAGCTGACACCATCGTCCAGCGAATTGCCCCCGCTGATGCTGGAAGATGGCGACCGCTTGTTCATTCCAGCCAGGCCGACGTCGGTGGGCGTTTTCGGCAGCGTCTTCAATGCTGCTGCTTACCTTCACTTGCCGGGTCGCACGCTGGACGACTACGTCAGGTTGTCAGGCGGTACGACCAAAGGCGCAGATGCCAACAGCGTCTTCGTGGTGCGAGCCAATGGTTCAGTGATCAGCAGCCGGCAACGGGCCAGTGGCTGGTTCGCTGGCAACAAGTTTGGTGAGCTTGTAGCTGAAGCGGGTGACACGGTGTTTGTGCCAGAAGAGGTCGACAAAACCAGCTTTGTGCAATCGGCCAAAGACTGGACGCAAATTCTTTATCAGTTCGGGTTGGGCTTGGCTGGCATCAAGGTGTTGATCCCTTGAACCCGCCGACAGTCGCCGCGCTGCCAACGGCATCAGAAGACTCTTCAAGCCAGTCCACAGCCGGGAACCGAACAGATGCGCTGTGGCACATGCCATTGGTGCGCGCCTGGAAGCTGCTGGTGGTCGTGACCCTGGCGGCTGCTGGTTTGGGCTATGGGGTGAGTTTTCTGCCCAAGCCTGTGTTCACGGCCCGCACCTCCATCATGCCGCCGCAGCAGCAACAAAGCGCCGCCGCAGCCGCGTTGTCGACGCTGGGTGGCTTGGCCGGTCTGGCTGGTGCAGGTGGTGCCTTGCGCAGCCCGGCCGACCAGTATGCGTCGCTGTTGCAAAGCCGCACGGTCGAAGACCGACTGGTCGAGCAGTTCAAGCTTCGCGATGTGTATGGGGAGTCGCTGCTGGTCGATGCGCGGGCAAAACTGGAGAAAAACACCCGCGTGGGCATCGGCAAACGAGACGGGCTGATCACCGTCGAGGTCGACGACGTTGACCCGGCCCGCGCGGCTGCGATCGCCAATCAATACATTGATGAACTGCGCCACATCACGTCGTCATTGGCGGTGTCCGAGGCCCAGCAGCGGCGTGTGTTCTTCGAGCGGCTGATGGGCGAAGGCCAGCAAAAACTGATCGTTGCACAGCAGGCGCTTGAACTCACGGGTGTTTCGGCGGCAGCGATCCGTGGAGACCCCCGCACGGCGGCCGAGTCTTATGCACGACTGAAAACCCAGGTTACCGCATCGGAAGTGCGTTTGGGGTCGATGCGAGCCGGCCTGACGGAAGGTGCCGCCGAGGTTCGTCAGCAGTCGGCAGAGCTGGCAGCACTGCGCTCTCAATTGGCCCAGATGGAACAAACGCAAACGACGCCCAATGAGTCCAACTACATTGGCAAGTTCCGCGAGTTCAAGTACCAGGAAACACTGTTCGAACTCTTCGCCAAGCAGTACGAATTGGCGCGTGTTGACGAGAGCCGTGAGGGCGCTTTGATTCAAGTGGTCGATACCGCCGTGAAGCCTGAGAAGCGTTCTTGGCCACGTCGTTCACTCTTCGCTTTGGCTGGCGCCCTGAGCAGCTTGCTGCTGGCTGCGGTGGTGGTGTTGCTGCGTGGTTCATTGCCACTGCCAAGGCCCACCGTTCCCAGGCTGGGGTGAGTCTGGCGGCCTTGACATGAACGAAGGCGCCGTCTTCGTGCCCGCCAAGCCAGCACTTTCGCTGCAACAGCGCTTGAGCCATCAAGCCGTGTGGCTGCTGGGGCTGGCGAGCTTTTTCATGTTCCCCGTTGTTGGCGACATCAAGCCCTTCGACTTGATCGCCGTGGCCGTCTTTCTGCTCAAGGCGCGTGACGGGTTCGAACCGAAAAAGCATGACTTGCTGTTCATCGTCTTTCTGGCGTTTGCGTTCGCCTCTTTGGCCAGCGCCAGACTGGTGGCAGACGCTTCTTTGCTTCAGACGGTTCGCTACGCGGTCTTCTTTGCATTGGCCCGTCTGGCCTTTTCCGACAGTGAGCGCGCCGCCTTGGTCAGGGGCCTGAAGTGGTCGATGATGTTGAACTTTGCCTGGATCGTCCTGGACCTGGTTCAGTACTACACCGTCGGCGACTGCGTGTCGCTGAACGTATCGATGTTCCCGTGGGTTGTGCACATTGGCACGCACCGTTACCCGATTGATTTCATGGGTTGTCCGATCTTGCGCCCGACAGGCTTCACGTGGGACCCGGGCGGGCTGTTCCCGATACTGCTGGTGACGGCGTACGCGCTGCGCCAGCGACTGGCGTTGTTTCTTGGGGCGTTGTTCTCGGTGGTCGCGGTATCACGCACCGCCATCCTCACCGCTGCGGGCCTGTTTGTAGGACGCCGTTTCCCGGTTCTGGCCTGGGTCGGCGTGCTGTTGGCAGTGCTCGTGATTCCTTTCTTTGCCCTGGTGTACGCCGAGGAACTGCTGGTCAACTTTGAAGACGGCACCCTGCGTCACCTCACCTACCCAGGACTGGCCGTGCTGGGCGTGATCGACAACCCGCGCTACTTGTTGCTGGGCGACGGATTGCGGGGTGGCGCGACGATGTTCCTCACGCTCGACCACGCATTCCTGAGCGGTTTCTTTTCGATGGACGATCTGCTGTCCGGCGCTGCCCGCAATCTTGTGATCGAGTCGATCTGGGTGAATCAGTTGACAGGCGCTGGCGTGATTGGAATGTGCGCGTTTCTGGCCTGGCTCGCGGTTGGCTTCAAAGACAACCAAGCGGCCTTGATCGGCTTGTTGGTTGCAGGCACTTACTACACCTTTGACAGCTCGCTGTTTTGTTTCATCGTTCCGTTCTTGATGACGGTGTGCCGACCTGACGACAAGCCCGTGCCGGCAGCGCCATCAGTCAAATGAACGCATAAAGCACGCCGTGCTGCACGAATTGTTGCGACGTTCCGCCTGGCTGTCGGCCGGCAGCCTGGTCGGCCGTTTGTCGCCCCTGCTGGTGTTGATCTGGACCAGTCGGGTGATGGATCCAGGTCAATTCGCCAGTGCCAGCGCCGGCTTCGCCTGGGCGGGCGTGGCCATGGCACTGACCAGCACGGGAGAGGCCACCGTGATGACCCAGCGCCTTGGCAGTCAGACCGACGCCAGCTTGCGCCGCGGGCTGATGTTGCGCCATGCGCTGCGGGCCTTGGCGCTGGCCAGCGCGCTGGCTGTGGTGGTCTGCATATTGGGCCCGGTCGGCGCCAGAGGGTTGTTCGGCAACAGCATCAGCGCAGCGGTGGTCGTGCCCGCGGCAGTTGCCGGTGTTTTGTGGTCGCAAGTGGCAATGTGCGTGGCTGCGCTGAACGGCAGCCACGCAGCGCGGCGCGCTTCGGTCACATTGGCACTGTGTGGATTGTCCCAAGGCCTGGCCATGGCACTGGCGTTGACGCTGTGGCAAACCGCGCAGGCTGTCGTATGGGGGCTGGCCGTTGGCAGCGCCTTGGCAGCCGCGCTGGCGCTGTGGCAAACGCGCCAAGCGCTGGGCCCTTTTTGGCGCGATGCGCGCACGGCCAAAACCGCAGTGCGACAGCATCTGCAACCCGTGGCGCTGGCGGTCAACCCCGTGTTGTGGAACACGCTGGCCACCGTGTCGGTGTTGCCCGTAACGTTTTTTGCCAGCTCGATGATTGCGCGCACCACCGATGGCACCCGCCAGCTTGCCCAGTATTTCGCGCTGGAACAGGTGCACCAGGTCTTGGTGTACCTGCCGGCGATGCTGGGCCAAGCCTTGTTGCCGATGATGAGCCGGCGCATGTCCGGCGTTGGCGCCGGTCCGCAAAGCAAAGCCTTCATGCGCCGCATGGCTGTGGCAGCGTTGGTTGCTGCTGGGCTGGGCGCGGCGCTCGCGCTGCTTGTGGGCCTTTGGCCGCAGTGGCTGATAGGGCTGTTGAAGAACCCCGCATTGCAAAGCCAGGACGGGCCGGCGGTTCGTGCGATGCTGCTGAACGCGGGCTTGGCGTTGAGCCTGTCGCTGCTGGGTGGCGTGTTCGTGGGCAGCGGCAGAATCGTCGTCGCGGCGCTGCTCAACTTGCTGTGGGGGCTGATCGTGGTTTTGGCCACTGCCAGCTGGGTGGATCAGGGCAACCTGGGTCTGCAGCAGGCCCGCGTTCTAGCCTCGGTTGTCTTGATTCTCTTGGCCTGCCTGCTGCTCTGGCACCACGCCCGCTGGACCGGCGGTTCGACACCCACAACCCACCGAAGCGTGCGAAAAAAGTGAAAGTCATCTCCGTCTTCGGCACCCGCCCTGAGGCCATCAAACTGGCCCCCGTGGTGTTGGCCCTGCAAGCCGACCCGCAGGTGCAGCACGTCACCTGCGTCAGCGGCCAGCACCGGCAGATGCTGGACCCGGTGCTGGCCTTGTTCGGGATTCGACCTGAACACGACCTGGACATCATGCGGCCCGGTCAAGACCTGACCCACATCACGCAGGCTGTGTTGACGGGCATGGCCGCCGTGCTGGACGCCGAGAAACCCGACTGGCTGCTGGTGCAGGGCGACACCACCACGGCATTTGCCGCAGCGCTGGCGGCCTTCTACCGCAAGGTCAGGGTCGGTCATGTGGAAGCCGGGCTGCGCACCCACAACCGCCTCTCGCCCTGGCCTGAAGAGATCAACCGCCGACTGGTTTCGCCGCTGGCCGACTTGCACTTCGCACCGACCGAGCTGGCGGCGCAAAACCTGCTGCGCGAAAACCTTGATTCCGCGCAGGTACTGGTCACCGGCAACACCGTGATCGACGCGTTGCAATGGACGGCCCGACATGCGCATGGCCCTGCAGCTTTGGGTGCCGTTTTGGCGCAACACGCGCCACGCCTGGCTGCTGATCCGCGTCGTCTGGTGCTGGTGACCTTGCATCGGCGCGAAAACCAGGGCCCGCCATTGCACGACATCTGCGCTGGCTTGCGTGCCGTGGCTCAGCGTGGTGATGTTTGCCTGGCATTGCCCGTGCACCTGAATCCAGCGGTGCAAGCGGTGGTTCGCGCCGAGCTCGGCGCTGTGGGCGGCGTGTACCTGCTGCCGCCGCTGGACTACCTGCCATTCGTCACTCTGCTCAAGCGCAGCCACCTGGTGGTGACCGACAGCGGCGGCATCCAGGAAGAAGCGCCCGGCTTGGGCAAACCGGTGCTGGTGGCGCGCGACACCACCGAGCGGCCCGAGGCCATCAGCGCGGGCACGGCCCTGCTGGTAGGCACCAGCGGGGCGGTGATTGCCGCGCAATGTGCCCGTCTGCTCGACGACCCGGCGCATTACAAGCGCATGTCGACCGCAGCCAACCCGTTTGGCGACGGTCATGCGGCGCAGCGCATCGTGCAGCGGATGAAGCAGGCCCCCGCGTCGGCGTTCGGGTCGGCGGCGTGAAGATTCTGTACCTGATGCACATCAACTGGTTCTGGATCCGCCAGCGCCCACAGGTGATCGCAGAGATATTGGCGCAGCGCCACAGCGTGAGGCTGCTGCATTACGCCATGTACCGCAGCCAACACCGTGCTGGCGAGCGCTCACCACCGATGCCCAGCCAATTGGTCTATCGCGTGCCGGGGCCGCTCAAACGCGCTTCGGATCTGTTTGAATGGCTGGACCTGTGGTGGATCGAGCAGCAGGTGCTCAGTGCCTACAAGCGAACGAAGCCAGATTGCGTCTGGGTCTTGCACCCGATCTACGAACGTGCCACTCGCAGGCTGGGCACATGCCCGGTGGTCTACGACTGCATGGACGACCACCTCGAGTTCATTGGCCAAGGCACCGAGCGGCTGGCGCAAGCCGAACGGCGCCTGGTCGCCCGGGCTGACTTGTGCGTGTTCAGCAGTGCCACCCTGGCACAACGGGTGAACCAGCGGTCGCCCAGCCGCCGCCAGATCGTCGTCAACAACGCTGTCAGTCAGCGCTTCATGGAACTGGCGCAACAAGCGTCAGCAGAGGCAAAGGCACCCCCGAGGTCCAGCGCCAAGCTCAATGCTCCAACCTTCGGCTACTTCGGCACCATCTCCCACTGGTTTGACTGGGCGTTGGTAATGCGACTGTTGCAAGCCTTGCCCCAAGCCCGGCTCAAGCTGGTTGGCCCGCTCGAGACATCGGTGCCGCAGCACGAGCGCATCGAACACCTGGGTGTGCTGGCGCATGCCGACCTGGTGGGGTTTGCGCAAGGCTGCGACATTCTGCTGATGCCCTTTGTCGTCAACCGCCTGATCGAATCGGTGGACCCCGTCAAGCTGTACGAGTACATCGCGCTGGGTGTACCCAGTCTGGCCCCACGCTATGCCGAGAGCGAACGCTTCGAGCCGTTCATCAGCCTGTACCGCAACCATGATGAGGCGTTGGCGCTGGTGAAAGCGTTGCTGCAACGTCCGCCACAGCCGCGCGCTGGCGCCCTGCAGTTCCTGACCCACAACACCTGGGAAGCCCGCGGCGCGCAGTTGTTCGAGCAACTCGACGCATTGGCCTGACCATGGCCAGCCACGAAGCGCCTCGCATCCCCACCACCGCGCCCCGACTGTGGGCTGTGGTGGTGACGTACTTTCCAGATTTGCAGCACCTGCGCTTGCTGCTGGCCAGGCTGCACGGACAGCACGCCAGCGTGGTGGTGGTGGACAACGCGTCGAGCCTGCCGGCCAGCTTCTGCTCCGAACGGGTTGACCTGCCGCACCCGGCTGCTTTGCACTGGATACACAACGCTACCAACCGCGGCATCGGCGCGGCGCAGAATCAAGGTATTGAGCATGCACTGGCCGAAGGTGCCGACTTTGTGACGCTGCTGGACCAAGACAGCTTGCCGCACACGGACATGTTGCAGCATCTGCTGGCCGCATGGCAGCGCTTGACCGACACGGGGCGGTCGGTCTTCGCTGTCGGCCCGCGGCTGGTCGACCCCACCAGCGAAGCCACCGTACCCTTCATCTCTTACCGCCATGGCCTCAAACAGCGCAGCTTCACACACGGTGACGAAGCCGAGATCGAATGCTTTTCGCTGCTGGCGTCAGGCACGACGGTTCACCGCAGTGCGTTGGAGACCGTGGGGCCGTTGGATGAATCGCTGTTTCTGGAATATGTCGATGTGGAATGGGGCGCAAGGGCGCGAGCACGCGGCCTCTTCAGTTTTGGCGTGCCACGCGCCAGCATGCAACACCGCCTGGGCGACGCGAGGGTCCATGTCGCGGGCCGCTTGTACTTGCCCATGCACAGCGCGCTGCGCCACTACTACAGCTTTCGCAACGCCGTGCTGATGCAAAAACGCAGCTATGTGCCGCTGTCCTGGAAGTTGGCCGACTTGCTGCGCTGCCTGGCCACAGCGCCGTTGTTCGTGCTCTTTGGCGGCAACGCCCGCGAACAAGCCAAGATGATCCTGATGGGAGCGTGGCATGGCCTGGTGGGGCGCAGCGGCAGTTTGGCTGACGTGCAAGCCGCCAAAACCCGATGAACGCGGCCATCTCCAGCGACCCGACCCCTGAGCCCATGGCCGCACCCCTGCGCGTGGGTGTGCTGATGTCGGTCTACGCGCACGACACCGCAGCCGACTTCGAACGGGCGCTGGGCTCGATGCTGCGGCAGCAACTGCGCCCCGGCGTCGAGATGCGCATCTACCTGGGCGTGGACGGCCCCATCGCCCAGGGTGTTGAACAGGTCATCGCCCAGCACCAGAGCCACTTGCACCGCGTGGTTCGATCAATCAAAAATGTCGGCTTGGCTGTCACGCTCAACGCCCTCATCGCAACCCGCCAGGACGAGTCGTTTTACTTTCGCATGGACGCTGACGACGTCAGCCAGCCGCAGCGGCTGCAAACCCAGATCGACCACATGCAAGCCCACCCCAGCGTCGATATTCTGGGGACCGACATCGTCGAGATCGACACCGTCAGCGGCGAACGGCGGGAGGTCTCATTCCTGGACCGGCCAGAGCACCTGCGTCGTTTCATTTGTTTTCGCCCACCAGTGGCCCACCCCACGGTTTGTTTTCGGCGCTCGGTGTTCGACCGCGCCGGCCCCTACCCGCTCAAGCACGGCAACGAAGACATCGCCATGTGGTTCCGTTGTGCTGCGCTGGGCATGCGCTTTGACAACGTTCACCAGCCTTTGCTGGAGTTTTCGGTTTCATCCACCTTTTGGCGGCGCCGCAGCTGGAGCAAGGCCTGGGGCGAATTCACCAGCTATTGGCGCGGCATCCTGCAGCTTTGGGGGGTGCACTGGCGGCTGGTGTTTCCAGTCATCCGGCTGTTGATTCGGCTGAGCCCAACCCCCGTCTCACGCTTTGTCTACCGCTGGCGCGCCAGTGCGCTGAGCTGAAGCCGCAAGCCACAAGCCACAAGCCAAAGGCGGCTTGCCGCAGTCAGCACAACTAAACCGCGGCTTCACGCGGCTTCATCTTGATGTCGTACAGCACCTGAAACGGCTCGGACACCACTTGCTTGCCCAGCAGCGGGCGCAAGATGTTCTTCAGCGGTTGCGTCACTCGTTCGGCAGGTGTCCAGCCCCAGGCCCCGGGGGCAGAGAAGACAAAACGGTCGATGCTGGCAGCCTGCCCGCTGCGCAACAAGCTGTCAAAAGAGTCGTCGTAAAACGTCGCTTGGTGATGCTCATTGGCGCGTGGCTGCAGCGCTTTGCCGTCGACCAGTTCCTTGTAGGGGACGAGGATGCACAAACGGGCGCAATGCTCGGCCAGGCTGGCGGCCTTCTCAGCGTAGTTGGCAAAGTGCTCGAGCGTGTTGGAACAATAGATGACGTCGAAATGCCCCTGCACATGG
>Ga0105048_10004345_pt1 | contig 23094 bp, 22 predicted proteins | sample MAT05_FD_78382 | JGI IMG/M metagenome (GOLD analysis project Ga0105048, IMG submission 78382) | Freshwater microbial communities from Lake Fryxell liftoff mats and glacier meltwater in Antarctica - MAT-05 | ecosystem: Environmental > Aquatic > Freshwater > Ice > Liftoff microbial mat | place...
CCGACTACAGCGGCCTGTGGAAGTAGTTGCCCGTCTTCACGTTCTTCATGATGGTCATCTGCCTGGCGAGCATCGGCCTGCCGGGATTGAACAACTTCGTCAGCGAAATACTCATGCTCAGCAGCCTGTTCGACCTGCGCAATTCGCACGCCATGGGGATCACGTTGGCGGTCGTTGCCAGTTCAGGCATTTTGCTAAGCGCCTGGTACACCCTGACGATGGTTCAGCGGGTCTTCTTTAACGAGTTGAAGGAACCGCTGCCGTCGAAGCCGGGCGAAGTACATGATCTAAACGGCCGGGAACTCTCCATGATCGCCCCGCTGGCGGCACTCTGCCTGTTCATTGGCTGTTGTCCGCAACCGTTGATCGAACCGATGAAGCGCGACGTGGAAACACTGGACCGAATTGCCGATGACGCACGAAGCGGGCACGTTCTGGCCCCCCAACCGGTTTCGACACCACCCACGCCGCCGAAGAAACAACCACCGAAACGGGAACTGCTGCCCGTTCCAAATGAAGTGAAGCCGTAGCCCCGATCCTCTTGAGAGAGATTCTCTGTGATGTTGTTGGCGACCGCCACCATTGATTCGACGCTTCGCGACGTCATCCGCCTCATCGTTCCCGAGGCAGCGCTGATCGCCACGGCATGTGTGTTGTTTGTTCTGAGCACCTTCAAGGTGCGACGGCAGACGTCCGGCGTGATCGCCCTGGCGGGCCTGGGCTTGGCCGCGCTTCTACACTTCACCATTAGCCAGCCTGCGGAATTGATTGCCAGCGTCGCGCCTGTTTTGGGCGATCACCTGGCAATGTTCGTCCGCATCACGGCTCTGGTCACGGGCGTCGTTCTTGTCTGTGCCAGTTGGGAGGAACCAACTGATGCCCGGGCGTGCGACTATCACGCCAGCCTGCTCTGCGCCATCGCGGGGTTCTCCCTGTCCGGCGCGGCGAATGATCTGATCTTCCTCTTCCTGGCCCTGGAACTCATCAGCATCCCCACCTATGTGATGCTCTATCTGCCTAAAAACCTGGATAAGACCGCCCAGGAAGCGGCCATCAAATATTTCCTGTTGAGCATCCTCTCCTCGGCCTTTCTGCTCTTCGGGTTCAGCTACCTCTACGGGTTGACGGGCACGACCAACATTGCCGCCATCTTAAAGATTCTGCCCAAAATCGCGGCCGGCGAGATCGCCAACATGGCCCTCATCGCCGCGGTCATGATCCTGGCGGGGCTCGGCTTCCGCATCACGGCTTTCCCCTTCCACTTCTACGCGCCGGACGTTTATCAAGGCGCTCCGCTGGGCGTGGTCTCGCTCCTGGCCTTCGTGCCCAAAGTGGCCGGGTTCGCGGCCCTGCTGCGGTTGTTCGGCACCTTCAGCACTGTGCCAGACGTTGATTCGTTCACGAAACAGTACATGATGCTGCTCTGGATCCTCTCGGCCGTGACGATGACGGCGGGCAACGTGCTGGCACTATTGCAGAACAACGTGCGGCGGATGCTCGCTTACTCGGGCGTGGCGAACGCGGGTTATATGCTGATCGGCCTCGCGGTGCTGCCGTCGCAAACGCCCCGCGGCGCCGACGCCATCGTCAACGGCGGCGATGCGGTTCTCTTCTACCTGATCGCCTACGGGGCCATGACAGTCGGAGCCTTTGCGGTCATTGCCTATCTGCATCGGCCCGACCAACCGATCCACGCAATCGATGATCTCGCGGGATTGCATGAAACGAACCCGCGGATGGCCCTGTTGATGGCCCTGTTCCTGTTCAGCATGATCGGCCTGCCGCTGACGGCGGGTTTCGTGGGCAAGTTCTTCCTCTTCTTGGGAGCGCTCGCGGTTCCTTCCAATCTGCAGATGGGCCATCTTTATCAGGTGCTTGCCCTGATCGGCGCGGTCAACGCGGCCATCGCGGCCTATTACTACCTGCGCGTCATCGGCGTCATGTATCTGCGTGGTTCGTTTCAATCGCCGATCCCGCTGCGCCCTACGCCCATCCTCGCCGCCATCGGCATTTGCGCGTTCATCACCGTCTTCTTCGGCATCTACCCTGCCCCGCTGCTCACCGCGACACGGATCGCATTTGGGACCCACTGAGAGCCGCGCGCGTCTCGACGGCTGCAGAATCTTGGGTAAGATGATGGCGGAGCGCGCGATGAAAAGTCCTTTTCCCGGCATGGATCCGTATCTGGAAGATCACTGGCTCGATGTGCATGCCGGCTTAGCCGTTTTTACACGTGATCAACTGCGCACGCAGATGCCTTCGGGTTTGATTGTGCGCGTTGAAGAGTAGATGAGCATCACGACCCAAGAGGAAGACAAGGGAAGTTGATATTCTCCCGATGTCCGTGTTTATGACAGAGGCAATGGCCGCCCACCGAGTTCGGAAAATGGCAGCGGTGTCGCCGTGCTGACGGCAGAACCTTTCATCATTCCAATTGAGACAGAACCCGCGACACTTCGTTCCGTTCGAGTTCTCGACACTCAGTCGGGAAACCGGATCGTCACTGCCATCGAATTCTTAAGTCCCGCGAACAAGTCGAGTAGAAAGGGACGCGAGAGTTATAACCGCAAACGCGCAGATCTGATCGAGGCTGGCGCCAACATTGTCGAAATCGACTTGGTTCGTTCGGGTGGCGACATTGTCTATATCGACGCGGAAGTCCTGCCGATCGATTATCGTCTTCCTTATCGGCTATGCGTGCTTCGCAATCACTTTCCCAGGCGGGCAGAACTCTATCGGGCATCGTTTAAGCAACGACTGCCGATCATTCGTATTCCTCTACGTGAAGCCGATCGCGACGCGGCGCTGGATATTCAAGCTTTGATTGATCAAAGTTACGTAAGCGGACAGTACGATCAAACTGTCGACTACCGCAAGAACCCCCATCCGCCGCTAGACATCGAAGACGCCGCCTGGGCGGACGCCCTGCTCCGCGAGCAGGGGCTTCGCTGACCGTCGCCCGATCTCGTTCCTAATTCGGCTCGGGTTATGGTTCCTTCTTGGGTTCCGGTTCCTTCACGACTTCCGGCAATTTGTTGATGAAGACTTGAGGCTCGTCCGTTCGCTTCGGTTCTTTCTTGCGGACCAATTCCGACTGCTTCACGTTGCGATCGTGGAGGCATGCGATCAGGCCATTCTGAGCCGTCATATAGATGCGGTCGTCCTGATCGTTCATGAAGGGCGACGTGTAGGTATGGATATCGAGCGTGGCGAGTTTCAAACCGCGTGCCTTGTCAAGTACGACCAAGTTGCCGCGACGGTCGCCGGCATAGACGACACTTGAATTGACGGCAAAGATGCGATCAGCCTCGGGGCTGTTCCAGACTTTCTCCAACGTCTTGCGGTTAAGGCGAGTCAGGCCGGCCTGGCTGCCGGCCAGATAGACGGAGTCGTCGGTGGCCAAGGGCATGCGGTCAATCGGCATGCCGCTGAGGTAACGTTTGAGGTGCTTGACCGGAATCTCCGGGTTGCGGAAGTCATCGATGTTCACCCAGTAGACGTTGCCGTCGGCGATGCAGAAATAGAGGTCGGAGCCATACTGGGCGATCGGGGCGGAGAGATGGCGGTCCGACAGATATTCGTGGCGGATCGTATTCACCTTGTTGGCGTATTTGTCGCAGACGAAAACGGAGCGATCGGTCCCCGCCAGGATCAAGTTCTGGCCGAACATCAGGGGGGCGTATTCCATGCGGCGATTGGCCTGAAGCTCCCAGAGAATCTTCGGCTTGTCGAGACTGTTGATTTCGTTCAGATCGGCCAGTTGACCAAGGTTGGCCACCATCTGCAAGGAGGGCGTCCGGTTGCCGGTTTCGGACCTGTACGGCGGCCGGAGCGACGGCAGCATGGCCAACGACGGGGTCGCATCCCGCGCGAAGAATGTGAATGGCGGCCGCAGCGTCGGCAACATGGCGATGGAAGGCGTCGGGTTATAGACGGTCGACAGTTCAGAGGCGGATTGGATATTGAGCGACATGCCCGTCGGAGTATCGGGCTGCTCGGTCCTTTGGCGAACAATTTGGCCAAGTCTGACGTCCTGCGATTGCAGGCCGACCGAGACAACGCGGTTGCTTGAGAGGACGATGAAGCACTGGCGAATGTCGGCCGCGAGGCCTGCCGCCGCCGTCGAGGGAAGTTCGACGGAATGCTTCAACTTGCCGTTCGAACGTTCAAGCATGTACAGGGTGGGTCCGTTGACGACCATCACCAGATCTTTGTTCACCGCCAGGGGGAACGACGGCAGATTCCGTTTAGGCAACGTCGTCCGCCAAACTTCCTCGCCGGTCACGGCGTGAAGGACCACCAATCGATTCGTGCGAGTCTGCACATAAAGATGGTGATCGATCAGTTGGGCGACGTTGATGCCGTCGCCGCGATTATCGAGCGGAACATAGGCTCTCCAGGCCAGGCTCAAGTTCAGCCGATCAAGATCGCGCGACGAAGGAGGAATCGGTTGAGTGTAGACACTGGAATTCAACTGCCCCATGGCGGGAAAAGCCGCGAGAAAAAGCGAAACCAGGGCAATCAATCGATGCGCCATGAGGAAATCTCCGGAGATGGATAGGGTTAGTCTAACATCTCCAGACGACGTTCCCCAAGAGCAAAGACACGATTGGCCACGGTTTTTCGAGACGGAAGTCGTGATAATTCCGGCATTTTCAGCGTGAGGCTGTCAAGAGAACAAGCCCGTAACCGGGGTTCCCGTCGCGATGGGGTAAAGCCGGCCGATGCCGTCTTCGAAATGACGGGAGGCGTCGACGCCCAGGGCATGGAAAATCGTCGCGGCCAGATCGCCCGGGGTCACCGGGTGATGTTGCGGGTAGGCCCCCTGACGATCGGAGGCGCCAAAGGTCGTCCCTGGCTTGATCCCCGCCCCGGCGAGAGCGACGGAATAACAAGAGGCCCAGTGTTTACGGCCGGGCAGGTTGCCCGCGAAATTCCGTTCGACCGCGATCACAGGGGCTCGCCCAAACTCTGTCAGGCAAACGACGAGTGTTGTTTCCAGCAGGCCGCGATCGTGCAGATCATCGAGCAAGCACGAGAAGCTGGCGTCGAACCGCGGCAACAAATGATCCCTCATCGCCGTGAAGATGTCGTTGTGCGTGTCCCAACCGTACTCGTCGGTGTCTTCGGGGGACGTATCCTGCCCGCGGATGCCGTGATTGAAGAAGACGGTAACCCAGGGCACCCCGGCTTCGACGAGCCGGCGGCCCATCAGGCACGATAGCCCGGAGCGATGCCGACCGTAGCGATCGCGCAGCCGCGCCGGTTCAAGATCCAGGTCGAATGCCTTGCGCAACTGTTCGGATACGAGCAAATCGAACGCTTGGCGGAGTTGCAGGGGGCGTTCCAGGTTCCGGCCGTTGAAGCCCGTGGTCGCGTTGTCGAGGGCCGCGAGCAGTTGACGGCGTGATTCGAGTCGCACGGCCGGCACGTCGGCCGGCGGCAGTAGATCGTCGAGCACGGTGCGATCCTGCGTGAGATCGCCCACAAGCAGCGGTTCAAAGGCACGCCCCAGGAAGCCGCCATTCTGCCCCGGCGCGGGTAAGACTGGGGCCAACACCGGGGCGTTGACGTGGACCGCGGTGTACGGAAGCCGTTTTTCCGGCCGGACCCGTCTGAGCACGGCGCCGTAAGTGGGATGATCGTTCGGCGAGATGGGCGGGTTGCCCGATTTCTTCTGATGAAAGACACCCGTGAGCGTCACGTAGGTGGCCGAGCCGTGATCAACATCGTCGTGGGTCATTGAACGCAGGACGGTCAGGCGATCGGCCCGCCGGGCGAGAAGCGGCATGTGCTCGCCGAAGCGGATTCCCGGCACCGACGTGGGAATGCTGGAGAATTCGCCCCGAATCTCGGCGGGGGCGTTCGGCTTCGGGTCCCAGGTTTCGAACTGGCTCATCCCGCCCGGCGCGTAGATCATCAGGACCGATTTCGCGCGACCAACACCATCTGTTGCCTGAGAACGATAGGCGGACACGCGCGTACCGAGACCGAGGCCGGCCAAGCCGCCGATCCGCAACCATTCCCGACGATCAAGCATGAAGCGAAGCATTTCAAACTGATTATAAAGACAAGTAACCTATTTCGCGAAGAGATATTTGAATTGACGAGAGAGCGCCGGGGGTGGACAATTCCAACTCTCTACACCAGGGGCGACTCTCATGAACCTCTCCCGATGCCCGAAGTGCAACGAAGAACTTGGCCGCATCGAACAACTCGATGGCCGATGTTCGAATTGCGGCGCTGAATTTCCGAAGGGCGACAGCGTCACGCATGGCGAACTGGAAGACAGCCCGTATCATCCGTCAGCCAGCGATCGTGAACCGTTGACGACGCGGCAAAAGGCCTGCATTGGCCTGTTGTTGGCGTTCTTGCTCACGCTCCTCACCCCGTGGGGTCTGATCTGGTCGTGCTGGATCGGCCTGCAAAAGGGCGATACGCTCTGTGCCGACGCCGGTTGCACGCGCGAAGCCACCAAGAAAGTGGAATACGGCCTGGGCGTCTCGCGCGGTTACTGCGAGCAACATGGCAGGAAGCCGGACGAATCGATCTCTACGAAGCAATTGAAGATGCCGTATATCCTGTGCATCCTCGGCCTGCTTTTCATCGGCCATTTCGTCATGGCATTCAAGGAAGGCTATACCGGCAAAACCGATCCGCCGACCGATCCCACCAAAAAGCCGCACGACCCCTACCGCTATTTCTATCGGCTGACGATCATTAGCATCGTCGGCGTGAACGGGATCTTCTGGTTCCTGGCGAGGTATCTATGCTGACTTTATTGATCGCGGCCTTCTCAGAGACTTCAGAACGCTCCTATCCTTTATCGGCTTGGATTTCTACAATCTCGTCAACCCCCCTGTCTTGACAGTCGAGACTTGACGAATGTCCACCGAGATGATTTCGCACTTCTTCGATGGGTTGTACTCCAGCCGCTTGCTGGACCACGATCGCATCGAAGAATTAAAGAGCCGACCCGAGTCGCTACGCGGCGAACTCGATGGCGTTACGTATTTCCTCGAGACTCAGGGCTGGTTAACCCGCTTCCAGATCGACGAAATTCGCCAAGGCCGCGGCCAGGCTCTCACCTTCGCCAACTATCCGATTCTGGAACGCATGGCCGACGTCCCGAGCGGCAAGATGTTCAAGGTCGCGCATCCCACCACTCGACAGCCGCTCATTCTGCGCACGATTCGGCCCGATTGGCTGCAACCCGCGGACGAGATGCGCGGCTACCTCGATCGAGCACGCGTCGTCTGTCAAATCTCCCATCCGAACTTGCTCAATCTCGTCGATGCGAACTTGGCGGGTGAGAACGGCTACGTGGTTCACGAGTTCGTGGAGGGGGCCGACCTTCGTTATTTCGTCACCGAGATGGGGGCGATGCCGTACCATCTGGCGTGCGATTACATCCGCGAGTCGGCGATCGCCCTGCATGCCGGCCATGAACGGGGAATCTATCACGGCGATCTGTCGCCCGCTTCGATGGTACTGCATCCCGTCATTCGCAAGATGGGCGCCAATGGCAACCCCCAGGGGTCGGCCCGACCGGCGCCCGGAGCTACCATCAAACTGACCGATCTCGGCCTCACGCCGCGCCGCCCGCCCGCCAGTCAGGTGTCGCTCACGCAGTCGCAATTTCTGGGGGCAGTGCATTTCATGGCGCCGGAACGTGTCAACTCCGCGACCCAAGATGTTCGTGGCGACATCTATAGCCTCGGCGCCTCGCTCTATTTCTTGCTGGCCGCTCGACCGCCGCATCCCGCGGTCTCGGCAATGGACGCTCTGCTTCAATTGCAGCAACAGCTTCCCTCGCGGATCAACACGCTTCGCAAGGACATCAACCCCGGCCTGGCGGATTTGATCCACCGCATGCTCTCGAAGGACCCGATGGCCCGGCCGATCAGTGCCGCGTCGATCGTCCAGTATCTTCAGCCCTTCTGCCAGATCCAAAGTGGCGGTCCGCCCACAGCGATGCCAATGGCCGGGATAGTAGTGCCCGACGCTGTGCCGTTGGCCGACGCCGTGATGCCCAGTTACGAGCCGTTGCCCGAGAACACGAGCGACTCTCAGGTCTACGGCGCCACCGGCCATCTCTCGGGTTTCGACGGCGAAGAACCGGACATGTTTGCCGACGCCCCAGGCGACGAAGCGCCCCGGCCGCGACGAGTCCGCGAAGAATCTTCTGGCGGCAACAGCGTCCTCTTGATCATTCTGGCCGTCGCGCTCCATGTCGGCGCGATCGGCGTGCTTATCGGCTATGTGACCGGCTACATCAAATTCTGAGGCTGCCAAATGCGGAATGCGGAATCCAAGACGCCAAGAGCAAGTCTTCTGCCTTCTATTCCGCAATCCGCATTCCGCATTCCGACTTTGAGATCTAAATGATTCCTTGCATCAGTCAGGCCACGACGATGCCCGCGGCGTTCGCCGACGACATTGCCGCCTTCGCGGGTGCGGGCTGGCCTGCCGTCGAAATTTGGCTCACCAAGCTGGAAACTCATCTTCAAACTCACACGGCCGATCAGACACACACGCTTCTTGATCAACACCGGATCACGCTCGCGGCGGCTTCCTATCAGGGCGGCCTGTTGTTATCGCAAGGCGAAGCACGCAAGGCGCACTTCGACCACTTCAAGAAGCGACTGGTGCTCTGTCAGGAATTCCACATTCCCACGCTCTTGCTAGTGGCCGACTTCGCCCAGCGGGTTGATGTCGTCGCGCTCGAACGAGCGATCGTTTCCTTGAAACAAGCCGCTCAGTGGGCGGCCGGGTTCGACGTCCGCCTCGCCCTCGAGTTTCGCGGGTCGGATACTTTTTGTTCGTGCCTCGACACGGCCCTCACGGTCGTCGAGCAATGCGGTGAACCAAACGTCGGCGTCAATCTCGACGTCTTCCACTACTACAAGGGGCCGAGCAAGCCCGAAGATCTCGAACGGCTAACTAGTAACAATCTTGCGTTTGTGCAGATTGCCGATGTGGCCGGGCTGCCCCGAGAATTGATGACCGATTCCGATCGCGTCCTCCCCGGCGAGGGCGACTTCCGGCTCGAACCGATTCTGGATGCCCTCCGCCGAATCGGCTACGCGGGACATGTTTCGCTGGAATTATTCAACCCGGTGCTGTGGCAGGTGAAACCGACGCAAGTCGCCGAGCTTGCCCTGACGGCGCTGCAACGGTTTGTGCCGATGGCGGTCGTGAAGTAAAAGTCGGGACGCACGTCGCTGAACCTCACTCAAGCAACTTTTACTGGGTGCGATCTCTCGGGTGCGCCTGAATACTAAACGAAGCGCTCGCTGAGTGATTCGCGCCGCGCGGAGGATTGCCTTTACCCCGAAGGGGTTAGATGCCACAGCCCAGGGTCGCCGCTTCGGCGCACCCTGGGTATGCGATCGCATCACCTTCTTTACCCCTGCCGGGGCCCCGAAGGGGTTAGACATGAGCGTGGCGGGTGCGTCCTATAAAACCCCTTCGGGGTAAAGATGCGAGGCATTCCCAGGGTGCGCGAAGCGCGACCCCGGGCTGTGGAATACAACCCCTTCGGGGTAAATACAAAACCCTACGTCATTTAACCCTGTTTTCGAACGCACTGAAGAGACCGCACCCCTTTTACTTTCAACGGTTCGGTAATGAGCTAAGTTTGCCCATCTTGAACGTTGTTTGATGGGAAACGCACCGAATGGTGATCGTGCGAACACTACCGATCTAGCCTTTAACCGACCCGTTGTTTACTTTCCTATTCGCATCGCGTTGAGCGTCTTCTCCGCGACGTTTTGAAGGATTTCCGATCCCTGCGGCATCGACCTTTCTCAATCATCCTCCTAATCCCAATCATCATCTTGATCTTGCTCTCTCCGGTTTTTCAGCAATCTACTCCGAAAACTCCGAGTCGCGGCTAAGCTTATTTCCCTGCCGCTTCTTGCCGCAACTGATTGATCACTTCCAGAACCTTGGTATATGTCGGCGCATCGAGGTTCCCGGCGGTTTTCATGCGGACTCGCCCTTGGGCGTCGATGACGAGCAGGTTCGGTTCGCCTTCTTTCAGGCCGAATTGGTCCTTCATCTTGGTTTCGAAATCGAGGAGTACCGGAGATTCCGGGGCCTCTTTCTTGATGCGATTGCGGATGATGGCTTTGACGACGTCGGGCACTTTGCCGATGCAGGCGATCGGCAACACGCGGAGTTCCGGCGAGCGCTGCCCATCGCGCAGGCCGGGCACGGGCGTGACCGGGGCCTTGGCCGCCTCGGCGGGCGTCATTCCCTTCGCGGTGGGGTGATACTGAACGTGCAACTTTTCGCCCAGACTGCGATTGGCGGGCATTCCTTCTTTGTCGCCATAGAGGACCACCAGCACGTCGCCTTTGAACTGGGCGATGTCTTGCCGTTTCTCGAATTGATCATCAAGCACGATCACGGCCTTTGGGGGCATCTCCGCCGTCGCCTGAACGCCGACGATGCCAACTACCAACAGGCTCAGAATGCGGATCGATTTCATGCGAGAACTCCTCGACGACGTCGCGATTCGAGCCCATGAAGGCGGACGATCGCGGCCAATAAAACCATCAACGAAAACGAGAACACCAGCGCCAAACTGGGCGCTAGTTGCAACAAACTTTGTCCCTGCCAGGTCGCCCCGTCGAAACCGCGCATCGCCCAGGTCGTCGGCAACAAGCGTGATCCCTCACGAAGCCATTCCGGCAACAAGAAGGCCGGCAGCCAGAGGCCGCCGATCATCGCCGCCGCGAGAATCACAACGATGCATAAGTTGCGGGCACATGCCTCGGTACGGCCGACTGCGGCCACGAATAGTCCGACTCCCGCCGCCAACAAACTGACCGCCAGGGCCAGAAGCACAAAACCAATAGGCGAGCCGGTGACGCGCACGCCAAAGACGAGCCAGCCGAAACCGAAGGTGACCACGAACTGAAGCAAGGCAATCGCGGTCGTCGACAGGGCCCGGCCAAGTAACGCGGTTGTCAGCGGGACTGGTGCGGCCGCCAGCCGCAGCCAGATGCCGCGTTGCCGTTCGCGCAGGAGCAACAGACCACACTCCATCCCCCAGAAGAGGAGGTACTGGAGCGTCATGCCGCTGAAACTGTGGCTGTAGGTATTGAACTCGCCGCCCGAGGCGATCCCATGGCGATGCACTTCAAACGGTCGTTCGGTCGCGGTCAGGCCGAGCGGCGCCAACCAGGTGCGTGCCGCCCGTTTCATGAAGACTTCCGTGAACACGCCCTCCGCCCAGCGTACTTCGAGCGCGGCCTGGGGATGGTACAAGAGTTCGATCGCCGGCCGAGTTTCACCCAGCTTTGCCGGCAACACCAGAGCCACGCTGGCCTGATGGCTGGCCAGTTCACGCTCGGCCGTCGCTCGATCGACCTCGCGAAGGACCACCTGCTCGCTGGCTTTCAAATCGTTAACGAGGGATCGAGCCAGAGGATTCTCTTCCTCGATCACCACCAACAACGGCAACTGCAATTTTCCTTCACGTTGCCCGGGGCGATCGAAGATCATCCCAAATGCCGAGGCCAGGATGATCGGCACCACGAAGGCGAGCGCGAAGCCGCGGCGGTCGGCCAGGAACAATCGGCCGTCCTTCAACGCCAGCGTACTTGCGAGTTTCAACTGGCGAAACATGCTTCCCCTTCCACCCCATCAGGGAAAACTGTCTCGGCAACATGATCAAGTCGGGCAACTGGCGTGTGCCACGAGACGACCTCGATTCCTTCAGCGCCCAGGAGCGTCAAGGCCTGACCGAGTTGTTCGAGATCGGCCGCTTCGAGCCGAATGCGCCGGGCGTCGATTCGGAAGACGACATCATGATCGAACCGTCTTCGCAAGGCGACCTCGGCCTGCTCCGTCAGCTCGGCCTGCAAAATGCCGAGAAGGACCTGCTTGGTCGTGTGTGAATGGAGAACATCCGCGGGTGAGCCGTACGCTGTGAGCCGGCCGCGTGTGAGCACGGCGACGCGATCGCACCATTCTTCCGCTTCATCCAACAAATGCGTGGAGAATACAACGGTGCGACCCTCATCGCGATAGGCCGTCACGACGCGGAAGAGGACGTCACGCGATTCGGCATCGAGCGCGACGCTCGGTTCATCAAGCAAAAGCACGGCCGGTTCATGGAGGAGAGATGCCGCCAGGTGCAAACGGCGCTGCATCCCGCCGGAGTAGGTTCCGACACGCTCCCGCGCGCGATGCGTAAGACCGACCTGATCGAGCACGTGCGCGATCCGCAACCGGCGTCGCTGCCGGGGAAGATCGTACAGACAAGCGATGAAGTCAAGATTGGCATGGGCCGAGAGCTCGTCGTAGAGGGCCGGCTGCTGAGCGGAATAGCCAATGAACCGGGCATACTCGGCCGGGTGATCTTTCTGCAGGTGTCCACCGACACGGATCGAACCGGAATGGGTCTCCAGGACCCCGGCAATCGCCGCCAGCGTACTGCTTTTACCCGAGCCGTTGGGTCCGAGCAGGCCGAAGATCTCGCCCGTTTCAACGCGCAGCGTCAAACCATCGACCGCCGGATAGTTACCCAGGCGGATCGAGACGTCGTCGAACACGACAGCCCCAGTTTCCGGCATGACAGCCCCGCGGCGCAAAGAATCGTTGACCCCCGGGGGAGGCATAACCGGAAGCGAAGGCGGAGGCAAGAGAGAGTTGATCAAAACTCTCAAGGTCGTGCGTTTGTCATTTCTTTTGAATTGGTTTGTTTCTTCCGGTCATGTTTGTTTCTTCCGGTCATGTTTGTTTCTTCCGGACATGTTTGTTTCTTCTGGCGAGGGGTGTGTGGGGCTAGGCCAGAAGAAATAAAGGTGATGCGAATGTGAGCGCGATGAGGCACGCGACTCTCCGGAAATCCTTTGAGTCGCGGCTTATCAAGGAAATGATCAGGCCGGTTCGTTCGTCGTTGGCGGCGGCGGTGTCGGTATTTCGGGCGTGATGATTGCCTCATCCGCTTCGTCGACTTCTTCCCGGGCCACCTTGGCCATTGAGACAATCTTGTCGCCTTCACGCAGGTTCATGACGCGAACGCCCTGCGTGTTGCGGCCGGTGGATCGGATTTCAGTCACGCTGGTGCGGTTCACCATGCCCTGAACCGTGATCAGCATGATGTCATCAGTATCGCGAACGGCATGAATGCCGAGCACGGGACCGTTCCGTTCAGTGGTGCGAATGTCGCGCAGACCCTTGCCGCCACGACGCTGTTTCCGGTAACGCATGCCCGATCGATCGGGGGCTTCTTCGCCTTCCACTACTTCAGGAATAGCAATCGGCTCCGGGGGCGCTGCCGATTCCTCGGCCGCGGGCTCATCCGTCTCCGGCAAGTCGCCGGCGGTATTCGGACCAAAAGGCGTTCGCTTGCCGTAGCCGTTCTCGCACACGGTAAGCAATTGGCCTTCCGGATCAGCCACGACCATGCCGACGAGTTCGTCGCCCGTCATCAGGTTGATGCCTTTGACGCCGCGCGTGTTGCGCCCCATCGGCCGGGCGTCGCTCTCGGAGAAGCGGATCGCCATGCCCTGACGCGTGCCAAGAACAACTTCATCGCCTGGCTTGGTGAGGCAGACTTCGATGAGCGTATCGTCATCTTCCAGACTAATGCCGATGATGCCGCCCTGTTTCGGTCGGCTGTAATCGATCAGGGGCGTCTTCTTCACCAGACCGTTCCGCGTCGCCATCAAGAGATAGAACTCGCCTTCAAACTTGCGAACGGGGATGACGCTGCTGATCTTTTCTTCGGGCTTCAACGAAAGAACGTTGGCAATCGAGCGCCCGGCACTGGTGCGTGAGGCCTCGGGGATGTTGTAGACCTTCAGCCAGTAGACTTGGCCATGGTCGGTGAAACAAAGAAGATACGCATGGGTCGACGCGACGAAGAAATGCTCGACGAAATCGTCCTCGCGCGTGCCGCCCGAAACGCCGACGCCGCCACGATGTTGTACCCGGTAGGTGTTGAGCGCCAAACGCTTCAGGTAGCCGTTATGGCTGATGCTGACGACCTGATCCTGCTCTTCCAGCAGGTCTTCGTAATTGAGTTGATCGACGTGATCGGCGAACTCCGTCTTGCGAGCGTCGCCATACTTGGCTCGCATTTCGAGCAGATCGTCACGGACAACCTTCAGAACATGTTTTTCATCGCTGAGCAGGTACTCGTAGCTAATGATCTGCTCGCGCAGACCCGAGTATTCCTTGTAGATCTCATCACGTTCGAGGGCGGCCAGTTGACCTAACTGAAGGCGAACGACCGCTTCGGCCTGCTGTTCCGTCATCTGATAAGTGTCGGAGGCGCCGAGCTCGCGAGTCAAGGCGCCGAACGCTTCATCGCCGATGGCACGTTGCAAGACGCCCGAGGCAACAGTCATCGCCTGCAACTGGGCCTTGGCGTCTGAACGGTTCGGGGCGGCCCGGCAGATGCGGATCACCTCGTCGATCGAGGAAATGGCGATCAACTGCCCTTCCAACACATGCCCGCGACGCTTGGACTCACGGAGCATGAATTCCGTTCGACGGCGGATGACTTGCACCCGATGTCTGAGGAATTCCTGCATCATTTCCTTGAGCTTGAGCACCTTGGGCCGGCCGTCGACCAGTGCTAGGAGGATGATGCTGACCGTGCGTTGCAGCGACGAAAACTGGTAGATCTGATTCAAAATCAGGTGCGGATCGACGTCTTTCTTGAGATAAATGACGATTCGAACCGGTTCGCCGAGGCGCGGGGCGCTCTCGTCGCGAACTTCGTCAACGCCCTTGATGCGTTCGTCTTTGACCAGGGCGCCGAGCTCCGCCGCCATGCGGTTGCGGGTCTGCTGGAAGGGGACTTCGCGAATGATGACCTGGGCTTTTTTACCTTCCACGACTTCAGCACGAGCCCGCAGCGTGATCTTACCGCGGCCTTCGTTGTAGCCAGTCAGGATCCCCTGCTGGCCCATGATGATGCCGCCGGTCGGAAAGTCCGGACCGCGCACGCCGCAGTCGTCCGGACCGCGATTGGCCATCAGTTCGAGAAGATTGATTTCCGGATTGTCGATCAATCGGATGAGCGAAGTACAGACTTCACGCAGGTTGCGCGGTGGGATTTCCGTCGCCATGCCGACGGCGATGCCATCGCACCCGTTGACGAGCAAGTTGGGGAACTTGCTTGGAAGCACGAGCGGTTCACGATATTTGCCGTCATAATTATCGATAAAATCGACGGTTTCGCGGTCGAGATCGTGCAGCATCTCGCCGGCGACGGCCGTGAGCCGGGCTTCGGTGTAACGGTGAGCGGCGGCCGGAAGGCCGGCGATCGAGCCGAAGTTGCCCTGACCATGGATGAGCTTGTAGCGGAGCACCCAGTCCTGGGCCATGCGCACCAGCGAGTCGTAGATCGACATATCGCCGTGCGGGTGGTAGCGTTTCATCGTCTCGCCGACGATGGCGGCGCATTTGCTGGTGGCGGACGACGGCCCCAGGCCGAGGTCGTTCATGGCCACCAGGATGCGGCGTTGCGATGGTTTGAGGCCGTCGCGCACGTCCGGCAAGGCCCGGCTGACGATGACGCTCATCGCGTATGTCAGGTAACTATCACGCAGCTCGTGTTCGATGTCGAGCAATGGTGAAGACGACCCTCCGGCGGAACCGTTCGTTCCGGGATTGGTCGGCGGGACGGGGGGTACAGCTGCGGGTGTATTTTCGTCGGTCAAAAGTAGGCCCTTTCATCTCGATTCGATCTTTGCTATTCTACGAAATACGGCCCTTTCTCCCAGACCCGCCCCCACTTCGCGGAACTTCGCGAACCGGAGCGGGGTCTAACAGGGTGCCGTGGTTTTTTCTCTTTCACACCCCTATGGGAGGGTCCCACCAGTGCGTCGAATCTTACTCGCTGCCGTTTTCTTCCTCTCCGCTTGCTTCCTGGCTGACATCAAACCTGCCGCCTGGGCCGCCGATCCGACCCCGGATAGTGTTGCCGCGAAGCTGACCCGCGAGAAGAAAATGACCGCCAAGGTCACCCTCGATTGTGAAAACATGATGCTCCGCGATATGATCCCCGAACTGCAAGGCGGCCTCAAAGACGCCAAAGCGGGCGCCCTCCGCATCTCGATCGACCCGAAATCGAAAGGCAGCATCACCCTCACCACCCGTCTGACGATCAAGTGCAAAGGCATGACGTTCGAGGACGCAATGGACAAAATGCTGAAGGATAGCGGCCGGGCGTGGGGCTACTACATCAATGTGGCGACCAAGAAAGACGACCAGGACGACGGCGCTCTTTTCATCGTTGCCGACGAGACTTGCCGCGGTTATCCGCCGGGCGACCCGCGCAACAAGAAGACCGAAGTGAAGAAGGAAGATCCGAAGAAGGACAAAAAGTAATCCGACCCGTGAACTGGCAACAACTATTCCCACGCGCCCCCTGGGTGCCGCCGGATCAGGCCGACGAAGATGGTTTCGTCGGCCTGGGGGGCGATCTGAGTCCTCCTTGCCTTTTGCGGGCCTACTGCGAAGGGGTCTTTCCCTGGTTCAACGAGGGCGACCCCGTCCTATGGTGGTCGCCGAACCCGCGGGCCATCTTTGAAATTGATGACTTTCATGTCTCGCGGCGGATGCAACGGACCATTCGTTCCGGCAAATTCACTGTCACTTTCGACACGGCCTTCAGCGACGTGATCCGCGGCTGCGCGGTCCGCGAAGAAGGAACCTGGATCACCGACGCGATGATCGAAGCGTACACGCGGCTTCACGACCTCGGCCATGCACATTCGGTTGAAACCTGGCAAGACGGCGAACTTGCCGGCGGTCTCTACGGCATCGCCATCGGCGCGTTTTTCGCGGCGGAATCGATGTTCTACTGGAAGACCGATGCCTCCAAAGTCGCCCTGGCCGCACTGGTCGATCGCTTGAAGGCCCGGAAATATGAGCTGCTCGACACCCAGATGGTGACGCCGCACACCATTTCGATGGGCGCCCGCGACATCTCACGCGGAGCGTATCTGCGACGGCTTAAGATCGCCATCCAGAAGCGGCTGGTGCATTTTGGATGAGTTGGGCGATTTCGGTCTAATCACTCGTTGGTATCTCTTCCCACCATCTTCTCCACTCAAACGGCCGAACCATATAACGTGAAGAGAATGTTCGCCTTTGATGTGTTGAAGAGGGCGCCTCATGCTGCCGCCGATTGCCGCGACGATTGCCGAAGTCCGGGCCGCCGTGACCCAGGCTCGACGAGAAGGGAAGACCATCGGCTTCGTACCGACCATGGGCGCCCTGCACGCGGGACATGGCAGCCTGATCCGTAGCGCGCGAACGAGGTCGGACTTTGCGGTGGTCTCGATTTTCGTCAATCCTACGCAGTTCGGGCCGAATGAAGATTTCAAACGCTATCCGCGTACGCTCGAAGGAGACCGCGAACTCTGTGGCGCCGTGGGGACCGATCTAATTTTTACCCCGACGCCGGATCTGATCTACCCGCCGGGCTATCGCACGTATGTTGAAGTGGAAGGACTTGGCGATCATTTGTGTGGTCCGACTCGACCCGGCCACTTTCGCGGCGTGGCCACCGTGGTTCTCAAGCTATTCAACATCGTTCTCCCCGATGTTGCCTTCTTTGGCCAGAAGGACGCGCAGCAGGCCCGCATCATTGAGCAAATGGCGATCGATCTCAATCTGATCGTTCGTGTGGAAGTTCTGCCGACGGTTCGTGAGCCTGATGGTTTGGCGATGAGTTCGCGCAATCGCTATCTTGATCCGGAACAACGCCGCCACGCGCCCGCACTCTACCGAGCCCTCGAGACGATTCGCGGCTTGGTCGCCGCTGGTGAACGCGACGTACGCAAACTGGAATCGCGCCTTGCCGCCGAAGTCGCCTCGACTCCGGGGGCTCGCCTCGATTATGCTCGCATCGTCGATGGACTCTCCCTTCAACCCATCGAGACGCTCGAGCGACCGGCGACGGCGGCCCTGGCCGTCTTCTTCGGCTCGACGCGATTGATCGATAATGTGACTCTAGCGCCCTGAAGGCGGGAGAGATGATGACGAACCCGCTCTTCGGTCCCGAAGTCCGCATGATGCTTGAGGAGGACAACCTCCCGGGGTTGCAGGCGTTCTGCGAATCGGTCCATCCCTCCACGGTTGCCGAGACTCTCTCCGAGGACGATTTCACCGTTGAACAGGTCTGGCACGCTCTTTCCCAGACGGGAATCCGCGAACAGGCCGCGATCTTCGAGTATTTCCCTACCGCTTGGCAGCAGCAGCTTGTCGAAAAATCGGGCCGGCCGCAGATGGCGAAACTCATCGAGCAAATGTCGCATGACGACCGCGTCGATCTGCTAAGGCGATTGTCGCCCCGCGTTGCCGAGGGGCTGCTCCGCCTGGTTGATGAAGCTGACCGCCGCGACATTGCCACGCTCTTCCGCTACGGCGAGCACACGGTCGGCGCGCTGATGACGACTGACTACGCCTGGCTTCCCGCGACGCTCACCGCGGGGCAGGCGATCGATCGCTTGCGCCAGCAAGCCCCCGACCGCGAGACGATTTACTACATCTACATACTCGATGAGCCCTCGCGCAAGTTGCGCGGCGTCGTTTCGCTCAAGGACCTGATCCTCACCGATCGGCATGTTCAAGTGCGTGATTTGATGGTGGAAGAGACGGAAATCACCACCTTGAAGGCGACCGACGATCAAGAGCACGCGGCCGAGGCTCTCGCCAAATTCGACTATCTAGCCATGCCGGTCGTGGACGATGAATCTCGATTGGTCGGAATCATCACACACGACGACGTCATCGACGTCATCACTCGCGAAGCAACGGAGGATCTTCAACGGCAGGCCGGCGTCGGGCCGATCACCGAGAGTTACTTCGATGCCTCGATGTACCGAGTGTGGCGGAGCCGTGCGGGGTGGCTGTGTGGTTTGTTCCTGGCGCAAATGTTCACCCTGACCGCCATTGAACACTTCAACGAAATGATCAAAAAGGTCATCGTCTTGACCTTGTTTCTACCGCTCTGCATGTCGGTCGGCGGCAACGCCGGCTCGCAAGCGGCGACGTTGATCACGCGTGCTCTCGCTCTCGAGCAGGTCTTCTTGCGCGACTGGCTGAGAATATTCCGGAAAGAACTGATCATTGGTCTCGCTCTGGCCGGCACCATCGGCGTACTCGGGTTGGCGCGAACGTGGCTGTTTACCTCGCCGAGAATCCTCGGCGATTGCCCGCTCGACAAGCTCACCTACGTGATCGGCATCAGCGTGGCCGGCATCTGCCTCTGGGGGACTCTGATCGGCTCGATGTTGCCGCTGGGGTTCAAACGCATCGGCGTCGACCCCGCCATCGCGTCGAGCCCTTTTATTGCCACGCTCAGCGATGTTACCGGGATCATGATTTACTTCAGCATCGCCCAAATTTTTCTGCTTTGAACGAAGTCCGGCCGACGACACGCCCAATATGTAAAATGAACGAGTAGATTCCTAGCAAGCCATGGAGGCCTCGAACGCATTGCTGTTCCGCTCCCTCTTTATCGGCCGCTTGAAGAACGCGGACATCCTCCTGCACTGGTCGATGTGGGTGCTGCCGTTGTTCATCCTCGTCCGCGCTTTTTTCCTTTATTCACTCGACGAAGCCCTCCTTCAGGTCGCGCTCACCGTCGGCTTGTACGCCTGCGTCGTCATTCATGAGCTCACACTGCTGCTCATCGCGCGACGCGTGGGACTTGGCATCCGTTCCATTACGCTCAATCCCATTGGGGGCTATACTCGACTGGCAGAGGTTAGCGAGCGGCCGTGGAAAGAGATTCGCATGGCGATCGCCGGCCCAGCGTCCCATCTGTTGATTGCCGGTCTGATCTCGGGCGGCTTCGTGGCATTCGATCTGCCACTCAACCCACTCTTTGAGACTGCCCAACCGTTTCTTGAGACATTCTTTAACCGGCTGTTCTGGTTAAATCTCCTGCTGGCGGTGCTTCATATCATCCCAGCGTTCCCGCTTGATGGCGGCCGACTATTCCGCGCCTCCTTGGCACTCTCCGCACGCCGTCTGCGCGCTACCGAAGTTGCCGCATTGCTCAGTTCTTTCGTGGCCTTGATGTTCCTGATTCCTGGTATGGTCTGGATGAATTCCATCTGGTGGCTGATTGCGTTCGGAATCGTCATCCATGTTTGCGGTCAGCAGGAGCTGATGAGCGTCCGCTACTTCGCCTCAATCCAGCAGCAAATTCCAGGCGTCGAACTTCGTTCGACGGTCACCCTGCCCGTTGACCAATTACTGGATGAAGATGCGCGGCCCGACGAGCCCGATTTCAACGGTTTGACATGGAACCCCAAGAATCGTCTCTGGATCGTCTGGCGTGATGGGCAACCCGTCAGCGCGAACGCGCTGGTGGGGGAATCGGAAAACTAAAAGCCCCGGAACGTCTGACTGGGAGCTATCATGAGCACGCATCACTTCTTGAACTGCTCGAACTTCAACAAAGTAAACGGTGCGATCGTGAACATGTAGACGGAGCCGTCTTTGGCCTCAGACGCCCATAGGCTGCCATGGTGTAAGGGTGCCGTCTTTTTCTTTGCGGATCGTATGATGCCAGGGCTTTTTGGCGCCATCGGCAGTCGTGAACGTGGTGAAGTCCGGGTTGGCAATGCCCACGGACCCGTGATCGGTTGGCACCCTGTCCCCGGCTTTGTAACCGACGAGGTGAAGCATTCCACCGCCGGGATAGCCGAATGTGGTGAGAGTTTTTCGCATTAAGAATGCTCCTGTTAAGTTTTCGCTTGCTGAATCGTCAACGGCACTAGAATTCGTCTAGGCCAGCCGATCGTCAATCGAGTATATGTGAGTATTCCACCCGACCTGATTCATCGAATTCAATCTGCAACAACTCGCCCAGAAGTCCTTTGAGTCGATAGTGCCAAATTCGCTTACCGTCGCGATTCTCACCTTGATGGGGTGGACCGCAGATTTGAGTGACTTGATCCGGTGTCGTGCCTTTTTTTTACTTCTTCATTGACGTTGTACCGTAAGGGCCAGCGGCTGTTGACCGCATATGAAAGTAGATTCAGTGCCGGTTCCATCAAAAGGCATCCGACGCAAAAGGTTGCCATCACGGTGACGAGCGCCCAGCAGAGTGGGGCTCCCGGTGATACCGTCGATCGACGATAGCGAGATTTCCAAACCAAGTAATTGATGCAACTTAAAATCGCAATTGGAATGGCGATGACGACGATCGCGCCACCCGATTTCTGCAGCAGAAACAAACAAGTATCCGGCGACCGCTATCGAGCCGACTGCAATGAAATACGGGACGCGACTCGATCGAACCGTAAACGAAATCACGAGTCCAACCAGATTCAAGACCGTCGTGTAGACGACCATGAACATGATCAAGAGGCCCATCACAGCGGCGATGGCAGCGATTCCCATCCGTTTCCTCTCTCTGCTGAACGATCGCGTTGCGGTTGTTGGAACGGCGAGAAGATCGACCAGTAAACAATCCAGAATCGTTCTCTAACGCGGTTTTCGGATCAAGTCCGTTGAGATTGAGCCGAATGTACCGCCCTCGCTATTCGTACGAAGAACTGCCTGCTCGAACCGTTACCCCCTGCGTTCTGTATTTTCGTCCTACATACCAAGAACTTAACCATCGACTCATTTCAACGGCTTCAATACGAAATACGAACTAGCTGACTATTTGGGAAATTCAAAAATCCCGGCATCTTGATTGAATGAAGGACGTCTGGTCGGTTCGATGCCGAGGGCTTCCAGGAGAGCAATGGCTGTTACATAGGCGATCACCGTATTGTTGGTGTCTACTTCATGACCTTCAATCGCCGAAACGAAGACACGCCCGCCGCTCGGGAACAGCTTCCGTTGGGAGATATGCTCGAGGACGTATTCGATTCCGAAAGCCGCCCCGCAGTTCCAGCGATTCGCATTCGTCGCGTCGAAGTCTACGCGAATGATTCCGTTGTTCTCTGCGGGCTCGGCTTTCAACGCAACTTTGCCATAGTACCCTTTCGCACCAATTTGGGCCGCGATTCGGAATTCCCCGTCTCCCATGTCTAACCTCTCAATTCTGTGTTCGCCCTCGTGGCCTGATCTTTGCCAATTCTAGTTTCTCTGCCGACAGAATTTCGTCGTCCAGATAGAACACCGTCCGAACGAACCAACTCTCATGAAGCAAAATCTGTTGAAGCTCGTATGCCATATAACGAGCGGTAAATAATTCCGGATCACCTCGGAGGGCTTTCGCTAGATCTAGGCCGTTCGTTGAAAAAATTGATACGGCCGCCCGCTTGCAGGGTTCTTTCCACCGCCTGGGTGAACGCCTGTCCCCAGCCTTCCACTTCTTCATCATACAATCCAAGGCGAAGCCAATGACTCATGTAAGACGCTTGTACTCGTTTTGCGAATTCCGCAAGACCATATTCACGAATTCCGCAAGCGATATCAGGCATGTCGGATTCCTAGAGTCTTGGATTGCTCCTCAAAACTCCCGTTTCACCGTCATTGGCACCGGGTCGGTGGCGAAGGGCCACTCGGCTGGCGTGTACTTGATGGCGAGATGCGGGGTCTCGATCCGCTTGCCTTTCTCATGCCGGCTAGTCATTACAGCGTCAAGGATGCCACTCGTCAGGACCGTGCGCTCGATCGGATAGGGGGAGTGGCCGGAATTGATCAGCGTCTCGATCGCTTTGACCAGGTGGATGAAGTGACCAAACGGGTCGGGTTGTTGCATGTAGTACTGGCAGGCACGCGGTTCCTTCTCTCCCTTGATCCGGCCCGCGAAACAGAACGCTCCGCCGTCGATCTCGTGGAGGAAGTTGTTAAGCATGGCCGCCGCCGCGGTGAATCCGTCGATGTACTCAATCAAAAAGACGCCCGAGTCGCGGCCCATGAGCGTTCGGACACGATAGTCGCCTTTGTCCTTGGATGGGACGCGGGCGATCGCGGCATCAAGGAGATCCATCGAGAACTTGCCGTCGTCCATCGCCTTCCACATCGCTTCACCGGACAGGCAGGTGACGGCTTTGACGCCCGTCTCGCCCCCTCTGCGGCGCTCGACCATGCACTGTAAACCTTCAAGCGTGTGAAAGCCGTAGCCTTCGAAGGGGCCGTAACCCA
>Ga0105048_10004349_pt1 | contig 23083 bp, 15 predicted proteins | sample MAT05_FD_78382 | JGI IMG/M metagenome (GOLD analysis project Ga0105048, IMG submission 78382) | Freshwater microbial communities from Lake Fryxell liftoff mats and glacier meltwater in Antarctica - MAT-05 | ecosystem: Environmental > Aquatic > Freshwater > Ice > Liftoff microbial mat | place...
CCGACAGGTACGATCAGGTCCTGCATGTCTGGCGCCTGTTCGAGCAACTCGAGTCCAATCGTCGCGCAGCCGATCATGACATCCGGATCTTCCCCATCTTCGACATAGAGCAGATTTTCGGCTTCAGCAGCAGCCCGGGCGAGATGGTTAGATTCGGTGAGGGTATTGCCAGCAATCCTCAGGTCTGCACCAAGCGCACGAATCGCCGCGACTTTGGTCGGGTTGGCGCCATCTGGCACGTACACCACGGACTTCCGGTCAAAGGTTTTCCCACCAAGTGCTATCCCCTGCCCGTGGTTGCCGGTCGAAGCGGTGGCGACACCGGCAAACGTCTCAAGCAATGTGCCAAGCCGGTAGATTCCACCCCGCGCCTTGAACGAGCGGATGGGAGAACAATTTTCGTACTTGACCCACAGATCGCATCCAAAGCGCTCACTCAGCACCAGACTCCGCAGCAGCGGAGTCGGAGAGAGGTAGCGGGAAAGCACCTGCCGGGCGGCGAAAACGTCGGCGAGATCTGGAACCTGCATGCGAACCCTCACAGATGGAACACGAGAGCAAAGGAGGGTCACTTATACCTGAGGGACCAGACCGGGACAACATCTGGACTTCTTTGGGAGACAGGGGCTGAATACGTCCGGATACGCCGACGTTGACTGAAACTCAACGAGCCGTCCTCGGACCGACGGCAAGACCGTCATCGTCCTGAGCAGACCAACAGGTGAGAAAGCGTTCCCAGGAGACTTCAACTTCATAGAGCCGCTGATAGTTGGTGCTGGTCGGACCGAGCAAATCACGGATGACAACAACCTCTTCGTTGTAGCCGATCACGACCACGGCATGATCGTTTCCCAGGACCCCTGGCACCTCGACACCGTCCGGAGTAATCCAGGTTGCCGGGACCCAATCCTTGAAATCAACTGTCGACTTGATCCAGACCAGTCTCCCCGCCCGGAGTTGTTCTTCGATCCGTTGCCTGGTGCGCACTCTGGTGGCGCGCAAACCGAAGTTGGCGAAAAGGGGTTGCATGCCGGGCCCGGTTGTGCGGGCAAGAAAATTCCCGACGTAGTCTCCGGAATACGCTCTGGTGATATCACCACCGAATATGCGGAACCCATCTGCGGTTTCCCGATAGTACGGTTCGACCCGGCGATCGATTTCGATTGCCGCGAGTTGTTCCTCGAGCGTGGCATCGACACCGAAGGTTTTGAGCACCGCCCATGATGCGTCGAATTCGCACGTGTACGCGTGAAATGGACCATCTTTGCACGCTGTGGGGATATAGACGTCGTAAGCGGAAATATCGGAAATGCGGGGAGGCGTGATTTCCACTGGCGGTGCGGCCGGAGGAATCTGGGCCAACGATCGTTCCGCCGGAATCAGGGATGAAACCACCAGCGCGGCCGTTCCTCTAACAAACCTCCGGCGAGAGCATTGCCAGATTCTGGATTTCACCGTTTCGATCCTTTCGAGCGATTCCTGATCGGGAACACGTACGATGGTAATGTCCTCCAGACCGCACGATCAAGTCCCGAGTGTTACGGTGACGTCATTCACGACTCATTTCTGTCAGTTCAATGTTCGTGGCATCTCCACTATTGGCGCGACAACAGATGACTGAATCGGCCACAACAGGACTCTTCGGCGCCTGTTTGCGTTGCTTTGTGAGCGTCTGTGCCGCCATGATATCGAACACGGGTAGCGGCCCTGCAATCCGACTCGATACCAGTGGCCCGGTGGAAAGAAGTCGTCGATGTGAGCGAACCAACTGACCTTCTAAAGTGCTCGAATAGAGATCCGCTGACCTGGACCGACACGGGACTCCAGTGCCCCGAACGTGCGACCCATCTGGCAAGCATTGTCGATTCAGCCATGGACGCGATCATCACGATCGACTCAAACCGGCGCATTGTGCTCTTCAATCGCGCGGCCGAAGAGATGTTCCAATACCGCGCCATCGACATTCTGGGAACGGATCTCCATCACCTCCTACCCGAGCGATTCCACAATCGCCACCAGCAGCACATCGAACAGTTCGCCGGAACCAACAACACGACCAGATCGATGGGAAAGCTGGGTGAACTCGTCGGGAGACGAGCAGATGGCCAAGAATTTCCGATCGAAGCCGCAATTTCGCATGTCGTTGTCAACAATCAATCGCTCATGACCGTAATCTTGCGGGATAGCGGTCTACGGCTTGCCGATATTGCGCAGCAAAGTCATCAGGCTATCATCGTAGCCACCTCGACCGATGCAATCGTGGGCACCGCGCTCGACGGAACAGTCAATAGCTGGAATCCCGCAGCGGAACGTCTCTTCGGGTACACGGCAAACGAAATGATCGGCCAGTCGGCGGCAGCCATCATTCCGGCGGAATACCTCGAGAAGTTCGTGGACAATCTCGCCAGAACCGCTCTTGGCGAGCGCATCGATCATCACGAAACGGTGCTGAGAGCGAAGTCCGGCAAACGGATTGATGTCTCCGTCAGCGTCTCATGTATCTCCGATGATTCCGGGAATGTCATCGGTGCGGCAAACATCGCGCGTGACATCACCGCACAAAAGCGAAACGAGACCCAACTCCGAATCCTGTCGCTAGCTGGGAGCGTTGTCAATTCGGACCAGCATTACACTCAGGCGCTTGAGCAGATCGGACGACTCATCGTGACCGATCTCGCCGACTGGTGCTTCTTTCACGTTTTCGATGAGGACCATGTTCTTCAACCAATCGCAGTGACCCATACGGATTTGGAACTCGAGCAGACGCTTCAACAGCTCCTCCGGACCTATCCGCATCCGCCGGATCAAACGTCCGGAGCACCGATGGTTGCGCGGACGGGCGTGCCGCAACTCATCGCCGAGATAACCGACGAGATGCTCGACCGGTCAGTCAGTGATCCCGGACGCCGCAAGGCGATCCGTGCGATCCGGACCTCGTCAGGAATCTGCGTTCCGCTTCCAATTTCCGGTCGGATCGTTGGTGCGTTGACACTGGGGCGGACAAATCCGGGCAACGCGTTCGACGAGAAAGATCTTGCGCTGGCGGAAGAACTGGGGCGACGCTGCGCACTTGCCCACGAAAATTCGCGTTTGCTTCAGGTCAGTCAGCATGCCGCCTGCGAAGTTCAGCGATTGAATGTTGAACTCGAGGCCCGGATCGCTGATCGCACCGAAGATCTCGAACGATCAAAGCAGGTCCTTCAATCGACGATCCAGAATCTCGAAATCGTCAACAATGAACTTGATTCGTTTTCCTACTCTGTCTCGCACGATCTCCGGGCTCCGCTCAGGGCCATCGATGGCTTTGCCCGCATGCTTCAGGAGCGCCATTCCAGCAACCTGACCCAGGAAGCGCTTCACTATCTACAGCGCGTCCGCCACAATGCAACCCAGATGGGTAAGCTCGTGGACGATCTCCTCGCACTGTCGAGACTTGGCCGTCAGTCACTCACGAAGCGACCGGTGGATATGGGGGAGCTGGCGAGTTTTGTCTTCAATGAACTGATAGAAGAGTGCGGTGAGCGAACGATTCAACTCGTCCTCGATGAAATGCCGCAGTGCCAAGCTGATCCTGCTCTAATGAAGCAGGTAATGCACAATCTGATCGCGAATGCGATCAAGTTCACCAGACCCCGGAACATTGCGGTCATTCACATTGGCGCCAGAGCGGTGGCCGATGCGCCAGATCTGATTGAATACTGGGTCAAGGATAATGGGGTAGGGTTCGACATGGCGTACGCTGGCAAACTCTTCGGCGTGTTTCAACGCCTGCACCGGGCGGAAGAATACGAAGGCACCGGTGTCGGTTTGGTCATTGTCCAGCGTGTAATCCAACGACATGGTGGATCTGTTACCGCGATAGGCAACGTCAATGAGGGGGCGACGATATCGTTCACGCTTCCGGTTTGACCGGAGAGGACAAGACAGTGAGCGTTTCTGGAATTGATATTCTGCTGGTTGAGGACAATCCTGATGACCTGGAGCTTGCGCTGCTCGCATTCAAGGATCACCGATTGAGCAATCACATTCAGGTCGCCAGGGATGGAGCAGAGGCGTTGGAGTTCCTTTTTGCCGCTGACAGTCCTCATTTCAAAGTCGTGTTGCTTGACCTGAAGTTGCCGAAAGTCGACGGGCTCGAAGTGCTCAGTCGTATCCGCGCGAATGAACGGACCAAACTGTACCCCGTCGTCGTGCTGACCTCTTCGCGGGAGGACCGTGATCTGGTGCGGGCTTACGAACTGGGCGCAAACAGTTACATCGTCAAACCTGTCGATTTCGATGGTTTCAAAGAAGCCGTGGGTCGGGTAGGCCTGTACTGGCTACTTCTAAATGCACCTCCTGTTCAACCATGAAAGGAGGTCTTCATTTCCGTCTTACGTTTCCCATTAGCCGCCTCGCCCCCGCACTCGGACGGCCGTGCCCGGATAGCGTCCCTTTATCGGGACGAAACGGTGATGCGTGACATGCATTTTGCCTGTAATCAAGCAGTATGCTGCTGGAGAATCGATTCGGCCATGGCCTGATCCCGGCTCTATCGGAATCTCAAGCCATATCTGCAGATTCTGTTGCCACCGCGCCACTGCCTGAGTATGTTTCGTCAGAAGGGATCTCACGTGCAACGAACTCCGCCGAATCCGTTGCGGATCATCATTGTTGAAGATAGCGCTGACGACGCCGAACTGATGCTCGATGAGTTGCGCCGGGCGAACTACGAGCCCGAGTGGATTAGGGTCGAAACCGCGGAAGCATTCGTGGCGTGTCTGGATAGCCCGGTCGATCTCATCCTTGCAGACTTTGCTCTACCATTGTTCGATGGTTTGACAGCGTTAGCGATCATTCAGAAACGAGATCTGGATATTCCCTTTATTCTGGTCTCAGGAACGGTCGGCGAGGAAATTGCCGTCGAAGCGATGCGAGCTGGCGCGGCGGACTACTTCCTCAAAGATCGATTGGTCAGACTCGGACCGGCGGTTGAACGCGCGCAGGCCGAACGTGCGCTTCGCACGAACCAGTTGCGTGCCACCGCGGAACTTCGGTACGAGCACGATCTTCTCGACCGGCTCATGAACAATTTGCCGGATCTCATCTTCTTCAAAGACGTTGATTCGCGCTTCGTTCGCATCAACCAGACGGCCGCCGCCTCGTTCGGTCTCTCCCATCCCGATGACGCCATCGGAAAATCAGATCTCGATATTCAACCACCGGAGATAGCGCAGGCATTTATCGCCGATGACTGTAAAGTGATGGCCATGCGTGTTCCGATTCGCGACAATCTGGAACCGATCATGTCAGCGACAGGTGAGACCCGTTGGCTCTCCACAACCAAGGCGCCGACATACAACCCAGATGGCTCGATCAGCGGTATCGTCGGAATCGGCCGGGATGTCACCGATCGCAAAGCTGCAGATGAAGCGCGCAATGAGAGCGAGGCGCGCTATCGAAGTCTCTTCGAAGAAGCTCCGGTCATGTATATCCTCGCCGAAAACCGGGATGGCATCCCGTACGTGTCTGACTGCAATCAGCTCTTCCTGCGGACACTTGGCTACACGCGCGAAGAAGCGATCGGCCGACATTTGCAGGACTTCATCTTTGTCAATTCCTGGTCTGACCTCAAATCCAACTTCAGCCGTACACTCAAAGGCGAAACGTTTGAATTCGAACGGCAATTGGTCAGTCGAGACGGTCGAATCGTCGAGTCACTGGTTCAGACTCGGCCGGTGAGGGATGCTTCCGGCAAGGTGATCGCCACGCGCTCGACTTTGATCGATATTACCGAGCGGAAATTCCTGGAGCGGAAACTTGTCCACCAGGCGACACACGATGGTCTTACCGGACTTCCGAACCGCGAACACTTCACGACCTCGCTTGAAACCGAACTGAAAACTATCAACCCCGGAACGCCCCCCCCAGCCGTGATCTTCATCGATCTCGACAACTTCAAGGCCGTGAATGACAGTCTGGGGCATGTCGTTGGCGATCAATTGTTGATCTCGGTCAGTCAACGGTTGGAGGGATGTCTTGGTCCGGGTACCCTTCTGGCCCGATTCGGGGGAGACGAATTCACCGTCCTGCTTCCCGGACGGACAGAGCAGAACTGCGCAACGGACACTGCAGCCTCCATTCTCAATGCGCTTCGTGCCCCGCATTTCATCGGTGAGAGAGAGTTCCGCATTGGAGCGAGTATCGGTATCGTTGAGGCATCGGCCGATGTCCTTACCGCGGAAGACTTGTTGCAGGCGGCAGACATCGCGCTGTATCGGGCGAAGGCGGCCGGCAGATCTCAGTTTCGGTTATATGAACCAGAGATGGCGAAGGAAGTTCGGGCACGCGTCGATCTCGAATCCGAACTCGAACGGGCAGTCGAACTGGGACAGCTCTGTCTCTACTATCAACCGGAGATCGATCTCGACACGGGCCGCATTGTTGGCGCCGAGGCGCTTATTCGCTGGAACCATCCCACCCGCGGAGTACTGGCCCCTGGTGCGTTCATCGACATTGCTGAAGAGAGCGGGTTGATCCTCGAAATCGGAACATGGGTACTCGAAGCTGCCTGCAACCAACTCGATGAATGGCGAACGAAGTATCCGTTCACGAAGCATATGGAACTCGGTGTCAACGTATCAGCCCGCCAGCTCCGCGAAAGCAACTTTGTCGACCTGGTCGCAGGCTCGCAACGTAGAGCGGGGTTGCCGCCGGGACAACTCAAGCTGGAAATCACGGAACGCGTTGTTGTCGAGGATGCCATATCTGAACACGCTGTTCTTCAGGAACTTCGACGGGCACGGGTCAAACTTGCAATAGACGACTTCGGAACCGGGTATTCATCCCTCGGCTACCTCCATCGCTGGCCGGTCGACACCATCAAGATCGATCGCTCATTTGTCGCTGGCATTCACAAGGACGAAGGGAGCGAGAAGTTGGTTCAGGCCATCATCGGGCTGGCCAACCTCTTCGAAATTGGAGTCACCGCAGAAGGCATCGAAACCCCTGAACAGCTCTCATGGCTGACGTCAGCTGGGGTTCGCCGGGGACAAGGCTACTATTTCTCTCGCCCTGTACCTGCCGCAGAGTTTGGTCACCTGATAGCCGAGAATGACACCCAGATCAACGAGCAACGGCAACGCAATCCCAAAAAAGCGTCGGAACATTCCGCTTACCTTGTCGGGTCCGCGCCAATTTAGTCCTCACCCGGACCGCCAACTGATCAGGAAGCAACGGAAACTTCGACGTACTCGTACCCTTCGATACGTGCGAGGCAGGCGCCATTGGTCGAGTCCGCCAACCAACGTTGGAACCCCGGTACCGCGTCATCTTCCAGCGGGATCTGGTATCGGACGGTCACGCCATGGGAGACAGGTCCCAGGATATAGCCCGCGGTCCGCAGTGCATGCTCCAGCTTTCCTGCTTCTGCGTAATCTACCTCGACCACGACATTCGCGAGCGGTCGTCGTTCGACAATGCCGATTTGATCGACAGCATCCGACACTGATTGTCCGTAGGCGCGAATCAATCCCCCGACGCCCAACAACGTACCACCGAAGTAGCGGGTAACCACCGCGATGGTATCGGTGAGATGACGGCGCGAGAGCACTGCCAGCATCGGCGTTCCAGCCGTGCCGGCCGGTTCACCATCATCATTCGATCGCTGAAATCGACCGCCCTCACCGACACGGTAGGCGGAACAATTGTGATTGGCATCCCAGAAGCGTTTCTTGCATTCATCGATCACCGCCCGTGCTTCCTGCTCTGTTGACGCACGCGCGACGGTACAGATAAAGCGTGATTTCCTGATCGCGATTTCATGACTGCCGGTCGTCGCGATCATTCGAGGAAAAGCGTCCATAGTGGCCCCGGTGGGTCCACTCGTGAGACCCCGATCTACATTGGACAGTTGTCAGATGGGGAGCATACCGCAGCCAGCAAAGAGTGCAGGCCTCCGCCTCTGCCGACTCGAACTCGTTCCGGGCAATTCGAAAGCGATTCCGATACCCTTTGAACGATCGAATCAACCAGAAACAGAATGAATTGCAAGCCAGCCACAAGATCCAGGATTCACAACACGAATCGGAACGGAGGGGCGATGGGAATGATAGACCGCGATGCACTGGTGAACGAGTTGACCTGGCGGATGATCGGACCGCACCGCGGTGGTCGATCGGTCGCGGTCGCCGGCGATAGCAAAAACCCGCAAATCTTTTACTTTGGGGCATGCGCTGGTGGTGTCTGGAAAACCATCGACGGTGGAATTACCTGGCGAAATGTTTCTGACGGATTTTTCAACACCGCCGCTATCGGCGCGCTCGCCGTATCCGAATCCGACCCGAATGTGATCTACGCGGGTACCGGCGAAACCTCGATTCGGGGTAACGTTTCCCATGGCGACGGTGTCTACAAATCTACCGATGGCGGCAAAACCTGGCGACACCTCGGACTCGTCAATACCCGTCATATCGGTAAGATTCAGATTCATCCGACCAATCCGGATAGTGTCTACCTGGCCGCGCTCGGTCATGCCTACGGGCCAAACGACGAACGTGGCGTCTATCGATCGACCGACGGCGGAGAGAACTGGGAACGCGTGTTGCACCGCAGCCCAACGGCCGGTTCACATGACATCTCAATGGACCTCACCAATCCCCGTATTCTCTTCGCGGCAATCTGGCAGGTACAGCGCTACCCGCATACCCTCAATTCGGGGGGAGAACTAAGCGGTCTTTTTCGAACACTGGATGGTGGCGATACCTGGCAGGAGATCACACGCAACCCGGGTCTGCCGCAAGGAACACTCGGCAAACTGGGTGTCGCGACCTCCCGTGTCAAACCAGGACGCGTGTGGGCATTGATCGAGGCCGAAAACGGAGCGATGTTCCGCTCGGATGATGGCGGAGATAGCTGGATTCGCGGCAGCGAGGAGCCCCTCCTTCGTACCCGTCCCTGGTATTACATGCATGTCACCGCCGATACGACCGACCAGGACACGCTCTACGTCCAGAACTACGGTCTCTGGCGTTCGATCGACGCGGGTCTGACCTTTACGAAGATGACGACACCGCATGGTGACGAGCATGCGCTCTGGATCGATCCACACGATCACACCCGGATGATCGATGGAAACGATGGTGGTGCTTGCGTCAGTTTCAACTACGGTGGAACCTGGTCGACCATCTACAACCAACCGACCGCGCAGCTGTATCACGTCACGACGGATGATCAATTCCCCTATCGTGTCTACGGTTCACAGCAGGACAACACCGCGATCACGGTGCCGAGCGCCACCATGCACGCCTCGATCCATGAACGAACCTGGTATGCGCCGGGCGGTGGCGAGAGTGGCTACATTGCGATCAAACCGGATGAACCGTGGCACGTGGTCGCATCCGGGCCGGTCGGGCGCCGGGCCTATAACGACATCATGACGCATTATGACAATCGAACCGGTCAAATCCGGGATATCACCGTATGGCCGGAACTCTACGGATGGGGTGCAGGAGCGGAGAGCCTGAAATACCGCCTGCAATGGACATTCCCGATTCTCTTCTCGCAGCATGCCCCGCACGATCTCTATGTGGCCGGCAACCAGGTCCTCAAATCGGGCGACCTCGGATCGAGTTTTGAGGTCGTTAGTCCCGATCTAACGCGTAATGATCCAGAGAAACTCAGACCCTCCGGCGGACCGATCACCCGCGACAATACCGGCGCCGAGGTGTACTGCACGATCTTCGCGCTCGCCGAATCGCCTCGGGTGCCCGGTGTTTTTTGGGCCGGCACCGATGATGGTCTTGTGCACATCTCGCAAGACTTCGGGAAGTCCTGGACCAATATCACACCGCCGCAATTACCGGAATGGGCACTCATCAGCATCATCGAGATCTCCCCTCATGATGAAGGCTGCGCGTATCTTGCGGCAACCCGGTACAAGCACGACGACACAACACCCTATCTCTTCAAAACGACCGACAGCGGCGCCTCATGGACGTCGATCTCCAATGGCATTCCCGTCACCGACTTCACAAGGGTGATCCGCGAAGATCCGAATTGCCGCGGGTTGCTTTATGCCGGAACTGAGTCCGGTATCTATGTCTCCTTCGATGATGGCGGTGAATGGACGCGACTCGGCGGTAATTTCCCAGTAGTGCCTGTCTACGACCTGATCATCAAGGGTGTCGAAATGGTCGTCGCGACCCACGGGCGATCATTCTGGATTCTTGACGACCTCACGCCATTCCATGAACTCGCTCGCAACTCGGGCACACCCAAAGCATCCAGACTCTTCACTCCCCGATCCCGTGAGCGCGTTCGCCGATACCTGGGATGGGGCGATGATCCGTACTGGGGCGTCGTCAACTACGGTCAGGCCGATGTCAGTCTGACGCACTTCGATCCAGTGATCCGACCGGATGGAACGGTCGGTTCGAAATTCCTGGATGCCGGAGAGAATCCTCCCGACGGTATCGTGGTGCACTATGTACTTCCCGAAGAGGTAGATCTCGAAGTCTCGATCGCTTTTCTCGATGCCACCGGTCACGAAATTCGGCGATTCGATAGCGATCCTACCGGCGCTCCGCCCCGAGTACCTGTCGCCACTGGACTCAATTGCTTCAACTGGAATCTACGATACCCGGGTGCAACCCCGGTCAAATCGAAACGGCTGACCGTGTGGGATCGACCTTCCGGACCAATGATTGTACCCGGCGAATACCAGGTCCGATTGACCGTCAACGGAACGTCTGAAACGCGCACGTTCAAAGTACTCCCTGACCCTCGATTGGAAACGCCGCATGAGGCTCTCGTCGCGCAACGTGATTTCTTGCTCGAATTGATCGACCGGCTCTCACGCACCAATACCGCCATCAACTCGATTGAGCGGCTGATCGGGCAGATTGAATTCTGGGTCGAGCGCTCAGAAGAGGCGTTAGTCGCAGAATCGGCAATCCACCTCCAGGCAAATTTCGAACGCATGCTCAATGAGCTTATCGACGTGAACATGAAGGGATCGCAGCTCTACCCAAGCGGATTGCATGAAAAGTTCAATGCGTTGGTCGATTCCGCTGACGGATCCGACTACGCGCCGCCAAAACAGGCCCGAGAGGTGGAGGCGATGCTGACACTTCAGCTCGAGCGGCTCGAAAACGAACTATACGATCTGGAGGAGGGTCCGATCGCCGAATTCTGCCAGGAAATCGCGTCGACCGGTCTCCCGGCAGTCGGTTTTTCCTGAAGCGCTTACACTCCACTTCGATGGGGAAGAAAAATTGGCAAAACATTGCTTCTTTCCCATCGAAACGACTCTTGATTGGCCGAAGGTCAGGCGATGAAACCTGCGAGCCCTCTCGCGCCATAATCATTCGCCGGATCTCGATAGATTCCGTGAATGTGATTTGCTGCATTGCCTCCCATCCGCTGTGGTGAGTATTCGATCGCGATCATCGGATCGGCGACTCGGAAGTATGCCGCGCTGTCGGCTTCCTTCGGACCGTACCAGACGAATAAAGGTTCTTTGAGATCAGCGGTGATCGTTTCAATTCGCGCAGCGGCAGTGTTGGTGTTGGCCAAACCTGCGTGGTGCTCAATCGGTTCAAGGAGCATTTCTTGCTGCTCTGCTCTCCGTCGGTCCTCTTACCTGTGACCAATCAATCAGCCGACCGATTGCTGTTCCTGTTTCAGTTTCACAAGCGGACCTGTGAACGTGCCTGAGGATTGCTGAGAATGGAGTGCGAGTTCAGATGGCGACAATTCTTGAGGCACCTCCCTCCGATCCAGAACACGAAATTCAAAAGGGTCTTTCTCATGCCGAATTGGACGGTCTCCAGATCTCACGGACCGCAACGGCTATCCATGTTGTTCATTCGTACGCGGCTCGTGCATTGTTGATGAGGATTGAGACTGAGCCCTCCAGCGCAAGAGGTTTCCGTTGCGCGAATCGTGCGCGAACGCCCGCCCGCCATTCATTCAGTTGGCGGATTCCTTGGTCCCTTCGTTGCGTGATCGCGCAATCCACAAAGGAGCCACATCGATCGTGACTCATGGATTTTCAATTGCTCAACCGGCCGCCAATGTCGTTGATCCACACCTCACCACAGATCGCCGGGCGAACCTGGGGATCAGGTTCGCAACCTACGATGCGCTGGTCGCCAGGGACATCAACGGCTCGTTCGTACCCTCATTGGCGACGCAATGGAAACTCGAATCGGATGCGCGAACCTGGACATTCACGCTCCGGGATCGTGTCTTCTTCCACAGCGGCGAACAACTTCGGGCACGGCATATACTGGCGAGCTTCCGGCGGATACTCGATTCAGGGATAGGAGGAGAGCTGGGCACCACTGGCGTTATTCAGGGATATCTCGCCGGTTCCGAGTTGCACATTCTGGACGAACTCACTTTTCAGATCATATCCAGGGAACCGATGGCTGACCTTCTTGATTTGATCGTCGACCTTCCGATCGTCTCAGAATCGATGAGCGGTACCGGTCCGTATACAATCCATAAACTAGAGAGCGACCGAATCGAAATGAGCGCATTCCCGGGGCATTGGCGGGGTACCCCGGCGCACGATCGACTGCACTGGATCGCCATTCCAGACGCAGGCGACCGCCTGAGTGCGCTGGTACGAGGCGAGGTGGATCTCGTCACCGATGTGCCAGTCGGTCAGGTTGACCCGAATTCACGATTTCTTGTCACAGAACAGTCGAGTCCAACCTGTCTTGCGCTACTGTTGCGCTGTTTCGACGGCCCGACCAGCGATCAACGGGTCAGGCAAGCACTCAATTTCGGATTGGACAAGAGGAGTCTGATACGTGATGCGATTGGAGGAGACGGCGAAATCCTCGACGGTCCGCTCACTCCATTGCATCTCGCCCACGATCCCTCAACTGAGCCGTATCCGTTTGATCGGAGCACGGCGAAGTCGTTACTCGTAGATGCCGGCTACACTGAAGGGCTGAAGATCACGCTCGATATTCCGACTTCACTTCCAGACGAAGCGCCTGAATTGGCCCGCCTGATCGCCGCGCAATGGGACGAGATCGGAGTTCAGACTACGATCCGAACCCACGAAGATCGTGAGGCATACGCAAACATGGTTCGCAACAAAGCGTTCGGGGATGCTGCCTGTTTCGACTCGTCGCCCCTGAGTTCCTTCCGGGTTCTTCGCGAAAAGCTGCACAGTAGAGTTGCCGGACCCTGGTGGCAGGGATACGCAAACGTGGAAGTCGACGCATTACTTGACGCGGCATCGGCGACAGCAGACAAATTACTGCGGCAAGCACTTTACCGTCGGTCATACCGGTTGATTCGCGATGATGCGCCCTGGGTCTTTCTCTATCGCCCCGCCTACCGGTGGGCAAGTCGCTCCGGCGAAGGTTGGAGCCCGACACCTGTCGGTTGGGTCCAGGTACGGTAGGTCGCACGAGATCCATCCCGCCCCCGCCAATCCGCCGCCTAATCCCGCAACGGATAATTAGACTGGCAGATTTCGGTCTCAAGCACAGTGCGAAGAGTCGCGAGATAATCACCGACGATCTCAAGGCTGCGATCTACTCCTCAGAGGAATCCGCAAAAACCGTCGGCTCAAATATCACTTGAAGGGGATGGCATGTTTTACGACTACATCATCGTTGGCGCGGGATCGAGTGGGGCGACACTCGCCGCCAGACTCAGCGAAGACCCGAACACATCCGTACTTCTCCTGGAGGCTGGTCCGAATTACCGATCGGCGGACGCTCCACCGGAAATGCGCAGCCCTAACAACTTCAATGTGATCATGGACCCTGAACTTGCCCAATATCGATACGACGATATCGTGGCGCGGCGACACCCGGTGCAGGAACCCCGGCAATACTGGCGTGGGCGGGGATTGGGTGGCAGTTCCGCGGTCAACGCGCAATTCGCCGTACGGGCGATTCGGGAAGACTTCGAGTGGTGGGTCCAGGAGGGCTGCGACGGCTGGGGCTGGGAGGATGTTCTGCCCGCGTATCGTCGCCTTGAAGACGACGCCATGTATGGAGACAAGCCCTACCACGGTCGCGGTGGACCAATTCCCATCTTCCGACGGCCATACGACGAGTGGGGATTTGTTGACAAAGCGATGCTCTCGGCCGTTACGGAACTCGGGTACGGCTTCAGCGAAGATCTGAACGCGCCAGACTCGTTTGGCGCCTCACCCTATCCGAGCAATAACAAGAACGATATCAGGGTTTCTACCAACGACGCCTATCTCGAACCGGCGCGCTCGCGGCCAAACCTTACGATCATGGGCGGAGCCACGGTCGATCATCTTTGTGTCGATTTCCAGCGTGTGACAGGTGTTCATGCGCTGACCCCTGACGGTCATCGAGAGTTCCGCGCACGGGAAGTCATCGTTTCGTGTGGCTCGCTGTTGTCACCAGGCGTGCTGATTCGATCTGGCATCGGTCCGATCAATGCCGTTCGCGCACTGGGCGTCACGCCGGTGGTCGATCTTCCGGTCGGTCACAATCTGGTCGAACATTCGTCCATCTGGATCGGACTCGACCTCCAGGACCATGCCCGCGCGAAGACACTGGATCAGCGATCGTCCAACTGCTGCATCCGGTATTCATCCGGTTTGGCCGATACCACCCGAAACGACATGTTCATGATCAACACAAATCTGCTCGGCAACGACGAGATCGGTCGCAGCCGGGCAATCATACTGGCCGCAACGTATCAGACCTTTTCGCGCGGGCTCTTGCAGGTCACACAACGCGATGCGAATGCAGTCCCAACCATTGATCTCAATATGCTCGCGGACGAGCGAGATCTGGTCCGGCTACGCGATGCCCTGGTTCGACTCCGTGCGATCCTCGATCAACCATCGATCAAAGAGATCTCCGATGGTCACTTCACCTACCAACTCTCGGGCGAAGACCAGGGTTTGCCGGCGCTCAACGCCACGCAAGACGAAGTCGACAAATGGCTGTTTGAAAACTGCCAGGAGACGCATCACCCGGTCGGGACGTGTCGGATGGGCCGTACCGACGATCCGCGTTCGGTGGTCGACACCGATTGCCGCGTGATCGGACTTCAGGGACTGCGCGTAATCGACGCATCGATCATGCCGGAATGCCCACGCGCAAACCTGCACATCAATTGCGTGATGATCGCGGAACATATGGCCGCCCGGATGATGAAGCAGGTGTAGTTCAAAAAGAGGGTGATGTCACCCCCTTTTTGAAACACCTATCCAGGTTGGCGGAAGCACCATCACCTTCGGCCACGGAGATGCCGATCAATTACAGAATACCTATGGAACTGACTCGTTCGATTCCGACAACAATGGCAACGGGATCGACCGAGATGCGGATGCTTTCGACTCGGCCCGGGCGAACTGGCTTGCCCGGACCGAAGTCGGTGGCACGACAGTCAGGTTCGACTATCTGGGAGGTAACCCCGAGCAGTCAAAAGAGTCGGCACGCTATTTGCCACTGATTACCTTGGGTATGGGTAAGTAGTCTACCCGTGGTGCTCGTTGACGGCATCCCGAGTGTCACGCATTCGGGTGTCAGAGTCAAAGTAGGCAACGCCGCCGATGATCGCCTCTTCGACTTCAACGACGGACACAGTCGTGTCCGATAACCCACGTACACCGAAACAAAGGCATCTCAACCGAGAGAACGGGATCGCTGGTTGCCGTTCTCGCAGGGGTTACCTGTCTCGATTTGTGGAAAGCGCGCATTGCGCCTGCAGTACGGCCAACTAGCCGTCAGGATTCCCTTCAGTTGGCGTCGACGACGGTGCCGGTATATCCGTTGCGCTTGCGGTGGGTGATGGCTCCTGCGTTGGTATGTCGGTCAGTGTGATGGTCGGCGATGCAGTGGGCGTGATGCTGGGTGTCTCTGTCGGCGTCTCGGTCTCTGACGGCGCAACCGTCGAGGTTGCCGTTGGGCTGAGAGTAGCGGTTGAGGTGGCGCTCGGTGGTGGCGTCTTCGTCGGTGTAGCAGTCGCACTGACGCCAGCGACTGTAAACTCGACGGTCGCCCGTAAACCGCTCGATAGGCCGTCTGCCTGGATAGCGAAGGTCCCGGGGATGGCGTCGACTGGTACTGCAATCGTGCCAGTGACACTGCCGTTTGCACCCGTGACAATCGACGATGCCTGCTTCCCTGTGGCGCTGGTGATCCGCAGGGTTTGGAGTCGACCATCCAGCCGGCGCCAGCGCACTGCGACCTTCTCGCCCGCCTGGAACCCGTAAAGTCTGACCGAGATGAGCATGCCCGCTCCGCCCCGGTTGGGTGAAAGCCGAACGTGGGGTGTGACTTCGAATGGCACGCTGAAGACAATCCCTCCGATCACCGCCCCGACCGTGTGCGCCCCAGCGTTGGCGCCCGGCACGTAGAACGTACCGCGCACTCCGCCGCTGCTATTCGTTCGCACTGTTACCTGGCTATCTCCGGCCATCAACGGTGAGCCATCGAAGGTGAGCGCCACGTCGGTGTTGGCCGGAAAACCACTGAGGGTAATAGGAATCGATGACGCAAATCTGCCGAAGCTTCTTCCAAGCGTAATCTGGCCAGACCACGTTGCAGAGACGCGCAAAAATCCACCAGAAGCCGGCGGTGTGGCCCCAACCTGACTCGGAAAGGCGCCAATCATCAGATAGATCGTTGTCCCCGGCGAGACGTTGGAGGCAAGAATGCGCGACGCCCGATCGCTGTCACTGAGGTTGTCGTTGCATGCGAGGCGACGCAACCGGCCCGGCGAGCCGGTGAAGGCCGCCATCACGGTGTTGTAGCCGCTGCCGATCGTCTGAAAGGTATAGCTCCCACCCGCGGGTACCTTAAAGCGATACCACACGGACTTGGCCAGATCTCCCCAGCACGCCTCACCGCTACCGACTGAGTCGCTCGGTGCCGTCGTTGCCCGGAGCGTGTTGCTTTCGTCCAGGAAAGGTAGCGAGTCAATGACTTTGGCGTTCTCGATGGCGTCGTTGGCTGGCAAGTCAGTGGCAGGGGGAGCACCCGTTGTACCTAGCCAACCGCTTTTTGCGATGTTCCAATGCGTGGCAAGATAACTCCCCGGCTTCGGGTTGGTATTGAAGTAGTCGTCATTCTTGCAATCGAGTAAACCCTGATCGGCCTGGTCTTTGCACGAGGAGATCAGGCCGATGCCATTACCGTCGTCGTAGCACATCACGTCCCATTCATCGTAGCAATGGGACCCGCCGGTCGCGTGCGGCGCCGAATCCTGGACGGCGCCGAAGGCATGACCAAGCTCGTGAACGAGAATGTGGGTGTCGGACCAGCAACGGGGATAGATTAATGAATAGCCGGTTGCGACGTTGTTGAGGTTACCCGACCCGGGAGAATCGTCCGGGAGTAGTGTGCTCAGCCCACAATCAACGTAGCTCCCCACATCAAGGAACACGAGGTATTTCCGTTTCGCGTTGGACAACCCGAGCGACGCGAGTTCGGAGACAACGGTACCGAAATCGGATGAATATGCATTGGGCAGCGTCACGTTTTTGACATCGATGGCGCAGCCTGCATCGTGAACGAAGCGAATGTAGAGCTGGCCTCCGGAGCGCACGGCACTGTCGGAGTAGATCTGGCTTCTTTCAGCTGACCAAACCCGGAACGAGGTGAGAAATTCTGAGTACCGGCTAGGGAGGCCTGCTTGGCGCGCATAGATAACCTGCACCCGACGACCGCTGGTCCCGTTTCCCGTGCAGATCGCAAGGGACGGGCGTGTACTCGCTTCGGCTTCCGAAACCGCACTGCCGTCGCCGCCTGCGAGTGAGGGGTCGGAGCCGTGGGTGCAGAGTCCGGTCGAACCGACTGAAACCAGTCCGGCGGCCTCACACTCTCCTGCCGCGGCTGCGATACCGACGGGCACGATCGAGCTCGTCCGCGTGTTGAAAAACGGCTCCACGAGCATGAGCACAACGCCCAACATGACGGAGGTGAGCACGATCGGATGGACGGTATGGGTATACCACCTGTCTCGGAATCGCTGCACGCTGGGCTCCCCTATTCAGTGCTTTACACGAGATCAAAAGGTGTGCTTCTTGTAGCACGGCCCGTGCACGGGTGCAACACCGATCACGCCACAGGTTCTCAACTTTTTCTGTTGCGAAGCCGATTCTTGCACCGGCAATGCCGGTCGCTGAATCACCTACTCCTTCCCTGAGCGCGCCCGTCGAGACCAGAATCAGGAGATTCTCAGATGTGTTCCAGCCACAACGCGAATGGATTTGAAGTTGTTCACGGTGGCGCCAATTCCAGCGGAATGGAAATTTCATCAAAGCGAGACTTCTGCAGTTTCGCAGCACCGATCTCGATCGGCGATCTGTGTTGCGTCACCATTGCACAATTAGAAAAGTGCAGGGAGAATCAACCCTCTGAAGTACTGGCGCAAGCCGCCCAAGGAGATTTCCATGCGCGTACTCATTTCCGCTGACGCCGAGGGCGTGACCGGTGTTACGAATACAACCGAACTGCTCTTCGGGAGACCGCACTGGGAGTGGATGCGCGGGATGATGACCGGTGATGTTAACGCCGCAATCGAAGGCGCGTTTCAGGGTGGCGCCACTGAGGTAGTGGTGAACGACAGCCACTGGACGATGACGAACGTGAAGATCGAGGAACTGGATCCCCGCGCCGATCTCATCAAGGGATTCCATAAACATCTCTGCATGGTCGAAGGAGTTCAGGAGGCGGACGCACTCTTCTTCCTCGGGTACCACGCACGAACTGGCGACTCCGACGGCGTTGGCAATGAGACGATTCTTGGGCGGGAGATCGTCGAAATCCGCCTGAATGGCAGACCCGTCGGCGAAAGCGAGATCAACGCCGCGGTCGCCGGGCATTTCGGGGTACCGGTCGTCTTCGCCAGCGGCGACGATCTCTACGAAAAGGAACTGCGGGAAACGCTTCCCGATGTCGAATTTGGGTTGACCAAGTACGCGCTCGATCGCTGGACGGCGCGCTGCCTTTCAGTTGAGCGCAGTCACGCCAATATCACCGCCGCCGCCAAACGAGCGGTCGAACGGGCGAGAATCGGCGCATTTACTCCGTATGCATTGACCGGCCCGGTCGAACTGGCCGTAACATTTTCATCGACTGCGGAAGCGCTGATGGCGAGTCTGGTACCGGGTTCGATCCGGCGGACGCCGCGCGAGATCGCGTTCACGGGCGACGATGCCGTGGCGGCCTGGAAAGGATTCCTCGCAATCCTGTTGCTTGGATGGTCGGCAACCGACGAGGTATACGGATAAGTGCTGTTGATTCACTGCCGCGTGAATCCTTCAGGACAGCGGCACATCATATTGTTCACTACAAATCATGATCATTTGTGTTCTTGCGATTCAGCCTGTCGACGACCTCGCCGCTTGAAGAGCGTCAACTTCTCGTTTGGCGGCTGAATGGAGAGCAAGCGCACACAGGTTCGTATCAGTTTGTTCGCTCCAAAGCAGATGGCGGCGGATTCACAATCTGGATTGCTTCGTATCCCCCTCAACTCCTATGTCTGGAGCGAGACACTGCTCTCGTAACTGGGAAGGTGGCTGGAGTATCCGAACGGAAGAGCGATCTATGCAAGGTATGTGATTCGATCATGATTTCGGCTTGTCCTGGCAGTTTGGTTCGCCACCTCTGCGGTATACGGTAAGTGTTCTCTTTAAACTCGTTCCTGTGCTTCGTTGTTGTGGAGGATAATCCGCGCTCCCTTGTTGATCTGACCGCCGCGTTGGGTAAACGGATGCGTCCTTGAGAAAGCCGACAGCAGCTTCGCGCCTGCGTGGGAACGGTCGCGTTTTCTCTCGCTCTGATCATGAAACGGACACCTGTCCCTGCCATCCTGCGGTACTCTGGAGAAAGCGTCACGCGGCGTGATGTGTCGACTCACCCAGGAGCCGCTCCTTGATATTTGAAATCCTGCTCGTTCTGGCCTTGATTGTCGCCAATGGCGTTTTTTCGATGTCCGAAACCGCAGTCGTCTCTTCTCGGCAGACGAGACTTCTTCACCGGGCTGCCGCCGGTGATGAAGGCGCACGTCGGGCGCTGGAACTCGCTCAACACCCCAACGTCTTTCTCGCCACAGTACAGATTGGAATTACACTCATCGGGATTCTCTCAGGAGCATTCGGAGGAGCGAGACTCTCCCAGCCCGTTGCGGATGCCATCGACAGTCTGCCGGTAGTCGGGAAGTATGCAGAAACAGTGGCGTTTGCACTTGTAGTCATCGTCATTACCTACTTCTCCCTTGTCGTTGGTGAACTGGTACCGAAGCGGATCGCGCTCAACAACCCTGAGCGCATCGCCAGCACGGTGGCCGGTCCAATGCGCTTTGTTTCGACAGCGGTTGCCCCACTCGTTCATCTTCTTGGAGTCTCGACCGACGCTCTTCTCCGCCTCCTCGGTGTCCGACACCGGGATGACACTGCAATCACGGAAGAGGAATTTGGTGTCATGTTGGAACAAGGTACCGTGGCAGGTGTCTTCTCGCCTGCGGAACGTGATATGGCGGGTCGCATTTTCGCGCTGGCCGATGATCGTGTCTCTGCGCACATCACCCCTCGCCCGGATGTAATTTGGCTGGATATCGACGCCGATGACGAGACAATCGTCCGTACCGTCATGGAGAATCCCTTTTCGCGCTTTCCCGTCGCGGAAGGCACGATCGACCGTGTCAAAGGGGTCGTTCGGGCGAAGGAAGTTCTCGGCTCCCCGGCCCCGCGATCGCTTTCGATGCTCATGTCTCTGCCACTGGTGATTCCTGAGACACTGCCGGCGCTACTTGCGCTCGAGCGATTTCGTCAGGCCAGTGAACACTTCGCGGTCGTCATCGACGAATACGGCGGCACAGCCGGTGTGGTCACGCTTCAGGATATTCTCGAAGCGATCGTCGGGGATTTGCCAGAAATTGGCGATACAGTTGAGCGCGGAGCCGTTCAGCGGGCAGATGGTTCGTGGCTGTTCGAAGGTGGTCTTGCCGCTGACGCGGTCGCGGATCACCTGAATGTGGCAGAATTCCCTGGGTTTGAAGATGGACTCTTTGAAACGCTCGCGGGATTCATAGTTACCCAGTTCGGCCATTTGCCATCGGTCGGAGAGTTTTTTGTCTGGGGCAATTGGCGATTCGAAGTGGTCGATATGGACGGGCACCGTGTTGACCAGGTGCTCGTGGAGAAAGCACCGGATGTCAACGAAGAGGACGGATAGCACGTGTTCTGCACGCGGACAACGCTGTTCCAACCTCTTCTCCTGCAACCTGATCACTCGGGTCGGAGGATGTTCTGGGGCGCATTCGGTGGGGCGTGCACGTCTACGGTGATTTGTGCCCCACATTCGACAAATGGCGCCTGGCTGAGTTCCGAAAGGCACTGCTGAGGCAAGCGCTGCAGCGGGCTGTCTCGTCTAACCACCCCTCTGCCGGTCCCCTGACAAACACTTCCGTCGGCAGCTACACGGGTCGCAATCTTCTTCAGTCGGCACAGAGTGACAGGAATCCCGAGTCGGGCATCACGCGGTTGCAGCGCCCGGCTCGGGTTCCATCTGTACCTCGAATCAACCCTGCCCGTTCCACCGCTGTTGGAGTGGTCGATAGTTCAAAAGAATGATGCCTTCTTCGTTAATGACGTCGCGGGCGGTTGTGGACGTCACGAAGTCGTAGTCGGCTTTGCGAACATCCCAACCGATTGGTTCCATCGCTACCGATTCCGCATTGCCGAGTCCGGGGTGGACCGCCCATTCCGTGAGACCTGCCGGGAGCAAATGAAGCAGCTCGACGTACATATCTGATTTCCCCTTGGAAACCATGCTGTAGCTATCCAGAACTCCATGGTCGTTGGCAGGCAATCCCTGACTGAGGATGAGGTCGGCCGCGAATTCACCGTGGGCGCGCATCGCGAGGCCGTACTCACGGGCGAGACTTTGCGTCAACTTCGTGATGTCGGGCCGACCTCCGTCATACAGACAATGCCAGTCCAGATGAGTTGGGGAGAGACCAGACTGCACAACCGTATCGATTTGCGCGCGGTACTCGATCTCGACTTCGTCGATCTTCGCCCCAGCGAGCATCTCGGCACTTCGCGAATTGAGAAAGAAGTACCCATCCTCATCAAGAAGCGAGGCGACTCTATCTCGTGAAGCGACCGGACCCCAGCGGTAGGTGGAGTGCTCAGCGATCAGCGTCAAATGCACGCCAAATGCAATCTCTGAATTCGCTCTCAGCAATTGCATTGCGAGGGGCGACCATGGACACGGGACCATCAAGGTGGTAGAGGTGACGACTCCTTCCGTCAACGACCGAAAGGTAGCTTCGACATTGGCATGGCACATCCCGAAGTCATCCGCATTGATGATGAGCAGGCGGGCCTCATCTGGATATCCCAGAAGCGCATTGGTCGATCGTTTTGTGGTCATGCTGAATTCCCCTTTGACGACGGTGGATGGTGCCGTCACGGCAAAAAATGGCGAGATCGCCACGAACATCAGTCATCAGAACGGTGCATGTCATCACGGACATGTTAACGCGCGAAACAGCAAACAGTTGAGAAGTTCCCTGGCGCTTAGGCTCGGGAACTAATGCTGTTGGCTTTTTGCATCGCAGATGCGTATCGCCCGCGCGTTTCACGAGCAGCTGTCACACCGGCCAGACCGAACGCCGAGAGCCAGCGTCTCGATTGAGCTTCCATCCCGTTCATCCTTTTCATAAATCTGGAAAGTAGCCCGACGACTTCCAATTCAGATTATCTCGCATGGAATGCACCAACATGGTTTATACAAGTGAAACTGGTTTCCCGGTGCGGGAGGATTCGTAATGCCGAGAATCAGCGCGAGCGATTTGCGGGCGTCGGCACCGGTGATGGCTGGAGCGCGGCCGGCGGCGACGCTTTGAAGGAACTCCTGGATTTGCAGTTTGTGGAAGTGCGGAAAGTGGGAGTGATCGCGCTCTTCGGCATTCCACTGATCGTGCAAGGCATCTTCGCCAGGGATCGTCCAGATGTCCTTGAACCCTTGCATTCCCTCCGGACTCTCCCAGACGCTGACGGTAGCCCCCGAATCGCCATGGATTGCAACTTGGAACCCGAAATTCGGATCGTAGGTCGATGCCGCCTGAATCACAC
>Ga0105048_10004354_pt1 | contig 23075 bp, 23 predicted proteins | sample MAT05_FD_78382 | JGI IMG/M metagenome (GOLD analysis project Ga0105048, IMG submission 78382) | Freshwater microbial communities from Lake Fryxell liftoff mats and glacier meltwater in Antarctica - MAT-05 | ecosystem: Environmental > Aquatic > Freshwater > Ice > Liftoff microbial mat | place...
AATTGATCGTTGGGTAAAATCGCTCCCTTCTGGTAAATATCAAATCCCACAATATCTACCCATTCATTGCCCGGGTACCGTTCCAGGTATTCGGCTTCGGTTGCAAAGCGGTCTGTATTAAAAGCATATAACAACTGGTGAATATTTTTTGTATCCCTCAAATAAGCTACGGTATACCGCCACAAGGCAATCACTTCCTGCGGGGTGCAGTTTTTACCTCCCCACCAAAACCAACTGCCGTTCAATTCATGATACGGGCGGAAGATAACCGGGATGTATTCGCCTTTTTTACCCTTGAGGTTATTAAAAAAAGAAGCCACTTTATCGAGCCAGCTTTTATACAAATCATTTTTTTCACCGCCTGGCAATATGGAGCGTACTGTATTTGCCGGCGAAGGATCCCATGCAGATTTTCCCGTGAGCGGATTATTCAAATGCCAACTGATGGTAATGACTGCTCCATTTTCGTAAGCAGTACAGATGTACTGCTTCATCTTTTTAAAAGGAACGCTGTCTAAATTGACCCGGGCATCAATTTCCAAATGCCCGAGTTCCCATCCAAAAACACCGGGGTATTCACCTGTAACTTCTTTTATATCACTCCTTCCGTGCTGGTATTTCCAATGTACCCCGTACGCCATATCATCCTGGTGACCAAAGATGATTCCTTTTTGCAGGGATGATTGTAAATTTTTATACAGATGTTGGGTTTCCCTGGTAGCCTTTGTATCTACCATCTGGGCATGAACGAAACAGCCCGGTAGGCAGCATTTTATCACAAGCAACCAAACTGTCTTCTTTTTCAATACATTAATTTTTTAACCCGCTGATTTTCACAAATAATAATTTAACAAAAGTAAGCCTATCAATTTCCTTAATACTAATACTATATTATCTTATAATTGATTTATCCGTATACTGATATAACCCACCTTAAGAAAATACTTCAACTTTGCATATAAATTTATTACTTTTCCGGTATCAATTTTATTTTTCGAATATTGATACTATTTTAATCCGATGTTAAAGATTCTTTTATTTTGCTTTTTAAAAACTGTTTATATACTGCCTGAAAATGAATAAAAATATTGTCCGGGAAATAACGCCCCTGACACAAAACGATTGCTTTACTATTTTTTCGAGGGTAAAAAAAGAATTTAATTTTCCCCTGCATTATCATGATGAATATGAACTGAACCTGATCATCAATGCCAAAGGTGCCAAACGGATTGTTGGGGACCATATTGACCAGATTGATGACCTGGAGCTGGTATTGGTGGGACCGAATTTATCACATGCCTGGTTTACCCACCAATGCAAAAGTGGCGAGATAAAAGAAGTTACCATTCAATGGCACAAAGACCTGTTTGATGAAAAGTTTTTACGCCGCAACCAGTTGAACTTTATCAGGAAAATGTTTGAGCTTTCGTCCAAGGGAATTCTTTTTTCAAAAGAAACGATACAATCCATATATCCCCGTATCGCCAACCTGCATCAAAAAAGTGGGTTTGATTCTGTGATGGCACTGATCAATATTTTACATGACTTGTCGATCTCCCGCAATTTAAGGACCCTCTCTGAAGCCAGTTTCAATACAGAAATGCAGTTTAATTTTAACAGCAGGCGCATTGAAAAAGCTTTTGAATACATGAACAAAAACTACGATAAACAGGTTACTTTAAATGATCTGGCCAAATTAGTAAGCATGACTGAAGTGTCTTTCAGCCGCTTTATTAAAAAGCGTACAGGCATTTCATTTATTGACAGCCTGAATGAGATAAGGCTTGGCCATGCGTCGAGGATACTGATAGACACCACCAATTCCATTGCTGAAGTTTCTTACAGTTGCGGGTTTAACAACATCTCTAATTTCAACCGCCTGTTTAAGAAGAAAAAAGGATGTACCCCCAAAGAATTCAGGGAAAATTTTTCCGGCACCAGAACTTTTATTTAGCTGCAGGATTTATGATGCCTGATTTCCGATTTTCTTATGAGATGGCCGCTGCTATTTTTTAAAAAATTTATAAGCATAAAAAATAATCAATGAAAAAAACATTTGCTGTGTGCCATTTTGTATTGTCATTCATACTTGTTTCTTTTCAAAAACAAAAAATAAAAAAGGTAATTTTTTTTGGCGATTCCATTACGCTCGCCGGCGGGCAACCCGGTGGCTATATTGTTAGAATGAATGACAGCCTGAAACAAAAAGGCGTGAGCAATTATGAAATGAAAGCAGCCGGAGTTGGCTGGGATAAAGTGTATGATCTGTACCTGAGGATAGAAGACGATGTACTGAATGAACACCCCGATATTGTGGTGATCTTTGAGGGCGTGAATGATGTGGGTCATAAAAGTGGTTTGCACACCGGCACTGATATTGAAAAGTATGAACGTTTTTACCGGGCCATCATAAAAAAATTGCAACAGCAAAAAATAAAACTGGTTTTGTGTACGATGGCTGTAATCGGAGAAAAAAGGAACAATGAAAATAATGATGATAAAGAACTGGATGAGTATGCAGACCGGATTAGAAAAATTGCCGATGAGCTACAGATTCCGCTGGTTGACCTGAGGACCGCTTTTAAAAACTACTATGTTACCAACAATATCAACAACCTGGATAAAAACGTACTTACCAAAGACGGCATTCATTTTAATGACCATGGCCACCAGCTTGCTGCTGACCTGATTTGGGCTGTTTTGAAAAATGTACAATAACCTCAACAATAAAGTCGGTATGATTATTTTAATCGTTGTCGTTATAAGAAGAAAGGCTGCTCTGATTTTGTTTACTGGAAAAGTAAACACTATCGCTATACACCACACGATAATACAAAAAAAATTCCTTCCAGATTCTAATATTACCCCTTCGTTGTATCAAAAAGACAATATTGTTTATGGGACACTATCGGCTGAAAGATTGGTGCTGTCAAAAATATCAAAACCAAATACGGTGATTAATTTTCTTATATCCGCTTCGTTGTCATTACTGACAAAGTTGCTGCAGATGTAATTGCGTGCAATTTTATTAAAACAACAAGCGCATCTAATTCAGCAAATCCGCTTCCTGTATTTTCCATTGTTTACACAAGAATTATTTTGTGTAATGACCTTGATTCCCGGGCCGGCAACGCTTCCTGTTAACAGGCAAAACTCAATAATGCAGTTAGGCAGTTTTTAAGCGAAGGATAGGTAAAGAAGCACGACCAGGGGGTTTATCCCGGCAAATTGAGTGTTTCTACCCCTGTTAAATATCTGCACACATTTGTATCTTGTTCTTAGCCCATCAATCAATTTTTATGAAATTAACGTTAATAGCACTTTTCGTATACAGCAACTTGCAGGCTATAAGTCAATCCAGTTTTAAGATCTGCTCCTGGAACATTGCCAATTTCGGCAAATCAAAAACCCCGGAAGTGATGAGTTTTATTGCATCAACCATCAAAAGCTACGACGTTGTGGCTATAGTGGAAGTTGTGGCAGGAAAAGGAGGCCCGGAAGCCGTAGCAGCTTTAAAAAATGAATTAAACAAATCAGGGAACAAATGGAACTATGAATTAAGCCCGCCAACTACCAGCTCAATGAATGGTACAGAACGATATGCGGTATTTTGGAAGATGGCAAAATTAAAAAGAGTAAACAAAGCAGCACTTGAACGGGTTTTCAAAAAACAAATTGACCGGGAGCCCTTTATGGTGGGCTTCCAGGTACCGGATGGTAAAACCTTTACAATAGCGGCTTTCCATGCTGTTCCTTCAAATAAAGATCCCGGAAAAGAAATCAGGCTGCTGCAAAAAATCCCGGGAGCCTACCCCAAAAAGAATATTATATTTTGTGGTGACTTCAACCTTTCAGGAACGGATGCAGCTTTTGACCCTATCAAATCCAAAGGTTATGAACCTGCTTTTGTGGATCAAAAAACTTCACTTAAACAAGCATGCGATGACAATGATTGCCTGGCGTCCGTATATGATAACATTTTATTCCAGCCCGATAAACAGGAACCAAAACGATCGGGGATCATCAAATTTTATGAAGCATTCGAGGACTACAAAAAAGCAAAGAAAGTGTCGGATCATGTTCCGGTATTCGCTGAATTTAATTTGAATTAATTCCCCAGGAAAATAAAAGCCGGCAGGTTAACAGTCGCTTTAACTGCAACCAGGTCGACAACAAAAAAGTTGTATGATTTCACCAGTATCGAAAAAGCATTGATAAGATCATTTGTGATATCGTTACACAACCGTTCCGTTAATTTGTACCCGGCATTAACACTCCCCGTTGTTAGCCGGTTTTAAAAATAAAAAACACCGGAAATTTTTCTGGAAATCTCTTTAAGCAATGAGCGCAGTATAATTACGGTCGCTAACGTATAAGTACTCTACTGAATTAATAGATTTTTATTTTACCTTTAACAAGACCTAACTACCCCTGGCTCCAGGCAAGATTTTTTATTGATTGTATCAATAAATATGTTCATCATCAAAACAAAAAAACTATGCGAAACAATTTCAACATTTACGCTTACCTCGTTGGCGGTTTGTTCCTTATACTGCTTGCATTGCTTCTATTTTGGAATTATGGAGACGACAATAACCTGTTTGTTTCTGCTATTCTTCTGCTTATCGCGGGCGGCTTCTTTTGTTTATTGTTTGGTATTAATTATATCAAAGAAAGCAAAGAACAGGACTTCTTTCATCTTGATTAAAACTGCCATGGAAAAGCCGGCCGGCTACCGGTACGAATTTTCTCAAAGATGATGATTTGTAATCTCTGTCCACTGTTGCTTTACTTAATTAAATCGGTACTGGTACAACTGCATTCGTTTAAGGCAGGCGAAAAATCGAGACCAGTACCCGCCCGGTTGAAATCCGGATGCGCTACTCCTGCGACATCATTCCCGGAATGATCAATATTGCCTTCGTACCTTCTTCTCTCCAACTCAATGCAGGCACATGCATATCAGCGTGTAATGTTAGGCTTAGCATGGCGTTCCGCACGAATTTTAAAACGACTTACACAAATTTGGTATCAACAGGTATCAATTCGGGTAATTCGTAATAATTAGTGTTATAAATATTACGTCAGAATATGGTTAGCACAGCATTAAGTTACCAGGTTTTGCCGGACCTCGCATATTGAAAATGGCACAAAAAAAAGGAACTCATTGCTGAATTCCTTTTTTGTGAACTGGCTGGGACTTGAATAAATTAAATCTCCGCATGCCTGTATTGAGTTGCAGGGCAATGGCCATTCGGGCATTTTTTTTAAAAAACCCAGGAAAAAGAAACAATAGCAAACTCATAACAATTATTTTAAACAGCCAGCCCCGGACTAATATTTTAATGACATATCATAAGTTCTATAAAATTAAACGTTAATTTGAAACGAATTATTTTTCCTGGCATTTTTGATAACCACCGGTATTAATTAAGATGAAAAAGCTACGCTTTCACTAAGCCCATTTACACAATCCTGCTGCGAAAAACAAAATATCATTCCCCTAATAATGCCAACATTAATGTCGTAAAAGCCGTGTTCTTTAAATGACTTACTATTTTGAATAGTTTATTGCATTTATGTTAGTTTAGTACCTTCAATTTACAAGAACTACTTATTTGGCATGAACCGATATTCAAAACAAACAAGGCTGCTGGTGGCAATTGACTGTATCATTTTTGGATTTGATGGAACTGAAATGAAAATTCTGCTGGTACAGCGTGGTATGGAACCGGAAAAAGGTAAATGGAGCCTCATGGGTGGCTTTGTGCAACCGGATGAAAGCCTGGAAAATGCAGCAAAAAGAATTCTAAATGAACTGACTGGCCTTAGTAAAATATATTTGGAACAGTTGTATACTTTTGGTGTGCCAGAGAGAGACCCCATTGAAAGGACTTTATCGGTAACCTACTTTTCCCTGCTCGACCTTGCAAAATATAAAGTGCAATTGAGTAACGAATTCCATGCAGAATGGTTCCCCCTAAAAAAATTTCCACATCTTATTTTTGACCATAACGAAATGGTGCAGGCGGCAAGAAACATGCTTAAATACAAAGCATCCCTTCATCCGGTTTTATTTGAGCTATTACCAGAAAAATTTACAATTCCGCAACTGCAAAGCCTGTTTGAAGATGTGTACCAAGCCAGTTTTGACAAAAGAAACTTCAACCGGAAAATCATTTCTACAGGCCTTCTCCTGAAACAAAAAGAGAAAGACAAAATCAATTCTAAAAAAGGCGCTTTCTTTTATAAACTGGATAAAAAGAACTACCGGGATAATTTTCATGCCATCCTGCGTTTTATCCCTAACCCTAACGATCTGCTCTAAATCAAATTTTTTTTGTGGTTTAATATAATAATTGTTATTTTGACACTTATTATAACAGCCTGCCATCATGCAAAAAGAAAATTATGTCATCGGAGTTGATTTTGGTACCGACAGCGTCCGTTCAGTTATCGTCAATGTTGCTAATGGTAATGAAGTAAGTTCTTCCATTTTTTATTACCTCCGATGGAAAAAAGGGTTGTACTGCAACCCAACGGAAAATCTTTTCAGGCAACATCCTGAAGACTATATTGATGGCTTAGAGTTCACCATTAAAGATTGTATTCAGAAAGCCGGCAGCAGTATTGCAGCAAACATTAAAGGTATTTCGGTAGACACTACGGGTTCTTCCCCGGTTGCAGTAAATAAAGAAGGAGTTCCGCTTGCACTATTGCCAGAACTTAGTCACAATCCTAACGCCATGTTTGTGTTGTGGAAGGACCATACAAGCATACAAGAGGCAGGAGAAATTAATCTTCATGCAGCAAAGTTTAATACAAACTATTTACAGTTTGTTGGGGGTATTTATAGCAGCGAATGGTTTTGGGCAAAACTACTGCATGTCCTTCGTGAAGATGAAGCAGTAAGAAACAATATTTATTCATTTGTAGAGCATTGTGACTGGATTCCTTTTTTTTTAACCGGTGGAAAAGATGTTGATCAAATGAAACGTGGTGTATGCAGTGCAGGTCACAAAGCATTATGGTCAGAAGAGTTTGGAGGATTGCCACCAGATGATTTCTTTTCATCGCTTGACTGTTTACTGAAAGGATTTACTGAAAAATTATTTACACAAACTTACACTGCTGATAAATCAGCAGGAATTATTTCAAAAGAATGGGCAATCAAATTGGGTGTACCCGATGATATTGTTATTGGCGTTGGCGCATTCGATTGTCACATGGGGGCCGTAGGTGGGCAAATTGAACCATATTATCTAAGTAAAGTAATGGGTACTTCCACCTGCGATATGATGGTGGCACCGGTAAAAGAGTTGGAAGGAAAATTAGTAAAAGGTATTTGTGGACAGGTGAATGGTTCTATCATTCCAAACATGATTGGTTTTGAAGCAGGGCAATCAGCATTTGGTGATGCGTATGCCTGGTTTAAAAATTTACTGAGCTGGCCTTTACAGCAAATAGAAGATGAGAAATTAAAGGAACAGCTTAGCAATAATATCATTGCAAATCTTTCCGATGCCGCAGCCAAACTTCCATTAAATGAAAATGATGAACTGGCGGTTGACTGGCTCAATGGAAGACGCACACCAGTTGCCAATCAACTGCTAAAAGGAGCATTCATTAATCTTGATTTGGGCAGTGATGCGCCGCAACTATTTAAAGCACTGGTGGAAGCTACCTGTTTTGGAAGCAAAGCAATTGTTGAGCGCTTTATTGAAGAAGGCATTCCAGTGAAAGGAATTAATGCTCTAGGTGGTGTGGCAAAAAAATCTTCTTATGTGATACAGGTGATGGCAAATGTACTCAACATGCCTATACGTGTACATAAGAGCGAACAGACCTGTGCTGCCGGTGCAGCCATGTTTGCTGCAACAGCCGCTGGCCTGTATGCAACGGTAGAAGATGCGATGAAAGCAATGGGACAAGGTTTTGAAAAAATCTATTCACCAGATTTGACAACAGCTGCCATTTATAAAAAGAGATATGAAAAGTATAAACTGGCAGCAAAATTTATTGAAGCAACATCCTAAAATCAAAAAATAGTATGAAATTTTTTATTGACACAGCAAACTTATCAGACATCAAAGAAGCAAATGCACTGGGCATATTAGATGGAGTTACCACCAATCCATCTTTAATGGCAAAGGAAGGCATTAAGGGCACCGATGCAATTAACAAGCATTATCAAGCCATCTGCGAAATTGTGGAAGGTGACATTAGCGCTGAAGTCCTCTCCACTGATTATGATTCAATGGTATCAGAAGGAAAAGTGCTGGCAGCGCTGAATCCAAACATTGTTGTAAAAATTCCAATGATAAAAGACGGGATTAAAGCGATAAAATATTTTAATGATGCAGGCATCAAAACCAATTGCACACTAGTGTTTTCTGCAGGGCAGGCATTACTTGCGGCTAAAGCAGGAGCCACGTATGTTTCGCCTTTTATAGGCCGCATAGATGATAGTGGATGGGAAGGTGCCGATTTAATTAGACAGATTTCAAACATCTATAAAATTCAGGGGTTTCAAACATCCATCTTAGCAGCTTCTATCCGAAATCCAAATCAAATAATAAAATGTGCTGAACTCGGTGCAAATGTTTGTACCTGTCCATTGGATTCAATTTTAGGATTGCTAAAACATCCCTTAACGGATATTGGTTTAGCGAAATTTTTAGAAGATGCAAAGAAGATGTGACAAATAAGAATTGCTTTACAAATAGTCTAAAGAATAGTTTATTTAATGAGTAAGTATAATCAAATAAAACAGGAAGCCTACGAAGCTAATATGCAATTGCCAAAATTGGATTTGGTATTGTTCACATTTGGCAATGTAAGTGTGGCTGACAGAAATAAAAAAGTATTTGCCATTAAACCAAGTGGTGTGCCTTATGAAATTTTATCAGCAGATAAAATGGTAATTGTGGATTTTGATGGTAATACGGTGGAAGGGGAACTGCGTCCATCGTCCGATACCAAAACACATGCGGTGCTATATAAGCATTGGGAGAAAATTGGCAGCATCGTTCACACACACAGTACTTACGCCACTGCATGGGCGCAGGCGCAAAGAGACATACCCATTTTCGGTACCACACATGCCGACCATACAACAGTTGATATTCCCTGTGCAGCACCGATGAGTGATGAAATGATAAAAGGCAATTATGAATACGAAACCGGTTTTCAAATCATGAACTGCTTTAAAGAGAAAAAAATAAATTATGAAGAAGTGGAGATGATAATTGTGGGCAATCATGGACCGTTTGTTTGGGGAAAGGATGCACACAAAGCAGTGTATAATGCTGCGGTGCTGGAACAGATAGCACAGATGGCATGGTTGACAGAACAGATAAATTCATCGGCACCAAAATTAAAAGATGCATTGATTAAAAAACATTTTGAACGAAAGCATGGGCCGGATTCATATTATGGGCAATAAGCATTTTCGGATGGCTGTTATGAATTTATGATATCTGATTTGTGATTTGAGATATGAGGTATGTTTAAGTGAAAGGGTGATTACAGCTGAATAGAATTGTTGCCATAACCGGGAGTGATACATCAAAAGCTTTATAGTAATTCAACAGTCAAATACAAAAATAAATATGAGTTTACCAAATCTAAAAACATTTGAAGTGTGGTTTGTTACCGGCAGCCAGCATTTGTATGGCCCGGAAACTTTGCAGCAAGTAGCGGAGCATTCACAAAAAATTGCGGAGGCTTTTGATAAATCAAAATACATTCCTGTGCAGGTAAAATTTAAACCGGTGGTGAAAACACCTGAAGAAATTTACAATATTTGCTCAGATGCAAACACTACAAAAAATTGCATCGGCATCATCACATGGATGCATACTTTTTCTCCTGCAAAAATGTGGATTAACGGGTTGAAGATTTTACAAAAACCATTGCTGCACCTGCATACACAATTCAACCGTGATATCCCCTGGGGCAGCATTGATATGGATTTTATGAATCTCAATCAATCAGCTCATGGTGATCGTGAGTTTGGTTTTATCATGAGCCGTATGCGGTTGTCAAGAAAAGTAGTGGTGGGTCATTGGCAGGATGCTGATGTGCTGCAAAAAATAAGTACCTGGTGCCGTGCTGCTGCCGGATGGGATGATATGCAGCAGGCAAAGTTTGTACGCTTTGGCGATAACATGCGGCAGGTGGCCGTTACAGAAGGCGATAAAGTGGAAGCACAAATAAAATTTGGTTACAGTGTAAACACTCATGGCCTCGGTGATTTGTCTGCAGTGATACATAAAGTAAAAGAAAAAGAAGTGGATGATTTGTGTGAAGTGTATAATAATGCATATAAAATTTCTGCACCGCTCAAAAAAAATGGCAAACAATATTCTTCCCTTCGTGATGCTGCAAAAATTGAAATTGGTTTACGAAAGTTTTTAGAAGCTGGTGGCTACAAAGGTTACACTGATACGTTTGAAGATTTACATGGACTGGAACAATTACCCGGCATTGCATCACAACGTTTGATGGCGGATGGTTATGGCTTTGGCGCAGAGGGCGACTGGAAAACTGCCGCATTGGTAAGGGCAATGAAAGTGATGGGCAGCGGTTTACCTGGTGGCAATTCTTTTATGGAAGATTATACTTATCATTTTGAACCAAATAATAATATGGTACTTGGTTCTCACATGCTTGAAATATGTCCCAGCATTGCCAATGCAAAACCATCTTGTGAAATTCATCCGCTGGGTATTGGCGGCAAGGCAGACCCGGTGCGTTTGGTATTTAATGCAAATGGTGGCACTGCACTAAATGCTTCCATGATTGATATGGGCAACCGTTTTCGTTTATTGGTAAATGAAGTAGAAGCAGTAAAACCTAAATACGTTTTACCAAAATTGCCGGTGGCAAGGGTGTTGTGGAAACCATTGCCAGATATGCAAACAGGTTGTGCTGCATGGATTTTAGCAGGTGGTGCACATCACACCGTGTACAGTCAAAACCTTACCAGCGAAGCACTCCAGGACTTTGCTGAAATAGCAGGCATTGAAATGGCATTGATTAATAAGGATACCACCATACGCAATTTTAAAAATGAATTACAGTGGAATGAAGTTTCGTATAAATAAAATCCCAATAAGTCAATATGAATAATTTAGCAACGATTGATATTATTGTTTTTGTAATTTACTTTTTGATAGTAGCTTTTTACGGCATCTGGGTGTACAAAAAGAAAAACTCCGGCTCATCAGGAACCAAAGATTATTTTTTGGCTGAAGGTTCACTAACGTGGTGGGCTATTGGCGCTTCGCTGATTGCTTCCAATATTTCTGCCGAGCAATTTATCGGCATGAGCGGCGAAGGTTTTTTTGCAGGCATTGCAGTATCGGCATACGAATGGATTGCCGCCATCGCATTAATCATTATTGCAGTTTGGTTCATGCCCATCTATTTAAAGAATAAGATCTATACTATGCCGCAGTTTTTAAAAACAAGGTATAATGAAACAGTGGCGTTAATCATGGCGGTGTTCTGGTTATTTCTTTATGTGTTTGTAAACTTAACTTCTATTTTATACCTCGGGGCTGCTGCAATAAATGGGTTACTTGGTGGCGGGTATTTACACACTATCATGATTGCACTGATGCTGTTTGCATTAATCATTACACTCGGCGGAATGAAAGTGATTGGTTATACGGATGTGATACAAGTAGCTGTTTTAATCATCGGTGGCTTGGCAACAACCTATCTTGCTTTAACAATAGTGAGTGATAAATTCGGCAGCGGCGGCACTGCCATTGCAGGCTTCCATGATTTGATGAAACAGGCGCCTGACCATTTTCACATGATATTTCCAAAGCCTGCTGTCTCCACTGCTACTATTGACCAGCCGGTTAATCTCGACATACAAAAGTATGTAGTGCTTCCAGGTATAGCCATGTATTTTGCCGGACAATGGATTGTAAACCTCAATTACTGGGGATGCAACCAATACATTACACAAAGGGCACTGGGTGCAGATTTACAAACAGCAAGAACAGGAATTTTGTTTGCAGGATTTTTAAAACTGCTGATCCGGTAATTGTAATGTTGCCTGGTATTGCTGCTTATGTGTTGTATAAAAACGGTCACTTGCCTCAACTTGCAAATGGAAGTAAAGATGGTGCCTACGCTGCAGTGCTTAGTTTTTTACCTGCCGGGTTAAAAGGTTTATCCATTGCTGCATTAACAGCAGCCATTGTAGCATCGCTTGCGGGCAAAGTAAACAGCATCTCTACTATTTTTACTTTAGACATTTATAAAAAATACATCAGCAAGGATTCAACAGAAACAAAGCAGGTATGGATAGGAAGACTGGCAGTGTTGGTAGCCATGATTGTTGCTATGATTTTTACGTGGACAGATTTACTCGGCATTGGTGGCGAAGGCGGATTTACTTTCATTCAGAAATATACCGGCTTTATCAGTCCGGGTGTGTTTGCCATGTTTTTGCTGGGCATGTTTTGGAAAAGAACAACTGGCGCTGCAGCTATTGTTGGCGTTGTGCTTGGTTTTGCTTTGGCTATCTTCTTTAATAATTATGCAGTACACATTTTTGGTAAAGAGACATTATTGTACACTGCTTACGAATATCAAAAAATGAATAAGGGTGTAGTGGAAACTGTTGTTGAAATTCCTTTCTTAATAAACATGGGCTGGTCATTTTTTATTACCACTGCGGTGATGATTGGCATCAGTTTGTTTGGCCTCAAAGTAAATGAAAAAGCATTTGTACATGACGCTTCTATGCGTAAATTAAAACCAGCAACGGTGATGATGATTGTAGCTACACTGATGATATTAGCAGCACTTTATGTAAGGTTCTGGTAACAAGATAGTTTTATGCAGTTAAATAATCGTTAACTGATTTTGGTAAACAGCCGCTGTTTCTACAGCGGCTGTTTTATTGTATCAATTGAAAGAGAAACATAATCCGACGTAAAGCAGATGATATTTTTATAAGCCCCAAACTCATGTTGTTCATGCATGGTGGTTAGCACCACACAACGCATACCTGCATTGGCGGCGGCTTCCACGCCTTTTGGCGCATCTTCAAATACAATACAATCCTGTGGCAAAACATTTAACCGCTCTGCACATTTTAAAAATGTTTCTGCATCGGGTTTGCTTTTTACCACATCATCAGCACTTACCAGGGCATCAAAATAATGGCGGATATTTAATCCATCCAATACAAAATCAATATTAAACATGATGGCTGCTGAACCGATTGCCATTTTTATATTTTGTTTACTGGCCTCCGCTAAAAATGTTTCAAGGCCATCTATCAGCATTAAATGCGGACGAAATTCCTTTTGATATTGTTCTTCTTTTTTAAAACCCATCTGTCTTCTTTCCTCCAATGAAAACCTGCCCGGCAAAATCCTTTCCACCACTTCTTCATTTTTTCCATAACACTGTGCTTTCATTTGCTCCAAACTAATACCTGCTCCCAATTCATTTACAATCCGATGCCATGCAGCGATGTGGTACTTCATGTCATCAATCATGGTGCCATTGAGGTCGAATAAAAAAGCTTTAGTGTTTGTAATCATGTTGTAAAAATAACCGGAAATGATAGGATAGAAAGATTGACACTTTTTTTTATAACCGAATGATGAATTCAAATAATTGTTTTCACAAACAAGTTGCTTTTTTTGATACTTTCATAAACATCCATAGAAAAATTTTCTTGCTCTACATAAAAGTATTCCATCCCAGAAAGTTTTGCTTTTTTAAATATTGATTTAAAATTGATTGAGCCTGAACCAATCTCAGTATTCAGTTTTGGATTTATCTTGTTCATATCCTTTACATGCCACATTTTAAAACGACCCGGATGCCGCTTAAATAATTCAATCGGGTCTTGCCCAGCCGTAATCACCCAAAACAAATCCATTTCAAAATTTACCAGCGCCTTATCTGTTTCTTTCATTATAATATCAAAACCACACATTCCATCCTCAAACTTTGTAAATTCGAAGGCATGATTGTGGTAGGCCAGTTTAATATTATTTTTTTTACAATATAACCCAAGTTTATTTAACCTTTCTGAAACTGCCTTAAAATCATCTGCAGATTTCCGTAACCCCTCGGGTATAGACGGTATTACAATATAGCTATGGCCAAGCGCCAAAGCAGCATCAACGGTTTGCTGCGTATCGTTGTCAAACAATTCAAAATTATAATGGCCACTTGGCGAAATTATTTTGTTGGTTTTTAGTAAAGCTGCCACTTCTTCAGCGCTTTTTTTAAAGTAACCATCTTTTGTATTAAACCCGTACATCTCCAAACTATTGTACCCGGCAGCCGATATTTTCGATAGTACAGTTTCAAGACCCAAAGTTGTAATTTGTTCCCTCAATGAATACAACTGTAGGCCAATTCTTTTCTTATTAAAATTAATTGTTGCCATTGCTTCTGCACAATCTTGCCATGTTGACCATCAATCTTGTGATGCTGACCACTCTTTAGTTTGAGTCATTCTAATTAATTTTCTGTAATATTTTAAAGAGCTGGTGTACAAAGTAAATTGTTTTTATTTCTTTCTCAAAGAATCTCCTTTTAATTCGATTCGATGAGCTGTATGAACCATCCTGTCAAGGATGGCATCAGCCACCGTACTTTCGCCAATAACTTCGTACCATTTTGCAACGGGTAATTGTGAAGCTATGATTGTCGACTTTCTCCCATGTCTATCTTCTATAATCTCAAGTAAGAACATTCTTGCGACATTATCCAGCGGAGCCATGCCAAAATCGTCCAGGATCAGTAAATCATACTTTTCAATTCTTCCGATTTCACGGCTAAAACTGCCATCTGCTTTTAGCATTTTTAACCTGCTAAATAATTTTTGAGTATTAAAGTAAAGGGTTTTATACCCTGCGTGACAGGCCTGGTGGCCAAGAGCAGAAGCGAGATAACTTTTACCGACACCTGTAGCTCCTGTTATAAGGATATTTTCCTTTCTTGTAATGAACCCGGTGTCAGCAAGGCGCATCAACTGGGTTTTATCAAGCCCCCGGTTTTTAGCAAAATTAATTTCTTCAATAGATGCTCCATACCGGAACCTGGCAAGTCTTAAGTGCCTGCAGATTTTTTTGTTTTCACGTTCTTCCCACTCTGACTGGATGAGGATATTGATAAACTCATCCTGGGTCATATCCTGGTGCTGGTTACTGTCCAGCATGGTTTGGTAGCTTCTGAGCATACCATGCAGTTTCATGTTAGACATTTTGTTTAGGACTGTTGTGTTCATGTTGTTTTATTTTTAGATGAATAATAAGTGTATTACTTGTAGTGTTGAGGGCCACGAATGTTTTCATGGAAGGGTAATGCCATCTGCGCAGCTACATCATCTGCTGGCGCAATCTGATCCAGGCCGGGGTCCAGAATTTTCTTTACGATACTGTAATTAAATGCTCCGAAGTAAGTGGCCCGTTGTATTGCTTTAATGAATCTTTCTCTATCATACTTTTTTTCCTGGCTTAAAATTCCTACACAACTGCGATATGCCTGCTCTGGATAATCTGTTTTATCAAGAATCTGAATGATATAATCTTTTACCACAGGAGCGATAGCTCCTGCCCAGCTAATAAACTTATCAGGGTTCCAACTGCTTACAAACTGATGGGCCGAAGACAAATGATCTTTAACGGTAGAGTACTTGTATTTGAGGGTGCTCCTGCGGTGATAGGCTATTCGCTCCTTATTGTAAAATACATTTACGTGCGAAGCAGAATAGATAAGTTTAACCTTACATCCTATAAAACGATAAGGGACGCTATAGTAATGCCTGTCGGCACGGATTTGTACATGCCCATTTTGCATTACCGTTACTTCTGCAGAAAACTTGATCTCATACCGATCAGATGGAAGCGCATTAAGTAACCGTTTTTCTTCGTTATCAAATATCTGTCTGCGGCTCTCCGGTCGCTGTTGAAAGGCCTGACTGTTATGAACTTCCAGTAGATCCTTTATTGCTGTATTTAAAGCTGTGAGGTTATAAAATACCTGGTTACGAAGCGGAGCAAAAATGCGTGAGTAAACTATACTTACAGATTTTTCAACAAGAGATTTATCACGTGGTTTATAACTCCTGGCAGGAAGTACTGCAGTACCATAATGATTGGCAAAATCTAAAAACGAGGCATTTATTTCTGCCTCATACTTATCAGCTTTATTTACTGCACTTTTGAGATTATCCGGTACAAGCACCTTGGGTACACCACCAAAATAATGCAAGGCATTTTCGGCCGCTTGTATGAAGTCCTCTTTTCTTTGAGAAAACATAGCCTGTACATAAGTAAGCTGACTATACCCCAGCGTTGCCACAAAAATTTCAGCTTCTGTAACCTCTCCTGTCTGCGGATCAACAATAGCTATTTTTTGTCCTGTAAAATCAATAAATAGTTTATCTGCTGGTTGCTGTTCCAGATGGAGCGTACCCGAACTGCTATTTTTCCATTTTTTAAAATGATAACAAAACTGAGAGTAACTAAATCCGTCTGGAAGTTGCATTTTGTATTCACCCCATAGCACCCAACGGGTTACACCGGTTCGTTTAAGTTCCTTTTCAAAGTAGGGGAAAAGCTCAGTCAGGTTTTGATGACGAGCTGTGTCCTGAACATCAGGATCATGTAATAAAGCTTCCAGGGCAATATCATCGAGTTGCAGAAGATCTTCAAATTTGAGCCCCTTAACCTCTATTAAACGCAAGTACTTTTTAACTGTGTTGCGGGATATATTCACGGATTTAGCAATTGTTTGCAGCGCAACCCCATTACTGCGAAGCCTCATTATTTGTTTTAGATGTGCCATGTTAATCGTTTGTCCAGCCATTTTTGTTGCAGAGTTTTAGTATGAAAAACTGCAAAGCAAAACAATTACAGAAAATTCCGGGTGGTCAATAACGCCGGAATGGCATTGCCCATTTTATAATGGTGGTCAACATTGTCGGAATGACACTACCATCATCACGGATGGTCAGTATGGCCGGAATGACATTACCACCGCAAAACAGGTGGTCAGCATTGCCGGAATGACTGACGCAAAAGGAATAACTAACAGTGAAGGACATCCTAACCAGGTGGTGGTCAGCATCATCGGAATGGTGGTCAGTATCTCAGGATTGGGTGGTCAAGATGGATCGGATTATACATCTGTTGAAGAGTTTAGACTTAATCCTGCAAAAATTCCTGTTCATTGGTTTGGTTCAAACGTTGAAGAGAGAGGTAATGATATTGGAAATACTTATACAGTCAACATGAGTGGAAGTAAAGGACAAGGCATTACAATTGTTACAGGGGCCACATACAAATATCCCTTGCCAATGATAGATAATAGAGTAATAACTGATGGAGTAACCCGTTTAGCATACAATGAGGATTACTATATGTACTTAAATACTAGCGATTATATCGCCAATTTGGTTGTTATTCTTGAATCTTCAACTACAAAATTAGCTACAATTGAGCGTGGCTCTTTTCAGCAAGAAGCAAATAAGCCCGTTCAAAGAAAAGAATCCTTCTTTGGGGGTAAGCAAAATTCAAAAAACGAGGAGATATCAATATCTTCAAAATGGGATAATTTAAGACCGGGACAAAGTGGTGGTATTATTTATAGTTGGTGATAACTATGTCGACAAAACTGCCGCTAACAAAAGTATTTGCAAAAGCAGGGCTGGACGCTGTTATCATCGGCTGTAGTTCGCTCAGCTTCAGTTTCGGTTGGACGTTAATAATTTAGCTTTTAGATGTTATCTTCTTCAAATGTTTTTCAATCAGCATTTGTTTAATACTTGAATGTTAAGGGTGATTTCATATCTTTTAGAATTGCAGAAATATTTGAGTTATGGAGGAATATAAAATAAATATCGACAAGGTTACCGAAATCAAAGATTTATTTTATGCGGGTTGGCTATTCAAAGATATCAAACAGAATGAAATTATGCTTGAGACTAGCAACTTGAATTTTCAACCTATAATGCTTAAAGTAATCTTTATGATAGTATGCGAAGGTGTATTGAATTCTAGTCGCAATAGACCAGAAGATCCAAAATATGAAATAGATTATGAACAATATAGTATTAGTGATTTAGAGACCTTAGCCAGAGAATTAACTAACATAACAGCAATTCGTTTTTCTTCTCGACTAGTGTTTTAAGTATTTTAATTCCAGAAAATAATAGACTAACAAAACGCCCGTTAACAAAACTTGCTGCAAATGTGGCCTCGGTTCCAACATCAATATTTACCATTAAATTTTCACAATAAAAACCTGATTTAAGTTAGTAGTATAACAAGGCGAAAGCCTTTCCTGCCTGAGCCTCCATCTTCTATGGTAACCTTGAACAGCAAATCGTACAATGTCTTTTCCATATAGGTTGTTAATTGTATCAAATGTTGCCATCACCTTCTTATCCCTTGGTCTGTTTACTTCATCAAAAAGACCAATTTGAATTTGACTTTCAGGCACTAAATCCAGCAACATAATTCCCACTTTTTTATAGTTGTATCCTTCTTTGAAAATAACATCTAAACCCATTAAAGCGTTGTGTATTAATTCAGCAGAATTATTTGTAGCAACAGGTAATGGAATTGATAGGGAACGATAGTATTGTTTATCTGTAGTTCTGTGAACATTGGTTTGTAAAAAAATCTGCATCAGGTTGGCACAACTTTTTTGCTTACGCAATTTGGCTGCAGAAGTGCTTGTATAATTCGCCAAAGCTTCTATAATATCTTCTTTTGCAGAAAGCATTTTACCAAATGACTTAGCTGTGCAAATACCCTTTTTTGGCGGTGGTTCATTTTCCCATTCAATGCAGGAAATACCCTTTAATTCATTCAACATTCTTTGACCCACTACAGTCATATTTTTTCTAACCCATTCTTCACTTAGCTTAATAAAATCAGCACCAGTATAAACTTTATTAAGTAGCAACCTTTTTTTGTGCCGGCTACCTATTCCCCAAATATCCCCTACTTGAGTGTATGAAAGTAATCCATCAATCTGCCATTGATCCTGGGCAACATATATTCCAATGTTTTTTCTTTCTTTTTTAGCAAACCTGTTTGCCATTTTAGCTAATGTTTTTGTAGGTGCTATACCAATGGTAACAGGTATACCAATATTGTTTTTTACTGCTTCCCGTATTGATTGGCCTAATTCAAATAAGTCCTGATATTTAAGCGTGGACAAATCTAAAAATGCCTCATCAATAGAATAGACTTCTACTGTTGGGGCAAATTCTTTTATTGTATTAATAACCCTTTGGCTTGAACTGCCATACAGTGTATAGTTAGATGAAAACACAGCTACATTATTTTTTTGAAAGAAGTCTTCCATTTCAAATGCCAATGCTCCCATTTCAATACCTAATGCTTTTGCTTCGTTACTACGTGCAATTACACAGCCGTCATTGTTACTTAAAACAACTACAGGCTTACCATCAAGCGAAGGCTTAAAAAGTCTTTCACATGAAGCATAAAAATTGTTACAATCTACCAGGGCAATCATACTACTTTTAAACCGTTAAAGCATCAATGATAATTTTTGTAACTGTACCCCATACCCTAAAGTCCATTTCTTCTGTTATTGGAATTGGTTTGTATTTTTGATTTGCAGGCATTAGCCTTACACCACTACTATTTTTGATGAAACGCTTTACTGTAATCTCTCCATCAACAATAGCAACTATAATCATATTGCTTGCAGGTTTTATTGATCTATCAACTACTAATAAAGAATTGTGTGGAATATTGGCCTCTATCATGGAATCACCCTGTACCCTCATTACAAAAGTTGCATTTGGCCTGGGCATCAGGTAGGTATTAAAGTTTATCTCCTCTTCCATATAGTCGGCTGCAGGGGATGGAAAGCCTGCTGGAACTGATTGGGCATATTGTGCCATGGTGGGTATTTCTTCTCCAATAATTCTGTAGATGGTTGGAATATTTTGATACTGATGTTGCATAGGACTAATATTTTTAGCAATCTTACATAAATTTCTTAGTATAAACAATACTTTTGTACCAGTTGCTATCAAAAAAAGTAATAGGAAGAATCCCGATGCCTTACTACAAAATAATAATATGGCTTAAAAATGGCAAGGTACATAAGGGTATCAGGCAGATTGAGCAATGGAATATTGATGTTGTTTACAACATTATAAAAAACAAAACAAAAAGCTTCTATAGGGAAAGTGAATTGGTAGATGTGGATGTGTACATGCTATCTAAGAATTCCAGGGAAGTTAGAAAAATTATAAAAGGATAAATTGAATTAATAAAGATGCTAGCGACGACTAAAAAAGAATACTCCAATAGTAATGGCAATGATCAGAGTTATGATAGCAGTAATAATTAAACTTGTATTTGATTGAACCTGCTTTGGTTATTTTTGATATATTGATACAACGCTTGATCTGTGATAATTTGATTTTATTCACCTAAAATTATCATACAGCTTTTACGATATTTATATCTTGTATATATTTGTTTAACATTTTTTATGTTTTCACAAACAGTCATTGCAGGGAATAAATCATGCTTTCTTATTTATTATTTTAATTATCAAATTTGATAAAAAGAGCTAATATTATTAATAATTAATTTTCCTCATCTTTAAAGCCCTAACAACTTTAAATGAAATTTTTAATAAACTTACATAGCACTCAATTACATCAGCAACTACCACTTAATTATCAATATCCATTATCGGCGGCTATCTATCGCATTTTGCAGCAAGCAGACAGTGATTATGCAAGCTTCCTGCATAATGAAGGTTATAAACAGGAGGGTTCACTTAAAACGTTTAAGCTTTTTAATTTTTCAGATATAAAAGTACCTTTTAAAATAATAGGTGATCGGCTTGAAACATTGGATAATAAAGCCCAGCTTATTGTTTCTTTTCATTTACCGCAGGCAGCAGAAAATTTCATTAAGGGCCTGTTTCTATCTCAGCAAATTGAAATAGCAGATGCCAGCAGCAAAGCAAAATTTACTGTGGCGCAGGTGTCTGCAATACCATCTGGGCTGGGCATTGATGCTACCCAGCAAATTGTAGTACAGCCAATAAGCCCTGTGGTAGCTGGCATTAAAAATGAAAAGGGTGATTATACATTCGTACCACCAGAACATACAGATTTTGTACCGCAGTTGCTGTATAACTGGAAAGCAAAGTATGCTGCGTTGCATAGCGAAGCAACCGCAAATACTGATTTTGCAACCGCTGCAATGAAAGTGATTTTTTTTAGAAACGCCCCCAAATCGAGGTTGATAACTATAAAAGCAGGCAGCCCTGGTGAAACAAAAATTAGAGGCTTTACTAATTTCAGGCTACAGGTAAGTGGGCAAAAAGATGCGCTGGAATTATTACTGAATGTGGGAGCCGGTGTGTATAGCAGTCTGGGTATGGGTTGTATAGAGATGGTTGTTTAAATTAAAAGGGTACAATGAAACTATAAATATGCACTATGAGTCAATCAAAAATGAGTCGATTGCTAAGACTGATGATGTTGTTAAACAGTAACAGAACCTACTCAATGGAAGAGCTGGAAGAACGAACTGAAATGTCGGATAGCACGCTGTACCGCTACCTGGATACATTTGAAGAAGCAGGCTTTTTAATAAACAGAAAAGATGGCCGTTACAACCTGAAAGCAGAAGATAAAAATGTACGGGAGTTAAACAAACTTTTTCATTTTTCAGAAGAAGAAGCTTATATACTTTACAAGACTTTATCACTACTTGAAAAATCATCTCCTGTAAAAGAGAAGCTGATACACAAACTGCATACCCTATATGATTTTAAAAATATGGCAGCAGCTCAGCAAAATAGCCAGATAGAAATAATCAGCAGTATTACTACTGCCATAGAAGAAAAAAAGCAGTTGGAGATTATAGCTTATCGTTCTTCCAACAGCGATAGTATTAGCAACCGCATTGTAGAGCCCTTTGAATTTTTAGACGGTCATGCAGCCATCTGGTGTTTTGATACCGCCAATAATCAATGCAAACAATTTCGCCTTGCCCGTATGGAAAGTGTGCAATTATTAACGACCGGTTGGGAATACGAAACAGCTCATCATATACCATTTTGCGATGCGTTTCGGTTATCGGCGCCAAGCCCAATAGCAACTGTAGTTGCAACCCTATCGCTTAAAGCATATAACTTGATAACAGAAGAATTCCCATTAAGTCTGCCGTTTATTAAACCCGATGACAAACAATATTTATTAACCATCCCTGTAGCAGATTATCAAGGCATTGGGAGGTTTGTAATGGGATTGTGCGATGAAATAGTGGTACAGAGACCAAAAAGCTTTTTGAATTTTTTGGAGAAAAAGAAAAAAAATAATTATGCCACTTTCATTGGTTGAGAGTGAGGGGGTGGAGATTTGTATCCGGTTTAAATAACAACATAAATTAAAGCAGTTAAACCTAAAGTTGAATAAAAATGAGAATACATATTAAAATCAGATCTAACAATAGCCTAGTTCCCTTTAATTACCAGCCAGTAATTACGGGTGCTATTCATAAATGGATTGGAGAAAATGAATTTCATGATAAAACTTCCATGTACTCTTTTTCATGGTTAAAAGGAGGATGTAGAAAAGGCGAAAGTTTAATTTTCGAAAATGAAACAAGTTTTCAGTTTAGCTCCTATAACAATGAACTAATAAAGAAAATAATCACTGGGATTCAAATTGATCCAACTATAAATTATGGCCTTGAAGTATCAGAAATAATCATTCAGCAAACTCCTTCTTTTTCAAATAAAGAAACTTTTTTTGTTTCCAGTCCAGTACTTGTTAAAAGAAAAGAAAATGAAAGAGAAATACATTTTACTTATGATAAAGTTGAATCCGATGGATTATTGACAGAAACAATGAAGACTAAATTAATGAGAGCCGGCTTAAATGCAGACAATGTCCAGGTCGGCTTCGACAGAAATTATTCTGGTGCAAAAACAAAATTAGTTTATTATAAACAAATTGGAAACAAGACAAATATCTGCCCAATAATAATTCATGGCACACCGGAGCAGATTGC